>ERZ894232.79-NODE-79-length-129424-cov-11.512217_pt1 | contig 129424 bp, 81 predicted proteins | sample MGYA00380296_ERZ894232 | MGnify/ENA primary metagenome ERZ894232 (study PRJEB32331, sample SAMN06328433) | human gut metagenome | biome: human gut microbiome; feature: stool | host: Homo sapiens | collected 2014-08-14 ...
TCATCCGTGTCATCCGCGTCTAAAAGATTATTTATCATTTAACTCATAACCCGTACATTAAGAGTAAATCCCTTCAGCAACCAAATCATACCAATTATAGCATGAAATTAAAGTATTTAGCATTATCAGTTTGTGCTGCCGCATTAATGTCTTGTAATAGTGACAAACCTGTTGCAGCAGACCCGACTCTAACAAACATTCTCGGTGATAAATTCCTTGTCGGTGTCGCCATTAATTCCGAACAGGCTGCGGGGCGCGACACCAGCGCAGTCGATGTAGTGCGCCGCCACTTCAACTCCATTGTGGCCGAAAACTGCATGAAGAGTGAAGTGATACACCCGGAAGAAGACAGATATGACTTTAGCCTGGCAGACGAATTCGTTAAGTTCGGCGAGGATAACGGAATGTTCATCATCGGGCATTGCCTGGTGTGGCATTCCCAGCTCTCACCTTGGTTCTGCGTAGACGCCGAAGGAAAGAATGTTTCACCCGAAGTCCTGAAAGAGCGACTGAAAAGCCATATTCATACTATCGTGGGCCGATACAAAGGTCGCATTAAAGGCTGGGACGTAGTAAACGAAGCCATCGAAGGAGACGGAAGCTACCGCAAAAGCAAGTTCTACGAGATACTGGGAGAAGAATATATCCCGCTGGCTTTCCAATATGCACATGAGGCAGACCCGGAAGCGGAACTCTACTATAACGACTACGGTATGCACGAACCGGGACGCCGAGACGCAGTGGTGCGTATGGTCAATTCACTCAAAGAAAAAGGATTGCGCATAGATGCCATAGGTATGCAGGGACACATGGGATTGGATTACCCCAGCATAGGTGAATATGAAACCAGCCTTCTCGCCTTTGCCTCCACAGGCGCTAAAGTAATGATAACGGAATGGGACATGAGTGCTTTGCCAACCGTAAACCGCGGAGCAAATATTGCCGATAAAGTAGCCTTTGAGAAAGCCTTAAATCCCTATCCCGAAGCTCTGCCGGATAGTGTTTCCAATCTGTGGAATGCACGTATGAAATCGTTCATGGAACTTTTCATAAAGCACTCGGACGTCATTACACGCGTAACCGCCTGGGGAGTATCGGATGGCGACTCCTGGAAGAATGACTGGCCCGTACCGGGAAGACGGGAATATCCCCTACTCTTCGACCGTAACTATCAGCCTAAGCCCTTCCTGAAAGAAATTCTGGAACCTAAAAAGGCCGTGTTCGATGAGTTCACATATACGGTAGCTCCCAAGGATACCGATAAAGCAACTGATCAGGTTACCACACCGGGTACATTGAATCCCGTGTTACCGGGTTGTTACCCCGACCCGAGCATCTGCCGCGTAGGAAACGACTATTATATGGTCAACTCCTCTTTCGCTTTCTACCCCGGCGTACCCATCTGGCACAGCACAGATCTGACGAACTGGGAACAACTGGGCTACGTCCTCAACCGCCCCTCACAGTTGCCTATGTACGACGGCCTGCGCATCAGTGGCGGTATCTATGCTCCGGACATCAAATACAATCCTCACAACGGACTGTTCTATCTGATCACTACAGCCGTAGACGGTGGCGGCAACTTCTTCGTCACTACGGATGATCCGAAGAAAGGAAACTGGAGTGATCCCACTTTCCTGCCCGAAGTGGGCGGCATCGACCCCGGATTTCTCTTCGACGAAGACGGGAAAGCATACATTGTGAACAATGACGGTCCGGCAGGAAAGCCCGAATATGACGGTCACCGCGCTATCTGGATACGCGAATTTGACTGGAAAAACGGTTGTACCGTAGGAAAACAGAAGATGATTATTGACGGGGGCGTAGACAAAACCCAGCATCCCAGCTGGATAGAAGGTCCACACCTCTACCACATCAACGGCACATACTACCTGATGGCTGCCGAAGGTGGAACAGGCCCCAACCACTCAGAAGTGATCTTCACCTCTGCGTCTCCGTTCGGCCCTTTCAAACCTTGTGCCATCAATCCGATACTGACGCAACGCGGCTTGCCGGGCGAACGTCCCAACCCGGTTACCTGCGTCGGTCATGCCGATCTGGTGGAAACTCCCGATGGCAACTGGTACGCCGTCTTCCTTGGTGTCCGCCCCTACCGCAACGGTCACGACGTGATGGGACGCGAGACTTTCATGCTCCCGGTAACCTGGAAAGAGAATCAACCCATTATTCTTCCTGAGGGTGATGTCATCACTTATACCGCCGACCGCTCCTACGGTCCTGCCCCACTATGGACAGCAAACGGACTGGCTAAAGAAGCATTTTTCATCCGCACTCCACTGGTGCCCTGCTATGATATAAACAGCAAAGGGCAGTTGGAAATGACCGCCAGCAGCACTGATCTTAACCAAAAACGTCAGCCTGCCGCCATCGGCCGCTGGATTAACAATTGGACATTCACAGCTCAGACCGGCTTGGACTTCGTGCCACAACAGCCGAAGGATTTCGCGGGTATCATCTGTTTCCATGATGATAATTGCTATATTCGCTTCGGAAAGACATTGGACCAAGACGGCAAACCCGTCATGCTTCTGGAAACATACAGCCATGGCAGACTGTGCAGCCAGGCAAACAGCCCGCTAACCCGGACAGATGAAAAAGTATATCTGAAAGTAGAAGGAGATAATGCAGTAAACTATACCTTCAGCTACTCCACCAGTCCTAAAGGTAACTGGACGCAAGTAGGCGACCCCGCCTCCGCCGACCTGATAAGCACGCAGACAGCCGGAGGTTTTACCGGAACCATGGTCGGCATTTATGCTACAGGAGGCTATTAGAGGCAAAGATCAACAGAGAGAACACTCATATTTGGTAGATCGCCACATACCTATTTGGAGGATCGCCACATAGCCATTTGGAGGATCGCAAAATTATAGCTTCTTCAAGCTGAAACTATTTTCTAGATAAGATGAAACAAATTAAGAATATTAACCTTTAAAATTATAGAGTCATGAAGAAAGAAAAAAGATACCTGGTACCCGGAGATTATATGGCAGACCCTGCCGTGCATGTGTTCAACGACCGCCTTTACATCTACCCTTCCCACGACTGGGAAAGCGGTATCCCCGAAAATGACAACGGTGACCATTTCAATATGAAAGACTACCACGTCTTCTCTACCGATGATCCCATGAAAGGTGAAATCGTAGACCATGGCCTGGTACTCACCACCGAAGATATTCCCTGGGCAGGACGCCAACTCTGGGATTGCGACGTAGCTGAGAAAGACGGCAAATATTATATGTATTTCCCCCTGAAAGACCAGAATGATATCTTCCGTATCGGTGTTGCCATCAGCGACCGTCCCGAAGGTCCGTTCATTCCCCAACCCGACCCGATGCGCGGAAGTTACAGCATGGACCCTGCCGTTCTGAATGATGGAGACGGTAACTACTACATGTACTTCGGTGGTCTGTGGGGCGGACAGTTGCAACGCTATCGCGACAACAAAGCTCTGGAAAGTGGAGCTACTTTTCCCGCAGACAACGAGCCGTCCATCCCCGGACGCGTTGCCAAACTCAGTGCGGATATGCTGCAATTTGCCGAAGAACCTAAAGCCGTAGTGATCCTGGACGAAAACGGGCAACCGCTGACAGCCGGAGACAACGAACGCCGTTTCTTCGAAGCAAGCTGGATGCACAAGTATAACGGAAAGTATTACTTCTCCTACTCTACCGGTGATACCCACCGCCTGTGCTACGCCATCGGCGACAATCCTTACGGTCCTTTCACTTATCAGGGAGTAATCCTGACTCCGGTGGTAGGCTGGACTACCCACCACTCCATTGTGGAATACCGGGGTAAATGGTATCTGTTCCATCACGACAGTGTGCCTTCCGGCGGACGCACCTGGTTGCGCAGCCTGAAAGTATGCGAACTGGAATACGACGCCGAAGGGAAGATTATCACCATTGAAGGACTGGATTAACCTTTGCCCGATAGAGTATAGAGTATGGATACTGTCAAAATAGGTATTATAGGTACCGGGTGGATTGCCGAAAAGATGGCAATCACCCTCGAAGGAATGGAGGGAGTAGAAGCTTATGCAGTCGCTTCCCGCCAGTTGCAGACTGCCTGTGACTTTGCCGACCGGTGGGGTTTCACCCGTGCCTACGGTTCTTATGAAGAAATGCTGGATGATGAAGAGGTGGAGTTGGTATATATTGCCACTCCCCATTCTCACCATTTTGAACATGCACGTATGAGTCTGCTGAAAGGCAAAGCGGTTTTATGCGAAAAGGCATTCACCGCCAATGCCCGCCAGGCGGAAGAACTGCTGAATCTTGCCAAAGAAAAGGAGCTCTTCATCACCGAAGCTATCTGGACACGTTATATGCCTCTATCGCAAACCATCAATGACCTTGTAAACGGTGGAATCATCGGACGCCCCATGACGCTGTCTGCCAATCTGGGTTACCCAATCGGAAACCGTGAGCGCCTCCGCCAACCGGCACTGGCAGGCGGGGCTCTGCTCAACCTGGGAGTGTATGCACTGAACTTTGCTTCCATGGTTTTCGGGACGGACGTAGAGCGTGTCACCTCTACCTGCGTAAAGACCGATACCGGAGTCGATGCACAGAATAGTATAACTCTTACATTCAAGGATGGGAAAATCGCTGTACTGCACAGCAGTATGCTGAGTATGACCGACCGCCAAGGCATCATTTCCGGTGACAAAGGGCATCTGATCATTGAAAATATCAACAATCCACAACGAATCAGGGTGGTAACGGAAGATTATAAGACGGCAGTTGTCTACAACTGTCCGCCACAAATCACCGGATACGAATACCAGGTATATGCATCCATGGAAGCTCTGAGGAACGGGTGGCTCGAATCTCCCTATATGCCTCACGCCGAAACCCTGCGCATCATGCGCATGATGGATGACTTACGCCGCGAATGGGGAGTACGCTACCCCGCCGATGAATAAACCAACCAATACTTTTTGTTTATGAAAAAACTGCTCTCTTTATTCTTATTATCTTGTTTACTCGGACCCGTATCCGCGGAAGACGGCAGCCGCTTGTGGCTCCGGCAATCGACAGATGCCCACGCACAGATTACAGCGCCTCGCCAGTCTCCGACACTAAACATAGCCGTCCGTGAACTGAAGCAGGCATGGAAAGGGCTCCCCGTTACGCTTGTACTGAAGAAAGACAAACAGCTATCTTCCGAAGGCTTCCGCATACGGCAGGTAAATGGAAAACTCACCGTCACTTCTCCCAGCGAAACGGGCTTGCTTTATGCTGCCTATCACCTGATCCGTCTGCAAGAAATGCAGAACTTCGGAAAACCTTCGGAAACAGACCAGGAAATAACGGAGAATCCTGCCTATGACCTGCGTATTCTCAATCATTGGGACAACCTCGACCGCAGCATCGAGCGTGGTTATGCCGGCAAATCTCTCTGGAACTGGGAAGAACTGCCCGGCACACTCTCCGACAGATACGAAGCATACGCTCGTGCCAATGCCTCCATCGGAATCAATGCAACGGTACTGAACAATGTAAATGCTTCCTCTAAAATCCTTTCCACTGAATATCTGGAAAAGGTAAAGGCTCTGGCAGACATATTCCGTCCTTATGGCATCAAGGTATATCTCTCTATCAACTTTGCCTCCCCCATGCAACTGGGCGGGCTTTCCACAGCCGATCCTTTGGACAAAGATGTCATCGCCTGGTGGAAGCAGAAAGCCAAAGAGATCTATCGTACCATCCCCGACTTCGGTGGCTTCCTGGTGAAAGCCAATTCTGAAGGACAGCCCGGTCCATGCGACTTCAACCGTACACATGCCGAAGGTGCCAATATGCTGGCAGATGCATTGAAGCCCTATAAAGGTATTGTCATGTGGCGCGCTTTCGTCTACAGCCCAACGGATGCAGACCGCGCTAAGCAAGCTTATCTGGAATTCCAGCCTTTGGATGGACAATTCCGCGACAATGTCATCGTACAGATAAAGAACGGTCCGGTCGACTTCCAGCCTCGCGAACCATATAGTCCTCTATTCGGCGCTATGCCCCGGACTCCGCAGATGGTCGAATTCCAGATTACACAAGAATATCTGGGCTTCTCCAATCACCTTGCCTATCTTGCCCCGATGTGGGAAGAGTTCTTCGACTTTGTGAAGCCGTCTTCACTGAAAGCCATAGCAGGTGTTGCCAATATAGGGACGGATACAAACTGGTGCGGCCATCCTTTCGCCCAAGCCAACTGGTACGCTTTCGGGCGCATGGCCTGGAATCCTTCCCTGACATCGGGAACAATCGCAGAAGAATGGCTGAAACAGACTTTCTTCGATGCAAGTAATCCCAAACATGCACCCATTGCCTATGAAATACATAACATGATGATGGAAAGCCGCGAGGCTGTGGTAGACTATATGATGCCACTCGGGCTGCATCACCTCTTTGCATGGGGACACCATTACGGCCCGGAACCTTGGTGCGACGTGCCCGGTGCACGCCCCGACTGGATGCCGTCTTACTATCATAAAGCAGACAAACAGGGGATAGGTTTCGACCGCAGTCATACGGGTAGCAATGCTACAGCCCAATATCCCGATTCACTCTGCCGCCTTTACGATGACATCCGTACTTGTCCGGATGAGTATCTCTTATGGTTCCATCATGCCCCTTGGCAACACACCATGCAGAGCGGACGTACTTTATGGGACGAGCTTTGCTATCGTTACGATCATGGTGTACAGCAGGTAAGAAGCTTTCAGAAAAAATGGGATCTGGCTGAGAACTATATCGATGCGGAACGTTTCAAGGATGTACAGTCACGCCTGAAGATACAGGCACGTGATGCCGTATGGTGGAAAGATGCCTGCCTGCTATACTTCCAGGAATTTTCGGGTATGCGTGCCCCTTACGAAGTAGAAAGGCCGATACATGAATTGGACGATTTGAAACAAGTGAAGCTTCCTATCGACAACCATGAATGCCCGACACCGAAAATGCTGAATGAAAGAAGGTAATCACATACTTCACAAACCTATCTTTAAGAGGAGAAGCCAACGCTTCCCCTCTTTTTTATATTCGGCTGATTCTATAAAAACAGGAAGGCTATTTTTATACACGAACAAAGTCCATGCTTACATACACAACTATTTATCAATACATTAGCAATCAGCAAACGTATTTCAAACGTATAATTTACCTCCGACAAAAGTATGTAAAGAGTAGTGATTCGCTTGCTTTTACTCCTCCCACCCTCTACTTTTGTATCAGCCAAACAGGCCAAAGGATGGACGGACTACAACGCGCGCTAATTTCGGATATTCCTTATTCCCTGTATTGCATGAAAACACTATTATTAACGATTAAATCTTTTAATATTATGAAGAAAAGACTGCCACTTATCACACTGCGGCCTCTTGCATGGATACTATTTCTTCTTATAACGGCAAGCGGATACGCACAAGAGAGTCTTATTCAAGGTCTGGTTATTGATGAAAACGGAGAGCCGCTGATTGGTGTATCCATACAGGACCAGAAGACACAAAAAGGTACCATCTCCGATATAGACGGTAAATTCTCACTCGAAACCCGCATAGGAAACATGCTGAAGATATCTTATATAGGATATCGCACCGTAACACTTGCCGCAGCCAAAGATATGCGTGTAGTTATGAGTGAAGACAACATGAAACTGGATGAAGTAGTAGTAGTGGGATATGGCGTCCAGAAGAAAGTAAATCTGACAGGTGCCGTAGCTTCCGTGAAAAGCGACGAGATCCTGAAAGCCCAATCGGCAAATACCTCCAACGCACTTATCGGACAGATTCCCGGACTGATAGCCAAACAAACCACCGGAGAACCGGGACTGGACGGCTCACAAATCTATATCCGCGGTGTTGCCACTTTCCAGGGAGGAACTTCACCTACCTATATCATCGACGGCATCGAACGCCAGGCAGAAGACTTTGCCCGCATAGATCCCAATGAAATAGAATCGCTGAACGTATTGAAAGATGCCGCCTCAGCCGCTATCTTCGGTATGCGTGGTGCCAACGGGGTTATACTGGTCACCACCAAACGAGGCAATACCGGAAAAGTCCACGTAAAGTACTCGGGTAACGTATCAATACAGAAGCCTACAAGTCTGCCGGAATTTGCCAATTCTACCGACTATGCCCGGATGAAGAACATATACATGGGCAATACAATCTATACAGACGAGGAAATCAGAAAATTCGCCGACGGCTCTGATCCCGAACGCTATCCGAATACCGACTGGTACAAAGAAATGCTGTCAAAGAATGCAGTGCAGCATCAGCACAACATTACCGTGGACGGCGGACGCGATAACATCAAGTTCTTTACCAGCTTCGGATATGTACATCAGGATGGTTTATGGGACAATCTGAACTACGAACGCTACTCTTTAAGAAGCAATATCGACGTAAAGATCACTTCTACCACTCAGCTCTCGGTAGATGCATCCGGTCGTGTGGAATACCGTCATGGAAGCCCACAGAGCAGTACCAATGTCTTCCAGCAGCTGATCCGTAATACTCCTGTGCTACTTGCCAAGTATGACAATGGCCTTTACACAGTACCCGATGCCACTCACCCGAACATCATGGCGCAAACCAGCAAAGACGCGGGATACAGTGACTCACGAAACAACAGTCTGTTAACCCGCCTCGAACTGACTCAGGACCTTCCGTTTGTAACCCAAGGACTGAAAATAAAGGGTGTCTTCTCATACGATAAAAACAATTACGCCCAGAAGACCTGGTCACTCTCCCCTTACCTGTATGTACGCGACCAAGACAACAACTACAACTTGCAGCCACGGGGCAGCGCCTCACTCTATCAGAATCAGAATGACAACGAATACATAGAGTGGCAGGGACATCTTACCTACGACCGTTCTTTCGGCAACCATACCGTTTCAGCTCTGTTGATGGCATTGGGACGCAAAGAAAAATACCACAACGTATGGGTATCCCGCAACTCATTCGACTCGGACGTTATGGATCAGATCAGTGCCGGTAACAGTACCGGACAGCAATTGGGTGGATATGACAGAGAGTCGGCACGTCTCAGCTATGTGGGTAGAATCAACTATAATTATGGCGGCAGATACCTGTTTGAAGCGAATATCCGCCGGGACGCTTCCGAAAACTTTGCTCCCGACAAACGTTGGGGAACATTTGCATCCGCCTCTATCGGTTGGGTGGTTTCGGAAGAGAAGTTCTTCGAACCTTTGAAAAATAAGATAAACTTCCTGAAGATCAGAGGGTCCTATGGTACATTGGGTAACGACAATACCGGTGGTGTAGCCTTCCCGTATTACAGCCGCTTCGACTTGTACGCTTCACGCGGTTCGCATGGCGGCGGACTGGCAAATAACCTTGGCGACTACGTATTCGGAGAATTGGTTACCAAAGGTTTGGTTCCCGGCCCCATAGCCAATGCGCTGGCAACTTGGGAAACTTCCAAGAAGATGAATATCGCGATAGATGCAGGTTTGTTTGATATGTTCAACCTGTCTTTAGATTTCTTTAAAGAAACCCGCTCCGACATCCTTGCACAGCGAGGAGCCGAAGTGCCCTGGTCGTTCGGTGGAGAACTCCCGCTTGAAAATATCGGCAAGGTGGAGAATAAAGGTATCGATGCCAACCTGACGTTCAATCATCACATCGGTAAAGTCCGTTACTCCATAGGCGGAAACTTCACTTATGCCCGCAACAAGATATTGGAAATGGCTGAGGCCGCAGGAACCTCCGAATACCTGAGAAAAACCGGACGTCCCATCTACAGCTACTACGGTTATAAGACAGACGGTATCTTCCAGAACCAACAGGAAATAGATGCGTATGCCAAACAGGAAGTGGCAGGAAGCGACTATGTGACCCGCCCCGGTGATATCAAATATGTAAACGTAAACGGTGACGAAGTGGTAAATGCCGGTGATATGACTTATCTGGGATACGGCAACGTACCGGAAATCGTATATGGTATCAACGGAAGCCTGGCATGGAAGAATTTCGACCTCAGTTTCCTCTTCCAGGGAGCAGCCCATGCGCAGATTTATCTGAATGGTGGCGTAGTAATGCCTTACTTCAATGATGGCAATCTGCCTCAGTTCTGGGTAAAAGAAGCATGGAGCGAGAACAATCCCGGCACACGTTATCCGCGTCTGGAGCAGTCCACGCACAACTTTCCGAATACGGATTTCCCACCCGTGCAGACCTATCTGTATGATGCGTCTTATTTCAGACTGAAAAACATTGAAGTAGGTTACAACTTCCCGCGCAAATGGTTGAGCAACCTCCGTTTAGAGAATGTACGTGTGTACGTCAGCGGACAGAATCTCTTCACCATTACCGATGTTCCTCAGATAGACCCCGAAAATGTAAACTCACAAGGCTGGTCTTATCCGCAAATGAAATCATTTAACGCAGGTATCAGTATTCAATTTTAAACAGACAATATCATGAAAGAAATATTTAAACCCTTATTCATACTACTTGCCGCTATCAGCATGACTTCCTGTACTGATATGCTGGACATCAAGCCTACGACATTTGTCTCCGACGACTTGATTTGGCAGGACAAAAAGCTTATCGATCAATTCGTAGCCAATACGTACGGTACACTGGTATGCGGCTTCAACCGTAATACGCAGGGATGGGATCAGGACTGGGCTGCCGCTTTCGGCGGTAACTTCGATGCCGGCGCCGACGACTTCGACGGCAAGTTCGATGCAAATGTAAATCAGTTCAATACGGGACAGATCACAGCGCAAAGCACTCCGTTCATCGACGAAATCTGGAAGAGCAATTACAGCATTATCCGCAAATGTAACCTGATAATTGCCGCCGTTCCGGACACCAAAGACGTGGTGCTGACACCGACCGAAAAGAAATATTACGAAGCGGAAGCACGTTTCCTGCGGGCATTCTGTTACTTCGACCTTGCCAGGACATTCGGACGGGCACCGTTGATTACGGAAGCTCAGCAACTGGAAGACAATCTGCTGGTACCGGCCACCGATTTCGAAGGATTGATAAACTTCATTGCCACCGAGAGCGATAACTATGCGGAAGATCTCGACCCGACCGTTTCCAACGCCATGAAAGGGCGTGCCACCCGTGGTGCCTTCCTGGCGCTGAAAGCTCGTGCCCTGCTCTATCTTGCCAGCCCGCTCAACAATGCCTCCAACTCTAAAGAGCGTTGGGAAGATGCTGCCAAAGCCGCACAAGCTGTCATGACTCTGGGAGTGTATCATCTTTACCGCAACGGTGAATATGCCTACGGTTCTTTATTCTTCGACAAATCGAATGCCAACATGGAGATCATCTTTGAGCGCCGCTTCCAGTTCCCGGAAATTACGCATAACATCCACATGCAATGGAGTCTTGACCCTGCCGATGCCGACCGCGGTTCCTGGAACGGTTTATATCCCACCCAGAACTTAGCTGATGCTTATGAAACCACAGACGGTAAATTGATAACCGATCCTACATCTATTTACAATCCACAGGACCCATACGCCAACCGTGACAAACGTTTCTATCAGACTTTGCTTTATCATGGAAGTTACTGGGAAGGAAGTCAGTTGCTTATGCATCGCCATCTGCAAAACCCGGATTGGAGCGGCAACTGTCTGCCCAACGATTACCGCGCACGCTGCGGGTATGGACTTCGCAAAATGATGCAGGAATATGACGGAGCATCTGCCGACTTATACTCCGGAGCCTTTGCACAGGATAACAACTGGCCTTATTTCCGCTATGCAGAAGTGTTACTGAACTATGCCGAAGCGCAGAATGAGGCATTGGCTGCACCGGATAAGAGTGTGTACGATGCCATCAACGAGGTTCGCGACCGTGCAGACCAGCCGGGATTACCGGAAGGTTTATCTAAAGACGAGATGCGTATCCGTATTCACAATGAGCGCCGTGTAGAGTTGTGTCTGGAAGAACACCGCTTCTTCGACTTGCGTCGCTGGAAAGAAGCAGCGACTCTACGGGCACCCATCAAGGGAATGACGGTTGAGTTTGACGGAAACAATAATAACTATAAAATAGTAACCATTGAGGAACGGGTATTCAATGAAAACAATTACTATCTACCCATTCCTCACAGTGAAACAGAGAAGAATCCGAATGTATTAGAAAGGAACTAAATGGTCAAGTAATACTATCTTAATTCTCCTCCTCCGTCGGAGGAGGGGAATTGAGATACTCTATTTACTTAATATTGGGGTTATCATTTAACTCATAACCCTACTGAACTAAGCGATAATTTAATGATGAAAGAATGGAGATGCGGTTACCGAAGGACTGGTACTACCAAAAGCCGGAAAATATCCCGTACCCGGGATAGGAGGCTATCCCTATACCGGGATAAAAACTCATCCTCCGCCCGGGTACAAAACCTCACCTGTTCTTCTATCGCTAACTTCGTCCCCGCATTTGTGAGCGGCTCGTCCTAGGAGGCTAGGACAGTGCATCCTAGCAGGCTGGGACGAGCCGCTCACAAATACAGGCAGATTTGCAATCCCTCCTCTCGGAAAAGTTATGAGCTACCGGCTACAAGCTACAAGTAGCTGCGCTATATTCCGAAAGGCACTTGTAGCTTGTAGCTCGTAACTAAGTACAATGAAACTATAAACTCATATCAATCATGAAATCAATATTAAAGTATATCATACTTCCCCTCCTTTTCACCTCCTGCATCGGATGTGAGAATAAAGAGCATGATACCCCCGCCCCGGAACCTAACGAGCGGGAACTCTCCAAATACGAACCTGAAGACGGCAAATGCTTTGTCTTCATCGGTCAGGATTTAGGAGCTGTAGGCGGACTGGAACAGTACAATGAAGGCTATTGCGATCATTTCCAGACTCCGGCAGGAATAACCGTTTATCTGGGACTGGGCGGTAGCGACACCGATAAAGTATCCGGTCTTTATGATATCGACAATTGGGGTTCAGGTGATTGTTGTGCCAACTTATACCCTCAATCGGAACGTTTCAATAACTCAATGATCGCCGTAGGGCTTGCCATTGTGGGAAATGAAACGGACATAGCATCCGGCAAATACGACCGGAAGCTGGATATAATAGGTGAATGGTTCAAGAAGCTTGCTCCCCGTCCCGTCTTTCTGCGTATCGGCTATGAATTCGACGGTACAGACTGGAATCATTATGTACCCGAAACGTATATCCCCGCCTACAAACACATCAAAGATCATTTTGATGCGGCAGGCATCCGCAACGTAGCTTATGTATGGCAATCCAAAGGAGATGGTACTCCCCTATCCGATATGCAGAAATGGTATCCGGGAGATGAATATGTGGACTGGTGTGCCTACTCTTATTTCGGGCAGCCGGATCAGGTAATGATCGAATTTGCCCGGATGAAAGGCAAACCGGTATTCATAGCCGAATCGACTCCCGTCTTCCAGAAGGGACAGACTTACTTCGATGCGGATATTAAAAAGCCTGAGATAGCCCGGAAGATATGGGATGAGTGGTTCACCAAATTCTTCAGTGTTATCGAAGAAAACAGCGATGTGGTTAAAGCTTTCTCTTACATCAATGTAGAATGGCTCTCTCAACCGATGTGGATAGTAAATGTAACCTTCCAGCAATGCGACTCACGTATTCAGCAAAGTGAATATGTAAGCAACCACTGGAAAGAGAAAGTTTCGGGCAATGGCTATATACATGCTGCGGAATTGGATTGGAGTAAACTGCCCCAATAAACACACTGTAATTATTTACCCTGAATAAATCAATCAATGGATAAAAGAAACAATGCATATCTGTACATCACCTGCTTCATCGTCTCGATAGGTGGTCTGCTGCTGGGCATATCGGCCAATGTATCGGGAGCAAGCATGTACTTCGGCGACTTTTTCGGTCTGCAATCCGGCTCCTTTCAGGAAGGGCTGGCTGTAAGCATCACCATGCTGGCAACCTTCATCGGTAACTTCTTTGCCGGAAATGTCAGCGAAAGAATCGGACGAAAGAAATCACTCATTCTGGCAGCACTGCTCTTTTGCTTCTGCACATTGGGCAGTGCACTCAGTCAGACGTATCTGTTCTTTCTGATAAGCCGCTTTATCGGTGGACTGGGTATAGGAATCTCACTGCTGGTAGTCCCCATGTACATTGCGGAACTTGCACCTTCCGATAAGCGGGGCTTTCTCGTATCGTTCAATCAACTGAACATCGGAGTAGGTTATCTGGTGGCTTACGCTTCCAATACGTTGGTGAATGGCTGGTTCGACAGTCCGGAACTGAAATGGCGCTGGATGCTCGGATTGGGTACTTTGTTCCCGATTATCTACCTAATCGGATTGACATTCGTACCGGAAAGTCCGGTATGGACCGAAAACCGGAGCCAACGGAAAGACAAGGAAAAGACTGCCCTCTCCTATCAGGAACAGGGACGCAGATTGTTTAAACGCCCGATGCGGCTGATACTGTTTATTGCTTTCAGTGTCGCCTTCTTCCAGATGGCATGCGGAATCAATGCGGTATTATTTTATGCACCCAAGGTGTTCGACATGGCGGGTTTCACCCCCGACAGCTCTTTCCTGCAATCCAACCTTATCGGGATATGTATGGTGGTTATGACCCTCGCATCCATGACATTGATTGACCGGCTCGGACGAAAACCTCTGCTGATTATCGGTTCGTGTATCATGATAGCCTCACTGCTGACTGTATCTGCTACGTTTTATATGTCGGGGTCCCCCGTCATTATCCTGATCGGACTGCTCTGCATGATAGTCGGCTTCTCTATTTCACTAGGTCCGATTACCTGGATATTGCTGTCTGAGATATTCCCGTATCATGTAAAAGGATTGGGTATATCGCTTGCAGGTGTCTTCAATGGAATTATCAGTTTCGCCGTCACCACCTTGTTCCCGGTCGAGATAGAACATCTGGGTGCAGGCAATACCTTTATGATTTATGCTATCATCATGGTATTCTGCCTGATCTCCGTCAGTCTGCTCTACCCCGAAACAAAGGGACGCAACATGGAAGAACTGGAAAAAGAACTCATAAAAACAACTTAGCACTATGAATATGATTACAAACCCTATTCTGACCGGATTTAATCCGGATCCGTCTATCTGCCGCGTAGGAGATGATTTCTACATAGCCACCTCCACTTTTGACTGGTTTCCGGGTGTACAGATACATCACTCCCGTGACTTGGTTCACTGGCATTTACTAACCCGGCCACTCACCCGCGTGTCTCAACTCAATATGAAAGGAAATCCCGACTCCTGCGGAGTCTGGGCACCTAATCTGACCTACAAGGACGGAATGTTTTATCTGGTCTACACAGATGTCAAGCGCTTCGACGGCAGATGGAAAGATACGCACAACTATCTTGTGACGGCAACCGAGATAGACGGTGAATGGTCCGATCCCATCTATCTGAACAGTAGTGGGTTTGATCCTTCGTTGTTCCATGACGAGGATGGACGTGCCTGGGTTCCCAATCTGCTTGTAGATCATCGGAAAGGAAAATTCTTCGGTGGAATTGTCTTGCAGGAATATTCTTACCGGGAGCGCCGGCTTATCGGAGAGGTTTATTACATCTTCCCCGGCACTGGATTGGGAGTTACGGAAGGTCCCGTACTCTTCAAACGCAACGGTTGGTATTATCTGATAACAGCCGAAGGTGGAACGGAATATAATCATGCCGTAACTCTGGCACGATCCCGGCAGATTACCGGTCCCTACGAAGTACATCCTACGAATCCGGTACTGACTTCCGCTCACAATCCGGATTTGTATCTCCAAAAGGCAGGTCACGGCTCGGTAGTATCTACTCCCGATGGCAGATGGTACTTGACCCACCTTGCAGGGCGACCATTAACGCCCCGTGGCAGATGTACCCTGGGGCGCGAAACATGCCTGCAAGAAGTAGTGTGGCACGAAGATGGCTGGCTGTATCTGAAAAGCGGAGGTAATGAACCGCAGGTACAAATTGAAGCTCCCGACTTGCCAGTCTGCCGTTGGGAGGCTTTACCGGAACGATGTGATTTTGAAGACGAGACTATGCCTATCGACTTCCAGTCACTCCGTGTACCGATGGATGAAACCTGGGTATCACTCAGGAAACGGAGTGGATTCCTGAGTATTAAAGGTAGGGAATCACTTTGTTCCACCCATCACCAAAGCATGATAGCCAGGCGACAACAAGACTTCAACTTTACAGCCACCACCCGACTGGAATTTCAACCAGATACTTTCCAGCAAATGGCAGGACTGGCCTATTACTACAATACAAGGCACTTTTACTATCTCTTCATGTCGTGGGAAGAATCTCTCAATAGCTATGTGCTGAATATATTCGTCAATGATGATAATCGCTGGAGTGAGCCGTTACCGGAATATATCCGGCTGGAAAAGGGAGAAGTATGGCTGCGGGCAACCGTTCAGAGAGAAAAGTTGAACTTCAGTTATTCCATCGACGGGAATACATGGCAGGAAATAGGGGGTACATTGGATGCTTCCATCATATCTGATGATTACGTTTGCAACAAGTTTGAATACAAAGCCGCCTTTGCCGGAGCTTTCATCGGTATGTGCTGCCAGGATGTATCAGGACGGGGCAAATGGGCCTATTTTGACAGCTTTGAATACAAACCTTTATTGTAAACTCTATTAATTTGCTATATGAAAAAGCTATTTTATCTCGCTATAGTTCTTTGTGCTATAGCTTGTACAAACAAGAAGTCTTCCGTAAACTATGCCAAGTTCGAGCCGGAAGACGGCAAGTGCCTGGTTTTCATCGGTCAGGATATGGAAGCAATAGGCGGTATAGAAGGGAAAGAAGGATATGTTAACTTCTTCGGAACTCCGGCAGGTATAACCATCTATACCAACATCCGTCCGGGAGATGTATCTTACGGATATACTTACCAGGGACTTGACGGGCTTACATCGAATGCCAATTGGGGGGCAGGCAATTGCTTTGCGGACGCACAACTTGCATCTCCCCTGCTTAAAGGCTGTGACGTAGCCATCGGTCTTGAATTAGTAAACCATGAAGAAAAAGTAGCCAGCGGGGAACATGACAGCTATATCATTCGCCTGGGAGAATGGATACAAAACATTGCCCCCCGAAGAGTATTTCTGCGCATCGGCTATGAATTCGACGGGCATGCCTGGAATCACTATCAACCGGAAGCTTACATTACAGCTTTCCGCCGTATCCATACCCTATTCGATTCACTGAACATATCCAATGTAGCTTATGTTTGGCAATCCACCGGAGGCAACAGCAGTATGGATGAACTTTATCAATATTACCCCGGTGATGAATATGTAGATTGGTTTGCATACAGCCAGTTTGCCCAGGGGCGTTGCCAGGCTATGATAGACCTGGCTCGCAAACATGGCAAGCCGCTCTTTATTGCGGAATCTACTCCTATGTTTCAGGAAAAAGGAGTTGTAGCTTCCGAGTTACGCCTTTCCAATCCGGAACAGGCCAATCGTGCCTGGCGTATCTGGTACAAGGAACTGTTCAATACAGTGGAGAGTAATCCGGATGTCGTCAAAGCATTTTCATACATCAATGCAGATTGGCCTTCGGAAGCAATGTGGCAAGGAGATACGGTGATTTTCAGCAAGATAGATGCACGGTTACAGATCAATCCGGACATCACGGTGAAGTGGAAAGAGAAAATGAAAATGGAAAGATATATCCATGAACCGATAGCTCATATTGAATAAATTTATATTTTTGGAGCAAAAGAGGCTGAAATGAAATACACACTGACATTGTTATTACTCATCTTCTCCGTTCATATATACTCCATAAAGAACTGGTTACCTTATATCAATAACATCAGTCGTATGGAATATGGTGGGGGCACGCAGAATTGGACAATCACCCGTGACAACAACGGCTGGATTTATGCAGCCAACAACTCAGGGTTACTACAGTTCGATGGTTACTCATGGCATCTGTTCAGCAATGGCATGATTATCCGGACGGCTTACCATGACGGCAAGGAACGTATCTACGTAGGAGCATTCAATAATTTCGGTTATTTCTCGCCAGACGAAAAGGGAGCTATGCACTATCATTCCTTATCCGACAGTCTGGAAGATAAGTATCGCAATTTCAGTGATGTATGGGATATCTATTGCATAGATCATAGCATCTATTTTGTATCCTACAACCATATATTCAAACTTACGAACGATGAAATTACTGTTATCCAAAGTAAGGAACGTATGCTCTGCTCCGCCAATATAAACGGAAATTTATATGTGTTCAAGGAAAACGCGGGGGTATTTCTGCAAACCGGACAGTTATTTATACCGTTGGCAAGTACGGAAAAGATCAGTAACTACCATATCAGCGAAATACTCCCCTATCAGGATCAAAAGCTATTACTGATAACTGAATATCATGGCATTTATATCTATGACAATTCAACAACTGTTCCGCTCATCACTCAAAATGATCCGTTACTCAAATCCAGTCAGCTGTATTGCGCAGAAATAAAGGATGACAAGATTTATATCGGGACGATTAAGAGCGGACTGATTATTGCAGATATTCCTACGGGAGAGATTGAGCAATATGATATTCGGTCGGGCCTGCAAAATAATTCCGTACTGAGTCTGAACGTGACCGAAGGAGATAATATATGGTTAGGACTTGACAATGGCATCAGTTATCTAGAAACCAACAGCCCATTATCAAACCTCTATACCGGAAACCAGAATTACGGAGTAGGCTATGCGTCAATTATTCATAATGGATACATCTATTTCGGAACGAATCAGGGATTATATTATAGCCCCTGGCCCATCAAAGACATCCGCCACCTGGCTCTCCGTCCCGTAAAGAATGCCGATGGACAAGTCTGGAATCTAACCGCCATTGGAAAAACTCTGTTCTGCGGTCACAATAATGGAGCCTTTATGATTGAGGAAGGAACGGCCATCCCCCTGATAGGTGAAAATGGCTTTTGGAACTTTACACCGGTCGGAGAAAATAAATCCAAAGTGCTGGCAGGCAGTTACACCGGATTGGTTTTATTAGAAAACAAAGGCACGGAGTCTGCACCTCGCTGGATATCCACACGGAAAATAAAAGGTTTTAATCTCTCGGTACGCTATGTAGAATATGATGAATCTGATGATATTTGGTGGATATTTCATGGAACAGGTCTGAGTGCCATCAAGTTGAATTCGGAATATAGTAAAGTAGTATCCTGCCAGCATTATCCGAATCAGAACAACTCTTACCAGACCAATCTGTTTAAAGACAAAGGCCGTGTTTACTTCACAACAGATTCCGGTATCTATCGTTATAACTCCATCAGGCAGAAATTCGAATTATCCGAAGAATGGAATCAGCGTATAGGTAACAGAGATTATCTTCGTGTAGTCAGCAATGAAGAAAACAGTTGTGTATGGTATATGCAGTCCGGTAAACTGAAAATCAATTACATTACTCCGCATGGTTATATAACAGATTCTGTCAGTACCACCCGTTTGCAAAACAATCTGATGGGTACCTTCGAAAGTATCAACAGAGTGGACTCGGCTACTTGTATTATCAGCACTCTGGATGGTTTCAGTCTTTATCGTATCACTACAGATTCATTGTCATCCCTCTCCAACAATTACAAGTTCCTGATTAAAAAAGTAATAATCTCTTCCAGCAATGAAGAAATAGATTCTTATTTCTACAATGGCTTTCCAACTGACAGACAACATCAAACTATCCTAAGAAAATATCGGCCAGATGCTTCATATCGGTTTGAAATGAATCCGAATACTAATTCTTATGATAAAATCACTTATTCCGTTCAGCTAAAAGGGCTGGATGAACAAATGCTGGCATTGAACGCTTCAGGTATAAAAGAATATACTGGACTGAAAGAAGGAAATTATACCTTCCTTATACGTGCCTACAATCATCATACCCACCAGACGGAAGTAGAAGAAATTCATCTCAGAATTCTTCCACCCTGGTATAGAAGTATTTATGCTTACATCATGTACGTACTTCTCCTTGTTGCAATCGGATATGGAATCTATAAACTATTGAACCAGAGATTCAACAAGCAACACCAAAAACGTCTGGATGAACTGAAGGAAGAAAGCCTTAAACGGGAATTCAAACTAAAAGAGGAAGCTCTTGCACAGGAAAAGAGGATAGTTGAACTGGAAAATAACAAGCTTCAACAAGAGTTATTATTAAAGAGCCAGGAACTCTCAAATTCCATGTTCTATGTAATCCAGAAGCAGGAAATTTTCACTTTCATGCAAGACGAACTCCAGAAAATTTCTGCCTATCTGCGTAAAGAACAGACCAAAGACGCCTTGCGTAAATTGAACAGACTTCTGGAGAAAGTACATGCCAATATCGAAGACGAAGATAACTGGCAGAAGTTGGAAAATAACTTCAACATCGTACACAATAATTTTCTCAGCCGCCTGAAAGAACGTTATCCCGATCTTACATCCAGCGAATTAAAATTAGCCGCATATATCCGTATGGATTTAATCACCAAAGAAGTTGCACCACTATTCAATCTATCGGAACGGGGTATGGAATCAGCACGATACAGGCTTAGAAAGAAATTAGGTTTGTCACGGGAAGAGAGCCTGTCGAAGTTTTTGCAAAACTTCTAACAGGATTGTAAAAAGTGGCTAAAAGTATAATAAAGCAAATCCCAGTCCGCATTTCCATAAAAAAAATGAGTTGACTCTTTTAAGTGAACAAGTTGTAAGTACTTCTCCGGAATTGTTCTCTCGAAGCACTTCACACTGGAAGCACTTACCAATTCATCATCATCTGCATGAAAGACCAATGTAGGAATAGAGACCTGTGGTAGTACCTCTCTTGTTTTCTTCATCAAACAAAACAAGTCAATCATTCTCGGTGCCCAACTCAAATAAGTGAGTATGGAACAAGGAGCTACACTACTCGCCTCCAATAGAGCATGAGCAGGATCACTTTCCGGAATTTCTTTGCAGAAGCCTACTTTCAGATTATTTCTGAGAGCTCTACCCTTAACCCTCACATATAAAGGGGTATCTATAGCTACTATGCCTATTATTTGCTCCGGACTTTCCATATAAGTAAGAAACGATAAAAGACTTCCCATAGAATGCCCAACCAAAATAATCGAATTATAGTTTTTCTTATAACGAGCTATTTCCGCATTGACATATTCCAGCCACTGCTGTCTGCTACTGCGTGCAAACTCCTCCCCTGTTCCGCCATGTCCCGGTAATAACAAAGAAGAAGCAGCAAAACCCAGTTCGGAACTTCGTTTCATTAAACCCAGAAACTGATCCGGTCCTTCCACTATGCCATGTATAAAAACAACAATAGTACTCGCACCTTCCCTTGGATAATAACACGGTTGTTGTCTCTCCATCTGCTCATTAGTTTCTCTCTTCTTCATCTTCCCATTCGTTACTTTTCAATTGACGTGGTATCTATCATTTACACCGTAATTCAAAATTAGTAAAAACATAAAAGCCCCGCAAACTCTGAATAAGAAATTCGACATATAAGTTCATATTTTAAAAGGAAATATAGCGGATATTAAGTATATTTGCAAGCATAAAATTAATAACTATGAAGATCAAATTTATTTTATGCCTATTATTTTTATGCTTATCTACCACATTTCATGGACAAGAAGGGAAAATGTTCACGGTTGATAAGGACCTATCAAGCAGTATGCTTAATAAACTATATCAAGATCGCGACGGCATAATATGGATTGCAACAGAAGATGGCTTGAATCGATATGACGGTGCAAAATTCACTGTTTATAGAAATGAGAAAGATAATCCTCACTCTCTACTAAATGACTATGTACGTACATTGTACGAAGATAAAAAAGGGCGCTTCTTCATAGGATCCTTGAACGGACTACAAATATATGATCGGGCAACAGATAGTTTTACCACCATTCCGATGTATCTTTCCAGTGGAGATCCAATAGCTCCCAATATAGCGACAATACTTGAACGCAATAATGGAGAAATACTAATAGGTACTTCAGGACATAGCATGTTTATACTGGAAACAAAGGGAGACAGCATAAATGCCAAGCAAATAAGCCAATTTATCCCCAGCAATCTAATCATATATACATACGAAGATAAAAAAGGAAATTTATGGATAGCAACAGGTGATAATGGTATCTTCCGTTTTGATAAAAACAACCAATCCAAACACTATACAGGTGACAAAGACATAGCTAAAAATACAGTTTCAAGTATGTGCGAAGACGAACAGGGCAATCTTTATATAAGTAGTCTAAAGAGAGGACTATTCATATATAATGAAAAAGCAGATACATTTACTCCTCTCACATATACTCCTAATCCTGATTTACCTATTAAAATTCTATATCCTGGGGATCAGAATGAAATATTTATCGGTACCGATGGTTCTGGAATGAAAATATATGATACTCAAAAACAAAAGATTAAGGAAGCCAATTTTAATGTCACTACATTTAATCTGAAAAAGGCTAAAGTACATTCCATTCTGAAAGACAAAATAGGAAATATATGGTTAGCTTTTTTCCAAAAAGGAGTAATGATTATACCTGCTACGACAAATAAATTCAAGTATATGGGTTATAAATCTTCCGCACATAATGTAATTGGTTCCAACTGTGTCATGTCAGTATATAAAGATCACACCGGAACTCTCTGGGTAGGTACTGACAACGACGGGATCTATGCAATTGCCCCAGACAATACACTGAAAGCACACTTTGTCCCTACAGATGCCCCACATTCTGTTCCCGCAACCATCATGAGTATCTTCGAAGATTCTAACTACAATCTGTGGATAGGCTCTTACCTTCACGGCATGGCTCGATTGGATCCCCAAACTGGTCGTTGCGAATATCTGAAGTTATCGGCACAGCCGTCTAACCTGACAGAAAACATATATTGCTTTGCAGAAGATGATAATAAAACATTGTGGATAGGAACTATGGGAGGTGGCTTATTTTACATGGATATAAATACCAGGAAAATTGTCCAATGCCCGATACTTACCAATAGCAACACCGACTGGACTAAAATTAATATGCTACACAATTCGTGGATAAATAGTCTCTTATACACAAGTGAAGGCAAGCTGTACATAGGAACTTATGACGGTTTAGGGTGTCTGGACATAAAAACCATGGATTTCATTTCTCCTTTGAGAAACAGGAGAATATTATATGGAGACGTAATCTATGCCCTTCACGAGGGTAGTGATGGAAGCATCTGGATAGGAACATCTAAAGGATTAAAACACCTCAATCCCAAAAGTCTTGATATTCGCGAATATACAATAGAAGATGGTTTGCCGAGCAATTATATATGTGCAATCAAGGAAGATGTGAATGGATATCTCTGGATCAGTACGAATTATGGAATCAGTCGGTTCAACCCCAAAAACCAAAGTTTCATTAATTTCTATGCAAGTGACGGACTGCAAGGCAATGAATTCAGCAAAGGAGCTAGCTTTGCATACCATCAAAGCGAACTTATTTTTGGAGGAACAAACGGTATCACCTATTTTAATCCAGCAGAAATAACCAACTCAAGTAAAAAACCTGAGATTCGGATCACAGACTTTTATATCCATGATAAAATGGTGAAAAAAGGGATGGAATCAGGAGGTAAAGACATTGTTACTACTGCAGTAATGGATGCTGATCATTTCCAGCTTTCCCACAAAGATAATTCTTTCAGCATAGAATTTTCAGCCATGGAGTTTTTCAGCCCGGAACGAATTACCTATATATATCGCATTAACCATACAAGTTGGATTAGTTTACAACAAGGAATCAACCGAGTATCATTCAGCAACTTAAGTCCGGGTGACTATACATTCCAGATAAAAGCAAAAGATAATGACTCTTATTCTGATATTAAAGAAATACGTATCACCATTGACCCGGCATGGTATGCATCCGGATGGGCCAAACTAATGTATGGAATATTGCTGATAGCTATCATCTATATCATCGTCATCCAAGTACGCCATCGTTACCGTGCCCGCCAAGAGATATTAGAGCATATTCACGCAGAGCAAATCAATGAAGCCAAATTACAATTCTTCATCAATATATCCCACGAGATACGTACCCCGATGTCTCTCATCATAAGCCCACTGCAAAAGCTTATCTCTACTGATAAAGATGGAGAACGGCAAAAAAACTATCATACTATTTATAGGAATGCCGAACGTATTCTTCGTCTGGTTAACCAGCTGATGGATATTCGAAAAATCGATAAAGGGCAAATGTCACTGAAATTTCAAGAGATTGACATTGTGGGTTTCATCCGGGATTTATACTACACCTTCGAATATCAGGCAAATGCCAAACATATCACTCTTTGTTTTCAAACAGAGATGGAAAACTTACAGGCATGGATAGATCCTAAGAATTTTGATAAAGTTATCCTGAACATTATTTCCAATGCATTCAAATTTACACCGGAAAACGGAAAAATCAATATTTATCTCCGTACCGGTAAAGATATGAATGCTCCCTGCCCTTTACAGCATTATTTTGAAATAATAATAGAAGATAGCGGCATCGGAATTGACCCCGCAGAGATAGGAAGAATTTTTGAGCGTTTCTATCAAATCCGTAACAGCCACAATAACTCTAATGTAGGTACTGGTATCGGATTGCATCTAAGTCGTTCATTAATAGAATTACATCACGGTACAATAGAAGCAGAAAACAATGAGGGGAAACCAGGCTCCCGCTTTATTATACGATTGCCTTTAGGCAAGGAACATCTGAACGCTGAAGAAATAGATAATAACCCGACTGACAATAATTCTCCCATACATATCACAACTGCCCTACCCACTTCTCCAGTTGATGAAGAAGACGAAAAAATACGTTCCAGAACAAAGAATCGTGTCCTGGTAGTAGAAGATGATGAAGAAATACGAAAATACATCTGTCGCGAATTAGCAAGTGATTTTCACATGAGCGAGTGTACTAATGGAAAAGAAGCACTTGCAATGATTCTAAAAAAAGAACCTGATCTGATTATCAGTGATATCATGATGCCTGAAATGGATGGATTGACACTTTGCAAAAAAATAAAGCAGAACGTAACCATCAACCATATACCAATTATCCTCTTGACGGCCAAATCAAGGGAGGAAGATAATCTGGAAGGTTTAAACATGGGAGCAGATGCATATATAGTGAAACCATTCAGTATTGAAATACTGAGAAAAACGGCTATCAACCTCATCAAGAGCAGAGAAGTATTGCGCAATAGTTTCAGCGGTAGTCAGATGCAAGAACAGAAGTTGAAGAAACTAAAAGTCCAATCACCTGACGACAGGCTGCTTGATAAAGTGATGAAAGTTATTAATGACAATCTCGGTAATCCTGACTTGAATGTTGAAATGATAGCAACTGAAGTAGGTATCAGTCGCGTACATTTGCACCGTAAGCTAAAAGAGCTGACTAACCAGTCAACCCGCGACTTAATACGCAATGTTCGTCTGAAACAAGCGGCATCATTATTAGCAAACCAATATCATAACATTACTGAAGTCGCTAGCCTTACAGGTTTTACTAATATTGCATATTTTTCTACCGCTTTTAAAGAATTATACGGAGTACCACCCACCTCCTATATGGAAGAACAGCAAAAGTCTTCTTTTTCTGACGGTGACAAGATTGAGCAACAGAACTAAACAGAACAAAAAGAAAGCCAACTAATTCATAACAATTAGCTGGCTTTCTCTATTATATCAATATATTACGCTTATACTACTTTTACACTTTCCATTTACCAAGCTACTTGATAATCCGGAAGTTTCCACTGACATGCAGCATAGACATCATATATACCATACCGCTATAGTAACGGAATTTCCCCGTAGGCAATGGTTCATTCCACAATTTCTGTATACATTCTTTCGCCAGATCCTTGTCATTCAGAGCAAAGGATCCTACAGCATTTGCACCGATCATACCTGTTGAATAATTACCAGCAGGTGCTGAACCATCCACATTAAAATATTCGTGCGTAAAATTATCTTGCTTGAAAAAGTTAAGCAATCGACTTATCATCTCTGTCTGGTTAGCAGCATCTTTTCCAAACCAATAATAATCCATACCGACATTCATGGCACAACGGAGGGCATCAAACTGGTATCTTCTTGTATCATACCCCCAATTCTTAGGTTTCCAAGGAGTGCCATCGAATGCAGAATAATCAGGAAACAATCCCGTCTTTTTATGCGATGCATCAGCCAACAAGCGACGAGCTGCATCAGGCGTCTGCTTCCAGAATTCCTTATTAGTGTCAGACCACAAAGCCCAAAGTTCAAAGAAAGCAGGCAGATTATAAGAAGGGTCCGTATAGTTATAATAGACCTTTTCCGGTACAAATGTAACGAGTTTACTCTCAGTATTGAACAGGTTATAAACGCCTTGGGAACCATCTTTAGACATAACATCTTTCAAGATTTTCTGAGCTTCCTGATTATAGTCATATACCCCGTCATTCCCCCAACGGTGAGAAGCGAAGAATAAAGAAGTTATAAAATAAATTTCACCATCAGAAGCGCAACTCGGCTCCTTACCTATTTTAACGCCATGAGGTGTACAGTGCCAGGCATAATATCCCGACCATTTGCCCGAAGTATATAGCATGTATTTCTTGGCCCACCGCCATAACTTATCGAATTCCGCCTGCTTATCCAACTGTACACATATCATCATTCCATAGGACATTCCTTCTGTACGTACATCCTGATTCCCTGTATCATAAATATAGGCAGTATTGTCATCACTCTCATAGTAAACCTTTGTTTTTTCATTCACAAAGAAATGATTCCAGATTTGCTCCATTTTCCGGTCGGTTTGTTGCTGAGAAATACCTAAATACTCATTAAACAAATTCCGATAGTTATCAGTATAGTAAGCTCCTGCAGGAATCGGGTCCCCACTGCTGTTTTCCTGAACAGGATGAGCCTGAACTCCAAGTGAACAAAAGCCGGAAAGTATCAGGCTGACACTAACCGCAAATAAAGTCGTAAGTTTCATCACTCCAAGGTTTTGTCACAATTAATAGACTGCTAATATCATTACATACTACGCTCCAGCGAATAGTCTTCTCCCGGCTGGGTAACAATGTCATATTCGTAAGTACGATAAAGGACCGGCACCTGAGGATTTATCAGTTTTGAAACTACCGGTTCTTTTATAACTGCCGATGCATAAAGAGGATTCGGGCAAGCACCGTCTGCCACTTTCACTCCTTTTCCCTTTAAAGGAACATAAGAACGGATACGTAGTACCCCGCCCAAACGAGAATGTATCTTCGCCTTTTTCAGTTGAACGCCATCCCATTCCATATCCACCACAAAACCACCACGGGCAACAAGGCCTTTCACACTTCCTTTTTTCCATGCTTCAGGCAGTGCAGGCAATAAGTGTACTGCACCATCATGGCTTTGCAACAACATCTCTGCAACTCCTGCCGTATAACCAAAGTTTCCATCGATCTGGAAAGGTGGATGGGCATCAAATAAATTAGGATAAGTACGTCCCTCAGGATATTCTTTCTGAACTTTATCATTAGGCAAAAGATGAAGCATATTCTGTATAATCTTATAAGCATGATTGCCATCCAACATACGCGCCCAAAAATTAATCTTCCACCCAATGCTCCAACCGGTAGCCATATCTCCACGCTGTATCAAAGTATTCCGGGCAGCTTGAAATAACTCCGGATTTGTAGTCGGAGAAATCTGATTACTGGGATATAAGCCATACAAGTGCGAGATATGCCGATGGTCATCCAGCGGATTATCAGCATCAATTAACCATTCCTGCAATTGGTTGTGTTTCCCAATCTGCATTGGTGGCAACTTACTCAGCATTACCTGCAAAGAATCCTCATACTGTTTATCTCCACCCGAGATACGACTGGCCTGAAGTGTATTGTACAAAGCATCAAAAGCAATCTGATTATCCATTGTACAACCTGCCGTAATCGTTGTTTGTGAACCCCGATAACCATGTTCAGGAGACATGGAAGGTACTGTAACCATCCATTTATACTTCGGATGTTCCACTAAATGACTTAAATAAAAATCAGCAGTTCCCTTCAACAGCGGATAATACTTCTTTAGAAACTCTTTGTCACCGGTAAACAGATAATGCTGCCACAGATGCTGTGCCAGCCAGGCACCTCCATTAGGCCACATGCCGAAGTATGCAGCATCCACCGGTCCGCAGGCACGCCATATATCCGTATTATGATGTGCCACCCAACCTTTAGCATCATAAAGAACTTTAGCAGTCTCACTGCCTGTAACTGCCAAGTCAGTCACCATATCAAAGAGAGGTTCATGTGTCTCACTCAAATTGGTCACTTCAGCAGGCCAATAATTCATCTCCGCATTGATATTAATCGTATATTTACTATCCCAGGGAGCATATGGACTATGATTCCAAATACCTTGAAGATTGGCAGGCTGACCACCGGGTTGCGAAGAAGAAATCAGCAGATAACGACCATATTGGAACATCAAAGCTGCCATCGCCATATCATTCCCTTCCATAAAACGTTGTACACGGACAGGTGTCTCCAAAGCGGAAACTCCGGTACTTTCTAAAGTCAGGGCCACACGGTCATATTGCTTGCGATAAGAGGCGATATGACTCTTCAAAGCCTGTTCGTAAGGAATGCGGGTGGCTTTCTGCAAATAAGTAGCTGCACGTTTTGACCCGTTCGCACTGACATCATGATAATTCACAAAATTAGTAGCTGCTGAAATGTACAAGGTAGCTTCAGTAGCCCCATTCACGGCAAGTGTGCTTTCTTCCTTACTCACTTTACCATCTGTTCTCACCTGTACTTGACATTCGGCACGCATAGCAGCAGGAATTCCTTCATGTTCAGCTCCCTGACAAGAGATAATCAGCTTGCCCCCCTTTACTTGTACATCTGATTTCAGCGGACTGCTGTATGATACGGCAAAATTCAAGGCCTTTGCCTTATCCGCCTGAATACGTACAATAATCACATCATCACTCAAAGAGGCAAATGCCGTACGGACAAACTTCACTCCATCCACTTCATAACGTGTTGTAGCAGTAGCATTCTCCAGATTCAGATCCCGATAATATTCAGAAGGATTTTCATGCCCGGGGAAATTCAGGAAAAGACTCCCCAGCGTCAAATAACGCATACCATGCTGAGGCGTCATATAATTCTCATCAATGAGTTTCTGCGCCTCCAAAGTTTTGCCTTCAAAAATAAGGCGACGTATTTCAGGCAATACCTGCAACCCTTTAGGATTATTATTATTGTACGGTCCACCAGCCCAGAACGTCTCTTCATTGAGTTGCAATTCTTCACGGGCAGTTCCGCCAAATACCATAGCCCCCAAACGGGAATTACCTAATGGCAAAGCTTCCAACCAATCTTGTGCCGGACGATTATACCATAACTTCATATTCTGAGCAGACGTCCAATCTCCATATCCTAAAATAGAAAGCATTTTAGCAGCATAGCGAGCTCCTAACATCCGATATCCTTCAGCTGTAAAATGAAGATTATCGAATGCAGCCGGACAACCGGCAGAAGATATCACGTGTGCAGTAGGAATCACCTGTGGCAAACTGTCGATGATTGTATTCATGCTGGCACAAACGCCATTCTGATCTGCATGTACCACCTCACCCGCCAACAAAGGCACATTAGCGGCAGATAATCCTAAATCGTTCAAAAGATTATCATACACTCCCTTTACTTTTAAGGGCCAGTCTTTATCATTTGTATTCGACTCTCCCTGATGTAACAGAATACCTTTAATCACTCCGTCTTTTTGAGCAAGCTTTGCCATCTCAACCAAACGCGCATAAGGATTGCCGCCATATTCCTTTACCATATTCTTCAGCCAGTCCGGAGAAGTTTCTACATAGGATTGATAGTTATCCTTGTCAAACAGTTCTATCCTACAACCGCCTACGGCAACATTGATAATTCCTACCCGCACATTAGATGGAAGATTAGCCACCATAGCCCGACCGAAATAATCTCCCGGGGTCAAGCCCGTATAGCAACGAGCCAAAGGAGGAAACGCCTTATACCAATTCCCTTTGGTCCTCCCCAAATTAGGACAATCGACAGCCGCTAATACCTGAAAGCGACTGTCAACTGCCACTGTATCCTGTTCTTCTACCTTTGCATTTCCTTCCATGTTCGATTGTCCCAAACACAGATAGATATGGAAATTCGCGTCTTGTGCAAATGTCGTCATGCCTAAAAGAAGCAAGCATGTAAATACAAATGTTCTCATAATCTGTCTATTATTGTTTGTTTATATGTATATTCATTCCTTACCAAATATCCGGGTTACGAAAGGTAAACACTGATAAAGAGCCGAGTGCCAATATTCCCAATCATGTCCTCCATCGCGCACCCTGAACTGACAAGGTATACCGGCATTACGCATTGCTTGATAGAACTCTATATTACGATCAAGCAGGAAATCATCATCCCCACAATCCACAAACCAGGCAACATTACGTAAATCAGCCTTACGGTTCTCATCGGCCTCGGTCACATATTTCACACAGCTATTTTCAATAACACTACGAGTCAGTATCGCTATTTTAGAATTCGGATCATCAGCAGATACTGCTCCCTGCTCAGGAATAGACATCAGAGCACTCATCGCATAGACTGCACAAAACATATCACTATGGCGCTGGCCATAATTAGTAGCTCCGCCGCCTCCCATCGACAATCCTGCAATGGCACGATGCTGCCTATCGCCTATCACCCTGTATTCTTTCTCTATATAGGGCAAGAATTCCGTATAAAAGAAAGTCTCATACTTCCAGCCAGGCATATCAAAATACCCGTTCCATTCCATATGTATATTACCACCGGCATTCGGAGTAACAATAATCATCTCACATGCTTCTCCACTGGCTACAAGGCGATCCATCACATCTTTTACATGTCCACGCTCGGCCCAGACAGGATTGGTCTCCCACATACCATGCAAAAGATACAGGACCGGATATTTTTTCTCTTTATTCTGTTCAAAACTCTTTGGCAGAAAAACGGTATAAGCACGCTTTGAATTTAACACTTTACTGAAAAGAGTATCCGTGACTACTTTACTCTGGAAATTCCAAGGTGCATTCTGTGCATAACCGGACAATGTATACATCATTACAGCCAACCATACAATTATCTTCTTCATCATATCTTTTATTTAAAGTTTATCAGACAATTCATTTGTATCTGCAAAAATAAGGCATGAATCTGATCACCGCTTTACGATTTCAGATATTTGAATATCAATATTAGATAAATATTACAGATTTGTGTTCCTGCATACTCTTCACAGAGTATGCAGGAAAGATATTATAAAATGCACAAATTATATCAAACTCTCGGAAAAATGAGAGTTGATATGTCTTTTTAATTTGCTAAGGAGACATTAGCTATCACAATAGGTTTTCCACCTGTTGACCAAAAGCCTGCAATGTAAAGATGCGAAGGATCAATCTTTTCTCCATTCTTATCTTTCATATAGTTCAACTCCACTACAATCTTACGCGAAGATCCGAAATCATACGTAGCAGGCTCACTCCAATAATTGTTTTTATCAAACAGACGGAACGAAACACCACTTTCATTATCATTACCCAATTCTACGGTCACAGTCTTATATCCCGACAAATCAAGTCCACTGTCATATTGCCACCCTCCGAAACCATACTGTCCCGTCACCAGTGTGCGGGTGCTCTCGTCAAATGTTCCTTTCTCCCATATAGAAGGATTGAAGACATCTGCCGTCAATGAGAAAGGAGAAATTACCGTAACCTGCAATGTCAGTTGCTTACTGACTCCGGCAGCCGATTGATATGTAACGGTTACCGTAGCTTCACCTGGTGCCACAGCTACTAATTTGGCTGCCTGTTCTACTTTCAGCACGTTCGTATCTGAACTGTTGACAGTCGCTTCCGCAGTCACCATCCGTACCGTTCCATCAGAATAAACAGCTTTCACTTTGAGATAATTCGTACCACCCATTTGCAGACGAAGATTTCCTTCCTGTCCCATCAACTCCAGTTTCTCCAATTCCCCATTCACTACTATCCCATCAGCATATTCTTTGAACCAATGGTACATCGCCCAAGGACAGGCTTCGGGGTCATTGAGAAAAGTATAGTTGCCCGGTTCACCCGGCACATCCTTAAATGCCGCCAGTTCATGGGATCTAGTGGTGAAAAACAACCAAGAAACATTACCTGAATTATCAGCTATATATTTAAAATTGGCGCCAAAGCCTTCAGCACCTGCCGTTCCTGTAATACTTTTACCCCAAGTAGCATCATATTTCTTCGGAGCCCAGTCTATCTCAGTCACCATGATAGGAGCGAAAGCTGCCACAGGACCTACTTGCACATCCCAACCCCGCTGAAAAGCTTCATAACCTCCTCCTGTGGAAGAGCCGATTCCTTCACCGCTGTCTTCCTCAGCATCGCTACCATACCAACCGGGATAGCAGTGAACGGCAAAACCTATGTTCTCTCCTTCGATACGGTGAATAGCATATCCGGCATATGATGACTGATAAGACAATCCCGGCACCCAAACAATGTTGCGACAATTAGTACGTACCTTGTCTACTATAGCCTGAAAGTAAAGTTGGAGATTCTTGAAATGACCATCACCGCTACTGCCGTATGTTCCGTCAGTACCTTTTATTCTGACAGGTTCATTAGCAAGCTCAAACATAACATCCATATTATTTTTCAGTTTAGGATGTTGCGAGACAATATCCCACACTTTGAGCAAAAATTGCTGATAAGTGTCTCCTATTTCTATACCTTGATAGGGGGCATCAGACGGACAAACCCCAGGCGGACGCATCACCACATACATTCCCTTAGAAATAAAGTATTCTGCCATCGGCACAAACAACTCTTCAAGATACTTCCGAAAGCGGGTTTCAGAGAACCGTTCATGTCCTTCATATCTCACGGACTGCATGGTGGGGGCATCACTCCAATACGGGTCGAGGTGCATCCGCACGAAATTGAATTTCCATCCTGCGGCCACAATGCCGTCTAACATGCTCTTATTATACCTGAGGCATGCCTGCACATCATAGTTACCCCACGCATTATTATTGAAGAAAGGGCTGTAAGTCTGCGTAAAACCATGCAAATTGATAATTGCTCCCTTTTCATTTTTAAGATAACGCCCTTCTACACGCAATACCGGCAACTTGGCTCCAGCAGGAGTCCCAGGTTCCGGATCCGGTTCAACAGGTTTCTCCGGTTCTGGCTTCTCCGGCTGCACAGGAATAGTGTCGTCCGAGCAAGCCGCCAAAGACATTCCTAATGTCAGTGTCAACAAATAAATTATTTTTTTCATATCATTCTTCATTATTTTAGGAATTTAAATCAGTAGTAAACAAGGGAACAAGTTAAAAAGGCTCCATGCGGCATAGAAGCATTGCGCTGCCCCTTATTCCCCTTGTCAACTTGTCCCCTTGTCTACTTCTTTTTTCCGTTTCAAATGTAACAGATAGCAATGAAATAATCTGTATCTTTATGTTACACAATTATTCACTGATGTTACATCTTTAATTGAAAACAGTCCTGTTTATTATAATATTACCAATAACGAACAAAACTAAACTAACGGAGAACCATTATAATCCGTTTCATAAGTCCCTTTTGTTTCTCCTTTGCGAATTGTTATAGATGCGGTTAGATTCATTTCTCCCCCATCATTATATATTTTATGTGGAATGTCGCAACTGATATCTCTTTTTACGGAATAAGTTGTGGTAGTAGTAAATATAGGATAGTTTAGGTAAAGTTCTCTCACAGAAATCATTATATGATTATTACCCCTATGAAATGAAACTATGGCAGGCATAACTTTTTCCAAATTACCCTTACAATCATATTGGTAGTAAGACGACAATGCTCCGCCATAAATTTCAAACAAATATTCATCTAAATTTGCAGTCCTTGTAGCAACTATATCTTCTGCTCTATCTGCATCAAATGGAATTTCACTACTACAGCTGCACCAAATAATTAAACTCAAAACAAATAATGTGTTTTTCATTGTTATTCGATTTTTATTAAAACAATAAAGGCAGCGGTTAACATTACGCCCCGCTGCCTTTTCTTATAAACCTCTATTATTTTCCAGCCAAACCATCAGCAAAACCTGCATAAGTATGCTTACGATTGTAATTAGAATCCCATAAACCTACGGGTTCACCACCGCGCCAACCTGAATCACTTGGAGCATCAGTTGCACACCACTGAGTGATACCATACTGCTGGGCAGCAGGAATTATTTCGAAGTACTTCGATATTATGAAGCGATAGAATTCCGCCATTTTGAGATGTTGCTCATAAGTAATATCTTCCGTCTTCAAACCTGTACCGAAAGCTTTTTCTACAACACCCATATCCAACTCAGAAATCTTAATCAACTTACCGCTCTCCGCCAATATTTGGAACATCTTAACAATAGCGTCTTCCTGAGCTTTTTGGTCACTTTCATTCAGGATATAACTTACATGCATCTGTGTACCAATACCATCAATCTTAGTTACGCCATCAGCCTCCCATTTCTCAATCCAGTGTACCAAGCTCTGTGCTTTCTTATTGCCATCCCACCATGATTCTAAATTATAATCATTAATAAAGAGCTTCAACGGCTCAGTACCGCCATTATCAGCATAGTACTTGCGAGCAGCAGCTACCACTATACGAACATAATCTTCATTACCCAAATAGTCTTGCCAATAGAAATTATTATTGGCATCATCTGCACTAACATTGGAAGCTGACTGCAAAGGATAGAAGCCTTCACCGTTATCACCACCACCGGAAATAGCTTCATTCACTACATCCCAAGCAGTTACATAACCGCCAGTAGCTTTCATCATACCTTCAACCCAATTATTCATAGCCCATGTCAAAGTGTCCTTCTTCTCTTCAGGAGTAAGAGGAATGGTATTACCTTTCTCTACTGTCTCCCAATGGATGTCAGCAAAATAATATGTATGTCCATTTTCTTTGTCCGCATTGAGATTAAAAGCTATGGTTTGCATGCCCTTGCCTGCTGCTTCTGCTGGAATTGTACTTATTGTTTCATAATGCTTCCATTCAGTTGTAAACGTAGGATTTGCGGGTAACATAGCCCAATGAAAATATGAGCCTGGAGTTGTATGACATTGTGTTTCACAGGGTGCCTCAGCTGTGGCTTTATACCAAAATGATATCCTATATTGCTCTCCAGCTTCCCAAACCTTATCGGAAGTAATAAAGAACTGAGTATCATGAGTATTTTCCGCTGCAGAAATAGAAGTAATGCTTATACAGTTCTTACCATCAGGACCTTGACCTTCAAGAATAGTACCAGGAACATCAGCTTTTCCATGTTCACGGACAATAAAGTTATTCATTGGTTTACCTACCACCATCTCTCCATTTTCAAGAACATCTGTATAAATCTCAACGGTAGGAGTTTCTGAATGAGTTACTTTCAACCACTTAATATTAATATCTCCTTCAAACGTTCCTGGTTGGAATACTATAAAACTAGATTCAACTTGACAATTGTCAAATTCCACACTAACCTCTTGCCAATCTTCGTTGAACGATAAAGGCCGATCCACTAATGCACCCCAATTACCAAACTGAGCATTGAGAGTACCAGGAGCGGAACCTTTAATATAAGCTGTTAGCTTATAAGTCTGGCCAATCGTAGTAGGAATCTGATCTGCTACGAAATACTGATACCATTCTCCGGGATAACGGCTAACTAAGCAACCATTCTCAAAGACAGGCTCGTATCCCATAACATAGAAAGGATAGCTTGTAAACGTAGAATAGTCTACATACGCATCCTGCTTTTCTTCCTTATCACTCGGATTAACTTCGATTTCCTTGTCAGCAATCAATCCATTCAGATACGTCAGATTTTGTTGTGCATGCCAAGCTAATGTATGTCCATAAATAGTAATACCGGCAGCTTTAGCTTCATCCACAAAACTAGATACCGTAGAGAAATTCATAGTACCATCATCACCTACTATCGAAGCATATTTCATGGCATTGCCAGCTGTCATTTCATCGAAGTTAGTTGTTACAGTTTCGTACACTACACCGTGCTTGACAAAATCACTGACCGCCGCTGCCAATCCCAACTTGAAGTTGGGATGCTGGCTACGATCAATATAAGATTTCAATACATTATAATCTTTCAGATACTCATATTGAGCTACGTTTTCCGGTTTCTCCACCGAGTAAGGCAGTATGGCATCGTCTACACACGACCCCATTGCCAAGCCCAAGGCCAAAACCGGAAGCAGTTTCATATATTGTTTCATATTCTCTTTGTTTTAAAATTATTTATTATACGCAACATCAAACCATTCAGCTTTTACTTGACGATCGCGCATCACCAAAGTATCCTTAGTAGCATAAGTGACCGTACCCAAGTCTACCGTATAATCCAAGTAGAGCACATCACGATCCTTATGATTAAACGAGTCCTTCTCACCCTTTACTACATACTTACCAGTACCCGAAACCGTGCAGCCCGGTGTGTCTGTAGAAAGTGTACATTCATTGTTATCATTGAAAGCAAGAATCAGATTGCAATCCTGACCGCTGAGCGTCAAACCAAAGTTGGCATCCTTCAACGAACGGGTGGTCAGTTCGCAAACCTCATCGTTCTCTACATATTGTTCGTGACGAATCACTTTAGAAGTTGTTCCACCCTCTGTCACTTGGTCCACACCACGGCGCAGATAAACAGCATCCCACGGATTAATGTATTTCACAGCATACAAGATATAATCTTTCGGAACCACATTCCAATCTCCCTTGTTGCAACGAACCGGATTCTCGACCATCGGGTTTCCTGATAGGATAGAGTCGGCATTCTGCACATTCGACATTACCAAAGGAATAACATACGTTATTTCAATAGATTTGGGATCTGCGAAGAAAGCATCCGTCAGTTGCACTTCGACACCGGCACTAATCTGGCCTTTCGGAATCACAATCTGATCAGAAGCCAACGTGTAATAATTAGAAGGCATCGGCACTACCTGACCACCTGTTGCGAAAGTCAAGTTGTCACATAATGAATTTACCACATCAATGTCCACTGTAGGTGTGGTACCATTGTCGTACACTCCCCCCATCACAGCCTTTATAAGACATTTGTGCTGATTGTCGAGCGTATTATCAAATATTTCATCATTACCCAATACGATGGTACGAACCGGATATTGATAGGCAAAGTATACGGTAGTTCTTCCATAATCGGGGAAAGACCAATCTTGGTTTTCGCACGAAGAGAAAGCAAGCAACATAATCAATGAAAACAGATAAAATAATTTTTTCATTTCTTCAATCTTTAAAAGTTATTCAACAAATCCAATTACCAGCCTTGATTTTGTTCCAAAGCGTCGAATTTCACAACTTCACTATAAGGTATCGGACCAAACCGCATAAAGTCACTGTAGGTACGATTTTCTACATTAAATACCTGATACGTTTCACCATTGATACGTATGCCCTTGGCAGGCTCAGTCAAATCCATATTCCAACGGCGTAAGTCCCAGAAACGAAAACCTTCGAAGCAAAGTTCCAAACGGCGTTCATTACGAATCAATTCGCGCATTTTGGCCTGATTATCCTTCACGCTTTCCAAATAAGCATCACCATTATCAATACCTACATTAGCACGTTTACGGATAGCCTTTATGACATCATAAGCCGAATAGCCATGCGTTCCCATACCCGTAGGTCCCCAAGCCTCGTTGGCTGCTTCCGCATAATTCAGGAAAATTTCTGTATAGCGAATACGCGGGCTGTAGTGAGGCTGACCGGTCGTAGTGGTTGAGCTCAAATATACATCCTCACGCAAATGCTTACGCAAATAGTAACCAGTACGCGTAGAATAACCATTTTCACGGTTCAAACCGTCATTGTTAGATGTATTGTCGGCACTAGTATCAATAATCTTTTTATCAGTACCCATCTCTGTACCATTGACTACGATATACAACGCCAAACGGGGGTCACGGTTAGCATACGGATTCTGTTCGTCATATTCCGGAGCATCCGTAATAGGATAACCGTTTGCCATAGGGAAAGCATCTACCAAGTTCTGCGTCGGATTGATTTGCCCACTACCATAAAGACTGGGCGGGAACTGAGCCTGTTCCAACGCATAAGCCGTAGCATCTTTACCGTTTCTCCAAATCATCTCAGGCGGATTGGAACCACCAGTAAGATTGTTGATTTCATCAGCATTCTTATACCAAGTATTACCCTGAGTAGCCAAACCGGAAGCACCACCAATCATATCTAATAACTCACCGTTATAGTCAGCAGCATCTGCCCAAGAACCATTGCTACCTTCAGCAAAAGCAGGACTGGCTGCCAATAAGGCAGCTTTGGCACGGAAAGCTAATGCAATACGTGCACTCATACGAGAACGAAAGTTTGAACCAAACACTACGTTATATTGACTATAGTTAGCACCCTCATTACGATATTTTTCCGGCACTTGTGCATCCGAAGAAATATTTTCGTAATCGAGTGGTAACAACTCTTTTGCTCTTTGCACATCTTTATATATAGCTTGAATACATTCATCGAACGTATTACGAGGATAGTTGAAATCGGAAGTTTCTGTTTCCACTTCCTCTACAATAGGTACCCCCATCAGTCGGCCATCAGCTGTCCATCCGGCATGCGCCTGCAACATATAGAAATTAAACATGGCACGCAGTCCATAAGCTTCGCCTTTCAAACGATCACAGAACATTGTGTTCACAATCGGCGTATTCACCCAAGACACCTGATCTACTTGACTCAAGAAAAGATTAATGTAGTGAATAGCAGCCTTACAAGAACTCCATTGATCCATCGGGTTACTGTTGGCTGTCCACGAACCAGTCGCCATCTTCAAGTAACTGTTACTCGTTTGGTTAGTTACAGCATCATCAGTAGCCACATCGTTGAACGACTGCGAATTGTATGGATTTCGGGTATAAGCATTCGCTAAGATTCCCTCCGCATACAACGGGTCATTGAGTCCATCTGATACTTGCTTGTTGTTTTCTATGGCTGGTGTAAATAAGTCATCGCATCCCACCAGCAAAAGAACAGCGACAAAAACTGTCATTATTTTTTTCATAAGAATCTACTTTTATTGTGTCACTTATTAGAAACCTATCTTGAAACCGATGTTGTAATAACGGCTCTGAGGAGTCGTTCCCGTATTCAGTTCCAATTTTTCACGCTCTTTCGAAATGGTCAACAGATTACTTGCATAAGCATATACTGACAAACTGTGTACAAATGAACCACGCAACCATTGCTGAGGTAAGTCGTAAGTCAACTGCAAACGAGAAAGCTTAAATTGGTTAGTGCTATACAACCAGAAATCCGAGTTGTGGTAGTTGTGGTTGTCAGTCTGAGTCGTCAGACGCGGATAAGTAGCAGTAGCAGATGTTTCGGGTGTCCAACGCCCGCGCACTACTTCCGAATACTTCTTGTCACCAAATACCCAATAATAGTCGCCACTTGCAAAGGCTGAACCACCAAAGTAACCGGTACCCTGCGCAAACAGAGTGAAATTCTTCCACTTCAGCGTCAGATTCAGACCTAAAGTTAACGGAGAGCCTTGCCAACCATAGCATTCACCCAAGTAAATTTCATCTTTCTCATCGATAATATTATCACCATTTTGGTCAATATATTTCAAATCACCCGGTTTCAACTCACCGTTGTAAGAAGAAGTGATACCCGAGTTCAATATTTCCTCCTCGCTGGTATAAAAACCGTCAGTTTGCAACCCCCAGATACCATCAGTAGGTGTCCCTTTACGATAACGGTATTGGTCTTCATACAATTCGTCCACTTTAGTGTTCTCGTTAGTATAATACATAGCGTTCACACCTAAGTTTATATCCACATCCTGCACCTTCTTGTTGAAGTTCAATGCAAGGTCAAAACCGGTACGAGTGCTGTTGTTGTAGTTCACATAAGGTAGTAAAGTACTTTCTGGCCAATAAGACACGAAATAATTCGGGAAACTATTGGATGGCTGTACCAACATACCTTCAAGGCTGTTTTTAAAGAATGAAGCATCAAACGTCAAAAGCTTTTTCCACAACGATCCACGCAGACCTACACTGATTTCCTTGCGTTGGATAAAAGAAAGGTCAGTATTACTACCGCGTCTTGCCTCAGTGGCATGACTCTGGTTACCGTCAGCCCATCCCCACCAAGCACCGTTTGCTTGGTCGTAAGTAGTCTGATACATATAATAACTATCAATGCCCAAATCGGTATTCAGAATAGATCCGGAAGCGGTCAACATCAGGTCATCCAAAATTGAGGAGTCTTCAAGAAAACTTTCCTTACTCAAACGCCAACCCAAAGTGAGCGAAGGCGAAAAGGCATTGCGCTTACCTTCGGGTAGACGCGCGGAGTGAACCAAGGCCCCCCCAAAACTCAAATAATACTTGTTCAAGTAATCGTAATCTACTTGCAAGCCTAAGTTGACGTTGCTGGTCTTGTGGTAAACGGCACTTTCACCTTGCTGATAACCAGCAGCAATCAGCATAGCTGAAATATTATGTGCATCAGCCACCTTCGTCTGATAGTTAAGCTGGGCTGAGAATGCCATGGTCTGGCGATTCCAGCTATCATTAATATTCTGAATACCATCATGTACGTCATCACCATACTTGGTCAGACCTACAATTTGGTCCACACCATTGACATTCGCCCACTGCGGTTCGTATGTAGCATACGTATCGTTGTAGTAACGGTTGTAGGTCGTAGCATAGTCAATGGCATAACGTGTCTGAAACGAAAGTCCTTTCAGTACCATAGAGAGGTCAATATCTACGCCCATGTCAAACTGATACTGACGGCTGGTGTAGGTATTCACACCAGCTGCATAAAGGTTAGCTATTTCATTGGTCTGATCTACTTGTGTACCTCCCAACAAATATTTACCATCAATCAAGTGACTGCTATTATTAATCAGATTCCATGCATCGGTATTGTTCTGCATCACATAATCAATGGGGATTAACGGAGAAATACGATTGGGACGTAACGTAGCGGCTGCATTCCAGAAACTCCCCCGTGCACCACGACCATCATAGAAAGTGGCATTAGCATTGACGTAAGTTTTCACATATTTTCCCAGATCTACATCGATATTACCGCGTACGCTGAAACGAGTAGTACGGTCTTTTTTGGCCTCACCTACTTTCACCAACGAACCAATATTATAAAGGTTAACGTTAGTGTAGAAACGTGCCTTCTCGGAGCCACCAGAAATTTCAGCTGTCACATCCGACTCGTTATATGACTTTTTCAAATACTCATCCGAGTAAAGATTTACATCAGGATAACGATAGGGATTTATACCAGAACCATGATTATAGATATCGGTCGCACTATACAGTGGATCCATGCCATCGTTAACACGAGCCTCATTGTAAAGTGTCATATATTCAGCAGCACCCAAATACTTGGGATAACTGATGGGCACATGAAACCCCGTATTAGCGCGTACATCAACGCGAGTATCACCTACTTGACCACGCTTAGTAGTTATATAAATTACACCTTTGGCGGCACGGCTACCATAAAGCACCACAGCAGAGGCACCTTTCAAAAAAGTGATATCCTTGATTTCAGAAGGCATCACGTTATTAGCGTCGCGAGGTACCCCGTCCACCAGTACTAGGTAGGAATCCATTCCCCAAAGACTGTTACCATTCCAGCCATTCACCATGCTCTGCATATTGTCTAAGCTGTAAGTAAAGTTATTTTTCTTCAAAAGTTCCTCTACATTGACAGAGGAGACTCCTCCCAACAGATCGTTCTTATTAACCTTTCTATAGGCCACCTGTACCGTTTCCTCCGATGCCAAATTCAGCGAATCAGAATCGTCTACCGGAAAATCCGACAACACATTCTGAGCGCCTGCACACAAGGAAGAAGCTGCAAGTGCCACACATAAAACGGACTTTATTCGTATGCTTTTCATTTTAATTCCTTTTTAATTTTAGCGTTCAAGTTTCTCAAGACCATTACCAACCCGGGTTTTGATACAACTCCGGATAGATATTCACATCGGAAACCTTCAGAGGCATCCAATAATGCTTCTCGGAGAAATTCCGAGTCACAATGACTTCTTCTCTGAAATTAGCCACACGGCTCTGAGTCGGATCTTTCTTATCCAATTCTACGCGATCAAATTCTTGCGAGGTCTTGATAGTATAAGGAGATTCGGTTAACAATAACCAACGGCGTAAGTCATTGAAACGATGTCCTTCATAAGCCAACTCCACAGCGCGTTCGCGTCTCAATTCACTCATGAAACCATCCAATGAACCGGCATATTTATCAGCTACGTCTTCTACGCCGGCACGATTACGAATCTTATTGACAGCATCGAGGGCTGTCAAAGAGTAACCGTTGACAACTGATGTTGGACTACCATAACCATTGGCAACAGCCTCAGCATACATCAAGTAGATATCAGACAGACGCATCCAACTAACTTGGATAGTCAATGCATCACCATAGTCACGAAGACCTTCATCAAAGCCGTTCACTACAAGCGGAGTATACTTGTGCAACAAATAGCCTGTACGGCTCTCGTTCTTTATATCACGGTAATTACCGCCTGTATAAAGGTTAGCATACTGAATTTCTTTTTCTTTTTGTTCAGAAGTGAACTTAGCAGTGTTTTCAATTACCTGCAATCCATCATAAGTAATGTCAGTATAGAAACGAGGATCACGATCACGCCACGGATGTTCTTCATCAAAACCAGAATCCGGATCCTTCAGAGGAAGACCGTTGGCCATACCATAATAATTCACATAGTTAGCTGTCGGACAGAATACCACACCATTGGTTTCATTAGCCAATATAGAAGGAACAAACTGAGGTCCTAAACTCCAGCCTGACCCCATCCACCAGTCATACATCGGCGTCTGGAAGATAGCTTCGGTAGAACCGGGATTCTTAGAATTCTGCTTGAATGAATAGAAAATATCCGAATAGTGAGCAAAATCAACCAGATCATATTGAGTCTGACCAGCATCTACCAACTTCAACAATTCAGCAAACGCTTCGGCCGCCTTCTTACAATAGTCAGCATTATAAGTTTTGCTGCCATTAGTTGCGTAGTTCATTAACGGGCTCCCTGCCCACAAATAGTTCTTACCCAGATACCCCAACGCCATGATTTTATTGATACGCTGCTGGTTGTTACCAAAGGTAGGCTTGCCGGTAGTAGTATTATCCCAATCAACAGGCAACAAGTCGGCAGCGCGACGGAAGTCGGCAGCTGCAAGATCAGCACACTCCTGATAACTCAAGCGCGGATTGCGTAAAGGCTCGGAAGAGGAAGGTACAGAGTCAATATAAGGCAAACCACCAAAGTATTGCATCAGTTCAAAGTGAAACCAAGCGCGGAAGAAGTAGAGCTGTCCCATAATCAAGTTGCGTTGTTCATCGGTTGCTTCCACTAACTTATCCATATTTTCCAAACCCAAATTAGCCTTACGAATACCATACCAAGCCAAAGGCCAAAGAGATTTTTGGAAACGGTCAGTCGAATTAGCTTTTGTATTGCTACGATCCATCCAACCACTCTGCCAACCGTCATAACCAGACTGCCATCCCCAAAAGTCACCCATATCTATCTTATACCCCATGTGATAGTCGATGCTGAAAGATAAGATTTCATCCTCCCCCCAATTGAAAGAATTGTTCCAATAACCATGAGCAAAGTCAGGAATACAATAATACAATTCTTCTGTGAAACCCTGGAAATTACGGAAGTTCTTGAAAGCATCATTGGGATTTACGCTACTCTCAGGTGCTTTGTCCAGATAGTCCTCACAAGAGGTCATCCCCAAGCAACATAGTGAAAGCAATCCGCCATAGAATAATGTACGTATATATGTTCTTTTCATGTGACTATTTTTTATAATGTGAATTTTAAACCGAAGTTAATACGTTTCACTGTCGGATAAGCACCTTGCGAAGCCCAACCTGTACCGGCGAAGTTGGCTTCACGGTCATCAGGCATACGAGTCCATACCCAAAGATTATTACCATTGACATAAAGTTTCAAGTTGGAAAGTCCCAACGATTTAATCCAACCGTCCGTAAAAGTATAAGCCAACTCAATATTCTTCAAGCGGACGTAAGAACCATCGTAAAAGTAGCGAGCTGCATCATAGTAACCGTTAGTGGTTGAACCAAAACGTGGCATCGGTACATCCGGATTTATATTATATTTTGTCCAGCGGGAACCTTCGTCGTAAGCAATCAGTTGTTTCTGGCCAAAAGTAGAAAAGACCACCTGACGGGTCACGTTGTTGACGCCATAGAACTGAACAAAGAAACTCCAGCCCTTATAGTCAAAACCGAGCGAAGCACTATATGTATTCTGCGGACTACCGGAATATCCGTAAGGAATCTGGTCGTAGGAGTTGATGACACCATCACCATTATAGTCGAGGATGTAATAAGTACCCGGCAACTTTTGGTTATCATTCGATTCAAAAGCGGTACTACCATACACATCGTCCATTGTCTGTGTATAGCCATGATCTACATACGTATGAGTCTGACCGATTTGCTTTCCAGCATCCTTTTGATAAGCGGGCAGCAGTTCCGGATCATCAGCCTCAATAACTTCGTTCACGGCATGGGTCATATTCAAATTAGTCCACAGGTGCAAACCGTTTTTCAAGGTTTTGTTCACACGGAGTTCCAACTCATAGCCACGGTTCTTCACTTCACCCAAGTTTACCCATGGAGCTGCTACCGTACCACCAAAATAAGAAGGCATTGCACGATCAGAACCACTAATCAATATGTCTGTACGCTTATCTCTAAAGATTTCAACATTACCAGCCAATAGGCCATCAAAGAAAGAGTAGTCGATACCAAAATTAAACTTGCGGACAACCTCCCAATGGATATCCATATTACCTACTGTTGATTGACTATAGAAAGTATAAGGGCTGGTTACATTATACAAACCAGTCTTGATATTTCCACCTGTAGCCCATTGATCCATATACAGCCAACGACGAGAAGTATCCCATTCGTCGCCAATCACATCATTACCGATTTCGCCATAAGAAGCTCTAAGTTTCAACATATCAAGGAACTTGATTTTCTTCATGAACTTCTCTTCACTAATCATCCAGCCAAGAGCACCAGAATTGAAGAATACAAAACGATTATCAGCACTGAACTTATCGGAACCGTTATATGCACCATTATATTCCAAGAAATACTTGTTGGCATAGTTATAAGTGATACGGAAAGCCCAATCTTCACGATAGTTAGGAACAATACTACCACGAGCACGTTCCTGACGGCTGAACAACCCCATAGCACCCACAGTATGTTTACCAAAGGTATTGTTGTAATCTATCTGTGCCGAGTAATAGAGGTGACGTTCCGTAGCACCGTTATCAATAGAACCACCTTCTGGAACCCAGTTAATCTGTTCGTGGAAATCGAAGTTATGGCTACCTTGACTGGGATTATAGCTGACAGCACCGGTATTAGGATTAATATACTTATATAAAGCACCATCAGTGGAGTTTACACCTCGGTTCTGCTCAAAAAACACGTTATCCCAAGAAATAGAAGCACGAGCACTCAAACCTTTCAACACGAAATCCAGTTTCTGCTCCAATGTAAAGTCAGTGGTCAGACGGGTCGTAGTACGAGTATTCTGTCCGGCCAAAGCCAAACCAGCTACAGAGTTATTGGCATTATTAATCGGGTCATATCCCCAAGTGCCATCCGAATATTTCGGATAGAACACATTAGGAGGAGTACTATAAGCACTACCCCAGATATTATATTCATACGCAGTACGTGGTCCTTGCTTTACACCGTGCGAACCGGCAAGATTAGTCTTCAGCAAGGTGGTCTTGGTTAGCTGAAAATCGAGATTACTACGCATATTCACACGGTTGTAACCGTAAGTGGTCTGATAACCACGACCGTTGTCATACTCCTTGAACAAGTCACCCTCATGTTGATAGTCGATGGAGGCATAATACTTCACGAAACGGGTACCACCGCTAACACTAACGTTGGCATTCTCGGAGAAGGCATGATCCTTGAACATCCAATCTGCCCAGTCAATGTTCGGATAGCGTTCCGCCTCAGCTTGATTAGCAGGGTGGCGATATTTATCAATTTCCGCTTGTGGCATCATATACATCCAAGAATCAGAAGCCAATCCCAATTCATACTCTACTGCATTGTTACGCAACTGAAATGCATCGTATGAATCCAACTTATTGGGCAATTTAGACGGCATCTTCAACGCCATACTACCACTAACATTAATGGTAGCCTTTCCCTCCTTACCACGCTTGGTAGTAATCAAAATAACACCATTAGCACCCTTTACACCGTAAACGGCAGTGGCGGAGGCATCCTTCAATACAGAAATAGACTCTACGGAATTCACATCAATACCTGACATAGGACGTTCGATACCATCGACTAAAATCAACGGAGAACTGTTGTTCCAGGAACTGGCACCACGAATCACAATTTGTGGGTCTTCCTCACCCGGCATACCGGTAGAGGCAGTAGTAATAACACCTGGCAAGTTACCAGTCAGTGCTGACCCTAGGTCAGAAACACCACCAGCACGTTCCAATACTTTAGCAGAAGTTTGTGTGATAGCACCTACTACACTGGCCTTTTTCTGCTGACCATATCCTACTACTACAACTTCTTCCAATTGTTGTGAGTCATCTTCTAAAGTGATCTTCAAAGTCTTTTGACCAGCAATTTTAACTTCCTGCGATTTCATTCCGATAAATGAGACCACAAGAGTTACTTTGTCATTAGGAACAGCCAACGTGAAATTTCCATCTATATCTGATATCGTACCTATTGAATTATTATTTTTTACAACAACGGAAGCTCCAATTACTGTTTCACCATTTCCATCGACGACCGTTCCTTTTACCGTTACTCCATTCTGTGCTAAAGTCGGTAAACAACTCAATAGCAACAAAAGAATCAAGTAATGGATCTTTTTAATTTGTTTTGTTACATTTTTCATTACCCTTAGTTTAAGATATTAATAACTACATTCTCTTCATTACATTAGCTATTATAAATAGCTTTAACTGTCATCATACTTGCATTTCATAATTAATTAGTCTTTTAAGATTAATAATTTGAAGGTTAATATTCATATTGTTATTATTACATATATTAGTTTTTCATACCATAGGAGGCAAGAAAAGTGTTTTTCATACATATCTCTCCAAACATTATAGCGTGCTTTTTCACAGCAACAAATGTATGCATCAGAAATAAAACAGTGGACACGATCATGCTACACGTTTTTTTGATGGCATTACATCTTTCTCTTCGATGTTACATTCTTTTTTGACTGCATTTCGTAAAACAATATATCAAACTATATATCAAACAATTACAAACAAAATAAAGAACCCTTTTTTAAGACAAAAAGAGAGCTTAAGAAATCACTTTAGAGAGAGAAAAACAGTATAATAATGAATCAAAAATCTCAAGAGAAATGCAAGAAAAAACAGTGTGGTAACGTATCACAAAAAATATGTAACCCACTTGTTAAAGCTAAAAAATGACTTTCATTCATTTATTGCAGCAATACATCCATTAACACTTTTAAGCCTTTTTGATTATTTTCTATCAAGATCAGACAGGGGATGAACATATCTTTCGGAAATGAATATAAACAAGCAAAAGAAATAGTAGAAGAAAGTGCACTTGATTAGACTCACTATGCAAGGAAAGAAGTCCTTGAGAATGGAGGGGTTATATGGCAAAAGAAATATGCTGACAGATGAAGATAGAGTAAAGGGAAAACCTGTCAGGCTACTTACGTAATTTGAGCAAAATGAGCAGCTTGAGCGAAATGAGCAATATGACAAAATGTAAATCGTGATGTCTGAGGTTGCTTTCTTTCGTACCATTAGTTGCCGTGATACAAAAAAAGCAAGGATTACCTGTTAGGCGAATGCAGTATGATTTGTAATGGCGAAAGGAAGCGCATTTTAGAAAGAAATTCCTTCTTATTTCGTTCTTATTAATTGCGCTTTAATCGTATTTTCTTCAAATATGATTATTTGATTCCGCCACTTATCTTCTTTGAAATAGAAGAATATTACCTGTTTTTCAGAAGGGCTACACCCTTTTGGGGTGATGGTGTCACCTTTTGACAAGGATGGTGTAGCCTTATGGGGCAAAAGGTGTAGCCATTTCTCAAATTATATCATCCGTTTAGGGAGAATAGATGATCTGATTGATTAGAATAGATCATGTAATGGAGCAGAATAGACCATTTGTAACATAACAATAGATGATATGAATCAGATAAAACAAGGTTTTATCCTTCTGGAAGTAACTTTTTGATTGGGACCTTTGTTATTAATAATGAAAAAAAACAGATGTATTTCGTTGCAATACATCTGTTTCACTATCTTATTGTCATATTGCACCGGGCGCGTAAATTCCGGTGTTTCTTAGTCAATCAAGTTTAGGGAATCATGGAACATCCATTTGAAACGGCGAAGCCGGAAGTCCCGCCTTATTCTTCAAATTAGCCTCTTGCGGATTATCATCCCAAGCATAGCGAACCTTTGTGGGCTGAGCAATCCCTTCACTCCAGACTATCACTTTATTGCCTTCCACGGTCGCCTCAGCCCATTTATAACGTCCGTCCGTTCCCGCCAATGCAAAACCTTTAAGTTGAGCTACAGGCACTAAATCATCCGTTCCCGCCTCAAAAGATAGAATGACCTTTCCTCCCTCAATAGCGGCGGCAGTGCACAGCGGACCACTATGAACTATATCTTTGTGCCCGTATACTTTCTTCTTGACCTGAAGCGCCACTCTCCTTGCCAGTTCCTTCTTATTCAGCGGATGAATATCATTCCACTCTCCTAAGTCTATTGCCACAACCAAAGAGGTATTAGGCAACTTCAACGTCACCTGCCGCTGTGCTTCACGCATACCTGCCCAACCACTTTCTACAGGCTGCTGATGCGTCTGCATAAAATTGGGTAGCTGCATTATAAAGAATGGCAAGTCTTCATCTGCAAATTTCACCCGCCAGTCTTTGAGCATGGCAGTCAATAAAGCTTCATATTCACCCGGACGTCCTGCATTCGATTCGCCTTGATACCACAAAGCTCCCTTAAAAGTAAGATTCCTCAAAGGAGAAATCATAGAATTATACATACCGGTCGGAATGTTCTGAAAAGATACACCTCCTCTTCCGGCAGGCATTTCACACCCCAGCCTATACTTCCACTGCTCGGACAAGCGAACCGTATCCCCATCTATCGCCATGCAATAGGGTTTACCTTTTACAAAACTGGGACGACCACCGGAATTAATAAGACGTACCGTAACCAGATTCTCTCCCGCTTTCAACACCGATGCAGGAACTTTATAAATGCGCGGCGGATATTGATAAGAAGTAGTGCCTACAAAAACACCATTCACATACACAGAGTCCGCATTTACCATACAGCCTAAACGCAATATAGCATCTTTATCAGCCTGCTCGGCTGTAAGGCGAATGTTCTGCCGGAACCAGTGCGATCCGCTTACCGGATAACCATCCTTGCTGCCCAACTGATAAGAAAACATATTCACCTCCTCCCAGTCGGAATCATTCAATTCCGGTTCATACCATTTAACCGGAGCATGAAGGCCTTCATCACCTTTATATAAAGAGAGGCTCCAGAATCTCGACATCATTCCTCCCGCTTTATTCATCAAGGCCTTATATTCGTCGGAGTTATAGATATCCCGCTCGCGCAGGTTCTTCGGAAATGCCTGAAGCGCATCTTCACTCATCCAAGCTTCAATGGAACTTCCTCCCCAACTGGAATTGATAATGCCGACAGGAACTTTCATCTCATTATACATCTCTATTGCAAAAAAGTAAGGTAATGCGGCATAAGACTGGGCAACCTGCGGATTCAACGCTGTCCAGTTCATTTGGGATATATCTTCTTTGGGACCATGCAAATCATTACCATAGGGAGTCTTGACATAGCGGACCATTGAATTCTCGTAAGTAGCCGTCTCTCTACCGAACATATCCGCTACACGCGCCACCGTCAGTTCCATATTCGATTGTCCCGAGCACAACCATACATCTCCTATCAGGATATCCTTCACTGTCATTTCGTTCACTGTCAGCTCATAAGGGCCACCAGCCTTCATTGCAGGAAGTGTTACCAGCCATTTGCCATTTTCATCGGCTACTGCCGTGTATTTCTTCTTCTTGAACGTGACAACCACATTCTCACCCGGATCAGCCGTTCCCCATATTTTTATGGGACGTTCACGTTGCAATACCATCCCATCCGAAAGAACGGATGGGAGTTTCACTTTAGCCTCAGCCAACACAGAACAGATGCAGGCCAGTACTATCAATAAAGCAAATCTGTATTTCATAATCTTTTTTTTAGGAGTTATGGGAGTTCCTTACAAACATTCCCTTCTCACAGAACTCTCCGGCGCTCCCAGGAAAGAAGGTTTCAAACCTCCGAAGTCAATCATTATCTTCTGCATGACAAGTGCCGGGTCAAGCGGACGGATGCGCAAGGTATGCTTTTCTTTCTTATCAAGCAAATGTTTCGTTTGGGTAGTGATGATGTGCTCCGCCTGCAATCTGCCAAGTTCACCTTTATAATCACCGTTGATGTTGACTATCTGTTCGTCACCGCCATCCAGTGAAATCGCATATCGCAGTCCTTTATAATCATTGAAATTCAATGTCGAAGAGAAACGTACCATAACTGTTGCTTCACCACTCTTCTCCGTTTCAAAATCATATTCCAGATACATATCTTCGCTCGGAGTAGCTGTGGAAGGCAAAGTAGTGACGGCTGACAAGGTACGTCCCAGGTTAGGGATCGTAACCCAATCAGCAGATGTACCATTTGCTGAACGGGTATAATGTTCTGCTTCAATAGATATATATCCATCCTTTTCTACAAACACAGGTGGTGCAGGAGCTATACGGGGCTCGGGTACAAAGGTCACTTTAGGCATTATATTGCGCTTCGGATCATTCCAGGATCTATATCCGATGTGAGTCTGATCCATGATATGATTCCATTTGCCCCCACTCATTACATGATTATAATGATAAGTCAGCACGGAGTCGCGCTCGAAACAAACACGTGCCTTATCCGCCCATTTATTGGCTTTCACATCATTGGCCTCTGCCAATTTACGGTTCATTGCCACGGCATAGTACATATCATATAAGTTGGAACATGCCTGTATCGGGAAAAGTACCAGTTGGTCGAAAGCATCCCGGTATTCGGCAGGCATCAGATAATAAAGTTTCAAGGCATCCAGACACAATGCAGCGTATTCATCTTTTACACTTTGCCATTCGTTATAATTTTCCAGGCTGTAAGTCCGGTCATTCAACATTTCCGGAGTAACCCTACGGTTGTACTTAGTATAAGTGTCGATCAGACGAGCTGCTTCTTCGGCATAGTATCCGCCAAATTGCTGACGACAGAAATCCACCGTATGCTGAAACAGATTATTTTCATTGAAACGTTTCGGTTCCCAGGCCATATCTAAAAAGAAGGTGATAGGATATTCCATCGGCTTCAAGTCACCTACGTTCACCACCCACAATTCGCGCACGCCATAGTCATAGGTCAGCATCATCTGCTCCCACGTGCGTTGTATCTGAGTAATATTTATCCATTTGGAGTTACGGGGAGCCCCTACATAGTCGAAATGATAATACATGCCGTAACCACCTTTACGAGGCTTCGCTTTCAAGTCGGGCAATTTACGTACATTGCCCCAGTTGTCATCACAGAGCAGCAACGTTACATCGTCGGGCACTCGCATACCTTTATCATAATAATCCTGCACTTCCTTATAAAGCGCCCATACCTGGGGAGTTTCTTTAGCCTTCTTACCGGTTACTTTCTCTATGATTTTCCGCTGATCTTTCACGATATTCTGCAACAAGGAGATATTGGCATCTTCGCTCATCGGTTCATCGCCGTCGCCACGCATGGCAAGGGTGATCACCGCTTCCCAATCCTTGCAGCGTTCCATACCCTGCTGCCAGAAGTCGCGCAACACGGCACCGTTCGTAGTGTAATTCCACTCTCCTTTTCCACGACGTTTCCAGTCTTTTTGAGCCTGTCCCATCGGTTCATGATGGGAAGTACTCATCACAATTCCCATCTCGTTGGCCAACGGACCGTTCATCGGGTCATCATCGTAGAAAGCACTGTTCCACATGGCAGGCCACATAAAATTTCCTTTGAGGCGAAGCACCAGTTCGAACACCGTTTCGTAGAACTTACTATTGAACCCACCAAAGGTAGCAGACGCCCAGCCGCCTAAGCTGGGCCATTCATCATTCAGGAAAATACCGCGGTACTTCACTGCCGGTTCACCATCGGTATATACACCTTCTTTAATAGATATAATATCATGCTTCTCCACCGGAACATCTGCCCAGAAATACCAGGGAGAGACACCCATCTGCCGGGAAAGCTCGTAAATACCGTAAATAGTTCCCCGCTTGTCACTACCGGCAATGACAATTGCCTCTTCTACTCCTTCCACGGGCTGCTTCACCGTCTGAAGAATGTACTTCTCACGTTTCCCTTTCAAATCTGCAGCTGGAATCTTTCCTGCCTGCACCAGCTGTTTGATCCAGGAACTATTTTCAACAGAACCGATAATCAGCATACGATTACCGGATGGGGAATGAATAATTTCCGGAGTAGCACCTGTCACTTTATCTGCATCTGTCTGCAAATTGGCAACAGCCCTCAGTACACCTTTATCTTCCTGCAAGTCTACCAGTATCGGATACGCCTTTCCTTGCTGTATCCAGGTAAAACCATTACTCTCATTTGTCACAAAACGCTCTGCCGCCGACAAAGAGGGAAGTAACATGAAACTTACTAAACAATAAAAAATCCAACTAATTCTTGTTTTCATGGTAAGATACTTTTTAATTAACCTTCGTTTTGTACAAAGATAGTTCATTACAAAGTACTTTTCGAATCTTCGTGTTCCCATTTGCTACGGTCAATGTTACATCCCGTCTTTTCATGTTACATAAACTTACATTGATGTAACATTCGCTCAAAAAATGGCTCTGGTCGGCCCTAAAACTGCATCTTACCTTTGATTTACCTCCATCACTCATGTCCCCTGGCCTTGGCCTATCATCAATGCCGATGATGCCCACCATCAATACCATTGATGATAGGCATCACACTCAAAGTGAAATTACTCCATCTGGTCAGAGTTTTACCGTCACCTTCTTTCCTGTATAAGTAACCGTCTTGCTGTTGCCGTCCACTGTCTTCACCGTAAACTGGCGTTTTTCAAGCATGCCGTTATATTTTCCCTTGCGTGCACCGATAGTGAGCGTACGGGAAGCATTATTCCATGTCATAGGAATTTCCGTATATGCTCCTGATTCATAGTTATAATTATCAAACTCATCTTCGTAAAGGGTGAAACTACCATTCGCACCTGCATACACTTTCAACTCAAGATTATCCCAGTTTTTTTCTGTCGCATATTGCACATCGGGGCCGATGGGAACAATACTTCCGGCTCTGACGTAAAGTGGAATCATATCAATAGTCGTTTCTCTTGATATTTCCTGGCCGCCATCATATTTCTCATTAGTCCAGAAATCATACCATACAGTACCTGCGGGCAGATAAACCTTTGCAGTTTTCTTTGTAGTGAAGTCTACTGTCATGCTGCCTTTGCTCTTATTTTTATTGTCATCCCTGTCCCAGCCTGTCTCTTCCGATGCAGTAGCTGCCACTTCCGGAGTATATTGTGCTTCCACAATCGGAGCCACCAGGATGGACTTGCCAAACATATATTCGTCATTCATGTCCCACACCTTCTTGTCATCGGCAAAATCCATCATCAACGCACGCATAAAGCTTGACTGCTTATTGGTGACCTGCCAAGAAGTAGAATATATATAAGGTAACAGAGAATAACGCAAACGGATAGCTTTTTCGATAGCATCGTAAATGGGTTCTCCTTTCTTTCCAAACTGATAAATCTCTCTCGGAGCTTCCGTTCCGTGCGAACGCATCATCGGATTGAACGCTCCAAACTGTACCCAGCGTACGTATAATTCCTGATAGGACGGATTCTTTGTAGCCGATCCATCATTCCATCCCTTATTGTAATGGCCTAAGAAGAAGCCCCCGATATCACTATTGAAGTTGGGATTTCCCGTAAGGGTAAAGTTTAGCCCGGCAGGTATCTGTTTACGCAATGATTCCCAGGTAGAAACGATATCACCCGACCATACATTACATCCGTAACGCTGCTGCCCAGCAAATCCTGAACGGGTAAGAATAAACACACGCTTGTCTGAAGTCGTAGCGCGTTGGTGATCATAAACACCACCTACGGCCATCAACGGATAGGCACTGCGTACTTTGCGGAATGAACCTAAATAGGTAGGTGTATCAAAATCTTCAGGTTTTGCATCCAAATGATCTGGTTCGGTGGAGTCCATCCACCAACCGTCCATACCCAAATCATAGAGGCGGGTCAGATGTTTCCAGTAAATATCACGTGCAACGGGGCTGTAGGCATCATAAACTCTCACGCCCGACAGATAGTCTTCCCTAGGAGGCCACGTATCAGTGCCTGCAAGAGGCCAAGTCCTAAAATTAAACAATAGTCCTTTTTCATTCAGCTCCTTATAAGGCTTGGTCTGTGGACCGAATGAAGACCAGATCGTGATAATCATGTGCGCATTCTTTGCATGAATCTCATCCAGCATCTGCTGGGGATTATAGTAATTACCATCCAAAAATTCCATTGCATTCCACAAGTAGTTACTACCCCAGTACTGCCAATCCTGCACGATACCATCCAAGGGAATCTGTAATTCACGGTATTTGTTCAGTACGCCCAGTACTTCATTCTGACTTTTATAACGCTCTTTGCTCTGCCAGTAGCCATACGTCCACAAAGGGAACATGGGTACTTGTCCGGTAAGAGTACGCATTTGGGCAACTACGCCATCGGCATCTCCACCATACATGAAATAGTAGTCTGTGCAATCACCAACTTCCGATTCAAATGAAGTCTCATTCTCATCATCAGCAAAGTTAGTCGGAGAATAGTTATCCCAGAAAAGACCATAGCCTTTCACGGACTGGAAGAAGGTGATTCCGTCTTCCACATTGCCCGGCATCAGATACTTCCGTTGGTTACGTTGCGACATTTTTCCATTCTGAAGTATTCCTAATCCATATATAGCCTCCTCTTTTTCAAGCATAAAGGCCTGGCGAACTTTATAAGTGCCCTTATCGGCTTTGCCCTTATTCGGATAAAAAGAAGGGGTTCCCTTTTCTGCCAGTAATTCGTTGTTTTTTGTATCGGTGAAGCGTACCGTTCCATCGGTCTTGTTTAAAGTAACAATCATATCAGACGTTTTCAATCTGACATCATCTCCCTGTTCCTTAAAATCAATCTTAGTTTGTTCCGGCACCAATGTTACGGAAAGACTTTCTTTGTCCGGCATCTGATCCTTTACCGAAGGATACTTCACTATGCGGACAATAGAAGGAGAATAAAAAATAACTTCTGCATTGAAGTTTCCTTCCGCCACATTTACCTTTACACCCTGTGGCGTCCTATTCACATTTTGCGCCATCAGTAAACCGGATATTAAAAGAAATATACCGGTAATTCCTACTTTTACTTTTCTCATGATATTTCATTTAAAAATTGAATTATGAGGGCAAAAGTAGCCTGAAACCTATAAAACACGTGGTACAAATGTTGCAAGAAGCAACAATCTCGTTGAAATGTGACTATTTCGGTTGTTCTTTCAGACTATTAACGTACTGCAAAGGACGCATACCAAACTCTTCCTGAAAACATTTACTCAGATAACTGGATGTACTGAATCCAACCCGGTCAGCAACTTCGGCCACCGTATGTCCTTCTTCCAAAAGTTGTGCGGCACGTTTCAGACGAATGGAACGGATAAAATTTGTCGGTGTCTTTCCTACCACTGAAACCAGTTTTCGATACAGCCCCGTGCGATCCATTCCCATGTCCCGACTCAATACCTCTACTGAATACTCGGGATTGTCTAGATTCTGTTCTACAAATTTCAAAGCCTTACGAAGAAACAATTCATCGGCCGCCGATAGCAAGGAGTTGTCCGGCGCAGCTTCCGGAGTTGCTTTCAGTTGTTCTTTCCTTTTCTCCTGTTGTTCCAGCAACTGGCGCATATTCATCAACAGTTCTTCCAAAGCCAATTCATTTTCAGCAGGCGACAGAGGGGACAGGACTCCTTCCGAAAGCTGGTCAACCAGTTCTTTCAACTCTACGGCATTATTCTGTATTTCCTTCAATTGCAGTTTGGTTCTGCCTTCATCCGTATGTTTTAAAATGGTATCCAAGGGAGAGATTATACGATTGATAGGTTCTGCCAGTTCCTGATTGATGTTTTGCAGGAAAGTGGACTTCATTTCATCCAGTTTCTCTCTTTGTTCACGTACCAGTTTTCGGCGTTTGCGTCGTATATATACAAAAACTAGGGCGATCAAGCTTCCCGTTGCGAACAGGAAATAAGAGAGATAAGCATAAGTGGTTTTCCAAAACGGAGCTTTTACGGTTATTTCAATTTCCGCATATTTTCCCGTCCACGACTCACTATTATCAGCGGCTTGCACTCTAAAAGTGTAAGTGCCAGGCGGCAAGTCAGTATAAGTGGCAGTACCCTTACCATCGGAAGAGCGGATTTCCCGTTCCGAATAGTCAATACCCGTCAGTTGGTAACGATAATAGGTCTGTGTGGGATTGATATAATTCAAGGCAGAAAACTCTAAAGTGAAAAAGTTCTGATCATAGTTCAGGATAATCTCTTTGGTCAAGGTTATGGGGCGTTGAAGTATCCTGTTACCATGATACATTTTTCCACTTTCCACACGTTCACCAAACAGATCAAAGCCCACGAATAAAGGTGCGGCATACGCCCGCTCCATTGTGGTATGAAGCGGAACAAACTTATTAAATCCATTAATACCACCCCAGTAGAGAGTTCCATCTTCTGCGACAAAAGAGGACCGCTCGCAGAATTCATCCGTAATCACACCATCGTACCGATTGAAATTTGCAAACGAATATCGTATCTGTTCTCCCTCTCCCGTTACAGTGATACGTGTTATCCCGTTAGAAGTAGATACCCAGATAGCACGATCTTGTGTTTGAATGATGGAACGGATAGAGTTATTGACCAATCCGTCCATGGTATGAAACGTGTTTTGTTGTCCGGTAGCTATGTTGCAAAGCAACAACCCATCTTCCAGACCAATCCAAACTTGCTTTTGTCGGTCTACAAAGATGGAAGTACACACATGAAAACTAGGGTTAAAGGTATATTCTTTTTGGGTACAATCATAAACAAACCAACCTTTCCGTGTAATGCCTGCTAAACGATCCTTCCCCAAAGATGCCAATTGGTAGACAGTCAAATTCTCCGTCTGAGGTAGTCCCTGCTCCTTTTCATATTGTCCGGTTTCGGGAGTAAATGTACCGAAACCCTGGTTTTCAGTACATAAATACAGAGTTCCGTCCGGTTGCTCCATAATGGAATGAATTGTCTGGCCGGACAACGGATAATGTCTGGTTTCTCCATCCGGCAGCATACAATAAAGTCCCTGTCCGACACTTCCCAACCAAGCACGTTGCCGACTGTCCTTAAACAGGGTATTGCAATTGACAGTGGACAATTCCTTGGAATATAAGTTTATGTCTCCATTAGAAAGATGATAGGAGAATAGTCCTTTCCGGGTCCCCACCCACATATTCTCCTGGTTTTGTGCTGCAATGCAAGTTACATAAAGATTCATATTTTCCGTAACGGGAAACAATGTCCTGCCAATATTCTGAAAACGGAAACGGTCCGGATGATAATACAGAATTCCCCGGTTCAAGGTCCCTACCCACATGCCACCTTGGCTGTCATTGTAAAGCGTACTCACTTCTGTATTTATATTGCGTCCGTCCACTAATTTCAAGGTTGGTATATATTGTTTTCTTTCCAGCCCCGCATCTATATTCCATAATCCTTTATGACAACTAATCCATATGCTTCCGTCTTTATCAACAGACAGGTAATTCAGCCAATAGCTTGTCTGCAACACGATGTTCCATTTTCTTCTTTCTACATCATAAGCCAACATTACCCCGCCTCTGTTACCATTGCATAACTGGTAGAAAGTATTCGTTCCCGGCACTACGTAAGATGTATTCCCATACACTCCTTCAGGAAGTTCATCCGACAGTTTCTGCCGATATATTTCCTTTTGTGACTCCATAGCGTAACAAATCAATAAACCGGAACGATAGAACAGATATAAGTTCCCGTCCAACACCCCAAGATCATAAACCTGATCGGTGGTATCTCCAATCAATGAAACACGATTCAGAAAAGTACTTGCCTGCAGAGTTGTCTTATCTATGCGTACCAAATCATCCTTATCCGTTATGACCCATAAATCCTTGGTCTTATCCATGAAAAAATCCTTCATCGGAGTATCTATCCCCCATAAAGCCAGCAAACTGTCCGGTCGCTCAATAAAGCATTCACGTCCTATATCCACCACCATCAGTTGGCGTTGATTTTTAAGCCACATATATCCGTGAGCATCTATATATTCGTGATGAAATCCGGAATAGTCTGATAAACGGCAGATAGCTTCCCGATCATAGTGCAGGTAACTGAAATTAGTACCGTCATATAAGTTCAGTAATCCTTCCGTAGTTATCATCATGCGCCCGTCCGGCAACTGAGTGATATTGCGCACCTTATTTCCGGACAATCCATGCGTTCCGTTAATTGGAGTAAAGACACAATGCTTTTCCGCAATACCGGATAGTGGAAAAATCAACAGAAGTAGCAGAATCAATATGTATTTCATAGCTTGGCATATACTTTTAGTATTGCAAATATACATCTTTATCACCATATAAATGAGGTATGAATGAAATGAATATTTCAATATTGAAGAGATGAGGTATAGACATAAAAAAAGGAGTACCGCTGTACTCCAACCTTTGTTAACCTTAAATCTAATACTATGAAAAACACAGTGCAAAGGTACGCACTTTTTTGAAAGTAGCAAGTTCCGTGTGCGAAAACAACGCATTTATAACACCATTTAAGAGAAGGCATTCTCTTTTTCACTTCCTTTTTCATATTTAGCTTTAAAACGAAGACAAGCTGCACTTTAGCATTAAAAATAATCAAGCTTATTTTGTATTGCTTTCAGTTTGCATTATCTTTGTAGAAAAATAATCAAAACGACTTATGCCTGACTATGATTTGATAGCTATATTAGGTCCTACCGCTTCCGGTAAAACTCCTTTCGCCGCAGCACTGGCAGATGTTCTTGACACAGAAATCATCAGTGCAGATTCCCGGCAAATCTACCGTGGTATGGATCTCGGTACAGGTAAAGACCTGGTAGACTACACTGTAAATGGTAAACTAATCCCCTATCATCTGATTGATATTGCCGACCCGGGTTATAAATACAATGTTTTTGAATATCAGCGTGATTTTCTGATAGCGTACGAGACTATTAAACAAAAAGGGAAACTTCCCGTTTTGTGTGGAGGTACCGGTATGTATCTGGAATCCGTATTGAAAGGCTATAAGTTGCTGCCAGTTCCCGAAAACCCGGAGTTACGTGCACGCCTTGCCGATAAATCCCTGGAAGAACTGACTGAGATGCTGAAGCAATACAAAGCCCTGCATAATACTACAGATGTCGACACCGTAAAACGAGCGATCCGGGCCATTGAGATAGAAGAATATTATGCACATACACCGGTAGACGAACGGGAGTTCCCGAAACTGAACAGCCTTATCATTGGTGTAGATATAGACCGGGAATTACGCCGTACGAAGATATCCAACCGCCTGCGTCAACGTCTGGACGAAGGGATGGTAGATGAAGTACGACGCCTGATAGAACAGGGTATCCAACCGGATGATCTTATCTATTATGGCCTGGAATACAAGTACCTGACTCTGTACGTTATCGGCAAACTGACATACGAAGAGATGTACAGGGAACTGGAGATTGCTATTCATCAGTTTGCCAAACGGCAGATGACCTGGTTCCGGGGAATGGAACGACGCGGCTTTACTATCCATTGGATGGATGCCGGGCTGCCTATGGAAGAAAAGATTGCTTTTGTACAAGCGAAACTCGAAGGGAATTAGTATCTTTGGGGCAACAAAGACAAAGACTGCGGGGAGAGTACAAAAATGATTATGTAGGACTTTACTAAGAGATAACAATATGAGCGTAGAACCCGAAAAGTGGGGAGTGATATACAATCCCAAAGCCGGCACGCGGAAAGTGCAGAAACGGTGGAAAGAAATCAAAGAATATATGGACAGCCGAGGCGTGTCTTATGACTATGTGCAGTCTGAAGGGTTCGGATCTGTGGAACGTTTAGCCGGCATTCTTGCCAATAATGGATACCGCACCATTGTTGTGGTGGGCGGTGATGGAGCACTAAACGACGCCATCAACGGTATCATGTCGTCCAATGCAGAAGATAAAAGAGAAATCGCCATAGGTATCATTCCCAACGGTATCGGAAATGACTTTGCCAAATACTGGGAAATGACTTCGGAATACAAAGATGCCGTAGATTGCATCATAAATAACCGACGCCGGAAGATAGACGTCGGATTTTGCAACTATTACGATGGTGAAAAGCATGTAACACGCTATTTCCTCAATGCAATCAACATTGGTTTAGGAGCCCGTATCGTGAAGATTTCCGACCAGACCAAACGTTTCTGGGGAGTGAAATTCCTGTCCTATCTCATGGCCCTCATCTCACTTTTTTTTGAACGGAAGCTCTACCGGATGCATCTCAAAATAAACGGAGAACACATCCGGGGACGTATCATGACGGTATGTATTGGCAGTGCATGGGGATACGGACAAGCACCAAGTGCCGTGCCGTATAACGGTTGGCTCGATGTATCCGTTATCTATCGTCCGGAGCTGTTACAACTCGTATCAGGACTGTGGATGCTTATCCAGGGACGTATTCTGAATCATAAAGTCGTGATGCCTTACCGTACCCAGAAAGTAAAAGTACTACGTGCACAAAATGCTTCGGTGGACTTGGACGGACGTATTCTCGACCGGCATTTTCCGCTGGACATCGGAATTATGCATGAAGCGATAACATTGATTATACCCAACTAAGAATAACGATTAACGTTAAGCACTATACACTAATTACTTATGATTGAATTAAAGAATAATCCTGCCGGAAATTTCTTTTTATTGGCAGGTCCTTGTGTGATTGAAGGAGAAGAGATGGCAATGCGTATTGCCGAACGTGTGGTAAATATCACGGAGAAATTACAAATACCTTATGTATTTAAAGGCTCTTATCGCAAGGCCAACCGTTCACGCCTGGATTCATTTATGGGAATAGGCGATGAAAAAGCGTTGAAAGTGTTACAGAAAGTACACGATACTTTTGGTGTGCCTACTGTTACAGATATACATTCTGCAGAAGAAGCCGCAATGGCCGCCGAATATGTAGATGTACTGCAAATACCAGCATTCCTTTGCCGCCAGACAGACATTCTGATAGCTGCTGCAAAAACAGGAAAGGTGGTTAACATCAAAAAAGGACAGTTCCTGTCTCCACTCGCCATGCGCTTTGCTGCGGAAAAGGTAGTAGAAGCCGGAAATAAGGAAGTTATGATTACCGAACGTGGAACAACTTTCGGATATCAAGACCTTGTTGTAGACTACCGTGGCATTCCTGAAATGCAAACCTTCGGTTATCCGGTCATTCTGGATGTTACACATTCTCTGCAACAACCCAATCAGACAAGTGGAGTGACAGGTGGTATGCCGCAGCTTATTGAAACCGTTGCCAAAGCCGGTGTTGCGGTTGGTGTAGACGGATTGTTTATTGAAACACATGAGCACCCCGAAATAGCCAAAAGCGATGGTGCCAATATGCTGAAGCTCGATTTACTGGAAGGACTACTGACGAAACTGGTACGAATTCGTGAGGCGATAAAATGATAATTTGCTAAATTATCATTCATATAAAAAATATATCCTTCCTGTGATTTCTCCTCTCCCTCTTCGACAAATAGGTCAAGAAACAATTTTAATTTTCATCAACATGAAACATTTATTTCACAGTTTACTGGCAGTAGCATTCGTTCTATGTGCCGGTTTCCAACAAGCGGTAGCGCAGCAAATGCAGTTTCCGCCCCTTCCCGTGGACAAAAATGTCCGTATCGGCCAATTAGACAATGGCCTGACGTATTACATACGCCACAACAAATTACCCGAAAATCGGGCTGAGTTCTATATTGCCCAGAAAGTAGGTTCCATTCTTGAAGAACCGCAACAACGCGGACTTGCCCACTTCTTGGAGCACATGGCCTTCAACGGTACTAAGAATTTCCCCGGTGATGATAAAGGCCTCGGCGTCATCCCTTGGTGCGAAACCGTAGGTATCAAATTTGGTACTAACTTAAATGCTTATACCAGCATAGACGAAACTGTTTACAACATCAGTAATGCTCCGATTGACCGCACCGGTGTGTTGGACTCCTGTCTGCTGATCCTGCACGACTGGTCTAACTATATCCTACTCAAAGACGATGAAATCGACAAAGAACGTGGTGTGATCCGTGAAGAATGGCGCAGCCGCAACAGTGGTATGTTGCGCGTCTACACTGACCTGCTCCCAACTATATATCAGGGTGACAAATATGCAGATTGTATGCCTATCGGCTCTATTGATGTAATCAACAACTTCCCTTATAAAGATATCCGCGATTACTATCACAAATGGTATCGTCCTGATCTGCAAGGTATCGTTATTGTAGGTGATATCGATGTAGACACCGTAGAAGCTAAACTAAAGGCAGTATTCGCCGATGTACAAAAACCGGTAAATCCGGCAGAACGCACTTACTATCCTGTTACTGATAATAAGGAACCCATCGTAGCTATCGGTACAGATAAGGAAGTAGACGACCCGTCAATTGAGATTTACTTCAAGCAAGATGCGACTCCTGATTCAGAAAAGAATAATGTAGGCTACCTTGCTTCACAATATATGACGAGCATGATCAGTAGTATGTTGAACGCCCGCCTGAACGAATTGGTGCAAAGTGCTAACCCACCGTTTACCCGTGCAAGCAGTTACTATAGCGACTTCTTTGTCGCCAAAACCAAAGAAGCCTTCGCACTTTCTGCCTCAAGTAAAGCCGACGGCATTGAAACAGCCTTGAAAACCTTACTACAAGAGACTGAACGTGCACGTCGCTTCGGCTTTACCGAATCAGAATATGCACGCGCACGCGCCAACTATTTGCAGAGTTTAGAGTCTGCCTACAACGAACGCGAAAAGACCAAGCACGGTTCTTACGTAAGAGAATATGTACAGAACTTCTTGAATGGCGAGCCTATCCCGGGGATTGAAGCTGAGTACGCTATGATGAACCAACTGGCTCCTAACATTCCCTTACAGGCCATGAATATGGTAATGCAGCAACTCGTTCCGGATAGCAATCAAGTAGTTATAATTGCCGGTCCTGCAAAAGAAGGCTTGAAATACCCGACAAAAGAAGAAGTTATCAACTTACTGAAAGGTATGAAAGATCTCGACCTGCAAGCATACGTAGACAAAGTATCTGACGAACCGCTGATGAAAGAAGCTCCGAAAGGTGGTAAAATCATTTCTGAGAAAGAAGGCGATATCTATGGTAGTACAAAATTAGTTCTTTCAAATGGTGTAACTGTCTATGTAAAGAAGACTGATTTCAAAGCTGATGAAATCCGCATGAAAGGTACCAGTCTGGGTGGTAAATCCATTTTCCCCGACAAAGACGCACTGAACTTCGCCGTTATGGACAACGTAATAGCTGTAGGTGGTTTGGGTAACTTCAGCCAAGTAGACTTGACGAAAGTACTGGCTGGCAAGAAAGTTTCCGTCAATGCCGGTCTGGGTGCTACCACTGAGAATGTATTCGGTACCTGCTCACCAAAAGATTTTGAAACGATGATGCAGCTGACATATCTCACCTTCACCGCTCCCCGTAAAGATGCGGAAGCATTCGAATCTTTTAAAAACCGTATGAAAGCCCAATTGGAAAGTGCGCAGGCAAATCCTCTTTCTTCTATAAACGACTCTTTACAGAAAGCAATGTACAATAATCACCCGCGTGTAGTAATGATGAAACCGGAAATGGTGGATCAGATTGATTACGACCGTATTCTGGAAATGTACAACGACCGTTTCAAAGATGCCAGCGACTTTACATTCTACTTTGTCGGAAACATTGACCTTGAAACTGCCAAACCACTGATTGCCGAATACTTAGGTGCACTGCCTGCCATCAATCGCAAAGAGACCTTCAAAGATACGAAGATGAGTATACGCAAAGGTGTGTACAAAAATGAATATGCCAAAGAGCAACAAACTCCTACAGCAACCATCGTATTCCTGTACAGCGGTAAAGCTCCTTATACTCTAAAGAATGACATTTTGCTGAGCTTTGCAACTCAGGTTCTTGATATGGTTTATACTGAAGAAGTACGCGAAAAAGAAGGTGGTACATATGGTGTAAACTGTTTTGGCGACTTACAGAAGTATCCGAAAGAACAATTATTGTTGCAGATTGTCTTCCAGACCGATCCTGCTAAGAAAGATAAACTGGCAGGTATTGTAGTAGATGAGTTGAAGAAACTTGCAGCCGAAGGACCGTCAGACGTACACTTGCAGAAAGTAAAAGAGTACATGCTGAAGAAGTATGCCGACAACCAGAAAGAAAACGGATACTGGATGAATAATCTGAACGATTACTTCTATTATGGCATGGATATGACAGAAGGATACACGGATATCGTAAATAGCATCACAGCTAAAGATATTCAAAAGTTTGTATCTGACCTGTTGAAACAAGGAAATGAAATCGAGGTAACCATGACGGTACCCAACAAATAGTGATAAAGGATAAGTGATTAGTGATAAGCGAGTGCATTCTTACTTATTACTAATCACTACCTTCCAATCACTCCATTAATCACTAACAACTAATCACTAAACAGCATGAATCTATTTCTTGAGCTACGCAGACACGGAAAGTTAGCTGAAAAGCGGCATCCGATGTACGAGAAAAGTAAGTTCGGAAAGTTTTGGATGTACTTCATGAGTGTATTCTGGGCAGGGTATCTCATTTTCTTCGGAACAACATTCGCTTTCGCCTTCGACGGAGGCGCCAAAGAAGCCTATCACGTAATGAACAGCGGCCTGATCTTCATACTCGCCCTGGACTTCCTTTTGCGGTTACCCTTCCTGAAAACACCGACACAGGAAGTTAAACCATACTTACTGCTCCCCATCAAAAGGAGTCGTCTTATCGACTTCCTGCTCCTACGCTCGGGAGTTAACAGCTTTAATTTGCTTTGGCTCTTCCTGTTCGTTCCGTTCGCTATTATCACTGTTACCAAATTTTATGGAATAGGAGGTGTATTGACCTACTGCATTGGTATTTGGTTGCTCATCGTATTCAATAATTACTGGTATCTGCTATGTCGTACGCTGATGGACGAACGCATCTGGTGGGTTCTCTTGCCGATAGTCGTATACGGAGGTATTGCAGCTGCACTTTTCGTTCCAGATGACAGTCCGTTATTCGGTTTCTTCATTGATCTGGGTGAAGGATTTATCACGGGAAACATACTCACATTTATCTGTGTCTTGGTAGCCATTTCCCTTATGTGGTTCATCAACCGGAGCATTATGCAAAAACTGGTCTACAATGAACTGAATAAAACAGAAGACACTACCGTTCAAGTAAAAACAGTATCCGAATACAAGTTCCTGGACCGTTATGGCGAAATAGGCGAATACATCCGGCTGGAGTTGAAATTGCTACTACGCAACAAGGTGTGCAGGAAGTCACTTTATTCCGTTACCGCTATAGTACTGATTTTCAGTCTTACCATCAGTTTTTCTGATATTTACGATGGTGGCTCCCGCGACTTCTTCGTACTTTACAACTATATCATCTTCGGAATTCTGTTCCTCTCTCCGCTGATGAGCTACGAAGGCAACTACATTGACGGACTGATGAGCCGCAAGGAGTCCATCTATTCATTGTTACGTGCCAAATACATCTTGTACAGCATCGCACTCATCATCCCGTTTGTGCTGATGATACCGGGTATGGTGACGGGTAAAGTATCTGTACTGGAATGCACCGCTTGGATCATATTCGTTCCGGGTGCCGTATACTTCTGTCTGTTTCAGTTGGCAGTGTACAACAACAAGACGCTCGACCTGAACGCCAAAATGACCGGACGGCAAAATGTGGGTACCGGTTTGCAGAACCTCATTGCAGGAGGTGCATTCGGAGTGCCGTTGCTACTATTCTTCGTACTGAATGCGACGGTGGGCAAAGAAGTAACCCCATGGATTCTCTTAGTTGTCGGCATACTATTCATCGCAACTTCAAGATGGTGGCTACGGAATGTATATCATCGCTTCATGAAGCGCCGATATAAGAATATGGAAGGATTTCACGATAGTAGACAAAAATAATAACGAATATGATAGAGATTAACCAACTTCAAAAAAACTTCGGCGAAAAGAAAGCCGTAGATATCGAGAAATATAGCATCTACCAGGGCGATATGTTAGGATTGGTAGGCAACAATGGTGCGGGTAAGACTACCCTCTTCCGTCTGATACTGGACCTGCTACAGGCAGATCTGGGAAATGTGACAATCAATGACATCGATGTATCCAAAAATGAAGACTGGAAACAATTCACAGGTGCTTTCATCGATGATGGTTTCCTGATTGATTACCTCACTCCCGAAGAATATTTCTACTTCATCGGTAAAATGTACGGTCTGAAAAAAGAAGAGGTAGACGAACGTCTGCTTCCATTTGAACGCTTCATGAGTAACGAAGTCCTCGGACAAAAGAAATTCATCCGTAACTTCTCTGCCGGAAACAAGCAGAAAATAGGTATTATCTCCGCCATGCTGCATCATCCGCAATTGCTGATCCTGGATGAACCGTTCAATTTCCTTGATCCGAGTTCACAGTCCATCATCAAGCACCTGCTGAGAAAATACAATGAAGATCACCATGCCACAGTCATTATTTCAAGTCATAACCTGAACCATACGGTGGATGTGTGTCCGCGTATTGCTCTGATGGAGAATGGAGTGATTATCCGTGATATTCAGAATGAGAATAACTCGGCTGAAAAGGAGCTTGAAGACTATTTTAATGTCAGAGTAGAAGAAGAAATTGAAGAAGAGAAAATGGAAATGACGGCTCAGGAAACAGCAATTCAAGAAGTGCCAGTTCAGGAAACGCCCGTTCAGGAAACAATTGTTCAACCGGAAGAGAAAGAGGAACAAGCATGAAGAAATACCTCTCTTATATAGTTGCACTTATTGGACTGACCTTTAGTTTAAGTTCTTGCCATACATCAGCACCTCGTCTCGACTACAAAGCGCTGGCAAAAGCTTCTGTCCGCATGGGAATAGACATAAATAAGGAAGATAACCACAAATTGTACATAGCCTCTGCGGAGTGGATAGGTGTCCCCTACCGCGCAGGCGGTGACAACAAACGCGGAACAGATTGTTCCGGACTGGTATCACAACTCTATAAGCAGGTATACAACATCCGTTTATCCAGAAGCACCGATGAACAACTCAAAGAAAGCAATAAAGTCTCCCGTCGCAACCTGCGTGAGGGAGATTTGGTGTTTTTCACCAGTCGTGCGTCCAAGAAAAGAGTGGCCCATGTGGGTATCTATCTTAAAAATGGGAAATTCATACATGCCAGCACAAGTAAAGGAGTTATTGTCAGCAGTCTCAACGAGCAATACTACACGCAATACTGGCTTCGCGGAGGACGAGTAAAATAATAAGCAATATTCAAATGAACTCTAAATAGAAAAATAATGAAAAAGATTTTAGGTATTCTCCTTTTTATCGGCATCGCACTGAATGCCAATGCGCAGTTACTCTGGAAAATATCCGGTAACGGCCTGGAAAAGCCCTCATACATTTTAGGAACGCACCATTTAGCTCCGCTAAGCATAAAAGACAGCATTGCCGGCTTGCCACAGGCAGTAGACGGTACTTCACAAGTATATGGAGAAGTAGTTATGTCCGAAGCAATGTCTCCTGAATTCATGCAAACGATGCAGCAAAACATGATGATGGCGGGAGACACGACCCTTCAAGTTCTCTTCACCCCTGAACAATATGAGTTAGTAGGTAAGGCTGTAAAAGAAAACCTGATGGCGGATATTGCCATGTTAGCTAAAATGAAACCGGCTTTCATCACCCAGCAATTGACTCTTATTTTATGTATGAAGCATTTGGGTGGTTTCAATCCACAAGAACAACTGGATACTTACTTCCAACAACAAGCTATACAGAGTGGCAAGAAAGTAGGCGGTTTGGAAACTCCGATATCACAAATCAACGTACTGCTCAATAGTCAAACATTGCAACGCCAGGCAAATCTGCTTTACTGTTTAGTAAGTGATATCGATAAAGCTATGGATCAAACCAAACGCTTGAACAATGCCTATAAAGCTCAAAACCTGGACGAAATGTTGAAACTGATGGAAGAGCGTGACGGCAACTCTTGTGACCCTCAACCGGGAGAAATGGAAGATCTGTTAGACAACCGCAACAAAGCCTGGATTGAGAAGATGCCTTCAATCATGAAAGAAACCCCTACTCTCTTTGTAGTGGGTGCAGGACATCTGCCAGGAACAAATGGGGTATTGAAGCTATTGAAAGAAAAAGGTTATACAGTGGAACCTATGAAATAAAATACTATAAATTCTCTCTTTACTAACATTACCTAAACACGAAAACAATGAAAATATCGGGTGATCGCAAGTGGTTTGTGATCACCCGTTTTTTTGATCAAAGTTGTTTTTATCTTCTCTTCTTTATACTATCGAAGTATAAATCTCAGCACTCCACCTTTTACCAGTTCTTCATGACTGATGCGGTAGCGGGATAATTTCTTCCCTCCTAACTCCATCTCACGAATGTATAAGGACTCTGTTGAAGGGCGCCCAGTTTCTATCACCAGCTTATCGCTTCCCCAAGTATCAGAGTCAAGACGAATCACCACCTTGTCGAATACAGGCGTAGTAAGGGTATAATACGGATCACCAGGACAGTCGGGGTAAAATCCTATCATGTTAAAGATGGCCCAGGTAGACATGGTACCGGTATCATCATTACCGGGAATACCATCGGGAGCATTTTTAAAATACTTCTGCAAAAGCCTTCGAGTCTCTTTTTGCGTACGCCATTCTTCACCCTTGAAATAAGAAAAGAGATGAGCATAAGCAATGTCGGGTTCATTGGCGGGATCATAGAGACCATCGTCAAAGACACGCTGAAGTTTTTCAATGAAAGGTTTCTGTCCACCCATGAGACGGGCAAGCCCTTTCACATCGTGGGGAACATAGAAACTGTAATTCCAGGCACATCCTTCATGAAAACCGGGATTCGGTTCAAAATTCTCTCCCTGTCTCGGATTGAAAGGTGAATAAAACTGACCGTCAGGCAGAATGGGACGGAAAGTACCAAATTCCTTACTATAATAGTGTTTATATCCCAATGAACGGTTATAAAAAAGACGGGCATCAGCCTGATATTTCCGCGCTTCTGCTTTTTTACCCTGTTCCGCTGCCCGTTTACCCAATGCATCCGCCAGCAGGGAAAGAGAATAATCTGCAATATAATACTCTAATGCATGAGAAACTGAATTATCGTACTGTTCACGCAAAGGAACATATCCTAATGACATATAATCATCATTATCCGGCCTTAGCAAATTCTCGGCACCGGGCAAAGTGGCAGATTTATACATAGCTTCATAAGCCAGATCGATATCAAAATCACGTAATCCTTTCAACCAGGTATCAACGATGACAGGAATAGACGGATCACCCTCCATAGTCAACGTTTCACGTCCGTAGAGTTCCCATTTAGGTAGCCAACCATGTTCGCGATACATATCGAGCATGGAACGCACCATTTGTAACTGACGTTCGGGATAAACCAACGTAAGGAGTTGGTGAACATTACGATACGTATCCCAAAGCGAGAAAACAGTGTAACGCTCTCCCTTTGTTGTCAGAATCTGATCACTTTCCATGGCGGGATACTGACCATTGACATCTTGCAGGATATTGGGATGTATCAATGTATGGTAAAGAGCAGTATAAAAGACAGTTTTCTGTTCTTCCGTTCCGCCTTCGACAAGGATACGCGAAAGATCCTCATTCCAACGCATACGGGCATCAGCCAATACCTGACTGAAATTCTTTCCACTTTGCTCTGTATCCAGATTCAAACGGGCATTCTCAATGCTTACAAAAGAAACTCCCATTTGCACTTCGATCTGTTCACCTTCCGTCGTGTTGAAAGTAAGAAAAGCACCGATATCATCTCCGGCTATTTCCTTACGATAACGGGTATAAAGTTTGTAGCGTCCGTTGTCGGGATCCCATTCAGCTTCCACTCCGGTCATGGGACGCTGCTTTTTCCAATAACCGCTGGATGCCGGTTGCTTGTTGACACGCATTACAAAATAAATGGGAAATACCGCCTGGGGGTTATAGCAGAAAGTTCCCAATAATTTCATACCTTCAAATTCGGTGTCGCTCACCTGTTTCAAGAAAGCACCGGTTTCATTCGTCAGTCCTTCACCCAAATTCAGTAATACATGACTCTGTCCGGCAGGAAACGTAAAACGTGAAACACCCGTGCGGGGAGTGGCAGACACCTCAGTCTTTACATTATAGCGAGTGAGGAAATTACTGTAATATCCCGGAGAAGCCTGTTCATCTTTATAACGACTTCCATACTCTTTATAATCTACGGACAATTCACCCGTAGTAGGCATCAGCAATAAAGATCCCAGTTCGGGACACCCTACACCACTCAGATTGACATGCGAATAGCCGGTGAAAAAACAATTGTGATACTCGTAAGGAGTAGACCACCAACGAGCATCTTTATCATACTTATTATCTTCCGATCCCATCACATTGAAGGGGACCACGGACATCATTCCATTAGGACAGACCGCTCCGGGATTAGTGGTTCCAAAGTTGGTAGTACCGATGAAAGGATTGACATAGCTTATAGGTAAAGCCCCCTCTCCACCTCCGGCAAACGCCGGAAGCAGACAAAGGGCAGAAAGTGTGTAAGCCAATAAAATACGTTTCATAGTCGACTGATTCTTTAAGGGATTAACTATACAATGCTGTTTTTCTTCGTAAATTCTATGATTTCCGAAATATAGCCAAAGGCCATGCCAACAACTGTATCGGCAGCGCCATAATATACAGCTACTTTATCTCCATCCTGCAAAGAGGCGCAAGGAAATACTACATTGGGCACATCTCCCTGCAATTCATAAGGAGCAGCAGGTGCAAGCAGATACGGACGGGTACGATATAACACTTTGGCAGGATTCTCTTTATCAAGAATGGCTGCTCCCATAGAATAGCGGAAACCGTTGCAAGTAGTAATAACTCCATGATAGAATATCAACCAGCCCTCTTCAGTAAGGAACGGAACAGAACCTGCCCCTATCTTCGTACACTGCCATGCACTTTCGGGGAAAGGAGTAACTTTCATCACACAACGGTGTTCCCCCCAATATTTCATATCCGGACTGTAACTGATGTAAATATCTCCAAACGGTGTATGACCGTTGTCGCTCGGACGACTCAACATAGCATATTTACCATCTATCTTCTGCGGAAAAAGTACCCCATTGCGGTTAAAAGGCAAGAAGGCATTTTCGCACTGGAAGAATTCTTTGAAGTCGAATGTATAACCGATACCAATTGTAGGTCCGTGGTAACCATTGCACCAAGTAATCCAATAACGATCTTCAATCCAGGTGACACGCGGATCATATTTATACTCGGACTCTATCATCTCCGTATTCCCCGCCTTAAAGCTGATGGGCTCGTGATTTATCTCCCAATTGATTCCGTCTTTACTAAAGCCCGCAAAGATATTCATCTGCACCGACTTATTGTCACAACGGAACACACCGGCAAACCCATCTCCGAACGGAACTACCGCACTGTTGAAAATACTGTTGGAACTCGGAATGTGGTAACGCCCGATAACCGGGTTCTTAGAATAGCGCCACATGACATCTGAGCAACCTTCAGGACGTTCTTCCCAAGGCATTATAATTTTACTGTCCATAATTCTTCTTATTTATATTGTTAATAATATCATTTTTTCTTTTCATCCGGATAGGTAAACGGCACAAAATACGTTATCAGGAATGCCGGAATAGTAGCAAACATCGTGAAGATGAAGAATGTCTTATATCCCAACGCGTTACTGACAAAGCCACTGATAGAACCCGGTAACATCACACCCAAATTCATGATGCCTGAAGCAAAAGCATAATGAGCCATCTGGTGCTTACCGGGTGCCACTTGCTGCATCATAAACAGCGACAAACCTACGAATCCGAAACCATAACCGAAATATTCAAGCACAATGGCACCGCCTATCAACATGCCGTTCTCCGGCTGATAAATGGCCAGTAGCGTATAAGCCAGAAACGGAAGATTGAAAATGCAGCACAGTGAAAACAGCGTGCGACTCAACCCTCTGTGAGATATATAATAGCCGGCCAACAGGGAACCCAGTACAAATGCAGCCGCCCCATAAGTACCATAGTACAAACCGATCTCCTGTTCTCCCAGTCCCAGACCACCGACTGAACGTTCCGCCTTCAGAAACAACGGCACTATCTTCATGACAAAGCCTTCGGCCAAACGATAAAGAATGATGAAAGTAATGTAATACCAGATATGTTTCTTCTGAAAGAAGTTCCGGATAACTTCCACCAACCGGTTCCAGGTTTCCTTGCCGGATGTCGTGCCCGTGGCAGCAGTGCCTCCCGAAGGCAACATACGCATGTGATACACTCCCAGCAATACCATTACAGCAGCCAGAATGAACATAACCGTCATCCAAGCCTGCACAGTAGCCTCATGACGAACAGTCTCCTCCACTCCCGGAACTCCCCCATAGTGTTTCAACAACCACCCTGCCAACCAAACCAACCCACCGGATGCGACAATCTTAGCAATATTATAGAAAGCACCTTGCCAACCGATATATTTAGCCTGATCCTGCTTATTCAATTCTGACATATAAACACCATCGGTCGCAACATCATGCGTTGCCCCGCTGAAAGCAATAATCGCCAGTAAAGCAATACATACAGCAAAGAAAGCCGGAAGATGCAACGCCAACGCTACCAGGGCAAAGCCTGCCCCGGTAATCAGTTGTGTCAACACTACAAAGAATTTCTTCGTTTTGAACATCTCCAAGAACGGACTCCAAAGGAATTTCAGTGTCCAGGGCAGCATAATCAGTGATGTCCACAAAGCAATCTGCGCATCATCGATGCCCAGGCCTTTAAACATCAGTACAGATACCATATTCAGCACCACAAAGGGAAGCCCCATAGCAAAGTAGACGGTGGGTACCCAGGAAATCGGATTACGACTATTTCGACTCATACCTATTTGACTTTTATTTCAGCGGTTCACCGCCCATCGTTAATTCCAGAGTACCACCGTCTATCATATCTTGATGTGCAAAAAAGGGCGCATTCAGTTCTTTACCATTCAGGAACATCTTCTGCACATACTTGTTCTCGCGACTATTGTTATGTGTTACGATGGTGAAAGTCTTCCCGCCTTTCAGGTGAATGGTTGCTTTATCAAATAAGGGCCGGCCAATGGAATACACAGGCTTACCGGGACACACCTGATAGAATCCCATCGAATTAAGGATAAACCACGCCGACATCTGACCGCAGTCTTCATTGCCCGACAATCCATTCGGATCATTGAAATAGAGTGTGTGCAACACCTCGTCCACCAATTCCTGCGTTCTCCAAGGCTGACCGACATAGTTATATAGATGTGCGATGTGGTGGCTTGGCTCATTTCCATGCGCATACTGCCCTATCAGACCTGAAATGTCAACGGATACCGATTCACCTTCCATAGCCGAAGGAGCGATGAACAAAGAGTCCAGCTTGCCGATAAAAGCCTCCCGGCCTCCCATAAGATCTACCAATCCGTCCACATCATGAGGCACGAACCAGGTCCATTGCCAAGCGGTACCTTCACAATAATCATCATTGCGGTGATTGGAAGAACGGGGATTGAAAGGTGTACGCCAGTTGCCTTCACTGTCCAGTCCGCGCATGAAGCGGGTGGAAGCGTCGAAATAAACCTGGTATCCTTTGGCGAATGCGGCATATTTTTCCCGATTAGGGCCATCCCCCAGAGCTTCCGCCAATAGCGAAATGCACCAGTCATCATAAGCATACTCCAATGCTTTGGCCACCGATTCGTTGTCTTTATCGCAAGGCACATAGCCTATTTTATTCTTCCAGTATTTGGCTTGCGGCATCAGATGAGGCAATACCAGCGGAGGACACAGGATGCCGGTAGTGTCATATTCCGCAGCACGGATGCAAGCCTTGTATGCGTCTTGCACATCAAAATCACGATAGCCTTTTGTGTAAGCGTCAGCAATAATGGATGCGGCATGGTAGCCAATCATGGTTCCGGTATAATTGCCTGCAAGTTCCCACATAGGGAAGATGCCGCCTTCGCGCTGCTTCAGGATGAGCGAACGGATAAAAGCCTGATTCAAATCTGGATCGATAATCGTCATTAAGGGATGATAGGCACGGAAAGTATCCCACAATGAGAAAACCGTGTAGACAGGATTTTCTACACTGCCTTGGTGGGGCTTCAGGTCCATGCCCAGATAGCGTCCGTCGGCATCCGTAAACAGATTGGGTTGTACACCCGTATGATAAAGTGCGGTATAGAACATAATCCGCTGGTCATCATCGTTGGTTTCAATATCTATTTTCGACAGATAATCGTTCCATGAATTGCGGGCGGCACTGCGCACACTGTCAAAGTCCCATTCGGGTATATCAGCCTCCACATTCCGGCGTGCTCCGTCCATATCCACGGCAGAAACTCCGACCTTCACAAGAACTTGTTCATCAGCCCCGGTCTGGAACTGCAACAGTGCTTTAGCTGTGGACAGCAACGGCCCGCCTTGGTCCAATGCCATAGAATCGGTCACCAAAGTATAGGTGAAAGGTTTGGAGAACTTGGCATAGAAATTAATGTATTGGTCGAAAGCCCAATATACCGTCTTCTTACGCCCGCGTATCTCGGTGTCGCTGATTACTTCCAGCTCCATTTCTTCATTCGTCTGGCGTTGCAGACTGTAATCCAGGTCAAGGATGAATCCCGCATCTTCCGCTTTCGGAAAAGTATAACGATGAATAGCCGCCCGCTGGGTAGCGGTCAGTTCGGCCTTCACTTTATAGCGCTCCAGAAATACCGAATAATAACCGGGTTGAGCCGTCTCGTTCTCGTGAGAGAAAGCGGAAGCATAAGCCATCTGCTGACTCTCCTCTCCCATCGCATGATAATCTTGCCTGCCCACGGTAGGCATCAACAATACGTCACCATAATCTCCACAGCCCGTACCGCTGAGATGCGTATGCGAAAACCCGTTAATGGTAGAATCTGCATAATAATAACCTGAACAGGCATCCCACTGATAAATGCGTGTATCCGGACCGGGCTGTATCATTCCGTTAGGCACTATAGCCCCGGGATAGGTATGTCCATGTCCTCCCGTACCAATGAACGGATTGACGTACGATGAATAGTCCTGCATTTTCGGAGTGCAACCATACATCCCGAGCAACAGAATTCCACCCATCATCATGGAATTAAATCTCATATTTTTCATATCTCAATAGTATTACATATTCATATCAAAGTGGCATAAAGGTAATGGCCTGTCCGCCCCCTTTCGCCATATTCACTGATAAAATATCAGTAGCGGTCACTTGCTTCTCTATGATTTCATAGGCCGTAGGATTCGTCACCCAGTCAGCATCCTTGCCATCGGCATAGATGACCGCCCGATACGTCTTACCCTTTTCCAGAAAATCCAGCGCGACAGTGACTTCACGGGCTTCCTCATTCGTAGCTGCACCCAGGAAGTATTTCTCTCCTGCCCGGCGTACGATAACCACAAATTCCCCCGGCTCACCCGCCAAAGCTTCCGACCAGTCGCAATCAGCATCAAAATCACGGAAAAACTGGAAAGCTGGATGGCCTTCATAGTTTTCAATCATATCGGCAGCCATCTGCAAAGGAGAATAAAGTATCACCCAGTTTGCAATTTGCTTCGCCAGTGTAGAGTTTATACGGCAATCTTTGCTGTCTTTCATATTCCACTGCTTGCGATAAGGAGAGTTCTTGGCACGCTCGTACATGATATCGAATATGCCCGGCGTATAATCCATCGGTCCGGCAAGCAAACGGGTGAAAGGCAACATGACATGATGTTCCGGCGGATTACCTTCGCTCCAAGCATTCCATTCCATGCCACGGGCACCTTCACGGGTCATCATATTGGGGTATGTACGTCGAATTCCGGTGTCCTTGATGGGCTCGTGCACATCGAGGGTGGTATGATATTTCGCCGCAGTTTCTACAACATTGCGATAATGACGCACATTATACTGCCCGTGATGATTGTGTCCGTCGGGAAGTCCGCCTGCATAACCGGTTTTCACAGAATGGATGCCCAGATCAGCATACCATTTATATGACTTATCCAGTTGTTTCTCATAATTCATAATATTGCCTCCCGTCTCATGGTGTCCGATAATTGCGACTCCTTTTTCCCGGGCGTAGCGGGCAATTTCCTCTATATCAAAATCGGCATACGGACGGGTATAGTCGAACGTCTGAGAACCACCCCAGTTTTCCCAACCTTCATTCCAGCCTTCATACATCACTGCTTCTATGTTGTTGGCCGCTGCAAAGTCGATGTACCGCTTTGCGTTCTCTGTTGTGGCACCGTGACGATCATTTATCACCCAACTTTCCACTCCCAGATGCATTCCCCACCAGATACCTACATATTTCATCGGACGTATCCAGTCGGTAGTTTCCAGCGCACAGGGTTCATTCAGATTCAGGATAAGACCGGAGTTGATAAGCCCGACTGCTTTCGGGGCAATCTGTATGGTGCGCCAAGGTGTCTTAAAGCTTCCTCCGTTGAAGCGGGCTTTTATGCCGTCCGGCCAGGGAGCCAGTTCGGATTTAAAATTGCAGTTTCCCGTATTCTTCAAGGTCATCTCCGGAAAATCGGTCAATGCAGCTTCATGGATGCTGGCATATAGACCTCCGGTTTTGAAAGTCATGGGAGTATTGGCATTGTCTATCCAGCTGACAGGCTGTGTACGATATAGCAACTCATAAGTATCATAATTGGCAGGTATGGACCATGAGGTGCCATCCTGTGCTATATTGAACGCAGTCAGTTCGTCCGTCACCAGAATACTGTCAGCTCCGGGAACTTCATATTCATAGCGAAATCCCAATCCATCATCAAAGATGCGGAAGCGCAGGGTTAATTTGGTATTTGTCGTATCGGACAGGTGGACAGCCATTTCGTTGTAATGGTTGCGGATGTTTTTGTTTTCTCCCCAAGGTTGCGTCCAGGTTTCGTCATGGGTGGTGAAGCCGGTGTTTACGACCTTGAAACCTTCGGCAAGATTCACTCCGTCCTTGGCTGTGAAACCTAATAAAGAAGGGGTGATGAAGACGGTGTCTCCTACACTGACTTGATAAGTCATGCGATTATTACCGTCCAAAGCAAAGGCTAAACGGATGTGCCCATTGGGAGAAGTGACCTCTGTCTGTTTGAGAGGCATACAACCGCTCAACAGAAAAGAGAAAAATAGGACTAATGATATAAGATGCTGTTTCATGTTGCTGATTATATTACGAGCCTCATCCTGAGGTCAAGACAAGGCTCGTATTGACAAAGGTTAAACACTAATCTTATCAGTTCTTCACCAATGTGTAGTTTTCTGTAATATGATATTTCACATCCATATGGGGCACTACCAGCGTACCATCCACTTCATGATACGGGTCAAGTCCCCAACGATTACCCACTCCCACGAGACCGAACGAACCGTCCAGATTGATGCTACCCTCAATGGCATAATTAGCATATTGAGGATAAGCTCTCCAATAGCAATTAGCGCCACTTCCGGCATAAGTTCCCCAATGTACTTCCCAAGTCTCGGGGTCAGCAGCATCACCTTCGTGAATCACCTGCGGATAGATGGAAATATAGCCTTTGACTGCATCATATTCAGCTACCAAGGGGTATTTCTCAGTAATTTCAGGATAAGTACCCCAACCGTAAATATAGTAACTCTTTCCTGCCTCTTTTTCTTCAATACGGACATTGAACTTTTGCGAACCGCTCCAATCCCACCAGCGTGGATTGTTATCTTCATCGATATATATGTACAAAGAATTACTAGAAGTAGCTGCCCACTCACCGAGATAAGACTCATAAGCCAATTTCGTTCCCTGAATAGATGTAAAATCAGTTCTATTGTAATACTTACCAGTCCACTCCACTTCATCATTATACAACACTTTTGACACTGCTGTGAAGTAATGGTCGTAACTGTAAATTCTGGGTTCAGGATTATAGAACACCTGTAAACCGTATCCCGCATCTTTCAAATCTTGAATAGTTTCTTGATTAAAACCACTCCAGCCACCGTTATACTCATTATTGATTTTCAATGAATAAGGACCATACTTGGATTTAGGCAGCCCTGTAAAGTTTTCTTCACGTCCTTTCGCATATCTCTGATAAGTTCCATAGCACATATAATCCACCAATTCACCTGCACTTTTGCCCTCCACAGAACCGTTAGGAGCATCATATAGCAGATATTCATAAATACCTAATAATTTATCAGGCATAATCTTACGGCACTCATACATCAGGCGGCAATAATTTGCACTGGAACGCTCTTCAAACCCCGGACTTGGATTCTCCGAATATTTGGAATATTCATCATCAAAGTCGAAACCATCCAAACCATAAATATCAGCATAAGCTTTCAATTCCTTAGCAAAATCTTCGGCAGCTTCCTTAGACAAACTACTCATACCGGATTCATCGTGATTGCCCAGTATAGTCATATTCACCTTAATACCTTTTGCCTGCAAAGGACGAATAATCTGATCAGCATTCTTCAACAAGAAAGAAACTTGATCATTACAAAATATATGTGCACGCCCTGTTTCACTGTCCACATTGATATTAGCGGCAAAAATGCTGACTACATCAAAAAAAGGAGTCCCATCCTTAGCCATCGTATATTCACCGCAGTTCAGAATATTTTCATTATTCACCTCTACAAAACAAAGTGTTTTAATATCACGAGCAGTTCCACGCACAGGATATGTAGGTTGTGGCTTTACCAAATAAATGTATGTCTGATTGTTGGTAGAAACAGTTGCACCACCGTCTGTTGTAGCCGAAACAGCTACAGCGTAAGTTGTACCTATCGTGCCTCCCGCATTGATATTCAATTCCATCGAAGCAGACTTCTTTTCACCAGCCTTCACTGTAATCTTACCACCATTAGCTAAACTCAACTTATCAACCGGATACATTTCGTAAGATGTATTATTAGCCTCATTATATGCTTCCAAAGCATCTTTGTCTATTTTGAAAGTCACCGTAACATCCTGTTCTGCTGCCTTAGTCAGCTCAAAGAAAAGATGTCCTGTTCCCGCTTTATCTCCAAATAGAGTAATTGGAGTGAGTTCACGCGCTCCGGCTGCAGACCTTACATAGCCATATACACCGTCCACAGTCTCTAACTTGTCAGTAGACCCACTTATTGTAAGGTCATCTTCACAGCCAGTAAAGACTGTTCCGGTGCATACAAATACGGCAGCCACCAAACTTAATTTTATATTATTCAGATATTTCATAATAAGCATCTGTTTTTTTATTTAAAGAAAATGATTTATTTCTCAGGCAATGCCACTTCAACCCAGGAAATCGGGTCTAGAGCCATCCCATTATTTCCGTTACCTGTATAATCAGTAACAGTCTGACCTGTTCCTTCATCAAACTTCCAGTAAGCCACCAGTCCTTCCGAATCAGGTTCCACCAAATAAAAATGGTTTTTAGCATTGATTTCGTCCGCAGTCAATACTTTGTTCCAGATGCGACATTCAGAAATTTCACCTTCCAACCAACGGTCACGGTTATAAGAATGACCAATCCAAAAACCATTGCCTTCATCTGTCATGGTTTGCCCCCAGTTTACAGCACCAGCATCTACCGTATCTTCCAGTTTATTCTTACCATTAATATAAACTATCATCTTCTTGGCATCTGCATCATATGTCACAGCAATATGAACCCACTCTCCCGTAGGAATAGCCAGATCGGCAGAGGTTACATTATGATCAGGGTTGGCTATCTGTAACTGATTCTGCGGAATGCCAGCATCTCCGATACGTATCAGGAATTTTCCTTCAATGCCCATAATCGTCGTAAGCATCTTGTCGAACTTGCTGACACGAATCAGTGTTTCAGCTGTCATTTGTCTCAGATTATTAGCCACTTCCGGCCTCTTCCAATCTACATGAATAGAATTTTTGGTAATATTACCCACCACATTTATCAATGCGGCACCCTTCAAGACATAATACATAGTACGTGCACTTTGTAAAACATCAATGCCTGCTTGTTCAATGGTTACGGGCAATACATATACCTGTTCACTATCTAAACTTAACAGATTCTTGAATTTTACCATTACAGCCTCCGAGGTAACAGTACCTGCCGGAATAACAAGTTCTGTATTCTCTAAAGAATAGTATTCCGCCGGCAGACTCTGAGCATTATCATAATAAACGGCATTATACATTTCAACCAAAGACATATCGGCCTTTAAAGACACGTTTATATCTTTTTCTTCAGGTTTAGCCAAAGCCAATTGGAATTGACCTTCCGCTGTTTCTGTCTTCAGCAGTACAGTGCTGGCCTTGACAGAAGTGCTTATATACACACGGTTATCGAAATTCTCAGTATCATCGCTGCAAGCTGCAAACATCCCAGCCAATAATGCTATTGATACTAAATATAAATTTTTCAGTTTCATAATATTATTCTTTTATTTACGCGGAGAAGGATTCATAATATTAATAGCCTCTTTCACACATGGATATATAGCATCAGCATTATAATAATCATTCTGAATGTTGTATATCGCAATACCAGCTCTGGTATAGTCAGCAGAGGGTTCCGTAATCCAATAAGCAGCTTCTTTAATAGCTCTTGCCTTTTCATAAAATCCGGTTTTGGTATCGGCAGCATCCATAGAGATAGTCGAAACCGCCACTACAAAACGATCTGTCGGGGTACCAGCCGAAAGCATAGCCTTACGTGCAACTACCGATAATTCCTCAACAGCATCTACGTCATCCGTTGCCAGAATGATATGGCGGCATTCTGACAGTACAGATTGCCCTATCAGATTCTCCGGATAACCCTGAAAAGTTAACAACTTATTTGTATTGGCTTGTTTCCAGGCCATAACCGCTCCCCAAAAAATATCCTGATTCGCCTTGGCCTCTTCCTTATCAGCCGCAGACATATAAATAGGATTTTTTCCTTTGTATTCTGCAATTATACCGTCAAAAGAAGATTCATAACTTATCAGCCTATCTACTTCTGCCTTCAAATAAACACTAAAAGTGCCTGTCTCTACCCCCTCTTTCACTTTATCTGTATATTCTTTCTGTATACGATCAAAACTGATTGTATAAACCACTTTTGTACCTTTTCTACGTACAGTAGCCATATCTGTCAACTCGAATTCGGCCAAATCTGCCGGATACATCATCGAAACAACATCCAAGCTATCAGGAATATCCGAAATATGATGAGCACGACTATAAGGTGCTTTTACACTATTGTCAAACCATGCATACGCCACTTTATGGTCATCAGAACGTTTATATGTATTCAAGTTCTCCAAATATTTGGCATAAAGTTCCGGACTCTGTTCTTCGAGTCCCGGGCGATTTATATCGATACTTTCAACATCAGTACATGATACCAATAAAGCCATAGTCAATATGGGAAGCAACGCTCCAAATATCTTATTACTTTTATTTCTTTTCATACTATTCAATGATTATTTTGAGTGATTATTTAGCAGGCTTACAATCCCACCAGATTCGGGTTGCCATTGTATCACCCTTCTTATTACTTGATTCCTTAGTCAGCGCCAAAACGGCAGCATCCAGATTTTCACGGTTCTCGCGATACTCATCTGCAGGATAAGGCAAACGACGAGCTCCTTCGGCATCGCTCACTACACCGTTGCTCAGATTGTGTACCATCGGCATCAACTTAGGGTATCCAGTACGACGATATTCAGACCATGCTTCCATAGTACTCGGAAAGATAGCAATCCACTTTTGGGTAATGATCCTTTCCAGTTTTGTTTCAAAGCCATCGGCCTCATCCCAGGCAACAGTAACCGTAGAATTGGTAGAACCGGAATAATCATATTTCTGTCCGTCTTGCCCTTTTAGCGGGTCTTTATAAACTGTAGGAATCCCGGTAGAATTAGTAAGATACGTGTCTACACCGGAAACTCCGCGTTCTTCAAAAGAAAGTCTGACAGCCTCCTCATAGAGAGCTTTAGCCGTTCCGCCCATATTCCAACCACGTAGAGCGCCTTCCGCACGCAAAAAAGTAACTTCTGAAGCAGGAAAGATTAGCATATCATCACTCACCGTCACCTTCATACAAGAGCAGCCCTGTGACCAGGAGTTGAACTGGCCTTGTCTGATACCGCGACGCAAACCAACGTAATCTTCTGTACCCTTATAAGCACCTTCTGAAGAAAATGTTGATATGCCGTAGTAGGCTCCACGACGAGGATCGCTGTAACCATTCATATAGCAAATCAAATCAGCTGAAATGCGGGCATCTTTCCAGTTCGGCATAAAACGTTCCCATGGATTATGGTCTACAATTTTATGATAAGCGCCATCCGAGTTAGCAGTCATTACACCTATTTCTGAATTAACAGCTTCTTCCGCCTTCTGCTTTGCAAGGTTTTCATTGACATATACAATGCGCATAGCCATACGAAGTTTCATTGAATTGGCAAATTTAGCCCATGCCTTCGTATTACCATCATAAATACGATCACCACTAGAATTGAAGTTTTGGGCAGAATAAGTAGTTAGTACGTCAATAATATTATCCAAATCAGCTAACATTTTTGTATAAACCTGTTCCTGAGAGTCGTAAGCAGACTTCAAGGCATTGTTCACACCTACCTGAGAATAAGGAATCGGTCCATAAGTATCTGTTACACGGATCATTGCACAAATACGATACAATTCAGCCAATGAAAGGTACAATTCGTCAGTACACTGTTCTTTCAACTGAAAATAGTTAGGGTAAAACTTAGAATAAAAGTCGGAAAAAGGTATTTTCAGCCAATCTTCAGACGGATTATAAGTGGCATAACGCCCCGACCACCCAGTACCCAAGTTTGAGTCAGCCACGTAACCAGAGAATCCACCCGGCATCAGACAACTCACATATTGGGCAAAGTTTTCCTGCTCAGGCATCATCACATCCTGCATATTCAGTAGAAGGGCACTGAACAGATAATCATCCGGTACCATATCTTCCAAACCCGGTTCATGGGGATTCTTATTATAATCTATATAATCTCCTGTACAAGCCACACTACCGAACAACATTGCTCCCGCAGCCATGAATTTTGCTATTGTACTATTTATTTTCATACTTTTCAATCTTTTAGAATTTAAGTTTCAAATTGAATCCCACACTACGTAAGCTTGGCATCATAAAGTAGTCCATACCCTGATAATAATTGTTGCTCGTAGAAGCTACAGCTTCCGGATCGAAAGGAGCCTTGCAATAAATCATCCACAGATTACGTCCCACCAATGAGAGGGTAATATCCATCACGTTTTTCAATTTTACTCTGGGAATAGTATAACTGACGGATGCTTCTTGCAAACGTAAGTTGGTAGCACTATATGTATAGAATTGCGGAATACCACTGTCGACACCTATCGCCGTGTACCACTTTTCTGCATCAACCATATCTCCACCATTGATGACAACACCTCCATTGTCACGTGCTATAGCCGAAGCTTCAGATACCCCATTAGCATCAAGAGTAGCTTGTGTAGCCGAATAAACAATGCCACCCAAACGAGCCGTCAGCAAGAAACCAAAACCAAAGTTCTTATATTGAAAATCATTGCGCCATGCCATATTAGCTTTCGGGAATACAGAACCCAGTTTAATACCATCATTCAGATTTTCTTTCTTAACAGCTCCGTCGGCATCCACATAAATATTATTATTTGCATCACGCATCAAATCAGACATGGAATAAAGATCGCCCAAAGAACCACCTTCCCTCAATATAAAGTGAGCATGTGACAAACCTTTCATATCCAATTGTGACTTGGAAACGACTTCACCAGTTACCGGATGTACATATCCGTCAATCAAACTAAGAATCTTGTTTTTATTGGCACTGAATGTATAATTGGTATTCCAAGTGAACTTATTCCAAGTATTCTTATATCCCAAGGAAAGTTCAACACCACGGTTGCGTACATTACCAGTTTGCGCATAGAAGGTACTATAACCTCCGGTAGCCGGTTCTTGGGTATCCATAGTCTGGTTATACGTCTTGGTGTTATAGAATGAAATATCCAGATTGAAATGTTTCAAGAAACGAGCGGTAAGACCAACTTCCCATGAATCAGTACGTTCAGGCTTCAAGTCATACAAAGGATAGGCAGACTTGGTGCTATATTTACCGGTTGAGCTATCCCATTCGAAAGTAGGATAAGCCAAGAAGCGCTTGAAAGGCAAGCCTACTGACGCCCATGAAGCACGCAGTTTAAGGTAAGAGATACTTTCTGGTAAAGTGAATATCTCGGAAAGAAGAACGGAAGCACCTACTGAAGGATAGAAGAACCCCTTCTGTACAGACTTTGGGCCTGCCAACTGTGAAGGCCAATCATTACGTCCGGTTAGTGTCAGATAATAAGCACTTTTATAGCCAACTTCGGCAGAAGCAAAGATAGATTGTGTCTGCTCACGATAACCGCTTTCTTCACGTTTAGTAGTTTGTTTATCCAACTGAGTTATAGAGAAATAATTAGCCAATCCATCAACAGGAATAGGTCCCTTTACTCCCATCGCTGAAGAACGAGTATCTGAATAAGAAGCACCGATATTGGCAGTCAGTGCCCAGTTTTCACCAAAACGTTTGTTTATATTAATCAGAAAATCGGCATACGCTTGCTTGTCACGCGTATTAGTTACACCATAATAACCGTTTTCAGAACCTTCGGCAATAGTCGGCTCTGTAGAAGCATAATACTTCTGAGTATAAGTATTCATGGAATTGTCAATACGCACACGTCCGGCAATATTCAACCAATCCAAAATATCATAAGACAAAGATGCACTCAACATATAACGATCTTTATCGTTCTCACGCAAATTGCGGTAGTTAATCCAGTAAGGATTCTGCAAACGATATGAACCACCACCCTGTGGCCAATATTGCGTATATAATTTACGAACTGGATCATAGCGTTCAAACATCTTATATTCTTCCCAATCGTTGCCACGTGGGAATAAATAAGCAGAAGCTACAGGATTGGCATAAATACCTTGATTAGTCATATTGCGGTCCTTCTGCATTATATATTGTGCACCTACATCCAATTTCATTTTATCGTTCAGGAACTGAGTCGTATTACGGAATGTAAAGTTATAACGTTCATATTTATTATTGGGCACAATACCACGAGAATTTACAGCAGCAGCTGATAAGTAAGTTTGATTATGCTCTGAACCGGTAGATAGCGAAAAAGTTTCCGTTCCAATAATACCAGTCTGGAAATAATCACTTTTTGGATCATAGCCATAACGATTGCTGGAATTTAAGCGGGTTCCCCAGCTTCCGTCAGTACCTGATGTACCATACCAATCCTGAAATTTGGGCATCACAAAAGGATTCAACATCTCAGTATTACTAGATACTGTTAAAGAAACACGTCCTGCTGCACCTTTCTTAGTCGTGATAACAATAGCACCATTGGAAGCGTTACTACCATACAAAGCGGCAGCGGCAGCACCTGACAACACAGACATCGATTCAATATCTTCCGGATTAATATCGGCAATAGCCTCAGTAGTACCTTGTGAGTCAAACTCACTTGAACCACCGGCAGAACTTAGACTGTACATAGGGATACCGTCAATTACATAAAGTGCATTTGAAGACTGTTCAATTCCTCTGGAACCACGCATCACTACTTTACTTGCACCACCGACACCTGAAGAAGAAGCATTGATATTCAAGCCGGCAACCTTACCATTCAAAGAATTGATAAAGTTCGCATCCTTCACAGCTAAAGCTGACTCTGCATTTACTTGAGTTACATTATAACTCAATGCTTTTTCTGCACGCTTGATACCCAAAGCCGTTACCACCACCTCTTCTATCAGTTGTGAGTCAGTTTCCAACATCACATTGATAGCATTCTGCCCTTTGGCTGCAACCTCCTGTGGCTTGTAACCCACATAGGAGAACTGTACCACCGGATTTGCCTCAGTAGTAGTCAGCGTAAAGTTACCATCAAGGTCAGTGATACCCCCAATGCTTGTACCCTTTATTAATACATTCACACCGATAAGAGGTCCCATATCATCCGATACCTGTCCGGTAATGGTCCGTTCTTTACCTTGCTGATTACCTTCTTGCGGTGCAGCAGACTTCTCTGAAAGATAAACAATGTTATCTTCTACTTTAAAAGAAATGTTTTTTCCTTTCAAGATAGCATTCAAGGCATCTTCTATAGATGCGTTCTTCACTTTGACATTCTCCACTGCCATAGTAGCGAGCTTGTCGTCATAGAAAAATTGATACTTAGATTGAGATTTGATCTGTTCGATAACTGTACCTAACGTCGTACGAGAGACATTCAAATTCAGTTGGGCAAAGGTCCACTGAACAGATACAGTCATGAAGAACAAGACTAATAAAGCTCGTAGAAATTTCGAACTTTGAAAAGCATGATTGTTGTTCATAAACAAAGTTTAAAGGTTACACATTGGTTAATTTTAATCGACCGGGAGACTCTATTTCCTGACCGTCATATATAAAACAACGACCATAGAAAATACACTTAGTACAAAATGATATTTTTTTTCATTAAATAAAAAAGGGAATAGTTTTATTTCCTATTCCCTTCTTCATTACATTATTAACTTCAGTTTTTTATTTCTTTTTTATTTCATTGGAGAAAGAATACGGGTAATCTTCCACCTGTGTTCCTCGTTGTAAATTAGGTTTGCTACCCATATCAAATTTCAAGACACCACCCTTCAACAGGTCTCCATGTTTCAGATAATTCTTCGTATACGCGTTTCCATCCAAACGGAGCGATTCGATGTACATATTTTCAGAATTATTATTAGCAGCATCGATCACCAATGAATTGCCATTTTCAAAATGAAGCGTTGCTTTTTTAAATAAGGGAGCACCCAAGACATACTCATCGGTTCCCGGACAAACGGGATAGAAACCTAATGCCGAGAATACATACCAGGCAGAAGTCTGCCCGTTATCTTCATCTCCACAATAGCCATCAGGACCGGGCGTGTACATGCGATTCATCACCTGACGCAACCAATACTGAGCTTTCCAAGGCTGACCGGCATAATTATACATGTAAATCATGTGCTGTATAGGTTGGTTGCCATGAGCATAATTACCCATATTCATCACCGTCATCTCACGTATTTCATGGATTACCTGGCCATAGTAGCTGTCATCGAATAAAGGAGGAACGATAAATACCGAGTCCAACATTTCAACAAAGACTTTTTCACCACCCATCAGATCAATCAAACCTTGAGGATCGTGGAATACAGACCAGGAATAATGCCAGCTATTTCCTTCCGTAAAGGCATCTCCCCACTTCAAGGGTGAGAAAGGAGCCTGGAACTGTCCATCTTTATTGCGTCCACGCATCAACAGGCTTTCCTTATCGAACACATTTTTATAATTCATAGCACGGTCAGCAAAAAGCTTCAGTTCCTTCTTCGGACGATTCAGAGCTTTTGCCATCTGGTAGATACACCAGTCATCATAAGCATATTCCAAAGTACGGGCAGTGTTCTCATTGATTTTCACATCGTAAGGAACATATCCCAATTCATTATAGTATTCATAACCGAGGCGACCGGTAGAAGAAACTTCCGGATGCACATTCTTTGTTCCGTGGATAAGACCTTCGTACAAAGTAGTTACATCATCCACTTTAATACCTTTCAGATAAGCGTCGGCAAGTATAGAAGCGGAGTTATTACCGATCATACAGCCGCGATGTCCCGGACTTGCCCATTCGGGAAAGAAGCCACTTTCCTTATATGTATTGATAAGGCCTTCCTGTATCTGTTTGTTTACTGAAGGGTACATCAGGTTGAGGAAAGGGAACAGACAACGGAAAGTATCCCAAAAGCCTGTATCAGTATACATATATCCGGGCAAAACTTCTCCGTTATAAGGACTGTAGTGAACTGGATTTCCAGCCTCGTCAAACTCAAAGAAAGCACGTGGGAAGAGTACTGAACGGTACAAGCAGGAATAGAAAGTACGATACTGATCAAGGTTACCTCCATCCACTTCTATTTTTCCCAATATCTGGTTCCAGGCATCTTGTCCTTTCTGAACCAAAGTTTCAAAACTGTCACTCCCCAGCTCTTTCAGATTTCTGTCTGCTTGCTCAAAACTGATAAAGGAGGAGGCTACACGGGCATGTACAATTTCTCCCTTACGGGTTTTGAAACCGATGATGGCTCCCGCATGTCCTGCTGTTTGTTCACTCTGGTTTTCAACCAAAGCGCCGTCAGCAACAGAAGCCTGATAACTGAAAGGCTTATCAAATTCTATAACGAAATAGTTCTTGAAGTTATCAGGAACTCCACCGCTGTTACGGGTGGTATATCCGATTATCTTATTTTGTTCAGGAATGATCTTAATATAAGAGCCTTTATCAAAAGCATCTACTACAACATACGAATTCTCGTTCTCTGGAAAAGTGAAACGGAACAAAACGGCACGCTCTGTGGGCGTAAACTCCGTCACAACATCGTGCTCGGCAAGATACACCTTATAATAATAAGGTAATGCGACTTCTCCTTTGTGTGAGAACCAACTGGCACGTTTGTCTTCATCAAACTCTGGTTTGCCTGTTACAGGCATAATGGAGAACTGACCGTAATCATTAATCCACGGACTGGGCTGGTGGGTCTGCTTGAAACCACGAATCTTATTAGCAGTATATACATATTGCCAGCCATCTCCCATCTTTCCGGTCTGCGGAGTCCAGAAATTCATACCCCAAGGGCGTGCGATAGCCGGATATGTATTTCCCGTAGAAAGTTCAAAAGAAGACAATGTCCCCATCAGCGGGTTAACGTATTGCGTAAAATCTTTGGCTTGAGCCCAGAGAGCACAGCCTAAACAGCAAATCGATAAAAGCAGTTTCCTCATATTATTATGTTTTAAGATTATATACTTCCGATTTTTACCTATTTCTTTGAAGACAGAAATACACTATTTCCCACAATTTTATATTCAATGGGAAGCGCATTCGTACTCTTAATCAGATTCAGAGTCTCCTCGACATTATCTTTCTTCTTTAATGTACCGGAATATGTCTTTGTAGCATCCATATCAGGCGCCAGAATAATCTTCACCCCATAAGAATTCTCCAAAGTACGGGCAATCGTAAATATGTCAGCCTTTTCAAAGACAAACTGATTATTATGCCAGTTTTCAATGCCTGTATCCACCTGTTTCACTACCAGACGGCGAGTTACAGCATTCAATTCCGCTTTTTGTCCCGGAGCCAATACGATCATGCCTTCTTCGTGATTACCTTTCACTTCAATCTCTCCCTTTATCAGTGTAGCTACCGCAGAACGGTTAGTCTTGTCACTCTTTAAGTTGAAGACTGTTCCCAAAACTCTTACCTGCATGGCTTCACTGCGCACTATAAAAGGCTTCGCCGTATTTCGCTTTACTTCAAAATAGGCCTCCCCTTCCATATATACATTCCTTCCCTTTTCTGAAAATTCACGTGGATACTTTAAAGTAGTATGTTTGTTCAGCCAAACCTTAGTGCCATCAGGCAACATTAGTTCTTTCACTTCATCACGGGCAGTGACAGCAACCAATTTGCTCTCTTCACTTTGTGACTGATAAATATGATAACTCAAACCGGATATAAAAAAGATACCTATGAACATAGCAGCATACCGCATCCAGGTATTCAATCTTCTCACTTTATTTCGTTTAGCTTCTTCTTGTGCCAGCCGTTTGAACAGCTGCTTTTCAGCTTTTTCTATCTTCTTTTCATCCGCAAATTCTTCACTCTTTCCCAGATGGTATATCTGCTCTATCCTGAACAATTCACGAGCGTTACCATCCGATTCGTCCAGCCATGCATTTACCTTACAGAGCTCTTCTTCAGAGCATTCCCCCATAAGGAATTTGGCCATCAATTTTTCATCCAACTTATTCATTCCTTCTTTCATCATACTATTAAAACAACCGTTTCGATAAAAACACTTATACCTTACCTAATAAAAACAGGACTAACATAAAGTTCAGGTAGCCCAACCTCTCACGCAGAAACTTCAGGGCTTTATACATATGAGCCTCCACGGTCCGCAATGATATCCCCATAGTATCTGCTATTTCCTTATTCTTCATATCATGCAGATAGCTGAGTCTAAAGACCGTCTTACACTTATCCGGCAATTCATTTATAGCCTCGGAGAGTTCCTTTCTGAGTTCACGGTCTTCTATCCTCTTCACGACATCATTACTGTCCGGCTGATAAAACTCTATTCTTTTCTGGTTGATCTCCGTCACTACAGCTTCATAAGTATTCTTGATATCCCGGTGCTTCAGTACATTCAAAGCACGGGTATACACCGCCCGATACAGAAATGCCTGTATCTGCTCTCCTACCGTAATTGTATCTTTCCGCCGCCACAATTCTACAAATACATCTTGTACTACGTCCTCCGCTTCTTCATCACCCACGATGCGCGTGGCATAGAAAAGCAGATTGGCGTAGTACTTACGGAAAAGGAGTTTATAAGTCAGGTCAAAGTTATCACTCATAATCCCACAATTATATTATCTGGTACCATCCATCACTCCATCACTCTATCACTCTATCACTCTATCTCATACCACACTTTTCCCGGTTTATTCCCCATCTCAAATTCAAAGATAGAACCATTCATTATTTGCTCATGCGTGATATAACTTTTGTCATAAGGTTTTCCATCGAGTTTTACCGACTGGATATAAATATTCTCTTTGCTGACAGCCGGTGCCAATATCGTAAATGTTTTACCGTTAGCCAGATGCATCTTCATCTCAGGATACATGGGAGTACCTATCTCATATTTGCCGCTAATCGGATCTACCGGATAGAATCCCATTGCACTGAACACATACCAGGCAGACATCTGACCACAATCTTCATTCCCGCACAAACCGGCAGGTGTATTCTTATATAGCTCATGCATCACCTCAGCTGCATACTTCTGAGTCTTCCAAGGTTGCCCTATGGCATTAAACAAATAAATGACATGGTGACTCGGTTCATTACCATGTGCATACTGCCCGATCATTCCAGTACTGAAAATAGGCAGATCTTCATCCGCAGAAGGATTGTAAGTGAACATACTATCCAGTTTCTGGGCAAAACGTTCCTTGCCTCCAACCAAACTGATCAGTCCATCAACGTCTTGTTGCACAGACCAGAAATATTGCCAGCCATTACTTTCGCAAATATGCGGAGTATAATCATCCGGACTGAAGTCCTCAATGAAGGATCCTTTGTTATTCCGCGGTTGCATGAAAGTAGTCTGAGAATTATACACATTCTTATAATTCCGGGAACGCTTATAAAATTCATCTGCAATTTGCCTTTCACCCAGTTTCTCCGCCATGCGGGCAATGCAATAATCATCGTAAGCGTATTCCAGGGTTTTAGAAAGTGACCAGTTTTCCGAGTTATAGTGATCCGTTACATCATAAGGCACATAACCATATTTTTTATATAATCCTATTCCACGATATTCATCAATATTGGCTGTAGCTACACATGCGGCCAAAGCTTTCTTCGGATCAAAATCCCCAATCCCTTTCAAGTAAGCATCCACTATGACGGGAACTGCATGATAACCTATCATCATATCCGTTTCACTTCCATAGAAATTCCATACCGGAAGACGTCCGTTCTGTTCGGAAAAGGCAAGAAAGGATTTTACCATGTCATTTACACGCTGTGGTTCAATATAGGTATAAAGGGGATGAGCGGCACGGTAGGTATCCCATAATGAGAAAGTACTGTAATTGGTCCATCCGTCTGCCTGATGCACTTGCTTATCAGGACCATAATAGGCACCATCCATATCGCTATAGATAGTAGGAGCCAGCATGGAATGATAAAGGGCTGTATAAAACTTAACTTTCTCATCAATGTCATTGCTCTTGATTTCTACTTTGGAAAGTTGCTCGTTCCAGTTTTTACGGGTAACAGCCAGATACTTGTCAAAATCATCTGCCGGAGCTTCAGCAGCAAGATTGCGTGCTGCGCCTTCCATACTTACCCCCGAAATAGCGGTGGTAACAAGAATCTGTTCCCCTGCACTTGTGTGGAAATCAAAACGGGCAATAGCAGAGCTACCTATACGCTTACCGTCTTTGATGACAGTAGCAGTATCTAACTGTACGGATGCAAACGGTTTAGAAAAACGGGTACGGAAATAAATGTGCTGGTCGCGTGCCCAACCATCAGAAAAACGGTATCCTTGAATAGTTACCGAATCGACTACTTCAATACGGGTATCATTCGTAAAGTCCCAGTTCATAGCTTTCCGCAAATTGAGGAATATAGCTGCGTCCGCTTCAGGAAAAGTATAACGCTGGATGCCACAACGTTCGGTTGCTGTCAGTTCCACGTTGATATCATAATCTTTCAGCCGCACCTGATAATATCCGGCACTGGCTGTTTCTTCATCATGGGAAAATAAAGAGTGAATGCCCAACGGCGCATCTGCTTCTTTATAAGGCAGAGTCACAGGCATAAAAGATATATCATATAAATCACCGGCTCCCGTACCCGAAAGATGAGTGTGACTGAAACCTGCAATCGTGCTGTCTGGATAGAAATAACCGGAGATGCGATCCCAGCCGGGAAGACCATTATCGGGGCTTAACTGCACCATACCGAACGGGGCCTGCGCTCCGGGATAAGTATTTCCTGTAAAATCAGTACCAATAAAAGGATTGACGTACTCTGTTGCATAACACTCAGTTTCCGCATCCGGTTGTTGGGATACACACGCTGAAAAAGAGAAAAGAAGCAAAATCCCAAAAGATAATTCTGATAGTTTCATAATATTACATAGTTAACGTATGTATGGAACAACTCAGCGCAAAGAAACACTTAGCAGTTTCTAAAATAAATTCATAGTGCGAACAAATATAGTCAGAAAATTCCAATTAATTTATAACTTTGCCGCAAAAAGCGACATGGGCTATACGACTTATCTCTTTGACTTTGATTACACGCTCGCAGACTCTTCTCGCGGCATTGTTACTTGCTTTCGCAATGTGCTCAATAAACATGGTTATACAAATGTAACCGATGAAGACATAAAACGCACCATCGGGAAAACATTGGAAGAATCTTTTTCTATCCTGACGGGAGTAACGGATGAAGAGCAACTGGCCGGTTTTAAAAGTGAATACAGGAAAGAAGCGGACACCCACATGACAATAAACACCGTGCTTTTTCTGGAAACCAAGTCTGTACTGCTGGCCCTGAAAGATGCGGGTGCATTCATAGGTATCATCTCCACCAAATACCGTTACCGAATTAAGGAAATGCTCGACCAGCATTTCCCCGGTAGCTTCTTCAATATCATTGTCGGTGGAGAAGATGTACAAACGGCCAAACCTTCGCCCGAAGGTTTACTACTTGCCATAAAACAATTACACGTCACCAAAGCTGAAACCCTCTATATTGGTGACAGTACAGTAGATGCTGCCACAGCCAAAGCTGCAGGTGTAGACTTTGCAGGTGTAACCCATGGAGTAACTACCACCGAAGAATTAGCCAAATATCCACACTGGAAGATTATGAGTTCGCTGGAAGAACTACTGGAAAATGACGAACTACCGACCCATGATAAACAATCTGCTGACAACGAGGACTCGACTGCCAATAAAGTGATACCTCAACATCCGGTTGTCAGTACGCCTGCAGTTCCGGCTGTTTCCGCTTCTCCCATTTCTCCCGCTCCCCGCAGAAGAAAGATGATCAATATTTGGCAAATACTGATTTTGGCAATATTGCTATGGCTGTCTTTTGAAGAAGGAGAAGATAGCAATGTTTTTCTATGGTCTTTCATACTGGTACTTTGGTATATTCTTACCAAACGCAGGATTCTGCCAGACCGTGTATTAGATTTTATATCCCCCTGGTGGACTCCCTGTAAGAAGTACCTTCGAGCCTTGCATATCAAGATGGTACGTGGAAAAGAGATTCCGCCCATCAGTGAGGAAAGTAACATCTGTCTGAATTGTGATACCGTCTATACAGGTAGTTATTGCAACCGTTGCGGTCAAAGCAGGAACACTCCTCGCTACCGCTTCAGTAATGCATTCAAAAATATATTGGGAGGATTCACCAATATTGATAATGGCTTTGGTCGAACACTTCTGGATTTACTCTACCGCCCGGGGTACATGATCAGAGACTTCATTGCCGGCAAACGAATCTTATACTTCCGCCCCTTCCAGACACTATTTGTACTTGCCGCCCTTTACATCATGGCCGTACAACTAGTAGATCCTGAAGCCTTGAAAGAGAAAAAGGGAAAGTCTCCGGAAGCTCAAAGGCAAGAAATAGTCGCTGCACGTGAACAATTGCAAAAACGTATAGAAACAGCAACAGACCCGACTACCCAAAATATCCTGAATAAAACGATAGAAGGTCTGGATAAGAAACTGGAAAATCTGGAAACAGAAGATTCTACGGACATCCGGAAGAATAATCTGATAGCTGCACGTGAACTATTGCAGAAACAGATGAAAGAGACCAAGAAACCAGACCAAAAGGAGGTTTTGACCCAAACAATAAAAGAGCTGAATCAGGATCTGGAAAAACTGGAAACCTCAAAAAACTTAAAAAAGGATAACATCACCCTTCAAATAAATGGTGATGAAGATGACGAACTCATAGATGAACTTCTGGAAGGTGGATCATCAGTATTTAATAAGCTTGAAAAAGCCATTCACAATACACCTTTTCTGGAAAAAGTATGGAACTTACTGAAAAGTTGGGGACATGGTAACAAGGCATTCCGTATTATCGCCACATTACCTCTCTTTGCTCTGGCAACGCTCATGGCTTTCCGTCAGAAAAAGAACAAACTGCACTATAATCTGACAGAACATGTATTTATACAGGCTTATATTGCTTGCCAGATACTCTTGCTCAGTATCATAGTGCTCCCTTTCAACGGCAGTGCACAGGTAGGCCATTTATACGAATTGCCCATACTATTCATCTTTGCCCTCTTCTGCCTGGATTATAAGCAACTGTATGGATATACCTGGTGGAGAAGTTTCTGGACTACAATACTGATGTTTTTCTATAGTTTGATACTGCTTATTATCTTTGCTATTATTGTAGTGGCACTGATAGTTGCGGCAGTTTATATACTAAAGCCACTTTTGTAATTTTTCAGGTAAATCCGGTTCGCATCCTGTTTTGCTACGGAGTAGGTACGGAGCAAGCAGGTCTCAAGTACGTTTTATATACATTCCGATTTAAACAAGAGAATATTTCGCCACTGATTACCAAAAGGTTACAAGCAGTCCTTTTTCTGTTTACAAGAAGTTAAGAGTTTGTCGACAAACTCTTAACTTCTTGTAAACGGGAAACTGCTCCCATTCCGCTTTCCTTACATGGAATAAAGGTAAACCATTTTTTCCGCAAAAAGAAGATGAAACACTTGCCCGTTCCGAAGAAAAGAAGTACTTTTGTGCCCGATTATTCCGCACCGGGTTCGACAAAGTGCTTTCTAAGTGATTAGAGACCACCCGACGGAGCTAACTTATACATTATATATAAGAAATGTACGCAATTGTAGAAATCAACGGTCAGCAATTTAAAGCAGAAGCTGGCAAAAAACTGTTTGTACACCACATCCAGAATGCAGAAAACGGTACGACAGTAGAATTTGACAAGGTTCTTTTGGTAGACAAAGACGGTGCAATCACTGTAGGTGCTCCTACTGTAGAAGGTGCAAAAGTTGTTTGCCAGATTGTATCCAGCCTGGTAAAAGGTGACAAAGTTCTCATTTTCCACAAGAAAAGAAGAAAAGGTCATCGCAAGTTGAACGGTCACCGCCAACAATTCACAGAGTTAACAATTACAGAAGTAGTAGCTTAATCAATTTAAAACAGTAAGAAGAAATGGCACATAAAAAAGGTGTCGGTAGTTCTAAGAACGGCCGCGAATCACAGAGCAAGAGATTAGGCGTTAAGATATTTGGTGGCGAAGCTTGCAAAGCAGGCAACATCATCATTCGTCAAAGAGGTACTGAATTCCACCCGGGTAACAACATCGGTATGGGTAAAGACCACACTCTTTTCGCTTTAGTAGACGGAACTGTACAGTTCAAAGTAACCAAGGAAGACAGACGTTATGTATCTGTAATCCCTGCCGAAAGCACAGAAGCGTAAGTTTCAGAATAAGAAATAAAGATGAGGGATGCAATCTGATGGATTGCATCCCTTTCTTTTTATAGTTTCTTTTTTTGCATTACTTCTGATTTACACTATCTTTGTGCTCTCAAATCAAGATTTTAATCAAAACAAAGTATCAAGATATGCTTACCATCAAACAAATTACAGAAAACACCGACGCGGTGATCCGCGGACTGGAAAAGAAGCATTTCAAAAATGCAAAAGAAACAATAGACCAGGTAATTGCCTTTAACGACAAAAGACGTAGCACACAGTCTATATTAGATAATAACCTCTCTGAAGTAAACTCGATTTCCAAATCCATCGGACAATTGATGAAAGAAGGAAAGAAAGAGGAAGCAGAAACTGCCAAAAGCCGTGTAGCCGAACTTAAAGAAGTCAACAAGACTTTGCAGACTGAAATGGATCAGGCTGCCGAAGACATGCAGAATCTACTCTATACCATTCCTAATGTACCTTATGATGAAGTACCCGAAGGTGTAGGTGCTGAAGATAATGTAGTAGAGAAAATGGGCGGTATGGAAACCGAACTCCCCAAAGATGCACTGCCTCACTGGGAACTGACAAAAAAATATGATTTGATAGATTTCGACCTGGGCGTAAAGATAACAGGAGCCGGTTTCCCGGTTTATAAAGGAAAAGGTGCGCAGTTGCAACGCGCGTTGATCAACTTCTTCCTGGACGAAGCCCGCAAAGCCGGTTATCTGGAAATCATGCCTCCGACAGTAGTTAATGCCGCTTCCGGTTACGGAACAGGCCAGTTACCCGACAAGGAAGGTCAGATGTACCATTGCGAAGTAGACGATTTATATCTTATTCCGACAGCTGAAGTTCCTGTAACAAACATCTATCGTGACGTGATTCTGGAAGAGAAGCAACTTCCTATCAAGAACTGTGCTTACACGCAGTGTTTCCGTCGCGAAGCAGGTTCTTACGGTAAAGATGTACGCGGCTTGAACCGTCTGCACGAATTCTCTAAAGTAGAATTGGTACGCATTGACAAACCGGAACATTCCAGACAATCTCACAAAGAGATGTTGGATCATGTGGAAGGATTATTGCAAAAACTGGAATTGCCATATCGCATCCTTCGCCTATGCGGTGGAGATATGAGCTTTACAGCCGCCCTTTGCTTCGACTTTGAGGTTTACTCCGAAGCACAGAAGCGTTGGCTGGAAGTAAGTTCGGTTTCTAACTTCGATACTTATCAGGCCAACCGCTTGAAATGCCGTTACCGCAGTGGAGAAAAGAAGACAGAACTTTGCCATACATTAAACGGATCTGCATTGGCATTACCACGCATTGTTGCCGCTTTGCTGGAAAACAATCAGACGCCGGAAGGTATCCGTATCCCGAAGGCATTGGTGCCGTATACGGGTTTTGAAATGATTGACTAAAAATAGCTGCGCTATACGAGCGGGTGAATAATAATTCGCTCCTACATAGGTAACCACAGACGTTTATATGATTACGTCTATACAACCTGGTAGGGGCGAATTATCATTTGTCCACATCAGTTATACAGCTTTTTAGAAGAAACTTTCTTTGTTTTTACCAAATAACCCGTATCTTTGCAAACCGTAACAATCTGAAAGTGATTACGTAATTATACCAACAAAATTTATAGATAATGAACAAAATCATTAGCAAAGAACATTTTTCTGAAAAGGTTTTTAAATTAGAGATCGAGGCACCTTTAATAGCCCGCTCACGCAAGGCAGGACACTTCGTCATTGTGCGTGTAGGCGAAAAAGGCGAACGTATGCCATTGACTATTGCAGCGGCTGACACCGTACGCGGCACTATCACTTTGGTAGTACAGGAAGTAGGCCTCTCCTCTACCCGCCTTTGCGAACTGAATGAGGGCGATTACATCACCGATGTGGTAGGTCCGCTGGGACAAGCTACTCATATTGAAAACTTCGGAACAGTGGTTTGTGCAGGTGGTGGTGTAGGCGTGGCTCCCATGCTCCCTATCGTACAGGCTTTGAAAGCTGCCGGTAATCGCGTTATTGCCGTACTTGCCGGACGTAGCAAAGAGCTGATTATCCTTGAAAAAGAGATGCGCGAAAGCGCAGACGAGGTCATCATTATGACCGATGACGGTTCTTACGGACGCAAAGGATTGGTAACCGAAGGCGTGGAAGAAGTCATTAAACGGGAGAAAGTAAACAAATGTTTTGCTATCGGCCCCGCTATCATGATGAAATTTGTTTGCTTGCTGACTAAGAAATATGAAATACCAACTGATGTATCGCTGAATACAATCATGGTGGATGGTACAGGTATGTGCGGTGCTTGTCGTATTACCATCGGTGGAAAGACCAAATTCGTTTGTGTAGACGGACCGGAATTTGACGGCCATCAGGTAGACTTCGACGAGATGTTGAAGCGTATGGGTGCTTTCAAGAGCATCGAACGCGAGGAGATGCACAAGCTTGAAGAAGACGAATCCTGCAAAGCTGTACCGGAACCGACACAAGAAGTTGACGAGAAAAGTCGTAATGCCGCCTGGCGTCTGGAACTTCGCAAAGCAATGAAACCCAAAGAACGTACCGCTATTCCGCGTGTTGAAATGAACGAGCTCAATCCGGAATACCGTTCGCACAGTCGCAAAGAAGAAGTAAATCAAGGACTTACAGAGGAACAAGCTCTGACGGAAGCTAAGCGTTGCCTCGATTGTGCGAATCCAGGCTGTATGGAAGGCTGTCCCGTAGGTATTGACATTCCTCGTTTCATCAAAAACATTGAACGTGGAGAAATACTCGAAGCTGCCAAGACACTAAAAGAGACCAGTGCTCTGCCTGCCGTTTGCGGCCGTGTTTGCCCGCAGGAAAAACAGTGTGAGTCAAAATGTATCCACCTGAAAATGAAAGAAAAGCCGGTAGCAATCGGCTATCTGGAACGCTTTGCCGCTGACTATGAACGTGAAAGCGGGCAAATCTCCGTACCGGAAATCAAGGAAAAGAATGGTATCAAGATTGCCGTTATCGGCTCCGGACCTGCCGGACTTTCTTTTGCCGGAGATATGGCTAAATATGGTTACGACGTTACTGTCTTCGAAGCCCTTCACGAGATAGGCGGTGTATTGAAGTATGGTATCCCCGAATTCCGTCTGCCGAACAAAGTGGTGGATGTAGAGATTGAGAATCTTGCCAAGATGGGAGTTAACTTCATAAAGGACTGCATCATAGGCAAGACTATCAGTGTGGAACAGTTAGAAGAAGAAGGTTTCAAAGGTGTATTCGTAGCATCCGGTGCCGGATTGCCTAACTTCATGAATATTCCGGGAGAGAACTCCATCAATATCCTGTCATCCAATGAATACCTGACACGCGTCAACCTGATGGATGCAGCAAGCGAAGACTCTGATACTCCGGTGCCTTTCGGTAGAAATGTAGCCGTTATCGGTGGTGGAAATACAGCAATGGACTCAGTGCGTACTGCACGCCGCTTGGGTGCTGAACGTGCCATGATTATCTATCGTCGTTCCGAAGAAGAAATGCCTGCACGTATCGAAGAGGTAAAACATGCGAAAGAAGAAGGTGTTGAATTCCTCACGCTGCATAACCCTATCGAATACATCGCCGATGAGCAAGGAAAGGTAAAACAAGTTATCTTGCAAAAAATGGAGCTTGGCGAACCGGATGCATCCGGACGCCGTAGTCCCGTAGCTATCCCAGGTGCAACGGAAACCATTGATATAGATCTGGCTATCGTCAGCGTAGGGGTTTCTCCCAACCCGATTGTACCTTCTTCTATTCCAGGACTGGAAATGGGACGCAAAGGTACGATTGCCGTAAACGAGAACATGCAGTCATCTATTCCGACCATTTATGCCGGAGGTGATATTGTTCGTGGTGGTGCTACCGTTATTCTTGCTATGGGCGATGGACGCAAGGCTGCTGCCTCAATGCACGAGCAGTTGAGCAAATAAGCAGAAAAGACATTACTTGGCAAGAGCAAGTTTACATAACATTAACAAAGCGGAAAGATTTCGGTCTTTCCGCTTTTCTTTTTCCGGAACAGATGATCTGTTTACTTCGATTACATCATTCATTCGCTCTAAACAGATGGTATGTTTCGAGCGATTACATAGTATGTTTTACCCAATTACATGGTATATTATGAACCAAAACATAGTATCTTCCGAAAAATCCTACATACAGACACAAAAAAAAGAGGAGCAACTAGCATCACTCCTCTTACTATCTTCGTTCCCGAAACTAAATCAGGATTACATGGGCAAAGATACGGAATCAAACAACTAAAGTCAAGCTTTCCACCGCTTTTCTTCCCGTTTATTTCACCACTTTGTTCGTTGCCGGATCAGGGAAAATCACCGACGGCTTGAACGACTTGGCTTCTTCAAAGTCCATCAAGGCATACGACATAATAATGATGATATCGTCCGGCTGCACCTTGCGGGCTGCCGCACCATTCAGACATATCTTGCCCGAACCACGTTCGCCTTTAATAATATAGGTTTCAAAACGTTCACCATTATTATTATCAGCTATGTACACTTTTTCACCGGCAATCATATTAGCCGCATCCAGTAAGTCCTCGTCAATCGTAATGCTTCCCATATAATTGAGGTTAGCTTCCGTGACGCGAGCGCAATGGATTTTCGACTTCAGCACTTCAATCATCATAAGGTCTGATCTCTCTTTTTAGGTTTATTACTCTTTATATTTAATATTGTCAATCAGGCGAACTTCACCACAGAACACTGTAATGCAACCTACAGCATACGCCGTATCTTCCCAATTGGCTATTTTCTGCAACGTGTTGCCATCCACCAGTTCGAAGTATTCCAGACGCAAACCGGGAGCGGCAGCAATGGCATCTTCTACAAATTTCTGAGTCTCAGCAACTGTATGAGAAGCCGCAAAGGTACGACTTTCAAATAATGTTTGCGATATTTTTAAAGCATTTTTGCGTTCTTCGACAGATAAACGAGCATTACGACTACTCAGAGCCAGCCCATCCTCTTCACGTATAATAGGGCAACCCACTATTTCCAACGAATAATTCATCTGGCGCACCATCTCACGAATGATAGCTAACTGCTGGAAATCTTTCTCTCCGAAATAAGCGCGATCCGGTTTCACTGCATCAAACAGCTTACTCACAATCTGGCAAACACCATTGAAGTGTCCCGGACGAAACGCACCTTCCATCACTGTATCCAACGGCGCATAACTAAATTGGCGCGTATCAGGTTCAGGATACATCTCCGCAACCGAAGGAGCGAACACAAACGCAGCACCGCAAGCTTCCAACAAAGCACAATCGGCATCCAGCGTACGGGGATATTTCTCTAAATCATTCTTGTCGTTAAACTGTGTCGGGTTTACAAAAACACTCACTACCGCAGCATCATTCTCTGCAACACAACGCTTCACCAATGACGCATGACCGGCATGCAGGGCACCCATTGTAGGTACCAATCCTACCTTTTTACCTTGGGCCCGTAAAGCCGAGAGTCCGGCCTGCAAGTCCTTGATAGTATGTACTATTTCCATTTTTATAGGTTATATAATAACTTAGTTGTTCGCAAAAGCGGTGCAAAATAAACTATTATTTAGCATATAAAGAAGAAATATCGCAAATTAATGCAAAAGTTCTACTCGGACAACAACCTGCTTTGAAGCAATGTAACACTGAAAAACAAGCAGTTAACAATTCATAAGGAATTATAGAGTCGCCTTATTTGCTCAAGTGCCCGATTTTTTTTATATCTTTGCAGAATAATTGAGAACATTGTTATTATGACAAAGGCGAACAAGGTTTTATTTATTACCCAAGAGATTACTCCTTACGTACCAGAATCCGAAATGTCCCTTGTAGGCAGAAACCTACCTCAAGCAATCCAGGAAAAAGGCAGAGAAATTAGAACATTCATGCCTAAATGGGGGAATATCAATGAGCGCAGAAACCAATTGCACGAAGTGATACGTCTCTCCGGTATGAATCTGATTATTGACGATACCGACCACCCCCTTATTATTAAAGTTGCTTCCATTCAGTCTGCCCGCATGCAGGTTTATTTCATCGACAACGATGATTATTTCCAAAACCGCCTGGAAACAGCGGATGAGAATGGTGTGGAATATGAGGATAATGACAGTCGTGCTATTTTTTATGCACGCGGTGTATTGGAAACAGTTAAGAAGTTACGCTGGTGCCCGGATATCATTCACTGCCATGGCTGGATGACTGCCTTAGCTCCTTTGTATATAAAGAAAGCATATAAGGACGAGCCTTCATTCCGTGACGCTAAAGTAGTATTCTCCGTTTTCGAAGATGACTTCAAAGAATCGTTTAATGCTGATTTTATAAACAGATTGGTATTGAAAGGTGTTACAAAGAAGGATGTAGCTCACCTGAAGGCTCCTGTAGACTACGCAACGTTGTGCAAACTGGCCATTGATTATGCAGATGGCATTATCCAACAAAGCGAAAAAGTCAACGAAGAAGTGATGGAATATGCTCGACAATCTGGAAAACCCATTTTAGAATATCAGACTCCCGAAACATTTGCCGATGCTTGTAATGAGTTCTACGACAGAGTATGGGAAACAGAACAAAAATAAACAAGATAACAAAGAAAACTATGAAAGTGAAGTTTTTAGGCGCTCTGCTATTGACAGCAACCCTTACTTTCTTTGGTTGCGATGATAATACCGGTACATTAGGAATAGGAATGTTACCCGGTTCCGACGGTATTTCCGCACTAACCACAGAATTTCCCGTCACTACACGTTCCGTTGTCGCTGACTCTGTATTTGCCAAAACCAGTACAGGTTATGTAGGGCGTTTTACAGATCCTCTTTTCGGATACTACGAAGCGAGTTTCTTAACTGAGTTGAACTGTATAGATAACTTCAAATTCCCTGAAAAATATGATTTTGATAAAAAGACGGGAATTCTGACAGAAGACACGGTAGCAGGTGTACGCTTAGTTGTTTTCTATTCCACTTGGTTCGGAGATTCTTTGAATGCTTGCCGTATGAGTGCATACCAATTGCAAAAAGAGTTGGAACGCAATCGCTATACCAATATTGATCCTGCAGAGTATTACGATAAACTGAATCCGATTTTATTAGGTCGCAGAGCCTATACAGCCTACGACACAAGCGTAACAGATGAAGAAAGAAACGCAACAGATTCATATGGTAATAAAACTTATTATCCAAGTGTTACTTTTACGCTGGACAAGGAAACCTATGGAAACAAGTGGCTTAAACTCAGTAAAGAACATCCTGAATATTTCAAGAACTCTAAAGCTTTTATAGAGAACGTATTTAAGGGCGTATATATTAAAAGCGATTATGGTGATGGAACAGTACTTTACGTAGATCGTGTAGACTTACAAATGAAATATCAATTCTATGTAATAGATACCGCAACTAATGTACCTTATAAACGGAAACAAGCAGGTTTCGAGAATGAGGACTCTACCGCCCACACATGGCGGACTGAATTTGCTTCTACTAAAGAGGTAATTCAGGCTAATCAATTCCTCAATTCCGATAAAATCCAGAAACTTGCTGCAGAAGATGAACATACTTATATCAAATCTCCCGCCGGTATTTTCACAGAGGCAGAATTACCTTATGATGATATCTACCAGAAGTTAGCCAATGATACACTGAATGCAGTGAAACTGACATTCACCAATTACAATAAGCAAGACAGCCCATACGAGTTCAGCATGAGTGCTCCAAGCAATGTTTTGCTATTACGTAAAGTAGACTTCAAGAGTTTCTTCGAAGAAAACAAATTGCCGGACAACATCACGTCTTACACCGTAAAGCATAATAATGTAGCAACCAATCAGTATACATTTAATAATATTGCCCGTTTAGTTACTACTTGCATTCAAGGAAAAGATGCCGCAATGAAAAAAGCCAAAGAAGAAGCAGGTGATAAATGGAATCAGGAAGAATGGGAAAAAGACTGGAGAACTGTATATCTGATACCTGTTTCAATCACATATGATACTACAAGTTCAAGTACTTCCAGTACAATGACAGGTATCCAAAACGATCTCCAACCCGGATATGCAATGTTGAAAGGCGGTCCGAAGGGTGAAGCTCTGAAATTGGAAGTAACTTATACTACCTTCAATAAATAAACTTCTCCTCAAAATAAGTAAAGGTACAAAAAAGCCTTCCGTTCTGTTTGAACGGAAGGCTTTTTTATTTGATGTATTTTCTCCTAAAAAGAAAAACTACTTGGCAGTTTCCTTCTTGGTTGTTGTGGCTTTCTTCGCAGCAGGTTTCTTTTCAGCTGTTTTCTTTGTAGCAGCAGGAGTTTTAGCTTTGGCAGCAGCAGCTTTAACCTTTGCCTCAGCAGTCTTTTCTTTTTCCAGTTTAGCCTGCAACTTTTCCACCTCTTTGTGTAATTCGTCTATCTCGTCACCCTGATTCTTGATAGTCGTCAGCAAGGCATTCAGTTCCTCATTATCTATATCCATCGGATAAAGAGATTCTACCCGTTTGATAAAATCACCTAAAATATTCATATAGTTAGTAAAAGCATCATAAGGAGACTCATAGATTCCCCTGTTCAATCTAATACCACTATTCTTCGTCGTCATGAACCGGAAGTTATTACTTGCCTGCAAATAATCCCAATCCTGCTTGATACGGCGATCATCGGATAAATGAACGCGTTCAGCAATACTATACAATTTATTGAAAGCTTCACGCTGCATACAGTTGCCCAACCAGCAACTAGTATCTCTTTCCTCATCTACCCAGGACATTGGATACGGAACATCCAGTTGAGATACAGATTTCAATTTAGTGATAACCTCCGTCGGTGTAGAGAAAGTAATACCTTTATCCTTTGCACAAGCAGGCAACGCTTTCAGGAATTCCAGTATATTGGAAGAAAGCGGCTGTGACATTCCCAATGCACTAAGTTCCATAAAGATGTTGATAACCTGTTCTTCTTGTGGCAGAGCATCAATCCAACCAATATACTTATCGGCAAACAGTGGATATTCATTCCATTCGGAATTAGAGAAGCGCAAACTGATATCATCTGAAAGCTTGAAATCACGCAACAACAGTTTCAGGTTCTGGTTATAGCTGCAATGATACACATAGTGCGGACTCTTCCATCCTAAAATATGTTTTGCACCTTCAGTCAGCATACCCTTAAAGCCCATACTTGCCACCAATCCCCCTATTTCATCAGAGTAAATCAGACTGGAGTTACGGAATACTTTCGGTGCTTTACCGAACATTTGTTTCATCTTAGCACTCTGGCGCTTCACTTCTTCCTTGAAACAATCTTCATTTGCCAAAGAAGAAAGGCCGTGAGAATAAGGTTCGGCCAAGAACTCGCAACAACCTGTATCATTCAACTGGTGTAGCAGGTCAATCACAGCCGGCGCGTGGATTTCCAATTGTTCCAAAGCAACACCGGAAATAGACAAAGCCACCTTGAATGCACCGCCGGAATTTTTCGCCATTTCAATGAGGGTGCTCAATGCCGGAATATAGGAACGTTCGGCAACTTCGTTGATACTGTATTCGTTGGCATAATCATCATAATAATAATGATTCGTACCTATATCAAAGAAACGATAGCGTTTCAGGTGAATGATTTGATGGATCTCAAAATAAAGACAGATCGTTCTCATATCTATATTGTTTTATTGTTATCTATTATATTGTTTAATAACCTCTTCGTAGATGCGGCGCACTTTCAGTCCCACATCTTCCCACTTAATAGCATCCACTTCTTTCTTACCTTCATCACGCAAATACTCGTAAAGGTCAGGATAAGTGCAAATAGCATAAATTGCATCTGCCATAGCATGAATATCCCAGTAGTCAGTCTTGATGCACTTATCTAATATCTCGGCACAGCCGGATTGCTTAGAAATAATAGTCGGTACACTACATTGCATAGCCTCCAAAGGAGAAATACCAAAGGGTTCGGAAACAGACGGCATAATGTACACATCACTTGCTTTCAACATTTCGTACACCTGACTTCCTTTCATGAAACCTGGAAAATGGAAACGGTCGGCAATACCTCGTTCGGCCACCAAACGTATCATCTGATCCATCATATCACCACTACCGGCCATCACAAAACGGATATTGCGTGTACGGTGTAATACCATAGCAGCAGCTTCCACAAAATATTCTGGACCCTTCTGCATGGTTATGCGACCTAAGAAAGTCACAACTTTTTCATTCGGCTTCTTCTGCGGTACAATATCCTGTATCTCTTGTGAAAGCGGAGAAACGGCATTGTGCACGGTAGATACCTTGCGGGGATCCTGAAAATATTTATTAATAACCGTCTGACGAGTCAACTCACTCACACACATAATATGGTCAGCATTATCCATACCATTCTTTTCTATGGCATACACAGTAGGATTCACATTTCCACGACTACGGTCGAAGTCGGTGGCATGCACATGGATTACCAACGGTTTACCGGATACCTGTTTGGCATGAATACCTGCCGGATAGGTCAGCCAGTCGTGTGAGTGGATGATCTCAAACTCCTGCTGGCGTGCTACCACACCGGCCACAATGGAATAGTTATTTATCTCTTCATGTAAATTAGCTGGATAACGACCGGAAAACTCGATACAACCGAGATCATTCGTATTCAGATAATTAAAATCGGCATAAATATGATCGCGCAAATCATAATAGAGTTGGGGGTTCATATAAGAACCTACACGTCCCTGAACATAATCCCAGTTTACATCACGCCACACTACCGGAGTGCTATTCATGCCAATGATGCGTAAGAAGCTCTGATCTTCATCGCCCCATGGCCTTGGAATACAGAAAGTAATTTCCATATCTTCCTGCTGGGACATCCCCTTCGTCAGACCGTAGCTGGCAGTTCCCAAGCCACCTAAGATATGCGGGGGGAACTCCCATCCAAACATTAAAACTTTCATTTTCGTTCCTCCTCTTATAAATTATACTTAGACAACAATTTCAGGATGCGCAGTATTTCGGCCACATTCATGGCAAAAGACACTGCACCGCGACCTCTGAACGGTGGATTACCATCGAAGAGTTCGGGGAGCGAACCGATACAATGACTCGTCATCTCATCTTCAAAACCAATCAGATAACGCTCCACGAATGATACACCGCTCATCTTGTAAATACGCAGGTACGCCTCCATATAGAAGCCCATAAGCCACGGCCAAGCTGTACCCTGGTGATAAGCATAATCTCTCTGAATCTGAGGACCGACATAGTTCGGATTATATCCTCCACTCTTCGGACTGAGAGTACGCAACCCTTTCGGAGTAAGCAACTCTTTCGTCACGATATCAAGCACCTGCTTTTTCTGTGCCCGATCCAGCGGGGAATAATCGAAGGCAACGGTAAATATCATATTGGGACGGACGCTCCAGTCCATCATAAATCCATCCACATAATCGAACAGATAACCACACTCATTACGGAATACCTCTACAAAAGACTTTCCGGTTACTTCCGCCTGCGCATCCAGTTCGTCCGCCAGATGTACATTGCCATCTTCACGAACCAGATCGGCTATGAAACGAAGTGCGTTATACCACAAAGAGTTCACTTCCACAATGTATCCCGTACGCGGGGTTACAGGACGACCATTCACCGTAGAATTCATCCAGGTGATAGCCTTCTCCGTCCCGTTGGCATACAGTAAGCCATTTTCGTGCAGGAAGAGATTATCATGTTTACGGCTACGGATATAGTCCATGATGTCCTCCAGCAAACGACCATATTTCTGGCGGCATTGTTCACGTGAGGTCTCCTTAGCATACTGCTGTAAAGCCCATACAGCCCACAACAATACATCCGGATCTTCCATCTCATATATTTTATAACTCGATGGTTCTCCACTGATAAACTCCCGGATAGCTTTTTCGGCAGTTACCATAACATCTTCAAACTCATCTTGTTCATCCACTGCCAACGTCAAGCCGGGCAAAGAAACGAACAAGTCACGGGCACGACACTTAAACCAGGGATATCCCGCTAATACATAGTGGTTCTCCCCCTGTTTATTATGGAACTGGTGTGCCGAGTTTTGCAGACAGTGATAGAAACTGTCGCGCGGTGTACGGTCAGCAACTTCCGCCTCAAAGGTTTGTTTTAGTTTACGCGGAGAAATTTCGGAAATGCCGGCAGAGAAAACGATACTTTCTCCTTTCTTTATATCTACTTCGAAATAACCGGGAACATACAGGTCTTCATTGAAGTCATATCCTCGCTCCTGTTCTTTGGGATACTCGATGCCACGATACCAATCCGGCTGATAATGGAATTCATTCTTCTTGTTCAGTTGCATGAAAAGTTCGGGATAGCCGGGATACATACAGGTTTTCACACCATTTTCTACCAATTGGTAGTCACGGTTCGCCTGCGGATTTTCGTGCGTATATTCGCGTACACTGCGAAAGGCCAAAAAGGGGCGGAAACGAAGTGTGGTTGCCGAATGGGCATCTACCAAGGTATAGCGAATCAGAATCCTATTCTCATGATGTACAAAAATCTTTTCCTTACGGAGGATAACACCTCCTACACGGTAAGTTGTTGCCGGGATATGCTCGCAATCGAATTCACGGATATACTTATGCCCGTTAGGACTAAAGTGGTCTCCCTGATATTTATGCAACCCCAGATTAAACTCCGCACCGTGCTGAATTACCGTTTCATCTAAAGAAGATAGCAGCACATGATTTTCATCGTCAAGATTGGGGACGGGAATCACCAACAGTCCGTGATATTTGCGTGTGTTACAATCTACAATTGTTGTACAATGATAGGCTCCTGACTTATTTGTCCGAAGTATCTCCCTTGGTAAAGATTCTTCCAGATTGATCATCAGAGTCTTGTCAAATCGTAAATAACTCATAGTTGTGCATTATTTAAAGGTTAATTGTTCAGGTATCATGTTCCATACCTCGCATGCTATGCCTACGGGTATGGTACTGATGCCAAAAATACAAATTAAAGACAATACGCAAAATAAAAAGTTCATTTATTTTCGTTTTTTACTTAAATATTCGTAGCATTGTACCAAAATAACAGAAACCAGTAAGAAAGATGAAGCAAGATGTACGCCGGATAGCCCTGGCAGCAGTTATACCGTTATTCCTCATTTTTATTCTTTACTTGCTAAAGTTCCTTGAAGTCGGTATGGACTGGGATTTCAGGAGGTTAGGTGTGTATCCTATGGAACAAAGAGGGGTATTCGGTATCTTTGCGCACCCGTTAGTACACGGCAGTTTGAGGCATCTGTTAGCAAACACTTTGCCGTTATTCTTTCTGTCGTGGTGTTTGTTCTACTTTTACCGGCACATTGCTTCCTATATATTCTTTGCCATCTGGATAGGCTGCGGTGCACTCACCTTTCTTATAGGTAAACCGGGATGGCACATCGGAGCCAGCGGCATCATCTACGGCCTGGCCTTCTTCCTTTTTTTCAGCGGTATCCTGCGAAAGCATGTACCATTGATTGCCATCTCCTTATTAGTTACCTTTCTATATGGCGGGCTTATCTGGAATATGTTCCCATTCTTTGCCAAAGAAACCACCTCATGGGAAGGACACCTCAGCGGAGCGATAGCCGGCACTATCTGTGCCATAGCATTCATGGAATATGGACCTCAACGACCAGACCCGTTTGCAGATGAGGAAGAAACACCCGATGAAGAGTCCGGTGAAGAGGGGAAGGAAGATGAGGAAGAAGAAAATACAGAAGTAAAAGCAGACTGCAATAGACCGGAAGAAGATCCGGCATCATAGTTTGCAAAACATAGAAACAAAGAATGGTACACTCATATCAATGAGTAAGCCGTGGAAAATAGCTATAGGCACCATCTCTTTCCCGGAATAGCGGGTAATTACAGGCAATATCACATCCATTGAATTGACACCAGCAGCTGATATAGGTGCCAATCTGCCGAAGTATCGTACCAATAGCGGTGCACCCAGCAGAGCCATCATTTCCCTGAATATATTAGCTAACAGAGCAATTGTCCCCAACTCCGTAGCCAGCTGAAGTCCGATTGAAGCTTCCTTGAACTGCGTTATCAGCACAGAAGAAAGAGAATAATAAGCAAAACCACTCCCCACCGCCATACAGTCAAATATACTCCAACGGCTAAGCAGCAGACTGGCCAGAGCCGAGAAAAGCAGAGTTCCACCAATAGTAGCCAACGGAATCAGCAAGAACTTCAGACGGAGCTGAGAAATCATGCTCTTCAGTTCCTTATTGGAACCAATACTGATGCCGATCTGGAACATCAACGCATACAATATATAGATAGACATATTACCTGTCTTCAAATCCACCGGGAGATATCCCAAAGCTCCCAAAAGGCATCCGCCCACAAAAAATCCCAATACAATCAAACTATCTTTCATACCTTTTTCTTTTTAGAAGTGAAAAACAATTTTAATACAAGCCATGAAGCCAAAATGCTGCCTACAGTAGCAGATAAAGCCAATAAGGCTGCCTGCCATCCAAAAGAGAACAGATTATCTACAATCAGTCTGTTGGACCCTATAGTGACGCCCAAAACAAACAGTAACAAAAATACTGTATAAGATATGGATACCTCCACTTTGCGCAAAAACGAGATACGACGCAAACCATAACCGATTATTATGCCTAAGATCATCAGGCCAAGTATTTTAAACATATCAACTCTAGTTTAGATCATACGCGGGGCAACAACCTGCCGGACAGAGGAGCTTATTCCTTCGCTCCCACTGGCAAGTATGCAACAACAACCGCAATTACAAAATAATTAGTAACTGAAAAACAGACTACCGGCATCATTGTATCCGGCAAAAAAGAAAAATAATGTAGGATAACTTAGATGAAACCGCTAAACCAATGTACATGCACGACACTACAGCAACAGATTTGTTCGTTCTGCAGCAATCGTTTCAGAGGATTATATGTACATAAATGTTTCATCATTGTCTTGAATTTGGGTGCAAAGGTATAGCTTTGCTGCATATTTTCCAAATATATATTCAATTAAATATTAATTGTTTGAAAATAAGAACGAGAATGTCTATATATTCAAGCTAATAATGACAGATTCAAGACATATAAATACAATAAAAGCGTTAATATCAATCACATACATGTCTATATAAAAACATTTTATAGATCATTTATTATCTTGAAATTTGCAACGAGATCATCAATGAACTATAATTATGAAAAACCGCAATCTATTACTAAATTTATTCTTTTATGTATTTGCATTTATATTTTGCACAGCAATTAATGCAAATAATTCTGAGAGAATTGTCATTTTAAAAGGCAAGTACCAAGGAGTTAAACCCAAATTCCACACTGAAGAAATACCTATATCCGTATCTCTAATAGACAATACATATATTAGTATACAGACACTACACACAATTAATCAAGTATCTATTTCTATATATAAAAACGGAAAGCTTATAGAAACAACAACACAAATACTTGAAGCATTTTCAACAGAATACTTATCACTGCCAGAAGAGGTTACAGGTTTATATTCTTTATTTATTAGTACTCCAGAAGAAATTAATCTCTACGGAGAATTTAGAATAGAATAATCACTCAAACTAATATAAAAAGATTCCATAGTTTAGTTAGTAAAACAGTCTTCAATATTTGGAAGGATATGTCTCAAGTGCAAATCTTGATGGAATCTTTTTTCTATTACTCTCTCTTTATGGAAACTAATACTACCAAACGCGCATTTCTAAAACAGTTATTCACGAGCGGAATTATTTGTCTATTTAATCCTTTACAACTGCTTGCAAAAGAAAATAAAGACAATACTCCAACAATCTCTGTTATAGATGTAAACCAACTCAAAAAAGAAGCCAAAGCTGCTTTTTACAAACACGATTTTACAAGATCAGCTCAAATCTATCATCAATTAATAGAGATTGCCCCCAAAGACATCACATGCTACGATGGACTTAAAAAAGTATATGGAGCTAATCAGAATACATTAGAAATAGTCAAACTATATAAGAACGGATATAGTATTAACCCTGAAAATACAGATTTTGCTGTTCGATATGCCCGAGCTTTAGTGTCTCTCGCAACAGGAAACTGCAAGCATGAACAATTATATCGAGATGAATATAAAAGTACAAACTTATTTGAAGAAGCGATTTCCATCTATAATAAAGCCATCATACAAACTCCCCAAAATGTAAACCTACGTACAGGTTTAAACTATATTATCACTGCATACAATCGAAGAAATTATCAATTACAAAAAAGCCAAAGTGAACTAATTGTTATTTCTGAGGAAACTCTCAATAACGCACATTCTTTTTTAGCGGAATACACGCCTAATCCCATAAATACTTTCAAAAAAACTCCCTCCAAAAAGCAGGATTACTCAGCCTTTATATATAGAGTAGCAAACAAAAAACGGCGTAATCTATACACAAATATAGAAAAGAAAGTTCGAGAAGAAAATATAGCGCGGATGAAACGACGCGAAGGAGAAAGAATTGTAAAAAGCCTATTGAAGGAACAAGATTTGGCAGGACTCTTCGCTATCTCATCGCTTCTCTTAACAGAAAAGAGTCAAACAACCCATTTTATTGGTTTATTAAAAAAGAAAATTAAGCTACAGCTATTCAGAACCTATATCTTAGCCATTTACGATAAATTCACTGCACAAAAACAAGATTTCTGGAGTCTCATAGGGAAAGGTGCTTTGCATTATAAATGTGACTCTAATTCTAAAAACTCACTCAAATACTACTTGCAGGCAGAGCAGAATATGTTAGTCTATAGTGCGCAGCGTATTGCCTCCGTTTATGGTGGACAAGCAAGATGCTATCAATCAATAGGTTCACTAAAAGAGAGTGAAGCAGCACTACGCAAAGGATTAGAGTTATTAGGTACCAATAACGCAGCTTTATCCTTAATGATACTATACGCCCAGAATTATGTATTGCAAGGAAAATATGCAGACGCTATAAGTATGATGCAATATATTGCGGGAAAGAATAAAGATTTTGAAACAAAGCAGGATGCTGCGTTTCCTTATTTATATTCTTTAAATCCAGATTGGAATACGCATCAAGTTACTACTATTCCTATTACTCTAAAACACCCAGGAGAACATTTAAAAGTTTTATATGCTTTAGCGAAAATGCAATCTGAGAATTTAGATCAAGAAGGGCTTACACAAACTTTTATATGGATTAACGAAATCAATCCTAATGATCGTTTTTTAACTAAAAGACAAGCACTTAATATATAATGATATGAAACGACAAGCTTTTAATAAAGGAATTATATTTATGATTTCCTGCCTATATTGCATATCTGGCTATGCTCAAAATGGCACTTTAATCATTTCTGAAATATTTTATGACTCTCCACTAAATGAGTGGATGACAGGAAAAGGGGCAGAAAGGAATGCTTGTCATGAAGGAGGAGAATATATTGAACTATACAATCCCACTTTAGAATCTGTCAATATTTCAAACTGGAGAGTGTATGGTACAAATCGTTGGGAAGAACAATATAAATTTCCGGAAGGTACCATTATCGCTCCAAAAGAATTAATTCTATTATCATTTAACGCCAAACAAAAAAATGCAGCCGATCCCCTAAAGACTGTATTTAGCAGTTTACCTAATGGAAGAATTTTTTATCACACCAATATAATACTAAGTAATGTGGGGGAATCCATAACCATCCTGGACAATAAACTAAAAATCAGAGACATTTATGCCGGTTCTCCTATGAATAGAGCACCCTACTACAGATGGGATCACGATGCCAGCAATGGAGAGGGATCAAGAAACAAACCTTATAAATCTATTCAAAGAACAAGGATTCGAAAACCCTGGAACGAAGATGTTTTTTATAACTCATCAGACTACACTGTCAGCCAAGCAACTCCACTCAGCTTAAACCCGGAATTTCCTCTCCAGGAATTTCAAAATTGGACAGATTACTCAACAGAGCCTCCAGCACCTGCCAATGTAAATTATGGTTCCACAATGTACGGAGTAAGCCAAGTAAGCTCTTCTGGAGCTGCTATACACAACATACCCTTAATCTTTCCTGAAGGATTAGCAGGAATGACTCCTCAATTAGCAATTACCTATAATAGTATGACACGTGAAGGTATATTAGGCCCTAAATGGGGAATAAGTGGTTTATCTTGTATTACAAAAACCAATAAAACTAAATATTTCGATAAGAAGTGTCAAGACGTTACTTTTTTACCCAATGAAGATGGACTAGCTTTGGACGGAATAAGGCTAGCTTTATTAAAAGATAATACTTATCGTTTAGAGAATGATCCATATTCTATTATCACATACAATGAAGAAGATAAAACATTTACACTACAGACTAAGGATGGTACAAAAATCACCTACGGAGTAAAACATCGGCAAAGCCCTGACATATGGAATATAAGGATAATTGAAGACAAAAACGGAAACTATATAAAATTCTATTATAAGCACAATGTTGGGGAGTTAGATGCATTAATAAAAATAAGTTATACCAAAAATTCTGGTACAAAAATACCCCCTGTTACGCCTTATAATATCATCTTTTCATACAATAAAAACAACAGTAATAGCTACACCTATTATGCTGGCAGAAAAGTACGACGTAGTGATAAGCTTGCATCAATAGAAGTCAGATATGGTGATACCAAAATAAAGGAATATTCTTTTATATATAATGGCGGTAGCGGTAAGTTATCAGAAATTAAAGAATCTCTCGATGAAGGTAAAACCGCCTCCTCCATAAATATAACATGGGACAATAATAATAGTGTTTCCCTCAATTCATTCTCAGGAAAACCTTTGGAAGGAAACGCTGCACTATTTATTGGTGACTTTATGGGAAAAGGCTACAAACAAACATTGTTCAGAGTTGGAAACACTTCAACATTTAAAGTTAGTTCAATTAGCACAGCTTACTTCAGCGTAACGAACTTACCTACCAATGCTAATTTCAAGAATTCAACTGTTGCAGATGTTAATGGAGATGGTAGAGATGACTTATTATTAGTAGTCGGAGACAACTGTCAGGTATACATTTCAACCGGTTCAGGATTTGTACTTAAAAAGACAATTTCCATTTCCGGTGCTATAAACAACAGTAAAGAAACAAAAATTATCGCCGGAGATTTCAATGGAGACGGAACTAATGAATTTGGCTACATTACTCGTTCTGGAAGCACTTTATATTTTAAATGCTACACATTAGCAAACAACGTTATAACAGGACGTTCTGCAGCCTTACCTAGTTCTAATAATCCAGACTGGTATATAGGAGATTTTAATGGAGATGGAGAAACCGACATAGCATTTTACATATCAGGAAAAATGTATATAGCCTACCATATAATGGGAGCTAACGGACAATCCCCTTATACCTCAGCTCCATTTGCCATGAGCAGAACCAATCTGTATACCGCCGATTTTAACAATGACGGAAGAACCGATTTCTTAGACAAAATATCAGGAACTCAATATAAGAGATATTTCTCCAAAAACAACGGATTTGATGCCGAAGAGACTAAAAATCTAAGAACTTTTGCACATTATGATTATAAAATGGGCGGGGCAGGAGCTACCAAACATGCATGTACTTATGATTTCGTATTAACTGATCTATATGGAAATGGTAATCCACAAATTGTTCAATTATGCTACGTCAATAAGCCACAAGGAGGAATTTTCACACAATATTATACCAGTAATCCTTGGACTGGAGCAAATGAATCTATAAATGAAGTTACCATAGTCAATCCCAAACCAGGTGCAACTATTCCCCAAACGGCCCAAAATGCAGTACATTGGATTAGTATACGTAATGAATCTGGTATAAGAATAAAAGAGTTTAGCAATGCAGAGGGAATCTCTGTCATTGCAGATTTACTCGGAACATCTACAGAGCAGATTGTTGCACAAATAAGTGACGGGTCAGGAAAATATATAAACACATCAAATTATTTCGATAAACAAGTTACGCAAATTACAAACAATGGCCTGAAACGAACAGACAAGTTTACATATATACTATTGACTAAATTTAGTGGTTACAAATGTACACTGCCCGCTTACACTAATACAGCAAGTACTACTATACGGAATTTCATTGCACCCATAAAAGTTGTTAGAACTATGTCTTCCACAAATGGTAAAGGTGGTTTTCAAGAGACCTCCTTTCAATATAAAAACATGAAATTGCATACACAAGGAAAAGGATTATTAGGATTCGAAAATGTTACATCTTTTAGCAACAATATCTTCATACAAGATACATATACCGCAGACAATTATGGAAATTTACATTTAACCCAAAAGAGGACTATTAAGGGCAACACTACAATTGATAATACTACATCATATAGCTATGAACAACCAAGCATCTTATTCTCATCCTTACAATCAGGTTTATGCTATGTTAATTTGTTAGCAAGTGAAAGCACAATAGACAATCTCAGAAATTATTCCATAAAGAATACTTATACTTATGACAACTGGGGTATGCTGACACAACATAAAGCTATTAACGCTACCGGTACAACCACGGATAAAACTACTACCATAAACTTTGAATACACAACTGGTGCTACCGGAAAACCTGATAGGATAACAAGTATCAGTACACTTGTCGCAGCAGCAGGGCAAAAAGATTCAAAACGTAGAAAGAACTTTAAATATGATACAGCAGGAAACATAATAGAAGAAGTATATCTTGCAAATGCATCTGCCGAATTAACCTCAACTTATACATACGACAATGGCTTTCTAAAAAAAATAACCAATAAAGATAAGAATGGTACGCAGCGAACCATTGAATATACATACGATTCTCAAAGACGTTTCATAACTTCCATTCAAAACTCCGGAGTAAGAATAACAAGAAGTTACGACGAGGTATATGGCTATCTATTGAAAGAAACCAATAGTACTACAAATCAATCCGTGAGTTACACTTATGATGCTTTTGGACGTGTATCATCTATAACAGATCCATTCAATATAAAACAAACTATTACCACCGGATGGGCTTCTTCAGCAGGCATTACCGCTCCAAGCAACGCCATTAGTTTCATAAAGAAACAACGTCCGAACACACCTTGGATAGTAGAATTCTATGATGCATTAGGAAGAAAACTACAAACTGCTACAGAAACATTCAGCGGAATTTCCAAAGTAGATTACAATTACACAGCAAAAGGGCAGTTGGAAAGCCAAACTATGCCCTATTATAGCAGTTCTGACAAAAATCATATCATTATTCAATATGACGATTATGGACGCCCTTTATCCCGTACACAAGGTACAGCAAGCATCACCTACAGCTACAATCAGAACAAGGTAACACAAACAAATTCTGCCGGACAAAGCGCCATACAAGAAATAAATTCATTGGGAGATATCACAAAAGTTACCGATCAAGAAAATAAAAGTATCTCATACACGTACTCAACAGCAAAATCAGCAGGACTTGTAAGCAAAATCAACACCGACAACAGCACCGTATCATTTACTCATGATGATTTTGGTAGAAAAACAGGTATGACTGACAGCAACGCAGGTAGTATGAATTACGTTTATAACGGTTTCAATGAATTGACTTCGCAGATTAATGCAAAAAAGGACACAACACTTTTAGCATACGATAACTTAGGAAGAGTTATCAAGCGTACACGAAAAGCCGAAGTCACCACATACACATACAATACCAAAGGGCAACTTACAAACATAGCACACCCTAATGGTAATAGTGCATACACTTACAATGATAAGGGGCAAATACTAAGTCTGACCGAGAATATATTAGGGAAATCATATACAACTTCGTTCACCTATAGTAGCACTACAGGGCAAAAACTGACAATGACTTATCCATCTGGATTCAGCATCAAATACATATATGATACCAACAATGGAATTCTCAAAGAGATTGTCCGCAATGATAATAACAAATCAATCTGGAAACTGGAAAGAGTTAATGCAGCTGGACAAGCCGCTTCTTACCTGCATGGTAATGGACGGAGAACGACCATTGCTTATGATAATTATGGCCGTCCTTCCAATATTCGTACCAGCAACAATGTGCAAGCACTGTCATATACTTATGACGATAATACAGGTAATATGTTGTCACGCAAAGACTCCCTTAAAAAATTGACGGAGAACTTTACGTATGACTTGACAAACAGGTTAACCAGTTATCAAGTTGGTAGTAGTACTAAATATACATTGGGGTATGACGGTGGTAATATTACCAACAAAAGTGATATTGGTAACTATTATTATAAGGGAAGTAAAAAACATGCAGTAGATTCTATCCGAATCACTGTAAATAACCTATCTTTGCCCGTAGAAGATATAACCTATACCATGTTTAATAAAATTTCAACTATCAGCCAAGGAACACGACGCATCACATTCACCTATGGTGCCGACGACCAGCGCCGTTCTATGAAAAGTTACAACGGTACGGCCGTGACTTCTGAAAAAATATATAGTGGTGATTACGAAAAAGAAACAGTAAATGGGCTGATAACTGAACGTCACTATATCTCTACTCCTTCCGGTATAACAGCTGTATTGATCACGACCAATGGTGCAAAGAATATGTACTATCTATGCAAAGATCACCAGCAAAGTATAACAGCACTGATGGATGAAAGCGGAACTATACGTGAGCAATATGCTTATGACGCATGGGGCAAACGGCGCAACCCCACTAACTGGAGCTATTCTAATGTACCCACGCCAACATATCTGGAACGAGGCTATACAATGCATGAGCATATTTCATCCACAGGTTTAATCAACATGAATGGACGTGTATACGACCCCATGCTAGCACGTGTATTAAGCCCTGATAATTTACTACCGAATATGTATTCCCAATCCGGATTAAACAGATATGCATACTGCCATAACAACCCACTTATGTATTCAGACCCCGATGGAAATAATCCCATAATAGCTTGGATTGGCGGAGCCTTTATAATGTTAGGAAAGTTGTATTATGATGGAAAAAAATCCAATCATGGAGAAGCCAATCCTTTCAAATGGGACTATTCAAAAATGAACTATGTAATAGGATTTTCTACAGGAGGAGGAAATTCTGGTGTATATGCGGGGGCGGGCTGGAATAATGATTTTGCTTTTGCAGCTGGATACAATGGAAGAGATTACTCTATTGGCTATATACAAAATGGGCAGACACATATGGCACCATTTAGGGATAGAGCGGATGAGGCATTGCAACAGGCAAGTAAAAAAATAGACGAGACTGTTAATATTATAAAAGAATATGATGAACAATATTACAATTTTAGACAAAAATATGGTATTGACGAAATAATGGAAATAGCAGATGCTCTAAATAACTTTATCAATAATATAAAACTAGACAACTTCATTAAAGCCATTGATGCTGCCCATACATCTTCAGATGTAATACAAGACAGAAAATCTCTAAATGAAGTAATAATAGAGCATATCCCTGCCGCTCTTGAAGTAGCAGGCAAATATATACCTAAAATTAGAACATATAGCCCAGGAGTAGGCATAGCATCTCAAATGGGTTATTATTGGTATAAAGGTGGAGTATGGCTATCGGAATACTTTTCTGAATTTGAGATACAATTTAGAAAGACATTTTATAATCCCAACCCTATAAATTTTGCATTTTAGATTATGAAAATATATACAACACACATTTTTAAAATCTTGTTTTCACCAACAACTTGGATATTTATAATTTGGTTACATCTACCAATTCTGTGGGGATGGATTTGGACAGATAATATTTATTGGTTAATGTTTCACATTCCAACTGGCATAGGAGGAGCTATCACGTACTTTGAAAAAACATATCGTTTTTATCTTTATGACAAAAATACCCGGCTATACATAGACTGGAAAAATAAAAGGATGGAGTACAATAAAGGAAATGTTTCGGTTCTGTTTACATTTGATGATATAGAGCAAATAGTAAATATGCAAAGAATTCTCCCACCTTTCTTCTATTGCATCATGTTGAAGAATGGAGATAGATTCTATATATCGACCCTAATTCTTCCGAATCTAAAGAAAGACCTCAAAAAGCATGAAAAACATATAGAAAAAACATTATTCTTCAATCATGACCGCAAACCACCTGTATTAATTAGTAAAAATAAATTCATATGATATTACTTAAAATAAATATTTGGAAATTAGCGCTATACCATATTATGCCATGGGTTATTTTAATGGTAACAACTCTTATTGCATGGATATTTGGTATACTACATCCCAGTTATTACATATATATAGCTGCAGTTTTTATAGCTTACTATTTAGGATTTAAGCCATTAAATTATGTTCTTGACATGTGGAATTACGATAGATGGAGTATAATCATTATGGATGATTCTGAAAAAGAAATCATTTACAAGCCTTACAAAGATCTCAGTATTGAATACAAATTTCATTATGAAGATATTGCCACTTTTCAGAAGTATAAAAACGGATATAGCTTATATCAACAGCTATACTTCTATCGGATTGTCTTAAAAAACGGAGAAGAATATTATTTTTCAAGTTTATTGGTTGGGAAGTTGGAAAAAGTCATAGATACCGTACCTTGTACATATATGAAAAATTCATCCTTCATTTATGTATTGGGATATATCTAAAAAGATAGAGAAAAGTTAATGAAAAATAAGACATTCATAGTCAACAGCCCTATAATATGGCTTAAAATAACAGCTTTAGGATTACTGTCACTAATTATAATAGGATTTTCTCTTTCCATAAAAGACACAATGAGAACTCCTTATTTCATTGTTATAATTATTTCAATTATAGTTTTATTATCACTTACTCTAATTCAATCTTGTATTCTGCAATATCAATATATGCAATTTGACAAGCAAACAAAAATCATTATTGATTACCATTCAGAAGAAATCACATACATAAGAAATAATGTTTATTTAGAGTTTAAAACAAGTGACATTACCAACTTTCATAAAGTGCGAAATGAAAATTCAAGGAGAATTCAAGAATTTTACTACCTGATTTATATAAGAGACCAAAAGGTGCCACTAATCATAACCTGTGTACTATCCAGTTATTTAGAAAAGTACATAAAAAAGAAATGCCATAGCAAAATTGCAAACTCTATGTTTCTTGATAAAGACAAATATGACATTCTCCTTAATGATTTAACAATCATGAGACCATTATTGAAATAAAGAAAATGTATTAGATATTAATTCACGAGAAAAAAGAGATTCATTAATATTTCCCCAGATAATTAGTAACAAAACACCAATCCACATGGAAACAATCCTTATCCTATTTTTTGCTATTATCAATGTAGGTCCCTTTGCACAAAGTAATCAAGCTATCACAAGTTATTTCAAATTATGAAAAGGCTATCAAAAATATAGATCAACAGAAAAACGCTAATGGAACACTTTTATATATAAATTTCCCATTTTAAAAAGAACAATTATGATCGAAGAAAAACTTATAACATTCAAAACCAACGAAAAGATGTTCAAGAGGCAACTCTATTACAAAATCTTTTTGTTGCTAATCATCAGTATTTGGTTATGTTATTTAGGAATTGGTACAATACAAAATCCGAATCCTGCTCCAGAAGAATATGGAGCTTTAGTATTACTTTGTTGCGTTATTTTCTATTGGAGAATCACAAATCTGAGAATTCTATTACAATATTATAATTTACACAAAAATTGTAAATTAATAATTGACAAAGAAAATAATAAAATAATATATATAAGTCCCAAGCAAACTATAGAATTTTCTGAAGACGACATTGTCAACTTAACGATAACGTACTGCAAAACACGAATAACGAACAAGTATTATTACGAGATGTATCTAAAAGGAGAAGAATATCCAATCATATTCACAAGTATGCTATGTAAAAAATTAGAAAAGCAGCTAAACTTAATTTATCACATAAAAACTAAAAGCAACATGCTTATTCACAAAAAAATCAAAAAAGGATATGGATATACTCAAGTTCCTAATGAAAAGATCGATAATAATCAATTAAAAAGCAAAATGACCAATGCCTTCGATATTGTTTTTAATACAAATAAAAAGTATTATAGAAAAATGATATTTAGAAACATAGCAGGCATACTCACAACCAATATAATAATAGCCTGCACCGCACACAACTATACTGATTATAGAATGGCAATCGCATCCTATATAGTATTGAACTCACTATTCATTATAAGCATTGTAACAATCATCAAAGAATACAGGATAAACAAAGAAGATTCACTCATTATACATAAAGATTTAAATACAATAACATATTGCACTAAAAATCAGAAAATCGAATTTAAACAAGAAGACATTATATCCTTTAAATATTTCCGTAACCATATCAAATACAACTATTACGAAATTCACATAAAACAAAGAGAATCCCCCATAATAATTACAGATATTTTCTGCAAAGACCTGAATAAATATATATCAAAGAAATACGAGTTGATCAGACAAAAGAATTTTATAAACTTATTAAGAAATAAAAATCAATCATAATACACATTCATATGAAATCAATTATCCATCTTTTATTCTTTCTAATTGCTTGTACCAGCTCTTATGCACAAAGCAATCAAGCCATCGTCATGAAATATGATGCAAATGGTAACCGTACAAACAAAAAAGTAATAACTCTGACTCAAACTCGTAGCTTATCCGAGACACAAGACGAGGAAATCTTTGAAAATGAATTTATAGGAGAAAAAGAAATACGGGTATACCCCAATCCTACTAAAGGACAGTTGCAAATAAAAATAATAGGGACAAGCACTAATCTTCCCAAAACAGTTACTTTAATTGGGATGAATGGTTCGGTTCTGATACGCAGATCCGCATCCGACAACGAGTACACATTAGATTTGTCTTCACTATCCTCAGGAATGTATATCCTCTCTATCCACATGGAAGACATGAAAAAAGAATTCAAAATCATAAAAGAATAATGAATAAAGCTTTTGCAATCAATCATTCAGCCACCTACATAAAAGTCGTATGCAGAGTGCTAATTGCTTTATACTGTTTAATAATTCTGATGCCTTTTGTCGAAAAGACAACAGTGGGGATTGCCACTATTTTCAAGATGATAATATTAGCCTGCATATTAATTGTCTTAGGTAGTCTTATCTGCTCTTTCTGGCTACTCTACTCATATCTAAAATTTGACAAAACGACACAAGTATATATAAATACAGATAATCGGACATTCAGATATGTAAGAAGCGGATTTGATTTACAGTTTCCATTAGAGGATATCACATCTGTAGTTATCGTAACTCCCTATCTAAAAGCCATTGATGAACAATATTATAAGATATATATTAGGGAAAGAGAAATACCGCTAATTATTACGGACGTAGTTTGCGGTTATCTAAACTTCTTACTAAACAAACCTTGCGAAGTACTTTTTACTCATCAACAGCTGACTATCCCTAAAGACAGATATGAAGAACTATTACAAATATACTATGTTACAAAAGAAGAGATCCCACCTCAATCATAGCCCCCAAAGAGCGACTAATATCTCTTCCAACTTCCGATCATCATCCTTTAAGCGAAAACGGTTAGTTTTGAGACGTAACTTTGCCCTGCTTAAAGTTTGTGGACTATTACCCAATACGTCAGCAACTTGCTGATGAGACAATGACATACCAAAAAGAATACAGATAGCTGTTTCAAAAACGGTCAGCCCATAAGCCGCTTTCCTTAAACGATTCATGGAATCTTCGTGAATATAAGTATAGTAGTATACAAAATCCTTAATAGCATCCGTTGAAAACAAAAGCCCTTTTGAAACTGAAACATTAGTATGAATAGTATCATATAATTTCATCCCTTTGGCTATAGACTCATATCTCAGCAACTTCTCATAATTCAGATTCAAGGTTTTATAAGAGTTCTTATAAGCAATAATCTCATCCGTACGTTCTTTTATCTGTTGTTTCAGATATCCTCTCTCCGTGTCCCAGTTTTCTTTCTCCTGTTCTTCCAAATGAGATATGCCTTCCAAATGCTCTAAACGAGTTCGATACTGGTCTAACTCTATTTCTTTACCTGCAACAAGTTCTCGGATGCGCTGTTGCTGATTATGCCGATAACGACTGTATATACTAACTAATAAAGCAAGTGCAAAAAGACACAAACCAAGAGCAATATACAAATACAGCATACGCACCTCGCTTTCCAGATTTCTATTTCTTAATGTTTCGTTATCATATTTCTCTTGAATATCAGCAACTTCTCGCAAAGCTTCTATCCGATATACAGAGTCTGCATATTGCAGGCACTTTTCAGCATAATCAACGGCACTTTTATAATCCCCATTCGTCTTATAAGTTTGATATAAAGAATGGTAAACACATACTTTTATTGACGGATCAGAAGTTTTCAATGCTTTATCCCAAAACTGTTTCGCCAGGTCCGGTTGTTCCCGCTGATAATAGGTATTCCCTAATATAAGATAAGAACGGCATTTATCATTATCTCCTTCCCAAGCCAAAGCTTTAGAAACATACTTCAGCGCACTATCACTTTGTACCAGCCCCTCATAAAAAGATGCCAGATTATGATAAACCAAAGCATGATACACAGAATCCGCATCTGAAAGAACAGTTAAAGAATGTCGGAAATAATAAGAAGCACTGTCCGTATCACCTATATAGTCAAAAACTCTTGCTATGTCCTGCGTATTACTCAAAATATACTTCTTGTTATTAGCCTGAATGGCATAAGAAAGAGCTTTCTTAAAATCTACCAAAGCATTAGGAAAAAGATTCAATTGCATATTGACATAGCCCAGACTACTATAAACCAAAGAGATTAATTTAACATCCGCAGTCTGAAGCGAAAAGACTTCAGCTTGTTTATACCACCACGCAGCTTGTTTAAAATCACCTCTTTCATAACAAGCGCTCCCTTTATAAAAGCAACAAAGAGACACACACCTTTCATCAGACGTCTTTTCATAAAAAGAATAGGCCTGATTAATAAATAATGTATCCGACTTCCACCAAGTGAGATTACTTTTATCCATTGCTTGCGTCAATAATAAGCAATAGTTTGCATAATCACTATCCGATAGCGATTCGGAAGATAGAGATTTCAAAAGATATAATGCACTATCCGGACGGCTATCCATCAGCCCTTCCGCATCCTGCAACACATCTATATCCCCATTACAAGAATACAGGAAAGAAATAAAAACAAATAGAAAAACAAATCTGAATAAATGCATAATAGTTTAGTCTGTCAAAGGAAACCGTCTATTTATGTAACGCCTCCACCAGCAACGTAATGTTCGCCATAAACAGCCTCACCGAAATAGCCAACAGAATGATACCGAAAAACTTACGGATAATATAAATACCGCCCTTACCCAGGAAGCGTTCCACACGCCCGGTCATACTAACAACAAAATACACCCATATCATATTCAGCACCAAAGCGATGATAATATTAACACTGGCATACTCCGCACGGAGGGAAAGCAAGGTGGTAAATGCACCGGCACCCGCCAGCAACGGGAAAACCAGCGGCACTAAAGTCGCTTCCTTAATAGGTCCCTGATTCTTAAATATCTCTACATCCAGAATCATTTCCAGCGACATCAAGAAGATAACAAATGCACCAGCCACCGCAAACGATTCAATATCTACATGAAATAACTTTAACATCATGTCTCCTGCGTAGAAAAAGCCAATCAACAATGCAAAAGATATTAACGTAGCCTTCAGTGCGTTCACTTCTTTGCCTTTTTCCTTCAAATTGATGATGATAGGAATAGAACCAATGATATCGATAACTGCGAACAGTACAATAAAAGCACTGATCATTTGTTGTAAATTGAATGCTGCAAACATGTGTCCCTCCTTTTTTTTTGCAAAGATAATCGATTTTTATGCATTCCACAAGATTTAATTGCCTGAATGAATAGCACGTTTAAGAAATAATAAAAAAAACAAAAAGAAAGGCAAAGTGTTTACGGTACATAGCGATTATGCTTACATTTGTTTTCAAACAAGAAGTTGATAAAGATATGGAAACGATGTATGACACCCTGCTCCAATTGCCACTGTTTCAAGGACTCGCTCATGAGGACTTCACTAATATATTGGGAAAAGTAAAATTACATTTCACCAAGCATAAAGCTGGAGAAACTTTAGTAAAAAAAGGAACAACATGTGGACAGTTAATATTTATCTTGAACGGGGAAATCGCTTCATCCACCTCATCCACAGATAATTCTTACACCTTCACGGAGTATTTTCAGGCACCATACCTGATTGAACCGCAATCTTTGTTCGGCATGAATACGTCTTACGTATCCACTCACATAGCTCGTACAGAAGTAAATACCGTAACTATCAGTAAAGCATTTGTGATGAACGACCTGTTCAGATATGAAATTTTCCGCCTCAACTATATGAATATCATCAGTAACCGGGCACAAACGTGCTATAACCGTTTGTGGACGAAAGTTCCGGAGAAGCTCGAAGCGCGGATCGCCGATTTTATCCTCTCCCACATCGAACGTCCTTCCGGAGAAAAGATACTGAAAATCAAGATGGAAGAACTTGCAAATGCCATCAATGATACACGATTGGGAGTATCGAAAGCATTGAATGGCATGCAAGAAGACGGCCTGTTGGAATTACACCGGGGAGAAATAGTGATTCCGGATATAGAGAGGTTGGTTCCCTAAAACCTCTCTCAATTACCGTCCGGCTTTTCCAATTCCGTAAACGGACTTTCATTCCACTTAAAAGTTTCGCGAGCATCCGGACAGCCAGGATTATATCCTTCATTATCCGTCCGTAAATACTTCACCAAAGGTAATCCGGCTTGTTTCATTCCTTCAATAACGCATTTGGCTATCTGATAAGCACCATACGGATTAAAATGAGTATTATCCGCCAAAGGTTTGTCTTGCCCCGGATAGGTATTGGCAGGATAGTGTACGAAAGCATGCTTGGATTCCTCCACTCCCATAGCCTCATACAGAATACGCGTCATGGCATGCAAGTCTATCAAAGGAATATTTTCCTTTTCCGCCAGCCAGCGCACTGCATCGGGAAAATCAAGATGGGTATCTTTAATCTTTCCATTTTCATCGAAGCTGCGTCTTTGGGTAGGAGTTACCAATACGGGGTGCACTCCACGGACACGGGCTTCATCAACAAAGGTTTTCAGACTTGTCATAAAAGAATAGAAGGCACCTTTGCCGGGACCTTTCTGCTTCTGATCGTTGTGTCCGAATTCCATGAAGATATAATCTCCCGATTTCATCTGCGTCAAGGCTTTCTTCAAACGTCCGGCAGCAATGAAAGTATTGGCAGACTCTCCGGATTCGGCATAGTTGGCAAAGCAAATGCTATCGGTAAAGAAACGGGGAACCATCTGTCCCCAACTGGCCCAGGGTTCATTATCCTGATCCACTACAGTGGAGTTACCGCATAAAAAGACTGTAGGAACATTTTCTATACGCTCAATGATTAGTTCGGTCAGCTGAGGAGTATCTCCGTTAAACTCTAAAGTCAGTTTGTCATCCCAATTCAGCTTGCTGCGTTCGCGCGGCTTGATGCGCACATCTTCTTTGTCGGAGATGTGGATATCGCGTTTGTTAATGGTAAAGGAACAAGGGAGCAATTCTCCTTTCTTTGTTTTTACATTTTCGTAAAAGAGGCGGCGTGATTCTCCTCGGAGTGTTGTCTCTCCTGCACTGCGTTTACTGCCGATGATAGCTGTGACGTGATAATTCCCGTCCGGTACGGCAACTGAAAAAAAGAAAGGAGCGTGGTTCTTTCCATCCGGAGACGGAGAGAGATCATATCCGTAGCCTTTCGCATTGGCATACCGATCAGCAGATGTTATCTTGATATATCCGTCCTTCGTTTTCTTACCAGAGGTAAAATCGAACTTGTAACTTTGTGCTCCGACATTCAAAGTTATAGATAGTCCTAAAATTATTAATGCAATAAGCTGTCTCATACTTCTTTCATTTTATGTTAGTTAGTTAATTCGTCAGATTAATAAATGATAATTTAGCGGCGAGGGAATGGGTACGCGGACTACGCGGATAAGGCG
>ERZ894232.82-NODE-82-length-124827-cov-58.699740_pt1 | contig 124827 bp, 127 predicted proteins | sample MGYA00380296_ERZ894232 | MGnify/ENA primary metagenome ERZ894232 (study PRJEB32331, sample SAMN06328433) | human gut metagenome | biome: human gut microbiome; feature: stool | host: Homo sapiens | collected 2014-08-14 ...
GGGTATCCCTCCCCAAGTTTTATAGGGCATAATAGAAACAGTCGCCGTTAGGCGAAAGATTTGGCATAAATATCATTCAGATAGAATCTATAAAAGGAGGAACTTCCTATGCTAGTACCAGCAATGTTACACGGCGACGAAATACGCGAAAATTTTTATCGTATCTTTTACGACCCTGAGTATCAGTATTACTTTGGCGTAGATCGTAGATGGAGCCCTGATATGAACGAAGACCAGGATAACATGTACATCACTCATCGTTTCGCAAGTATCGATGCTTCAGGAAAAGTAATTGGGTATATTGGTTATACTCTCAACGCTGCCACTCGAGAAGCGAGTTCTTTTGGAGCCATCAATTTTTACAAGGATGATGGTACTATTACCTTTGCACGAGATCTATTCCACGCCATCGATAATCTCTTTATGCTGTATGGGTGCAATGTCATGCACTTCTTCGAGATTGATGGAAATCCAATTGGAAAGACATATGACAGGCTCGTGAAACGATATGGTGGGCGACTTGTGGGAATTCAACGAGATACCGCACAGGGTCTTGACGGGAGACTGCTAGACAGCAAAATCTATGAAATCCATAAAGACGATTACTTCCGAACTTTATTGGCGAAGAAGGAACGTCGAAAGGAGGAAAGGGCGTAACAGCCCTTTCTTTTTGCTTAGATTTCTACTCATTTCGATATCATTTCCTCGATGACACCCTACATAACTTTCGTGGAAAGGAAGAAAACTATGTCACTCGTTGAAGATTTGAGAGCAAATGACAAGAAAGGACTCTTTAAGTCCAATGATGAATTTGTGAATTACTCCACTGGCCTCTTGCCGCTGGATTATGCCAATGGATTCTGGATGACCGAGGTGGATGAAAAGACAGGAGAGGTATCTCGTATTCCCATCCCTGGCATTCTGGGCGGTAAACTGATTCTGCTCTTTGGCACCACTGGCTCCGGTAAAACCACTCTGGCAATCCAGATGGGTTTCTCTATCATCAAGAATTTCACCGATGGCATTGAGATGCTGGTGGACTGCGAACAGACTGCTTTGAAGGAGAGAATCTGCTCCATTACCAATAACAACCAGGACGATCCCAGACTGATCCTCAATGTGGATAATACTTCCATTGAAGATGTGCTCAATATTATCAATTCCATCTGCGAACTGAAAGAAGAGGGCGGAAAGAAGTACATGTATGAGGTGAAGCATCGCACATACAATGGCAAATCTTTCTGGGCCTATGTCCCCACAGTCATTATCATTGACTCTCTTCGTCAGTTCAATCCCCGGAATAAGGATATTGTGTCTTTGGGTACTAACATGGATAACGCGACCGAAGCAAAGTCCATTGCACGGTTCCTGGATAACATCATCAATCGAATCAATAAGTATAACATTACCGTCATCTATACCAACCACATTCAGCCCAAGATGGAGACCAATCCCTATGCGGCTCCTCCTCGTGGCTTGATGCTTTCTCCTCAGACGGAGACTCTCCCCAGAGGTACTCGTCCGCTCTTCCTGGCTCATACTGCAATCAGAGCCAATTCCATCAAGAGCAATATGTACACCAAAGACGATGTTGGATTTGATGGCTTCGTGGTCAATTTGCTTCTGGCCAAATCCAAGACCAACTTCATTGGTGCAACCCTGAATGTGGCTTTCAATGCCGCTAAGGGTTTTGATCCCATCTTCACCATGTTTGAATTTGCTAAGCAGTGTGATCTGGTACGGGGTAAGAATCCCTACCTTTACATTGAGGGTATGGAAGATATGAAGTTCTCCCGTAAGAATTTCGTCAAGAAGATGATTGATGACCCTCAGTTCAATCGGAAGTTCATGACCATCATGCAACCCTATCTGGAAGCTCTGCTTGGTGCTAAGGAGGTCACAGAAGATGACAAAACCCAGTACGGAGACTATGCCACTATCGTGGAAGATTACGGTGAAGAAAACTCTGCTGGTGATGTACCAGAAGTCGTTTGCTGACAAGAATGAAGATACAGGCTCAAACCGAGCCTGTATCTTCATTTCATTCTCAACTTTAGGTCAAATATCATTTTTGTAAGGAGGCGCTAAGGATGAGTAAATACGAAACAGATCCCATTATTCAATCTCTAATTGATCACATGGCGTTAGCAAAAGATGGCAAGTCGCTCCCCAAAGAAGACGACAGTGTATTTGGACTCGATACGGGAAGTCTCTATCCAGATATTTTGACGCAGTATGAACGAGACAGCGCCAGTATCGATCATGCGCAAGAAATGCTTCACGCTCTTTCTAACTCGCTTTATGGTCTTATGGGCCAGTGCCCAAAAGTTCGAAAGTATACTTTCAAAAAGTTAGATCGTGACGAGTACGAAGACGATTCGCGTAAGCAACTCATCGATGAATTGCATAAACAACTTGCGTATTTGAAACAGAAGTGGCCGGTATGAAAAAGCTTTCCATTTATCAGCAAATTGTCAAAGCGATTGATGATCGATACTGTGTGAAACTCGTACAGAGATTTTTGAGTGAGAATGATATTACAGGTTATCAGAATCATCATTCTTCACACCTATATCCAACCGGCGTTCCTGGGCTACAACTTCAAATTCATAGTGATCGGGTTCCTGAAGTACCCGGATATCATATCGCTATCTATGCCAGATATCGTACATCACGGGTGATGAAGAGACCGATACATCTCGTAGAGTTTGATCTGACTTATCAGGATATCTGTAAAGAGGGACTCCATCATGCTCTCTTAGCAAAGCTTCGACTTTACAAGAGTGAAATTCAAGGAATCATCGCTTCAACCTTGAAAGAAGATATTGACTTCATGAGTTGTAATCTTCGAGGCTTTTATACGCTTCGATAAAACGGCAAAAAGAAAGAGCTAATTGATAGCTCTTTCTTTTTGCCGTATTTCAGGGCTTAATTGACAAGATATCATTTCTATGAAGACAGAGATAGAGAGCGAAGGATTGATTCTCTATCAAATTTAACTTTTTAAGTCTTCAAGAAAGGAAATCGTATGAACATTCAGGACAGACATGCCTATCATGTGGCTCTTACTCAGACCTATAGCAACAGCGACGCCCTGGTTAGTACGCTCGACAGCCTGTGGAATTTGTCCAAGCAGGCGCTTATGGAGTTCTACACTTTGGACAACCTCCTCTACCACGGCCCTCAGACTTTTGAAAAGACGTTTGCGGATGATCCAAATCCGCATGCTAAGGCTTTGCTGGCATTGATCGGTGACGCATATCAGAGCCAGAAATCTCTGGTCGCTCTCATTAAGAGCCAGTATCAAGAAATTTGCTCGTTGCTTCAGATGCGGTATCCCGCTGCTGTCATCAGCGGCTGCTTCGTTAGGCAACTCGAGGAGATGTTGGCAGCACGCGCATGTGCCGAAACCGCTACCAAAGCTTTTCGGGAAGAGCTTCGCGCTTATCGCGAAGACTTCTAAAACCAAAAAGAAAAGTCCTTCGGGGCTTTTCTTTTTGGTTTTTATAGGGATCCAAAGGCGTATATCATGCCGTCGGGGTCGTAAAAGGGTACTGATTTCCTGACATCCCATCTAACGCTGTAATTCGTTGTAAAGGAGGAGATATGTGTGGTCGATCTACTTGCTAGAGATAACTTCATGGGGCACCTTTTAAATCAGCTCCCGTTTGAAGAATTTCAAAAAGAGCTTCATCGGATCGCCCATGAAGATATTCAGAAGCGGAAACTATATACGTGCCAGTTTAATCCAAATATTTTATATGCATACAGCTTTGAAGACGAGATCATGCTATGGGTCGAAATTCCAAAATATGCAGATCTGGCTGGACGTATAAGAGAATTTCTACCATTACCCATTATAATTGGGAAAGACATCGCGATGAATTTTGGCAGATCCGAGTATGATTCTCTGATAAAGAAAATTCGATATGGTGGTTTGGACGACTTTCATTACATTGCATATATTACTGGGACGGTGCAAGCATGAGTACACGAGAGCTATATATAGAGCGCCTTATAAAAGAAATCCCTTTTGAAGGATTTCAGCGCGACATTCAGAAGATATTTAATATGGAAATGCCACCGCCTCAAAGTATCGTAAGGTCCGATTTTAATCGAAATATTTTCTATACATTCTGGGAATCGGATCATGTCGTAGTACATATTAAAATTCCTGAGTATATCGATGAGATGGGGCACGTGCATGAATTCGCACCCTACATGTTTATGTTTTATATAAACGATAAATTGCGCAATTTTGATAAGTCGACCTATAATAAATTGATTCAGGTCATCAAAATGAATGCTCTCAAGAAGTAATATTTTATCGGTAGGAAGGATGAGTTTGCACCATGGCAGTCATTGACATTTCCAAATACGCTGAAATGAATGAAAAGTTTGGGGACTGCATGTATCGAGTATGGGGCCCAACTCTGATTGGATTCCCCAGCGATACTGACAGCTCCCGAGCCCTGATGGCCACAAGCCAGCAAAAACAGTTTCTGACCTTACTGCACCCGGATGTCCCTCACGTCCTCACTGGATTTGAGAACGCTTTCGGAAAATACAATCGTTCCTATCTGGCTCTGAAGGGAACCTGGGAAGTCGTTGATAAGATTGACAAATTTGGTGATGGGAGCATCTATACCCTCGTCATCTTTAATAAGGAAACCAAGACCTACGATATGATTGAGAAGATCGTGGCAGAGACCAAGACAGAGAAGTTTGGTTTCCTCTATAATACCCAGAAAATGGATCACCTTGATGTAGGTGATAAGCTCTCTGATGAAGTTCTGTATGCTTCCACCTCTTATGATGAACATATGAACTATCGACTTGGCAAGAATGCCAAAGTCATGTATTCTACATCGAACCCCACCATTGAGGATGCTATCTACGTGAGAAAGGGATGGGCTGATAGTGTCGAATTCGTAGAGCTTGATACCGTATCCATTCCCTTGAACGACAACGATATCTTCATCAATCGATATGGCACCGATGAAGACTATAAGCCTTTCCCCATGGTGGGCGAGCATGTGAAGGACAGCGTTCTGGCAACGACTCGAAGAATCATCAAGGAGCATCTGCTCTATGATTTCCAGAGTCGGAACCTTCGTCAGTCCTCCTCCACAGATGTGGATTACTTTACCTCAAAAGATGCACTGGTGTATGACATCAATGTGTATTACAATGGAGATGAAGAATTCCCTGATACACTCTTTTATCGGGAGTTGAAGCAGATCTATGAGGCCTGCTTGCAGTATGCTGCTCGTCTGACAGAAGTGGCAAAGGGAATCAAGGAGAAGTGCAAGGAAGATCCCACTCTTCACTACACTTCCAACGTTCCTTACATCATCTCCAAGTATCAGTACGTCAATAATCCCGAGTATAAATGGAAATACAAGGATCGGGAATTCTCCAATATCCTGGTGACCTTCAAGACTTTCGCAGTCGTTTCTCTGCAGGCTGGATATAAGCTCGTAGGTCGCTATGGTGATAAGGGCGTTATCTCTAAGATCGCGTCTGACCACATTGCGGAAGATACGGGTGAGATTCAGTATATCCAGGATCTGGTCAAAGACGGGATCGTTAATTCCTTCCAGGAAGAGTTAACTCCTGAAGAGATGGCCGATCTCGCAAAGAAATTTCACATTGTGGAAGATTCTGAAATGCCCTATATGGAAGATGGAACCAAAGTCGATATCCTATTGAATGCGTCTGGCGCTATTCGTCGACTGAATAATGGCCAGCTGGATGAGGTTGATCTCGCCTTCCAGATGGAATGTATCCGGAAGAAGATCTGTGAGACTGAAGACATTGATGAGAAATACGACCTTCTCTTCAAGTTCCTGGAGATTGTCAATGAGGACGAATACAAATTCTTCTATGGCAAGTATGCATCCTGGTCTCAAAAGGTTACCATTGACGGGCATACCATCACGATGCTGAATCGAAAAGAGAAAGAGGCCTTCATCAAGGATGTGGAGGAGAACGGCATCTATCTGGTGAAACCGCCTCATGCTCACATTCGTTATGATACGGTGAAGGCGGTCTATGATGCATTCCCCTTCATCGAGCCTGTCCAGCTCTACATCGATAAGTTCGGCATTCCTCGTAAGAAGATCATGCGGAGATGCATTGTGGGTACCAAGTACATGTATGCCCTGAAGCAAACCTCCAATAAGAATTTCTCCGCACGGTCTATGGGTCGTGTGAATAAGAAGGGATTGCCCGAGAAATCCACGGATAAGAGAGACAATCGTGCAGAAATTTCTCACAATCCTCTGAAGTTGGGCGAGGTTCATAACCTCATGGCCTCTGTCTCTGGTCGAGATATGGCAGAGCATAACATCTTTACCAGATCTTCCCCTGTCGGCAGAAAGTCTCTGAAGAGAATTCTGCAAGCTGCTGGAGATCCAATGCAGATCCATAAGTTAAAGGTCAAGGATAGCTATCGGAACGTCAATGCCGATATTCTGAACGCTTATCTGAAATCTATGGGTATTCGGATCAACTTCCTGACCGATGTGGATGATCTCCAGGATGTCTATATGGACGTGGAGCAACTCTACAAAGTGGAAGGCCATACCATTCTGGATACGCCTATGAACCGAGATCTCTATATGCGGTGCTTCAACGCCTATACCGAGTATAATGACAGCGAGATTGTCGTCCTGGATGACCAGATGACTTTGGATGAGTATATCTGGAATCAGGTCTTTGCCCGTGAAGATATGCAGGATATTCCTGAGTCCGTGCAGCAAGTTTGCAGAGAATCGACGAAGGGAACCTATGACCATATCGACCACACCAAGGACGAAGACGAAGAGGATGACTGAATTAAAAACTTCCTAGGGAGAAATCCCTAGGAAGTTTTTCTTTTTATGCGAAGTCGAAGTCATAGAATGTAGCGACTCCTATATTTCCAGAAGTGCTTCGAACTGTAATAGTATTTCCGTTCTTACTAAATGATACATTATTGAGTACGAACGTCGGTGCAGTTCCATCATCTTTTAATAGAGTGATGGCATATCGTAGATCATACGGTGGATTATATGTGCTACCAGTTTCCCATGTATAGATGTCGCATAAGCATAGATCGTGAGAAATTTCATGCGTCTGATTTCCTGTTGTAAGTCTAAACGAAGCAGTTGATACAAAGATTACATTCCCGATAGCTGAATTAGGATTAAAGCCGCAATATGGTACGTTAAAAGCTTCCATAGATATTTTTTGGTGCTTATTTGCCGCGGCGGCAAATAAGCACCAAAATTTTCGCGACAAGCCTTACAGGCTTTCAATTACGCAAAATTGAATTCATAAATCGTTACAACCGTTCTGGTGTCTTCAGGATAATAGAGTTGATTGATGGTAATGGTTGCACCATTTTTACTTACATCGGTTTTAGTATACACATGAACAGCATTAAACGAATCCGATTTTAACGATGTGATGGGGCAACGAAAATTCCCAGTTGTAAATTGGTCTGCAACTGTAAAATTGATGTCAATAAGGCAAATATCTCCAGTAACAGTATGAGTGAGCACTTGAGCTGTATTTGGTGAATATGTCGATGTCTTTATAAACGTTAAATTACCAAGAGCGGAGTTAGGATCTAGCACTGAATATGGTACGTTAAAAGCTTCCATAAATCTTTTTGGTACTATCTGGCGCCGCGCCAGATAGTACCAAAATTTTTCGCAACAAGCCTTACAGGCTTTCAATTAATCATACGAGAATTCATAAATAGCAATTGTATATCTAGTTGAAGATGAATAGCTGCCACTACCCCATGTCATATAAATACAATCGTTCGTTTTCGATAAAGATACATCGTAATTTGTATTAAGCGTGATTTCCGAAAACGATCCATCTTTGGTTGCCGCAATTGAAAATTGCATTCCATAATATACTGATCCAAGATTAGGGTTCGGTGGACTTGTAATACTGATAATGCATAAATCGTAAGTAATAGTATGCGACTGGCTAGTTCGATATAAATCGAATGTAGCTGTATTTTGTAACGTAACTTTATGATTTCCGAAATAATAAGACATATTGAGGATAGCATCCGCCATTTGCTAAAAATTGCAGTCAGGATGACGTAGTCATCCTGACTGCATAAAAACTTGTGAGACATCTTACCGGCTAGCATGACAGATATGGCGTCGAATTACACCAAATTACCAAACTGAATAATAGTAAGCATGCATCACCGAAAGATATATTTTTGATGATCTACAAACCTTACAGGTTTGAGAAAAATAAGGGGCGGTAGCCCGTGGACAGACGAGCTACCGCAGTAGAAAGGAGTTGATATGGACTTCAAAAGCGCAAGAACACTGACAAGCCCAAGGAGAAAAGAAAGGTGCCACAAGACTGTTGACCCGCACATGTCAACAGCGCATGAAAGTGAGACTCCAGAATGCCAGCAAACCCATTCCAGAAAAATCTCACCAAAGGCGAAACGCTGGCCAAAGTGGCGTTACTTTGCAACCAGCTTAATTTAAGGTTCTTCCATCACTTCTTATTACCAGACATCAGTAAATACCGACCAAAAACACCCCATTAATCGGAAATGGGGTGATGAAAGTTGATAGAGAGACCCATTCATCAAAGCCATCAAGAATTATCTCCTGCTATGGAGATGACGACCGCTGAGCTAGTCGATATTATTGGAGGAAGGAAAGAGCTCTTCAACCAGTTCTACGATCGAGTAGTATCTGGTATGAGAGCGATAGGAAATCAACTTCTTCGAGCTATCTCCAAGTATCGCGATAAAAACATTGAGACTTTATCCTCGCCGTACCTTCTCAACTACACCATCTTTGGTGTGGAAGATCGCCAAATCATCTGGAAAGTAACGGGGATCGATGAGGATGAAGTTGATAAAGCCATCAAAGAGATGAAGAAGTATATCAGAGAGAATTGCAAGCTGCGAGGATATCAGGCGCCTGCAAGTCTCTTTGAAAATGTCACGGGCTTTCGTGTGATCCTTCTTCTGATCATGAGATACTATCTGGAACGTGGTCAAAAAGAGGAATTGGAAGAGTGCTGTTCCTACATGGGATATTCCATGTTCTATACACTCTTCATCAATTCCTTCCGTCATGGTATCCGAAAAGAGACGATGATCTACACCATGAATACGATGTCCAATAAGCACAAGCTGAAGCATCAGAAAGATGTGGATGGCCTGCTTACCTATGGCATCAGTCTCTGTGTGCAAACCTACAAGCAGCGTATCATGGATTGCACTGACCACGATATCATCTATATCATTGGACAGTTCAAATCCAGAGAACGTGGCTATATCGTCTCGATTGCCCAGAAGTATTACGAGAATGATAAGAAGAAAGAAGCGGTCTTTGTCAGCAATGCCATGCTCACCAATAATGAGGAAGGCACTGCTGAATTTGTGGAGCGCAATTCTACGACAGGCCTCGTGGATTCTTTGGCGCAGGAATATGCTTCAAAGTTCTTCCAGAAGCCTATCGACGATCAAATCGTCAATATCTGTGCCAAGATGAACGATATTTCTCGCCTGGAACTGAAGAATGCTCTGAATCAGTTGAAAGCAGACAAGGGAAGAATCCCTGAGATGAGATCCTTCTATGAGGGAATCTTTTATCTGTATACCGACGCAGAGCAAGGCAAAGAGATTGACGTTCACTCTAAGAGATTCCTCTCTGTCATGAATGACATCTATAAGAAGGGAAACTCCAAAGAGAGAAACATCACAGCGGTAAAAGCGTATCTGGATAAGTGGTTAAGTGCTGCTTCTGCCTTCTATCGAGAGAATAACAGAAGTGCCACTTTGAATAACTACAGAAAAGCCACCTTCCAGTACCTGATCTTCGCTGTGACTTTGAGACGATAATGTAACCATATCAAAGATGAAAGAAGGTAATCGTGCAATGAATACATATCTCACTGCATTAGAATCTTTCGAGAATGAAACTCGCCAGATCTACGGCGATTTCGTTCTGGAATCTTTTGCTCCTACTGGGGCTATGGAATCCATTGGCAACCGCGTTCAGCAGGCGTGGAATACGCTGAAAGAACTGGCTCGCAAGATCTGGGAAGTAATCAAAGAAGCTGGGCGTAAGATCAAGGGTGCCATTGGCAAGATCGTTGGGATGATCCGGAAGTCTCCTGATGTGGTCGTTGTCGATCCCAAGGATGTGACCGTCCTGAATAATGAAGCCGATGACATTCTGAAGCAGATGAACGAGAAGGCCAATCAGTTCAAGGAAGTTTCTGACGCTGCTTGGGAAGCCGTTGAGAATGATGAGCCGGAAGCTGCTGTTTCCGTGATTGATCGAATCAAAGGTCTCTTCTCCAAGGCCAACGATAGCTTCACGGAGCCTGTCGAAGAGCAGGCGACGGATTTCTTCACTCGCCTCTGTGAGTCTGCTCTGGAAGCAGACGAGGGTGATGCTGAGAAGCCCAAGGCAACCAAGAAGTTCAATGTCGGCGCTATCAAGCAGAAGATCGCCAAGGCTGCTTCTTTTGCCAGCGATCAGCTGGGTAAGGTGGAGCAGTTGCTGAGTAAGATCACTGCAAAGATCAACTCTCATAAGCCTGAAGATGATGAGAATGCCGGTGAAGAGACCAAGAAGCAGGGCGCTTGGAGCCGTATTCTGCGCGCTCTCGGTAGCTTTGCAAACTTCTTCCGGAGCATTCCCAGCAAAGCCAGCGCTCTGTTTGGGCGTATTTTCAAGAAAGGCGGAGCCACCGTTAACGAGTATAACGGTCCCGATCCCACTGCTCAGCCTTCTATTGGGTGATGTAAATGAGAACTCTTCATGAGCGAAAACAGCGAGTCATTGATTATGTCTGCAAAGCGCTGGATCTGATTGAAGGAGGAAACGTCAACTCCTCTCATTATAGAGAAGAGTGGGAGAAGATGTCTGACAATCAGTTTCTGGCTATGATGGAAGATCTTCGAGCCCATGAGATGAAACAGTTGGTTTATCTGGAGATCGTCGAGTTCGAGAGAGATCTGAAGCTCGATAATATTCAGAAGTGCGCTGATTTTATGGGCGTTCCTCTGTATGAGTACGTGGCCATTCCAGATGTGACTGGGGATAACGACAATGTCGTCGTTACTCCGGAACCTGTCCCTGTTGGCTATGCTCATTATAAGAGAATGCAGCAGACCGTCTTGAAGAAGACTTCCACTTCCATCAAGGTTAACAAAAAGAATCCGCTGTCTGGTCAGGTGGTCTATGCAGATAAGACTGTCCGTAACACAGACGTGGAGACTTATGCCATGATGTCTTTGGGTGCAAAGCAGGGATTGAGAGAGTTTATGGGACCTCGTGCAGATGATCCCGTTGCAGAAGCAGAGATGTATTCGGCAATCGCATCTGATGGTTATGTCCGTATGGAGGATCTCACCAATGATCCTTCCAATAAGGTAGCCATCAATACGCTCAACTCTTTCTTTTTGCTGCAGGGCTTTACCACCAATCTGGTTGGGCCCATGGGGATGTATCCCATTCCCAAAGAAGATCCCAAGAAATAAATACAAAAAAGAAAAATCTCCAGAGCTTTTACGCTCTGGAGATTTTTGGGTTTACGATTACTCATCTATGATCACTTCGGTCGATAGACAAGTTTCGTCATCCCAATCGACAAAACCACCATAGTCATTGATCCATTCATCCATTAGATTTTCCTCCTTTTATTTTCTTCAAGAGAATGATATGTCTAACACTTTTAGAAAAATTCGGTAAATCAAAAATTAAATATAGATCTTTATGAAAGGATGATAAACATGCCAACCGTACCGACTAACAATCTTGGTATTCAGGCGAAGTGGCTGACGAAGAATCGCAGTTACACAAGTCCTGTCTCCAAGACAAAGACGAAGCTGATGCTTCACAGCACCGCCACGCCTGGTGCTCCCGCTGAGAATTTCTTCCCTGGCTGGAACACAACGTCAGCTTCTTGCTCCGTGGAGTTTATTCTGGATAATGAGAAGATTCTGGAATTCCTCCCCATCGGTAAGAATGGCAAGGGCTGCATCAAGAGCTGGCACTGCGGTGCTGACGCCAATAACACCCATGTGGCCACCGAGGTGTGTGAGCCGACTGAAGCGCAGTTGATTCGCATCAACTACAAGGCACAGTCTCAGGGCGGTAAGTACAATCGTTCTTACACCATCAAGAGACTGCAGATGGAGTTGAAGAGACTGGGGTATTTCAATTCTTCTGTGGATGGTAACTTTGGTCCTCTGACAGAAAAGGCTGTAAAAGCTTTCCAGAAGGCAAAGGGCCTTACCGTTGATGGTATTGCAGGTACTGCTACCTTTGACGCCATGCAGACCGAAGGTTCTTACATGAAATATGACGTGGAAGGAGCAACGCCCTTCTTCAATGCCGCCTATAATAAGGCCGTGCATCTGTTTGCCTTCCTTTGCAATTATCTCGGAGCAAAGCCCTCTGAGATCATTTGCCATTCTGAAGGATTCAAGCGGGGTATTGCTTCCAACCACTCTGATGTGACGCATTGGTTCCCGCTGCATGGAAAGAGCATGGATGATTTCCGTTCCGATGTGCAGAAGGATATCAATGGCACCTATGTGGATTTGGGTAGCACCTCCTCTTCCAGCAATGGTAATGAGACCTATCTCAATGCCGTTCAGGATCTGGTTAACGTTGGTATCATCGATAACTCCGATTACTGGAATACGCTGGTGGATGCCGCTGTGATCGATGCCAATAAGGTGGAGACTCTGATGAAGAATGCCGGCCTGTATTATGTGACCAAGAGTCACGTGTATGGCGCAGACTGCCTGGCCTATGTGCTTCCTCTGGACTATCCTGATACCTGGAAGGGCACTAACTTCAGCGTTGCTGGTGTAAAGTCCCTCATCAAGAAGGTGGCTGCTAAGGCCGTCGATGATGGCATGGATATGGATTATACCTATCAGGAAGCGGTCCAGCTCTGCGTGGAAGTGGGTATTATCAATACTCCCGACTATTGGATGAGCCTTGAGACTGCTAGTTCTGTCAAGGCCAACTATGTTCAGGCTTTCATTCGTCAGGCCGCTGCCTACTTTGTTAAGATGGACTATCAGTATGCCGTTGCTGCTGTCAAGAATCCCATAAACATGAACTCTGAGACTCGCTGGAGAGAGAAGGACTTCACCGTGGGAACGGCGAAGGCGCTGGTGAAAGCCGTTGCTGCATCTCTCTAATCTTTGACAAGATGTGAGGTAATGCTGTAATGGTTTATCCTGTCAGAATTGCGCCCTACGTCGTTTATACGATGCATGGGGATAGAGAACATCATCAGACCAGTGAAACTCTTGAGATAATCAAGAAAACTCTGGATTCTAATGGGGATCGTCCGTCTGTTCTCCTCTTTGGAGAATATGAACCAGTCTTTGATCGTTCCAATAACGATCCTTGTCGGTTTAATACCATCGATCATACCAACGTCAGTCATCGTCTCGTGGGATGCTATGAAACCAATAGCGAGATTCTCTATGGAGAGATTGAATTCATTCCGTCTCCCTTTGGAGAGATCGCCCAGACTTGGTATCATAGAGATCCAAATCATCTGATTTTGGTTCCTCGGGTTCTTCTAAACTCTTCTCATGAGATCAAGCTTCTTATCACGGTCGACTTGAAAGTCAATCGCGGATAAACGGCAAAAAGAAAGATAGCCATGTGGCTATCTTTCTTTTTGATCCGAGCTTTCGCTCAGATCAGGTTTCCCCAGCAGTCCTTCGGGAGGTGGGTTTCCTCCGTGTAGATCTGGGGCATATGGTCACTGTCCTCCTCGTAGGAGGACAGTTCGATGATCTCGTCGTCGAGCTGATTCAGCAGCTCAACGACATAGATCGTCAACGGGTCATCGTAGCCCTTGGACGCTTCGAGAACGTCCATTGCCTTCACGAGGCCCTCGAGGTTGCCAGTGGTGAAGAGCTCCGTGAGCTCCTTTTTGGTGTATGTATTCTTCATAGAGAACACGCTCCTTTTCAGATTTGGTAGAGAATCTTCTTTCGCTCTCTACCTTTGTATTCATAGAAATGATATCTATCTTTATATCGCGGAAATACGGCAAAAATTTACACTCAAGATATCATGAAAATAATATGAGCGAAAGGATGATACGCTATGTCTCAAGAGCTTCCAGATCGTTTCTGGCTTCCTGTAATTCTTCCAGATCAAGTGGTACGATTTAGTGGAAAGATGCTCTTCTTTGAGAAGTATAAAGATATCTTCGATTCTGATCTACCAAATATGAGGGTCTATGGAGTGTATGCTCCTACCTTTAAGACAATTCAAGAATTTCTCTCGATCAATGTCCTTGATATCACACATCGAGTATGCAGAATGAAGATCGACTCTATCGCCAATAACGATCGTATTATGGCTGAGGTAGAGTTAGATCCGAGATCTCCTCATTTTCCCATGTTCTTCGATGCTTTCCAGAATCAAGGATACCAAGATTTCCATATCCATCCAAGAGTGATGATTCGCCATGTAGACGATCGTACGGTGGAAGTGGAGGATTTAATAGCCATGGATCTTCTGAAGAATGAAAATGCATACAGCTATTATATCGGGTGAAGAATTATGATTACCAAAGAAATCTATCGAAAGACGATCTTAAACAAGGCTAAATTTCCAGCAAATACCTATACAGCCAATCCCTATGTTGGGTGTCCTCACGCATGCCGATATTGCTATGCCATGTATATGAGCCAGTGGACTGGGCATACAGAACCTTGGGGAACTTTTCTAGATGTGAAGAAATGGCCCAATCTTACTGATAAACAGCTGGAGAAGCTAGAGGGATGCGATATTCAGATTGGGACGGTCTGTGATCCCTATAATCCCATGGAAGCGCAGTTTCAGAGAACGAGACATCTCTTAGAGGAACTCACCAAAGTAAACTGCCATGTTACGATCATTACCAAATCTTCTCTCGTGTTGAGAGATATGGATTTACTTCGGCTCTTTCGAGACCCTCTTATCTGCTTCTCCATCTTCACTCTTGATGAGAAAGAGAAAGCCTCTATGGAAACTTCTGATACGGTAGAAGCTCGATTGAAAGCAATGGAGACTCTCTACTCAGAGGGAATGAAAACAGGGTGCTTTCTTGCACCAGTCTTCCCTGTATTGACCAAGATCCCGCCCATCATTGAGAGAGTGCGAAACATCTGTCATTATATCATGATTGAGCGTCTCCAGCTTCGTGGGAAAGAGCGAGAGAATATCATGAAGTGGATTGGCGCATCTCATCCAGAGTTATGGACTCTCTATGATAGCATCTACCATTCTCACGATCTATCTTACTGGAAGAATTATCGAAATTTCTATCGGGATCAATTCCAGAAGCTCGGATATAAATTCACCGATAATGATTCTATGATGCAAGATGGCTATTCTGAAGGAAAACCCGTTATCATCAACTGGCTATATCGAGAGTTTATGGACGAGAATCCTCGGAGAGTCGAGTTTCAATAAAAGGGCAAAAAGAAAAGTCTATCATAAAACCATAGATAGACTTTTCTTTTTGCCCTTATTCGACCAGAGATTGTAATGAGACAAAGTTTGCTGCCGTATATGCAAAGATCAGCATCGCAAAGATAAGGTAGAGTCCAGCTCCGACCAAGAGAATCTTCTCGTAATTACTGAACGGCTTCTTCAAGTTCGTTCACTTCCTCTCTTAAAGAATTGATTTCATCTTGAAGAGCCGCTAACGAATCAGAAACACTGGATTCAAAAGAATCTAATGCTTCGCTCGTTTCGTTGATTTGCTGCTCAAGCTCGGTTAGAGATTGATTTAACTGGCGAACTTGAGTGGCGACGATCGTGACCATTAGTCCCGTTACGATAAATAACGCAAAGATGATCATGAGAAGTCTTTTATATCGGGCATCCAGTTTCTCTTTGAGTCGGGTTGCAAAGTATTTCAAATTTTCGAGAGTGACCAATTTGGATTTAATATCACTCTGCGGTCCCTCGTCATACCAATACCACTTTGCAGCATAACCATTTTCGTCATATTCGACAACGCCCATCCTATCATCGGGGCCATAGTACATGCATTTCTTACCGGCATATTCGGGTCTTCTGCTTAAGTTGGGATGCCATGCTTGATTCTGTGTATCTTCCATTTCCTTCTCTTTCCTTTCAAAAATCGGTGATATCAAAAGTAGTTTATATCTTTGATATCACCGATTTGAGATGTTATTTGGTTACAACGCGGACGATGTTATCGCCAGCCTGCAGAGATATCCAGCCTGCAATCTTAGCACATTTGGCTTTTCGACCTAATGTCTTAATGCTATCGAGGGGATATTCTGTCTGAGTGAGTTTGGTGCAGATCGTGATCGATTGCTTCGGGGAATCTACATAGATCAGCTCGTCTCGATCATCCACAGTGCAGAGATAGCTTGTGGACTTATTGGACTCAGGATCTCCCAAATAGGCAATCTCACACTTCTTAGCAAGACCTCTCGCTGTCACCATGACGATAAATTCTGCCTTCGGATTGATGGCCGTGCAACCAACACAGCTGTCATCTCCGGTTAGAGTGATAACCTGGTTACCATATGCCTCTCTTGCAAAGACAGGAATTTTTTCAGCCAGGATATAGTTGAAATATCCCTTCTTGGTATAGAGTAGCAGAGGTGTATCATCCAGGAAGTAATCGGCATAAGCAAGGAAATCATTCTTCTTGAGCTTAATCAGCCTCATGTTCCGAATGGACTTTCTGCCGTCATCCGTGCACTGAATGAGCTCCTTCAGAGAGATCTTCTTGGCAACACCATCTTTCGTCAGCATCACCAGGAAGAGTTCACCCGCTTTGATTTTCTTCAAAGACTGAGCCGCTTGCTTTCCCTGGAAATACTGCATGGTGATGATCTCACCTTCCAGCTTGGTGACATTGTATGCCTTCATGGGAAGATCCACAAGAGTCATACTGTCAATATCGCCTGCCTGGACTATGGAGAACTTACCAAAGCTATCCACAAAGAGAATGCTATCCATATTTTTGACGCGTAAGAGCTTGGTGGGATAATCCTGCTGAGCAAAATTACCCAGACCTTTTCTACCACGCTCTACCGCATCCACCGAGACTTTCTTCAGTCCGCCCTTCTTGGTACAAACGAGCAGATACTCTGTCTCCGTGTCGATGGTCTTATGTTCACCAGCGGACACCAGTTGAGATTGTCTCGGCTTTGCATACTTCCGGAGTTCCTCGAGTTCAGCCGCAATGATATCATCAATATACTTTTCAGACCGAATCATATCGAAGAGATGAGCCAGAGATTCTTTCTTCTCTTTCAGCTCTTCCTTATATCGCTTCAGAGCATCCATATTGAAAGCACTCATTCTCATATCAGCGATCTGATCAGCCTGATAGGAAGTAATATGTCCGTAGTTCTTCATGAGATTTTTGGCAATCTCATTTTCTTTGGACTTCTTGATGATATTGACGGTTTTATCCAGATTGGTACCGGTGCAGAGCTCAATCAGGATCTTCAGAAGCTCGATACGAGCAGTCGTCTTGGCAATTCTTTTATTGATCAGACGGCGCTTATACTCTCTTCGCTCGGCAATCCATTTCCGAATCAAGTCAGAGAGGGAGAACTCATCTAGCTTCAACTCTTCCAGAACGACCTTGAAATCGAAGCTCAAGGTATCTTCCAGCTTCGTTCTCTTATAGAGCTTCTCTCTGACTGCATAGGGATCATGAGCCTTATCAATCAAGACCCAGAGATCCACATGAGAGACAACATTGCCATCTTTCTCAATGATCTGCTCATGACGATCCTGCAAATCCTTGATGGGAAGAATGCCAGCTTTGGTAGCCTTGACGATATTATCGACAATGGCTTCCTGCGTGACATTCCATGGAAGATTGGTAAAACGGATGGCCCAATGCTTGCCCTCATCAATGATCTCAGATCGAGCACGCACTCTCAGAGTTCCTCTGCCAGTTTCGCAAATTCTCTTGATGGCTTCCGGATCATCCACAATATCACACCCGGTGGGGAAATCCGGAACCAGATAGACCTGCTTGGCTGAGTCATTATAGAGCTTCTCTTTCGTTACCCGAATTACATCATCAATATTGAAGGGCGGAATCTTGAAGGCATTACCTACAGCAATGCCGACACCGCCATTGATGAGGATATTGGGATACCGAGAGGGTAAGGATACAGGTTCATACTTGTTTGCCGCTGTAGAGAACATGGTCTGGACACAGTCGGGATCATAGTCCTTGAAGAAGCAATCCCAAGCAAACTGGGACATACTCACTTCTGTGTATCGGTCAGCGGCGTATGCAGAGTTAGTCTCAGTACCAGACTGACCATAGAATCTCAGAAGAGGGCACTGGTACTTCCAATACTGAGACATCGTCACCATGGTATCATAGACAGAGGCGCCACCATGAGGATGGATTTCAGTCGTAGAACCTACCACGGAGATCGATTTCTTTTTGACTCCAGGCCGCATACCCAGAGAGTACATGGTAAACAGAATTCGTCTGTTAACCGGCTTCAAACTGTCGCTCAGACGAAGCAACTGACGAGCATAGTTGACGTTGGCAGAATAGAGGATCATACCCTCTTTATTATAACTGCCAATATCTACCTCTTCAATGCTATCAGCAGCTTCATCAAAGTCTTTCTTGATGTCAACATCTTTCCACAGCCGATCAGCTGCAGATCTGTCGATCTTCTTTTCTCTAGCCATTTTACATCACTCTCCTTCCTTAGTTATCGATATCTTCCAGAGTGATATTGGCATTGTAAAGTAACTTTCTTCTCGCTTCTCTCATCGCTTCAGAGTCACCATGGAGAAGTTCAATCGTTTTTCTGGCTTCTTCAGCATCTTCCATAGTAATTCGAACCATCTTCCGAGTCTTCGGATTCATCATACTGGGGAAGATCATGGACGCATCGGACTCGCCAAGACCTTTGTATCGCTGCTCGATAGGAACGTTGAAGGACTTATCTGCCATCTCCATAAACTGTCCGAAAGTCATCAGATCCCAGTCATCTGCTTTGGAATCGGAGTCTTTCGCATTCCGATTCTTTACCAGCAGATAAAATGCAGGCAAGTTGCGAATCATTTGCATGAAACGCTTCGCCATATTCTGGAAGATCCCATCAATGATCAATGTGATATTGATTCCGTCGACTGCTCCCATGATAGATTCGTACTGAGAATCATAATGAAGTTCGGGAAACTTCTTTTGTAGAAGATCTTCAAATTCTCCCATAGGATCCTTGGCATTTCGAGTCGCTTCCATGAAGTAGCAAATATACTCCAGGATATTTGCAGGACATGCAGATCTCTTCTCGAGAGTACGAAGTTCAGGAAGATATTCCACAGTAAGATGCATGAGCTTCATAAGTTCTTTCTTACTCAGCTCATTCATTTCACCAGTACCTTTGACCATCTGTGCTTTTGTTTTTGGTAACACAACTGCGACTTTGAGGTTCTCTGCAACGATCTTGTGGAAAATCTTATAGTAGTCTTTCTTATCGAAGATATAATCGATATCTCCATTGTATTTCTTGGCTGCTTTTTCGCCAATACGGTAGAGGGGGCCTTCGATTCGATAAAGAAGACCACGTTTTACAATTTCCGGCATATGGGTTGCAAAGAATACGCATAGTAAAGATGTGATGAATTTTCCATCGACATCGGAGTCACAGCAGCAGCAGATAGCGTTCCAGCGGAGCTTGTTAATGTCAAATTTAGGTCCAATATCACAACCTAATACTTTGACGAGTAAAGCATACGTAGGAATTTGCATGACTCGTTCAAGTGGCATACCATATGTATTTGCAACCACGCCAGTGATAGCAAACATCCCCTGACATTTGACATTTCTGGCTGAATCGACTGCAGCAATGGCTGAAACGCCCTCGGAGAGAATAAGTTCTTTATATCCCGTATAGTTACGATCAGAGATATTTTTGAAGACTTTCATATCCGCATCATCGATGAAGGTGGTGGGCTTCTTAAGTGCAACTGCTTTAATCTTATGGGCCTCTTGCCGAATCTTTGCAATTTGGCGCAAATACTGAATAATTCTCCTGAGAAGAGAATTATTCGTTTCAAAGTATTTTCCGAGCGCGTCCAGTGCAGGTTTCTTGCCATACTGGATAATATCCTTTTGGTCAACTTTGGATTTATGCTGGCCCTCGAATTTCGGATTGGAGTGCTCACAGTTGACGACTAAGATTAAGCCCTTACGGCAATCATCTGCTGTGACTTCATATTTGGCATTCGGGTCGAGATTTTTCGCCTGCCGTGCAAAGAAAGCGCTTACCGTTTGAAGAGCCGCTTGCTCATGCGTGCCGCCTTCTTTGGTATGAAGATAGTTACAGTAGGAGTCAACGATTGTATCATCTACTGTCCGATCATAGGAGAAAGCGAAACGCATTCTGAAATACTCACTATCTCCATTTTCGGTCTCAATGGTGACCTCGGGAACCACAATTTCAATCGGAGTAAATTCCAAATTCTGTCCAAGGTATTCAACGTCAGCAGAGATACCAAGACGTTTGATCGTCTTTGCAACCTCTTTCTTTTTCTTATTGATGGAAAGGTATTTGATCTTGATCCCTTCGGGCATAACGTAGCTCAACCGACGAAGATAGTCGTCGATGTCATCCACTGTCAAGGTAAATTTACCGAGCCATTTCTGAGAGGGAATGAATTCAGTATAAGTGCCATGCTTATTCTCACTGCACTTCTTAAGTCCTTCATCGACCAATCCGTCACCAGAGAGATGCAATGTACGGGATTCTCCGTTTCTTCGACTGGTGATGACATAATGATCGGAAAGAGCTGCAGTGATGGTAGTTCCAACACCATTTTGACCACCAGAATATTTATTGAACTCTCTGTGGAACTTGGTGCTGTAATGCTTTTTACTGATAACTCCATAGAGGATGTCAAGGGGAATTCCGCGGCCATTATCTTCGATAATGAATTTACATTCCTTCTCAAAGAATGTGACCCAAATTGTGTCACCAGGAGAATTGGGATTGGTACACTCATCGATCGAGTTTGCGACGATCTCGTTGAGCAGGTGTAATGCACCAGCTGCTTCTCCTCGGCCTACGTAGACCCCTAGGGAACCACGCACCTGGGCGAATTCGTTTTCGCGATATTCGTACGTGTCTTCTACGAATGCAGAAGTGGGCTTAATTTTGTCCGGCATTCACTGTCACCTCTATTATAAAATTTCTAAATTAGCTTCTGTGAGAAATACCCGTGAGGGATTACTCACATCAATGATATGTTCGCGTAACTTTATGAAGGTATAACGAGACTATGGATCATAAAAAATCCATAGCCTCGTTAAATGATATTGAGGATGATAATACCCGCTATGATACCAATCTCTGTGAGAAGAGTGGTGAAGATGGGACCTTGATGTTTAATTGCATAAATAAGATCATTGAAAATGAAGAAGGCCTCAATGGTTAATAAGACAGAGAGAAAGAGTTTGGTTAAAGGCATACAAAAAGAATCTCCTCTCTTGAATGAGTATAAAATGAAGGAAGGGTACTTGAGAAGTTGGTGAAGTTTCTCAAGTACCCTTTCGGTGGGAAGGTGAGAGATCCTAAGTTGTCTCTCATGAAGATCCTATTGCAATCTTCTCGTTCGTTGGAGACTCTCACGGAGCCTACCATAGAATGTCTTGGGATGGAAAACTCTACGTATCAATCTTCCATGGTCCCAAAAGATATGATTCTGTGGGTTCTAAAGGACTTTAAGCTTTGGTTTCAATCTGCCGTTTCTGCTCTTTTAACGGTAAGGAGTCAGAAACTCAGTCGCCCCACTGCACTCCGCCTCTACGACGACGATTGCGTGCGTCCTTCTTCCGAGTAGAGGTATTCAGGGCAGCGTTGTAGGCAGGAATCAGATAGGCATTGACCTTCAGCTGGACATCGGCGACGACCTTCTCGACCAGTTCAGTGTCCTTGTCGGACCCAGAGCTCATCAGCTTGATCATATCACAGATCTGATTGGTCATCTTCTGATACTCGTTCAGCTTGTCCGGATCCAGGCGCTTCAGAGAGATCTCCTCGCCGCAATACTTGCAGCGCCAGGTGACCTCGCCATTCTTCTGCACGGGCTCCAGAACGGGAACCATGGGCTCCTTGCAATGGGTGCACAGTGCTCTGGCCTTCAGACGCCGATGAGACAGGGTCTTCTCGCCCTTGCCCAGCTTGTCCATGTACTTCTGGACATTCCGGTTCTGCTCGAACTGCCCTCTTCTCTTGTTTCTGCGCTCATCACGGTCAAAATCGCGATCATGCTTGGACATATGAAAAGTCCTCCTCTTTGAATTGCCCGTTGATAGGAATTCTTGTGCGGATCATCAACGAGTTAGAAAGAGGTTTATACGACGATAATTTACTATATTCTACGAAAGAGATCTTGCGATTCTACTTGGTATCAATCGGGCAAACCCACAGACTAACCCGATATATCCAATTGGAATTACCACAACGGCAGAATTGACTTTGGATGAAGAACTTGATCGTCTTTGACTCACCAGCATCAAAAACATGATCAAGTTCTTCATCCAAAAGTATGATATATGAAATTGATTTTAGAAGGAGAGAATTCTTAAAAGCATGGAACCCGTATCTCCAGCAGCCAAAGGAATGGCTTTGACTTCCTGATTGGGGATGGAGCGTGCTATATCAGAGAAGCTGAGCGTTTCAACGGTATCCTCTGCAGGATGATCACTGAAGATCAGAGAATTATCCACGCCAATGAGGGTATAATCCTTTGTGGCCAGATCAATTACCACAACGACGATGGGATACTCCTGACTTTCCGTTACAGGGAACTCAATCCATGCACCATCTTCCTCCTGATCCGGTGTATAGGTTGCATCGGTATAGGTAACACCAGAGGCAGTCTGTACATCAGAGAGCTCTTTGGCACCAGGGTTATATACGATGGTGCGAATACCAGAGGTACTGATGGCATTGGGATAGAAGATGGAAAGAGAAGTTGCCTTCTTTGTCAATCCCGTAAACTTCTCAGCAAGATCCGCTGTCTTAGAGGTTACCTGACCAGTCAAGGTGATGGTATACTGATTATCAGCATTCTTGACAATACCGGGTGTTACCTCAGAGGCAGAAGCGAAATCAATCTGAAGAGGAGAAACAGCAGGGCTGGATCCCTTAAAATGCAGCTCATTTTTGATGTGATAATCGCGAATGGCTGTATTGGGAGTTTCGGAGTTCAGATCATAGATGTAGAAGTGTGTATAGTCTTCGGCTCCAGCAGATTCTGTCATGATGAAACCAAGTTCAACCTCTTCCACATCTCCAAAGTCGTAGGTCTTATCCTTGGCCCAAATTCCATCCTTATTAGAGACAAATTCGTCTTTCCCATCATAATACTGAAGGGCAGGATTGGTCTGAACGATGCGATACTGATGCCCAGCTTCCACCGGGATATTGAAGGAGAAGTCCATGAAGGGACCTTCCACATCTCCAAAGGTCTCGGTATCAAGTACACTGGATTCCAGATCATTACCAGTCAGAATAATGGTCCAGATCTTATCGGAGGCATCAGAGGTCATAGAAGAACTGACTGTGGGATGATGGTTATAGAACTCCTGCTCAAAGGTGGAAGGGGGAATCGGCTCCTGATGCGCGGAGATAAAGATGCAATACTCCGCATCGCTGGTAAGGGTCTTGCAGATATCCACAACCTTCGTTTCGGTTAGAGTGGACATCTGGAAGGTAGGAACCAGGCTCGTGGGATTGGCCGCTGTGCCAACCGAGATATCAAAATCTGTCCCATCCAGTTTGCTGAAGGGTTCCTTGATCTCGAAAATCACTCGATCGATGAACTTATTGGCAGCCAATGTGCCGATAATAGCAGAATAGCCGTCTGTCATATTATCGACTGTGATAGCCAGAGGAGACAGCATGGGAGAAGTTCCTCCGCCTCCACTACTTCCACCGCCACTTTCCTGAATCTTTTGATCTGTATAGGTCTTAGCAGAAGTCAGATAGGCTTCCAGTTTCGTCTTTAAGACAGCGAGATTGACAACGTCGGCATTTTCCGTTGCAGAGAAAGTGGATTTGATCGAACCATTATTGCAATCGATGCCGCCCATCAATCTGAAGCGAAGAGGATAGCTATAGGGAGAGCCTTCCACAACAGGCTCGTTATTGAACTGAATTGTGAGAACTCCATCATCTCCAATAGTAAAGGTGAAGGAGTCTTTACCATAGCCTAATTGAAAGGATTTTCCAATTATGCCATCGATATCGTGAAACTGCATAACAGAAAATTCCCCTTTCTTAAGTAAAATTGAGTTTAACGGTGACCTCTCCGAATGCTCTAGTGCTAGAACAGACAAGATTGATCACGGAGTTGGTTCTGATGAGCTGATTGGGATGATAGACAAGGGTGTTTCCCTGATCTACCATGAACTCATTGGGAATAGAGAGCAAAGTGGCTCCTGTGCCCAAGGCAATCTCATAGTTAATTTCACTATAAGAGGCACTGAAGGCTTGATTGCAATAGAGCACAATGGAATTCAACCACATGTCTCTGGTCAGAGTTGTGATGGTGGTGCTCAAGAAATCTCCAGTGAGAGAAGCAGCAGCCACAATGACATTGTCGTTGAGGAACGTCGTCATGGCATTGGCTGATCTAACAGCGGCATCTACCTCTTCACCAGAGTATACGCTCATATAGTCGCTGATCGCATCTAGGGTCTGAGCAACCATGCGATTGGAAGTTCTAGTCACAGCCATAGATGATTTTACACCCCATTTCTGTCCGGGATTTCCTGCGATAGATCCAGATTAAGGGCGTGTTTTTGAGCCTAGCTAGGGTAACCTAGCTAGGCTCTGTTTTATCGAATGTCTCTGGTAATGCACCGTCTGATTGCAATTTTGAGTTTTCTGATCTCTGATTTACTTGGAGTATTATCAAATTTCAGATCTCCAAAGACTTTGGCAATCTCGTTGGGATCGGTGCGACAGTACACGAGCAAATCCTTATTATTGATAGGAGTATTCTCAATCACTCGTGCACAGCATTCCTTGACATCAAGATCCACCTCTTGCTGTTTCATCTCGGGATTTCGCCCGATCATATTGAGAACCTGGCCTCTCAGTGTTTTAGCTGCATCTTTGGTAATTCCAAAGTTCTTAGAGACAGCGAGAAGCGTTCTCTTAGTGGCTGATTTGATCTCCTTGATTTCAGCAGGAGATAAGGTATCCCAGAAATCATAGATTTCGTCTTGGGATGAATCAGATGGTGGAGTTTCCTGCTCTTTCTCATAGAGATGGGGATAGAGAATTTTAAGATCTTTCTCAACGGACTCTAGGTTCTTTAAACCATTTAAGTCTAAGAAAGATTTCTTACCCTCTTCATTCATCATAATGAAGCTCTCTACTGTATCGGGAGTCCAATTGAATAGAGTTTTTCGTCTCTTGGCATTCTTTCGACATGCCGCTTTGGATAGTAAAATGAGACTGGTATGCCGGAATGGATCCAGAGCTTCATCTTGAGCGAGAATCATTTTCTTGAGTTCATCATCGTAATAAGCATAGCCACTCCAGTCTTGCTCTCGAATCATTTTTCTGACTCTATAGGCTGAAGATTCGCTAGCAATGCCAGTCTGTTTCATAATTTCTCCAGCAGGAAGCATTGCGATTTTCAGTTGATCTTCTTTGGATAATACTGAGGGTATATCCGTGATATTGATATTCTGAAGGCATTCAGAATCGGGATAAACGACGGAGTTCTTATGCCACGGGAAGAATCCTCCTACGAGATCTCCCAGTAAATTGGCAAAACTCCCCGTATCCATCTTGGTAAAGTTGATGTATCGATCGTATCGCACTTCTTTGGTTTCTTTCAAAGAAGGATCTGGATTTTCAATCGTCGATTCCGTATAGGGAGAATCTTCTTTCTCTGTGGAATAAAGCATTTTCTGAGAACGATCAAAATGATCCAGAGATGCGATAATGTGGTTTTCCACTCGATCGGTTTCGGGAATCGCTTGAGATAGAATGGGATTGATGGTGGATTTCTTAACGACATTATCCACTGTGGATCTCACGGAATCGTAGGCAATCTCTTCATAGTCATTGAGAGCCAATCTGATATCCTTAATCACAACGGTACGATCGTAGTCATCCAAATGCTTCCAGTGTTCCACATAGTCAGGAACTGTGGCGGAAGCTCCCAGATGATAAAGAAATCCATTCTGTACTTTTGCAAAGTCTTCAGGAGATAGAGATAAGATCTTTCTCCTATGAGATGAAGTAATGAGGGGATAGAGGAATTTGGTTTTGATATTGAAGAAGAGATAAGGTAACACGGTTCCCCCTTCTACGATGGATCCATCTTTGAGAATGGTGGAATCAATGAAGACGCCACTTCTTCGATCCGATGAAGTCATGGGGCAAACCGTTATAATATCACTCCACTCCGGGTAAAAAGCTGATTGGACAATCACGACAGGTCGATTCGTACAAGCACCAAGTTCTTTTCTCTTTTCCACTTCTTTGGAGGAATTCATGTTATAGTAGAACCAGACCTGTCCAGGCATAAACTCTCGATATCCAGCCAACTTTTCATCACCACCTTTCCAAAAGTTACTTTATCAAGATGTGAGTGAGGTGATAAGTTCTGGCCAGTTAGGGCCGAAAACAGCCTCTTAACGTCGTAAGTTATTGAAATTTCCCGATGAATTACGATAATTTTCTAGAGAAATGATGAAAAGCATAATCTAGAAAGGAGGAAATATATCCGTGTCTACGACTAACTATTCCCAGGCGTTACCGCTGTTTGGGCCTGATGGAAAGCCCATTCTTCCGGTAACTCTTGCGGAATATGTGATTAATGGCGTGACGAAGAACGATCCCCAGTTTGTGGGTTCGATTTATCTGAACGGCATTAAAGTTTTCTCTACCACGACAGGAGAAGGCGGCACCATTGTCAATAACCCCCTGGATCCGTCCATGGGTGGTACTGGCTTCGACAATCTGAATGATCTGGCCAATAAGATCGCCGAGATCCTCGGTCTGACGACTGGAGGAAGCGGCGCTGAACCTGGCTCTCTGATCATTCCCATTGAGAAGGGTGGTACCGGCTCCACAACTGCTGCTGATGCTCTGACTGCTCTGGGAGCAGCTTCTGTTGCTCTCTACCAGGCAAGCATTCCTGTCAGCTGGACTTCTGCCGATACTGGTTATACACAGACTGTCTCTGTGACTGGTATGCTCAGTACCGACGTTCCTGTGGTTGGCGTTGTCCTTTCTTCTGATGCGGCTTCCGCGCAGCTTCAGGGTAAGGCCTTTGCCTGTGTGAATCGTATTACGACAGCGAATGGAAGCATTACGCTCTACGCTTACAATACGGCACCGACGCAGGCATTTACCATTCAGCTTTTGACCGTGCGCGGATTTCAGTAATTAGGAAGGAGGACGATGTTTCATGAAACTGGTATATGCTGCCTATGAAACGTGGGAGTCCGCTCATCTGACTTCCACGCCGGCAATTCGTTTTGACAAGACTGGCGTTTGCACCTATGCAAGCTTCATTTGTGAGGGAACTCTGCCCTTTACGGAGGAGAATCCTCCCAAGGGTCTGATTCGCTTCATGTCCGACGATGATATGGTTCTGAACGAGCTCACTGTGGAGGACTTTCTTCGCTATGAAACGCATCAGAACTACGAGTACGTGGACGATCCCAATGCATCTCTGGATGCAGTGGTGGAAGCGGCCGCTTCTGAAGATGGTACTGAAGTCACTGAGCCGGCAACTCCCGCTCAGGTACAGGTGCCTTCTACCTATTCTCTGATTCTGACCAATCAGCCTGTCCCCGAGCCCATTCCGGAGCCGGAGCCTCCCACTGAGGAAGAGCTGCTGGCAATGGCTAAGGCTGGCAAGGATAAGGACATCGAGAATGCCATGGAGCAGGCCATCTACAACGGTATCGACGTTAAGACGACCTATGGCACTGAGCACTTCACCCTGAATACTGAGGATCAGACTCTGCTGCTCGGTATCTATGGTATGGTGCAGCAGGGCATTCAGCAGTATCCTTATCACTCCTTCAGCAGCCAGACTCGTTCCAATAACATCTGCACGGTGTACTCTGATGAGGACATCAAGCAGATCGCCATTGTGGCCTTCGGCCATATTACCTTCCACGAGTCTTATGCCAACATGCTGCTGCAGTGGCTGAATCGTGAGACTGATCGTGAAGTAGTTGCTACCATCGTCTATGGTGCGACTCTGCCCAGCGATCTGATGTCTTACCTGGCTATGATTCTGACTTCTGCCGGTATTGATCCCAGCGTCATTCCCGGTTATACGGCCGATTCTTCTACAGACAGTGAGACCGAAACTGGTGCCAAGGAAGAAATTCCTGCGGAGCCGACGGGTGATACCACTGAGGAGACTCAGGATGAGCCCGAGGCCGATGTCTCTGCTGATCCGGAAGCCACTCCTGCGAATGAATCTGGGGACGGCGTTACTGAGAACTAAATAAACGAGATAAAAAAGACTAGATTCCATTTCGGAATCTAGTCTTTTTCGCCGTATTAGAGCTCCAGCTCAATGATCTGAATGAAAACATCGTAGCCTTCAGCCTTCAGAGTTTCCATCAACTTATCGGCATTCTCTCTGACCGAGAAGGAACCTACCTGGACCCTGTGATAGAGCCGGCCATTCACTTCTGCGTACTGGATGTAGCAGTCGTCGTAGCCCTTCTCTTTCAGCTCCGCCTGCAGCTTCTCAGCATTGGCCTTTACAGAGAAAGCGCCAACCTGCACACGATAGTATGTCTTAGTCACGGGATCAGCAGGTTCATCCTCAGAACCACCATAGATAGCGTTGTACTCTTCATCGGTATAGAGCCAGATGCAGAGGAAATTGTACACTTCACGAGAGGAGTAGATCCGAGTGCCATCTTCAAAGACAGCCTGAGATGATCCGCCGCCATCCAGCATGATGGCATACTCGCAACCGAGATCATACATCTTCTGGCGAGATTGCTTTGCCGTCAGGGACTCTGCATCACCATCTCCCACCACATGGAGAACGACTTTACCGTCCTTGGTGACACCAAGCATGGTTCTGCCTCTCTTAGTGGAGTAAGAGGGAATGGTGGAATCCAGAGTAGCATTGATGCCTTTATTGGGAGCCAGCAGAATATAACCAGAGATACAGGTATCATGGTTATCGTCCATAACCAATCTCATCCCGTAGTCCAGGTTATGCTGGGTATTGAGATACTTGGAATTCCAGGAGAGGCCGTAGCACTTCCACGTCTGATTAGCCAGAGTATATCCCTCGCTCTTCAGGTGGAAGGTGGGTTTCATAGTGCTGAAGCTGTAGAAGGATGCATTGCAAACAATGTTGCACCCAACAGCAGCTTTCACCATAGAGGCAACTCTGCCATTGCCCTCGATGAAGCACATTCTCTTGATTCTTTTCGGGTCAATAATTCTTGTCTGACCTGCCATTGTGAATTCATCATCCTTTCTATGCATTTCTGCAGGATTAAAGGGATGTCTTCGATCCAAAAAGAAAGGTTTATCTAAGGAAGAGCAAGTAAAGAGAGGAGAAGACTGGATAGTCTTCTCCTCTCTGGTCAGATCAGCACTTAGTCGCGATTCCGATCGCTGAAGTTCTTCAGGGGACGAGGCCGCCGATGTGTATTGGCACTCTCGAACTGCTTCTTGATCTGCAGAGCAACAATGCGATTCTCATCGCCTCTGCGCTCAGAGATCACCTTGGCCCGCAGGGTCACAGGACGAACGGGAACATCACGTCCGAAGGCATCCTGGAATGCACGGTTGTCATAGTCGAAGATTCTCATGATGACCTTATTGATATCAATGATGATACCAACCAGGCGGCTGTCATCAGAACCAACGATCTGCACGCGCTTCTTCTTGTTGATGGGAGTGCCATCCTCCCGCTCATGGGGAGCGAAGTTGGCGCAGAATGTCCGCAGGTCATCGCTATAGCGATCCACCTGAGGAGTAAAGACAGCATTGGCGTCGCTCACGGAGCGATCCACCAGATGACGAGAATCCCGAGAGATCCACACGAAGCACCGAGGCGGCTTCTTCATGCTTGCACCAGCATCGATCGTGACCTGCTTGACTTCACCTCTACCCAGGAACTCTTCGGCAGTCTTCATGACATACCCTTCCATATCCTGTGCGGAGATGATCCACTCACAGCCAGTCGGAATCAGGTTCAGCATATTGAACATCACGGGTGCCTGCTGAACGGTCTTGAGCTGACGCTTGATCGCGTCGTTTACGTTGAGCTGATCGATTTCTTTGTTACTTGCCATGGTTACTTTACCCTTTCAATAAAAATTTCATTCTACTGGGTGTATACTAGAGCTCTATAAAGCTCTTTCTACGGAACCATGATATCTGGTATGAATTTTTAAATTTGATAATGGATACCAGAAACCACTATCAACCTTGTACCTCCTCTCATATTTTCATAATATATTTGAGAAGGTCTTATGTTCCTTGAGGATCCCATGGCATAATCGTTGCAGTGAGGTTTACTATTGGATGAAAACCCACAGAGAACGTCGCAGTTCCAGATTTACTCAAGGTATGATCTTTATATCGTACTATGACGTGAATGCCAGATGGGGATATCTCGGTTTCAATGAGAAAATTGACAGTTACTGTTAAAGTATACGATGTATTGATTGCCCACTCAAGAGACATCAAAGTTGATCGTGGATTATTAGGCGGCCCAATGAATGCAGGTACGTAAAGATGTAATATCGTTGACGGTTCAGATACACTCCAAGGACCACCTACCGCCGATGAAGCCAGCTGAAAATTCAGTTGATGGGGCATAAAAATACCAAACCATCCAGTATAGAACTCAATATCCTCGGTTGTCGCGTTAATGGATGCACCCGTAGAAGCATGTGTTAAAGTTCCATTTAACTTACATATGGGATTTGATGAATAATCGAGATTAATATTGGGATGATCGCCCGCTACCGCTTCTTGAACGATCGGGAAATAGTATCCTGCTCCGTATGCAACGTTTTTAGTATTATCTTCTGAGGCCGACAGGGCCGATGGTATCAATAAAGCATTAGCCATTTTTCTCATTTTTAGAATCCATATTCGCCGGCGAATATGGATTCTAAAAATTTTTCCGGCCCGGGAATTCGGCCGGTAAGTACAGCCAACAAAACTTAGTTGGAACCTATATCGAGAAATTTTTACAAGAGGGTAATTCCGCGCCAAAGAATCTAGATAGGAAGGAGGAATGATGCTTTATGAAGCCCACCACTAGCACGATTGTCCGCGTTGGTCTTCTGATCGTGGCTCTGATCAACCTGGCTCTGCAGATGTTTGGGATCGTCCCCGAGGATGTCGTTGGCGACTCCTCTTTCTATGAGGCCGGTTCTTACATCCTGACCGCTGTGGTTGCCATCGTCAACATGTGGAAGAATAACAGCTTTACCAAGGAGGCAATTGAGGCCGATGCCTATATGGCTCAGCTGAAGCTCGAGAATAAGGCTGGTACTTCTTCTACGACTACGAGTGAGACCGGTTCCACCAGCTCCGAGAATACCGAGAGCAACGAGTAATAAATAAAAAACGAGAGATAGAGAAAAAATCTCTATCTCTCGTTTAAATTGCTTAGAACCACTTATTGAGGTCGGGCAGATACACGCCTTCCTCTTCAGTGACAGCAATGGATTGAATGCATCCCGTAATCATCCAGTTGATGAAGGGGACTGCTTCTCCATAGGTGCGATCGATTCTCTTGAAACCAAACATGTCGACACCATCATAGGTCTTATACATGATCTGATCAATGGTACTCAGAGCCTGGTTCTCCGGAGTCGTCAGAGGAGAGCCAATGAAGACCTTGTGGTTGTTATCCAGGACGATCACAAAGATCCGATTGCCAAATTCGGCAATGAAAGCCTGAAGTGCTGCATTAGTCATGATGAATGAAAACCTACCTTTCTTGCTTAGGATTTCTATCTTCTAGTTAAATTAGCCTTTTGTCAACGACACGTACGATAATCTATTTTATATAGTGAGGTGCAATTCTGTGAAATTTTACAATGTGCAGATTCCCTATAGAGGTGGCATTCCCGTCATCATGAAGAAGGGCCCCATTGCTTCCATCGAGCTGAGCGAAGATCAGATTCGTGAGCTGATGGACTGCAAGGTTCCACTGATGAATCCCGTCGATGGGGCTCCCTTCGTTCTGCCTACTGAGAATGTGAAAAAGGTCGAAGATCCTAAGAAGGAGACAGATGTGACAAAGACCGAGGAAGTTTCTTCTACCTCGGTTGAAGCGCCCGAGGCTCCTGTTACCAAGGAAAAGACCGAGACAGTTGAAACTCCCAAGGAAGAGGTTCTCGAATCTGAAGCTGGTGTAGCGACCATTGCCTCTCCCGTTGTGGAAGGTACCGCTGTGGGTGATCCCGCCATTACTCCGGTCGTTGAAAGCCAGCCCGCGGCAGCCACTACGCCTGCTCATCATTCTCCCGCTCTGGACTTCGACTATACCAAGGTTGAAGGCTACAGCTCTATGTCCAAGAGCAAGAAGCGTGATATTCGCGCCATGTATGTGAAGGGCATTGAGGCTGGCAAGACTGCTGAAGAGGTCTATGCCGAGATCAACACAAAATGAGACAAAAAAGAAAGAGATGCAGTCGAGCATCTCTTTCTTTTTACCACAGCTTTCGAGCAGTATCTTGGATCTGGGATAGAGGAACGCCATAGTCCTTCTCATCTTGAACGCCATTTCTATGTAGATAAGCATGCTCAATGAAAGCATAGACGGGAGAGGAATGTAATAACTTCCAGTGATCTCGATCTGACTTGTCTCGATCTGCATAGATATGAACGATGAGATTGGAAACGATTCCATTTCGAGCCAGATTCTTGAGGATCGCCATATAGCTATATCCACAAGATGCATAGAAGGCTTGTCTCTCATACTGGGGGTTCACATTATATTTGATACTGAGGATATCGAAAGTTCCCTCAGCAATATGAATGTGAAGATCCTCAGTATACATTAAGTCCAGCTGAGATGGAATGGAGTAAAAGGTATTATTATCGGCGTTATTGGGGTTGAGAATGGCCTTATAATATCTCTTACCTTTCTGACCAATATTGCGGAAAGTCAAGAGATTATTATTAGAGGAGAGAAATCCGATATAGAAGTTCTCCAAAGCCCATAAGACCTTATCGGACACATTGGGAATGAATTTGAGTTCGTTGGCCTGCATGAATTGCAGGATAGATGGAATGATCTTACACTTTGCCATATCTTCGTAAGAGAAATCCAGATGTAATCTTCTACAGAGATAATTTCTCTTGGCTTCCGTAAGTTGGGTAGGCGTGCAAAGAGGAACCTGAAATCGCTCTGTCCTGATGATTGCTCGATTGGTGATCTTAGCAATCTTCTTGGTATAAGATCGAAATTCTCTGATATCCTGCTCGGAGAGATAGATCCCAAGATCCTCTAAGGTGCTATCCGTGATAACACCAGATTCACCGCATCTGAAGCAGTTATAGATCATTAAATCATCTTGATTGAGATCGATATGAAGACCTAGATGAGCATGTGTTGGATCTTTGGTAGAATCGCCGCAGTATGGACATCTGACTGTATATTCCGTCTTATCGTCATTGACATTACAGACAGGAAGTTCTCGTAGTCGTTGGACGATAAGCTCTTTGATTTCTCGATTCATGCTCTTGCCTCGCGCGCAATATCATCCCAGCTTTTAAGAGATTTAAAAGAATCCATATGCCTAGGATAATTTGTGTCGAATCGCTCCATAAGCATTTTAGGATCGACTGTAAATCGTAATAATTCTGCTTCTGTTACGTTATCGACGGTATACCAAGGGCCATCTTTGATTCCATCATAGATAATAACTAATTTAAATATCCGGCCCGTTTTAGATACAGACATCCGAGAGATATAAATAAAGCAACGAATATTTGGAGACGAGAAAAGATCATCGCTAAACATAATCACGATAGCTCGAGTTTCGCGATCCGTGTTTGATGTAGTGACATTTAAGTCATCGAGCATTTTTGCACGAACTGCAGTCCTCGTTAATGATTTGAAAATGTCATCATACGGCCGATTTCCATTTTCAATTTGATCGACGCACTTTCTTTCTCCATTCGTCAAATTCAAATAGATTTTCATATAAATCATATCTCCTTTCTTTGTATATCCTCATGATATATTGAGGTTTACACAGATTTAAGACCTTAGAAAGGTGGTATCGTATGACTACTTTTGAATCTATGAGAGCTGATATTGTGGAAGAGCTGGATACACTGAAAAATAGTGAAGTCCAGATCCCCACTGTCATTAACGATGTGGCCGTGGTCATTGCGACAGTTGCTGGCGTAAGTGTCGAGACTTAAGGGCATATAGCGTTATTTATCAGCTACAACACCGTAAATCCGAGTAAAGCATAACCTAGTCTTATACCACAAACGAATGATAGCGCTATTTTTCGTTTATTTCCCGTATCCCAAAAATCTATTCCTTATATAAGGAGGGTACTTAGCATTATGAGACGTAGATACGCTTTCGAGGCTGAGGGGATCTCCGAAGAGGTCAAGTCTCAGCTGGAAAAGGTTGAAGACGTTGTCGAGGACAAGTGCACTACCGAGGAAGCCTGCGATAAGATGCTGGAGAAGATCGGCGATGAGAAGGAGAAGTTTGACAACGCTCTCCAGACCATGGCTGACGCCGCTAAGGATTGCAAGGACGGCAAGTGCGACAAGGCCGAGATGGCGGAGAAGATTACGCCCAAGATGGCTGAGCTGAAGGAAGTGGCCAAGTCCATTGGCGTTGCTTCTGAGGGCGAGGTTCTGACTGAGGCGGAGCTGAAGGACGCTCGTGACTACCTGAATGGCGTCGAGGAGATCGTCGAGGCCAAGACGGACGAGGTCTGTGATGGTTCCTGCGAGAAGTCCGAGGGCGAAGTCACCGAGGACGATGACGATGATGACGACGATTCCGAGGAGGCTGAGGAGGCCTTTATGGCTTTCGAGTCTTACCTGGATGAGTTGGATATGGCCGTTGAGAGCACCGTGTTCGACGCGGCTATGGAAGGCGCCAACATCGATGCAGCCAAAGCTCTGAAGGACGCTCTCGGCAAGATCCGCACTGCGAATAAGCAGATGAAGGCCGCCAAGCGCGTGAAGGACTTCAAGCTGGCTGCACAGAAGGCAAACGAGGCCGCTGGCTATGCCGACGAGCTGGCAACTGCGTGTAATAACATTCCTGGCTCTGTGTCCAGTGCTGTTATTGTCAATATTGCTGTCGCTCTGACGGTAATCGCTGCCGGTAGCGTTCTGGGTGGCGTGAAGGGCAAGAAGCTCATTGACGTTCAGAAGGCTGCTCGCGGTGGTGTCGTCGGCAAAGCCGGTTCTGATGCCGCTAAGGCCGCTGCTCAGCAGTTTAACACTGCTGCCGCTGCTGGCTATGACATGATGGGGAAGACCGTGAAAGATGAAGCACGTGACGCCACAAAGGCCACTATGGCTGCTAAGACCAAGGAGCTGAAGGGTGTTGCCCGTAAGACTCTTGGTCGGAATATCGGCGCTGGCGCTGCCAAGGGTGCTGCCGCTGCTGGCGTTGCATCTGCGGCTGGTGCTGTTTCTTCCATCTCCAAGTTCATCACCACGAAGCGCTTGACCAATGCTGATGGCGAGCTCGTCTCTGAGAACGTCCATAAGATGACGGCCAATGACGTCAATGCGCTGATCTCCGCTATTAAGATGAGCGCCAAGGGTCTGGCCAGTCATTTCCGGAAGCTGGCTGCGAAGTTCAGCTCCAAGAACCCCGAGGACGCTGCTTCTGAATCTTTCGCCGACACGTTTGATGGTTTCATCAGTGCCTGCGAGAGCTATCAGTTCGGCACTTCCGAGAAGTCTGAAAAGGCTCCCTATCTCTTCGGATGATTACAAATCCCTTGAACTGCATAGCAGTTCAAGGGATTTAAACCATTCCGTAAAATGATAAAATGGCGGTGATTACATGGATTATGTCGTATACATGAATGCATATACCAACGCTATAGAGGCGATGAACGATTTTGATCAAGATGAAGCCGCTGCAATGGAAGGGTTTAAATCGGAAATCGATAATGTTGCGAATGAATACACCACCGCTTATTCGCAGCTGATTGCTCGTTTCCAAACTGCGGTATCTTCAAAAAATAAAGCTGAAGCTTTGAAAGCCATCGATGAGCTGGATAAACTTCTTGGACAGACAATGCAAAAAGCTAGAGAAGTACCAAAAGATCATTTTGCCGGTATCAAGTTTATTGCAAAGGTCGCTTTAGCCGTGGCTGGATTATTCTTAATCATAAAGAGTAAAGATATCAATGCGATGGTTAAAAATCTCTTTATGAAGTCACCGATTCCTAAAACGATCAGTAACGCAATTGGAATGTCCAAAACGGCAACTAAAGTCACAAAAACCGCTCTTAATGTAGCGAAAGCCCATCCGACGGCGACAAGACGAGCGCTTGGTGCTGCTAACTTTTTCGTTGGTATCGATGCTGGTGGTATCGGTTTTAAGGCTCTTTTCAAAGGAGGCAAATCTGCTCTGAATGATATTCAAGCAGGTAGTCGAAAAGAATTTGTCGAAAAATATGGCGATCAGCCAAATGCATCCTCTGCTTTATATCGAAAATTCTATTCAATGCTCCAGAATGAGAAGGCTATGATTCCTCGATTAAAGCAAGAAATCAACGAATATTTTGCATCAAACACGTAAAAATACACCCATCTACCTTGAGAGTAGATGGGTGTTGGTATTATTCCTCGGTACCTGCAACGGGTGTTACGTGCGGAAGATCGCCGTTACGCTCTTTGAGCTTATAATAGCTATTCAGCGTCAGGACATCGTCGACCTGGCGGCCATCCTTTGTCAAGACAAAACTGTACACCTTGACCTTCCCATTAATATCACGGGAGACAATGACAGGATATCCGGAGATCTTCTTCATTTCGGAAGAAGTCTTGAGCTTTCCCTTTCCAGGATTCTTCACATATACATTGAGCAGTTCCTGGACACGATTTTCAGCAGGGCCACCTTTTGCAAGCTCAAAGCCGTTCGCGATATGTTTGGAGTCGGCGAGATACCGGACTACGGCATTGGGATTGGCAAACTCTTCATACAGAGCGGCCTTTGTCGCCTTCTTTTCTTTGCTTCTGCTGAAAATGGACTCCAGCGCAGCATCCATCAGATCAGATTCAAATGCTGCAGCATCAGAAATAGGTTCGGAAGTCATTCCGGTAATAAAAGTATCGAATGTGCCCATGAGATATACATCCTTTCATTGGTAATTGAGAAACCACAATTTGGCATTATATTGTGGTTGAAAACCCTAGAAGCCATAAGGCTTCTAGGGTTGAATTTATCCTTCATATCCCTCGGGAGACTGAACGAAGACGCGATACCGAGTAGCAAAAGATCTCTTTCTCAGGACCATATCTCGATATTCCTCGAGTTGTTTCAGCATCCGATCAGCTTCAGGACGATACTTCCGCTCCAGATTCGGATCAGAGGCAATATAATCCATGAAGGAATTGATCTCGTCGATCTTGGTATAGATCATATCCAGAACGAAGGAACGATCGTGATGAGAAGTCATCCGATCAATTTCAATCTGAATTCGATCCAGATCAATCCAAGAAGGAAGACCCTGCTTCAACTTATTCCGAAGAATGGACTCAAAAGCAGCGGTTCCGGGAGTAAACTTATCTCGATGCAGGTTGGATTCGACAGCATCGCACCATCTCTGGAACTTCGGACTGGATTCATCGATCTTATATTCCTTAGCAAAGGCATCGCGATCATATCCAAAGACGGTAACATTTGCCTCTACGGCATCACCCGTATAACGCTCTCTCAGATTGACTCCCAAAGTATTCAGTACCTTGGCATAGAGAGCTTTCAGATACATGGAGGGCGTAGAGGCAGACTGCAGGTAGATATCGTTGCTCAGCTTGGACTTCCGTCTCACGGTATCCACGATATTGACAGCAGCCCAACGCGTACGCTCCGAGATCTTATTGTCAGACTCCACCTCATTGTCTTCCGTCATAGCATTGCCGTAGGCCTCTACGATCTTGGAGAGTAAAGAGATGTAGAAGTCGCCGTATCCGCACTCATTGACAATGGAATCGGCAAAATACTCCTCTCTAATACCATTACGTCCTTTCACCCAGGAGCGAATGGTAGAGGACAGAGCCAGAGGAATGGTGAAGAGGCCATAACCCAGCTTCAGCGTATCCTTCTCGGCGTTTTTCATGTGCACATACATGTACTTGTAACTCCGATAGAATCTCTCCAGAACCTTATCAGAGTAGACCGTATGCCCAATCTCATGAATGATGGCGGCCATGATCTCCTTAGGCAGAAGAGAGATGATATCCCGGTTAAACATACCAGAATCCAGCTCAATCACCCAGTGATCAATCCGCTGCCAGGCTGTACGGATATCCTTGAAGGGATGATACTCCACCACGATCTCACTGACGATCTTATCCAGGAGATCCAGAGCCGGATAAACCCGAGCTCCAAAGAAAGGCTCCTTGGTCCGATCGTTCTTGATGATGGTTACCTCATAGGTATTCTTGCGATTGTAAAAGTTGCAGTTAGATAAGACCATAGAGAGGGTGCTTTCTACCTTCTTCACATTGCATTTGCCGTTGATGAAGTCAGAAAGGACCTGCTCTGCTACGGCCAATCTATCACTGTAGTTAGCCATGTTCTTATATTACCCCTTTCATAGAGGATTTTTCTTTTTGAATAAGTTAAACCCTTGTCAAATCGCGCAAGAACAGAAAGCTTTGACAAACTCGGTAATGAACTACATTCTGAAAGATGGTGAATGTAACTTGAATAAAACGGATTTTAACGTTTTGGGAGATCCAATCCAGAACGTACTTCCCATGGATTATGCTCCCATTATCAATTACGAGTTAGATACCGAAAATGACAGTTTCCGTTTCGACATGATGACGATGGGCATTCCTGCCTCCTACGACTTCATGAAGCGGTATCTGGAAGAGCACAATATCCAGGAAGCTGTTATTTACTGCATGAAGAGAACCACCTTCTTGACGAAGTATATTCTCTTCTTTGCTCTCATTCAGAACGCTCTGGATACTTATCGCACTTATGGATCTTTGAAGACTGCTCTCAATGTCATCAATCGATCCATTTTGATCTATCGGCAGAAGTATCCGAAGAGTGCTGATACTTTCGGCAATCTGAATAAAACGGAACTGGTGATCTGTGACTACATCAGGCATATGATCTCCAAAATTCGTGATATTCAGAGAGAGGAGAAAGCTCTGGAGACTTCTGTCATCACAGGGTGTTCACCCATCGTCCCCTACTCTGCCGTTCTGAAAAAGCCTTTCATTGGAGAGGTTGTGAGAGATCATCCTGAAGTAGATCCTTCAAAGTTCGATCTCTTGAAGGAGCAGGAAGACGAAGAAATTGAGAACGAGTATGAAGAGTTTATCCATTCGATGGAATCCTGGCTGGATACTCCTTCGGATGAGGTGCGGAAAGCTCTTCTCAATAACATGATGACCACTCTCTGTAATGCCGTTAATATGGGCTGCATTATGGAGTATCACGTCTTCTTCAGGGAGCCTATTCTTGATCTGAATCGTTTGGGAACTCTTTCCATTACAGTAAACGCCGCCTATAACTCTGGAGATCATTCTGGGCTGAATGTGGCAAGGCGGTATTACTCTCTGGCATTTCTCTGCCGGAACTGGTGTGATGCAAGAGACGGTGACGAACAGCAGCGGATGGTAGACTTTGCCAGTGCAGTCTTCAATCCTCTCACCACTGATTTCTCCACCATGTTTAATCGAGTACAGAATATCCTCTCCAATGCATCTGAGTCTGCTCTGCTCAGCGAGCTGGATAAATTGGATGCAATGGACCGATTTATGAAGAATCCCGAAAACTATACAGCTACCAATACTTCTACTGATCCTCTGGAGTTGTTTGATCTCACTCCCTTGATGAATTACATCTTCACCAATCGGAGATTCCGTACCAATCAGTACACCAGATCTGCTTTCATGGACATCCCCAGCATTGGTGGATATACCTTCTACAAGGGATTTTTGATTGTGGAGCCCGAGACTCCTGAAGGACATGAGATGAATTATCTTTACATCCCCGTGGTGGATGATCTGAATGGGAGTCAGGTCTCTGTAATCAAATACTGGAGAAATGGAACCATTGAGGTCATCTCTGAGTCTCAGTTTAACGACGAGATCAGAGGATAAAAAGAAAATACCTAGAAGCTTTTTATAGCTTCTAGGTATTTTATGTCATTCGGAATCCTTCTTGAGGAGATCAGACCGGATCATATGATACCAGCCTTTACGCCCTTCATCTGTCACCTCAAAGCCAAAGTGCTTGAAGAAAGCGACCTTGGACTTGGGTTCATCGTAGGGAGCATAGTCTTCCTCTTTCACATAGAGAGTTTCGGGCCCATACGTAAGAGCCTTCTCCATGAGAAATCTTCCATAGCCTTTTCCTCTCTTACGAGGATCTACTTCAATCCACTGAAGGTATTTGGATCCTTCTTTGGTTTCTTTTACAGAGAAAAATCCAATGAAGAGCCCATGACGATCTGTGGCGTAGAAGGCAATGGTTTTATCATCCAGCTTCGCATGGGTAATACCATGATATCCCAGCCAGACGATATCAATATTGGCTTCCGTAAGACGAGTGAGTCTGGTAGTCAATTGCTTCATGGGCATCATAATTTAGTCCCTCTTATCTTCGCGTCATTCCATAGTAGGTTAGGAATGCCTCATTTCCAATGATACGAGTGATAGCGCCACTGATTGAGATAAAATGCTTGGCATCGTTCAGGATAGCGAAGGCCTCATCATTTGCCTCTTCTGTAAAGCAGACCTTCTCAGAGACCGTATCGCCATCATAGTCTCCTCCCAGGCCCTTCAGATAAACGTTATCCATAGTAACGGTATCCACAAACATGGTGGAAACCTGATCCTGGGGGAGATTGGGGATTACCTTGGGATAGAACGGATATTTCTTCCCGTTGATTTCCATAGGTTCATGCTCTTCTGTAGAAGTCACACGAACCATGGACGGGAAAGTACCAAAGTAATCTTCCAGAGGATATCTCGTAATGTAAGCCATCTTACCACCAAATTCGAGTGTTTCGACGCAGGCCAGATACAGAAGATCTGTCCAGGTCATCGCTCTTCTGGCAGTGGGAGGAGCTTGAGGATTACGAGGATCTTTGGAATAAGGTCTACCCGTAAAGAGCATATAGGATTCAGAGCCATCTGCCATTGGGATAGTCAGAGGCTCAAAACGAGCACCAAAGGTCTCCATGAACTGCTCTACTTTTCGTTCGATATAAGCAGGAGTGTATTTGGCCATAACATCTCCCACTTTCTCGAACTTCAGCTCATACTCACCTTTCTCGTTCTTGACCAGAATTTGCTTTCTCTCACGAGTTTCAAATTCCTTGGACATGAAATCGATGATCCAGTGCTCAATGAAAGGATACGCCATGGAGCAGCAGGTGGCAATGGGAAATCCAGAGTGGAAAATATCCACCATAAGATCCTTGGGCGTCTGAGCTCCAGAGGTAATGGGCTCCGTAATAACACTACGGGCACCATAGGCAGTCGTCTTACCAATGACAAACTGCTTCATGAAGCCCCGCTTACCCTGAACCAGAGACTGACCATATCTCCGGATTTCAACCAGCTGATCCTGAATAACGAATTCCGTATGATTGGAGAAATCTCCAAGAGTTGGAGCTCTCAGAGCGTTGACATACTGAATGACCTTCTTATACATGTCATTCAGAATAGGGATATCTCTCTTATGACCAGAGAAGTTTGCATCTCGATAGAAGACTGGAATGACGGGGAATTTGGAAATGAAGATCTCATCATCTGAGCAGTTCATCAGAAACTCCACATAGTCGTTATGGCTATGCGAGTTATTCTTCTCGAACTTTAGCTCATGAAAATGAGTGATGAGCCAGCGCAAACCAGTTGCATTGGGATCATAATCCTCATCTTCCTCAGTGGTCTTTTCCAGTCTGCCATTGCTATTGATTCTCCACGTCCCTTTGCCAGCAGCGACCAAACTTGCATTGCTCTGTAAAGCACAGAGAACCTCATAGGCATAAGGATGGAAGAATTTTCTCTTGAGATCGATATAGCCATTGAGCTTTCTACGTTCATCGGGAGTGCTACCAAAGATCTCGTAAGAGAAGAGACCTTCCGGATGCGGAACGTTACCCTTCTCAAACATAATGGTTGTGGTAACGGGTTTGAACTTATTGACTTCAATGGTCTTATCGGTGCAAATACCAATGTGCATAGGAGTACCATGGACATTGATACCGAGATTCTCCAAATACTTTCCAGCTTTGGAGTTCTCCGCTTCCATAGCCACATACTGGGTATCCACTAGACTGACATCGATCTTGATCGGATTATTTCCCAGCATGGTATTGATTCGATTTAAAGAGCGATTCAGATTTTCTGTAATTCTATCACGACTCATAATGCTTTTATCACCCCTCGCGCCAGAGAATCCGATTATCGCAATACATGTGCCTACTGTCAGAGGAGCTCTTTGCGATCTCTCCCGGAAGGAAGTAGATGTAATCGCCCTCATAGACAATGTAAAGATCCTGGTTTTCTAAGAAATCCCAGAGAACTCGTTGGATCGTAGCGGTAATCTCTTTGGTGAATTCAATCGATTCAATAGTATCATCCAGGTTATCATAATCGACCTGGCAAATATCGTTACGGATAGAGGTTTTAGCTCTGAATCCGTGGAGATAATCAGAGCCAAAGTATTTTCGAATGGCGGGAATCTGATAGAGCATGTAAGCTGCGTTCTGAGCGATAGAAGCAGCAACTTTACACAGCTCTACTCCATTCTCATAGACACCCTTCGCAGCCAGCTGATCCATGGTAAAGGGAGTAATTCGAACCATATCAGCCAGATCCCATACTCTGATAGACTTGGGGTCATACATGGAAGGCTTAATGAAGCTTCCTACCTTCGGTTTCCGGAGTTTCTTTAAGAAAGGAATATTGAGAACCATCAGTCTACTCCTTTCTCAAGATTAATCCTGGAAGACGTAATCAGATCTAGGATGCTCACAAACAGGGCAGGCCTCAGGAATATCAGATTCCTTCAGATAGAAGTTTCCGCAGTGCGTGCAGACCCACATACCAGGAAGTTTCACCTGCTCACCCGTATCATAGAAATGACGGATAGCACCAATGACAGCTTCATGACGACTCTCCACATCAATCAGATGCTGGGCCAGTTCAGCTGCTTTGGTATCTCCCATTTCAAGAGCTGCCGCTTTCAACTTGGTATACATAACAGCAGCGTCGTGATGCTCCATTTCCACTACCTTCTGCATAGCATCCATGGCTTTCTCAGGGATTCGATTGAGCTGCTTTACCCACTGCTCAAAGTGCTCTTTCTCATTATCGGCAAGGATCTCAAGCTTCAGACCCGCTTCTGCATAGCCTGCTTCTTTACAAATACCTGCATAAACTTGATACATAGCATAGGCATATGCTTCAGCCCCTGCTGCTCGAGCCTTCAAAATATCAATTGCACTGATTTCCAGATCAGGCACTTTCAATCAGTCCTTTCTTCATCTGAATAAATTAGGGAACTGTCAAATCCGATACAAAAAGAAAGGGTTTACCGCAAGATTCACTCAAGCAGTAAGCCCTTTCTTTTTGCTCATTTATTGGTGATTAGATCGATAATTGTATCAACTTCAACATGTGTGACTTTAAGAAGTTCCATATGCATCCGCTGTTCTTGTGGCGTCGCTCCAAAGTCAACTTTCACAGGATATAATTTACGATCTTCAAATCGATATCCAGTCACATACACATGGCCTTCGGCATAGAATAGATCTGGAGCGTATCCATGCTCGCCTGTTTCTTTCCAAACTTCTGTGCCCGGAACGATCAGCATCGTACTTGCAGATCTCATATTGAACTGATCAGCACATAAGCCTGAAAGATATTTATTAAGACGAGCGATCCCGAATTTTGAGACCAGAAAGTAGCATTCAGACAAATTCGTCTGGACCGGCAAATTTAATTTATTGGGAGGAATCGGTGGAGCCTCATATTTTCTCTGAATAAATCTCGAAAAATTATGAAGCTCAGCCGTGGCATATAAGAGAACGCCGAGAATGACAAATAGAGGCAGTGCCACAAATGCCATTAAATCAGTAAAGGTCAAAAGGTCGTCCATAATTTTCTCACTTTCCAAAGAATGGCTTTGGATCACCGATACTAGAGATTAAGAATGGAATATTGATCGGGTATTCCTCAAAATATTGAGCATTCAAAACTCCTAGCACTTCATGATCCTCTGTATACTTGATTTGATCGGTAATCATGGCCTTATCGATCGCTCCCATTGTAGAGACCTGCGTGTCTACACTCACGGCAGCTAGATTCTTTTGGATAATTTCGGGTTTGACCCCTTTAGAATCCAGCAATCCAAGCAATCTGGAGGACACTACTTCAGGAGAATTCGTATCCACTTCCGTTACAGTATCTAGATATTTGAAGATGGTACCCCATCCAATGCTCTTCAATCTTGGAATGGATCTGAGCTTATTGCCTACAATGGCCAATCCAAGAGGATAGAGATTGTGATGATACAGAGCGGAATTATACTGCTTCTGCAGCTTTGCCTTCTGAACCAGAAAAGACCACATGGTCTGTCGATTGATGAAATGACTATTCTCTCCCTGGGGAATCACAAAGAACCAGTTATCTCTGTAAGCATACTGGAAATCATATTCGTCTTTGGAGATGAGCATATTCCAGTCGTAACATGCAATCCCCTCCTGCTTCAGATAGAGGGGAATGATAGACGGCTCCAGATACTTGGAATCAATCAGAAAGACGTCTTTGACGTAGTCACAGATATTTTTGGCGATAGGAATCCCATGAGAGATTGCGTCATTGATGAAGAAAAACTTCTGGTTATCAGGTCGATTGATATCGGCATGATGCGCTCGATATTCCGGAACGAAAGCTCGATTCTTAAAGACATCTCTTGATGAAGTATAGATGGCAAAAACCCGAGCTCGAATTCCGTGTTTGGTAGCCCACCACTTATAATGAGCGATCAGATTGATGATATTGACAGCACAGTGTTTGATGGCACTGATACCCATTATCTGAACTTCCTCATTGGCGGTGGGACGATGTAGCCTATGAAACACATCATCGAGATTGATGAAGATATCCATGGACTTGATATACTGGGATCTCTCCACAATTCCCAGATACTCGTTGATCTGGTCATATCTTGCTTTATAACCGTTAAAATATGCATCCATAGTTTATAGAGTCCCTTCAAAGATAGTTAGAGGTAAGCTCAGAGCCATATAAAATCCGAAGGAAATTACTTTCCTTCGGATTTTTCAGTCACAAACTGGGAAGCATAGACAGAACGGACTGAATTGACAAATTGCTTGAGATTCATATAGAGCTCTGCGATACGCAAGGTGCCCTTCTTGGCATTATCCCATTCAAAGATCAAATTTGCCCAGTTCTGTCGTAGCATCATATATCTCTTCTCGTCGGAGCACTCCCTGACAATATTTGTAGCTCCATGGGAAGAATTGAAATCGCTGAATGGCAACTGATAGGTGGATGGATCATATGCATTTGGATCATAAATCCACGAAACACCGCTGCTCATATGAGATAAAGCGAAGATGGGCGCTCCCATCAGAGGTGTCTGAATCACGCAAATTGCAAATTCCTGGTGATGTAACGTTGCTCTAGCAATGCAATTCTTGAAAGTGATTGTATAAGAGCGATTCTCTTCGATCGTCTGATCAATCATGTGATATTCGTTGTTCACAAAATAGCTCATGTATTTCTCACCCATTGTGCGCTGCCTCCTTGATGATCTTGAGAGCCCGAGTTTGAGCTTGAGCATATACATCTCCAACGCGTACGGTAGTGCCTACAAAGTTATCTAGATCACCACCAGCTGTAAAATGGTTATCGTGGGTCTTGCAGAAAAGCTCATAAACGCCCTTATAAATATCATGATCTGATAGCACAATCCAGTTGTTCCCAATGAATCTTTTGAAATGGTCGTTGACGATATCCTGATGAACATGGTGTCCGTTATGGATAATCACAAAGTCGCGTTTAGCGAGATCACCAAGGAATCCAGTATAGAAGAAGATTGGCTGGCCAAGATACCTAAAGAAGTTCGGCGGAATTCTAGCATCGCTATCATATCCAATGACGGGCTGAAAACAGATCACTCGGGATGAAATGGGAGCTTGCTTGACCAGTTTGAAGATCTCGTTATTACGAATTTCCTTCTGTAGAGTTCGATAGATTCTATCACCCTCTTCGATCATGATGAAGTTGTAGTTCCGATTCATGTCGTTACCTCCTAGAAAAATACTGCAGATAAGAGCCTTTTCAGTTTAAGCTCTTATCTGCAGTAAAATGATATTTGACCATTCCTAGCCAATGAGATCGGCCTTATTTGATAGATTTAATTCGGCATTACCGACTACGGACACGTCGATGGCCTTGTCCATATCAAAGCGCCTCACCTTGATATAGCAGTATTTTGCCCCTTCTTTGAATTCAGGATATCTCTCAGCCAGAAGATCCGATATCATCTCAATGATCGTTCTTCTAAATACAGCCGATTCTGTCCTGAAGAAGTAGTTTTCGTATTTGGGGTGAGCGGATGTATTGTCGTAATTGACGAGACTGATCTCCCACTCATCATTCTTCCTTGGTATTCTCTGAATGAGTTCCATGCATTTCTTAGTGAAGAATTTCTCCTTTACCCGAATGATGTTATAGATAGAGCGCTCGCATTCGCTGCAATTGTAATTGCAGGCATAAGCGGTCGCATATCTCTTGGGGTTATCGGTACAAGCTCCTCCATATTGCAGCATCAACTTCAATAGTTCATTGGAGTGCTGAAACCGTTCTCCCGTCAAAATATAATGAGCGGCATGACCATCTCCGTAGTATTCGACAATCACCGCACCATCTTCCATTGTAAAGTTTTCTCGTTTCATAGCGATTCTACCCTTCTATCTTAATACAATGACCTTCATCATTATGAGAGGGTTAAAGATTTCCTAGCTACCTTTTGGCAGCTAGGAAATTTGTTTATTAGAGATTTCTCATGAAGTCAGCAATATCGGCTCTGAGATTTCTCTCAGGACGGACAAAGACCTGACCATTCTCAGGTGTTTTCACGGTAAAGAACCCATCTTCGGTAACGGCGGCAGATTCCATAGCGGGAGCCATGCCATCCAGAACTCTCTTCGTCTTCTCAGAGTGAGAGAAGATATAGTCCGTGAAGTTCTCCATGGCGGAATCAAATTCGGCCTTCTTCACAATATTCTTGACGGGAACGGCAATGTCCATATAGGCTTCCTCACAAGAGGGACCATGAACACGGTCAAAGCACACCATACGGCCAGGACCAGTAACGTCAATGGTTCCATCGGCGTTTCTCTGCTGAGGAACGAGGGTGCGAGCAGAATGAGCAGGAATGATTCCCTGCATCATGTTTCTCATCAGGCGGTTACCGGGAGTGCCCTCACCCTGATCCAGGGTTTCCACAGTGGCCATGAGCTTATCGCCTTCCCACCACCAGTCCTTCAGCAGGATAGCGAGGTTATTGGGATCGATAGTAACCAGACGCTCCATGGTGACCTGACCAGTGGGAGGAATGGGATGGCCGTTCTCACCAGGCAGACCGCCGGCATGACGGATCTGCTCCACAATGTGAGGAGCGTTCATCATGATATCCAGGATCTGCTTTGTCCACAGACGACGGTTTCTGTTTCTCTTACCCACCGTCATCATGCAGCCTTTATATCTCAGAAAAGAAAGTTCACCGGTAGTGCGCTTGCCCTCACCCACGATTTCGAAACTCTTTTCACGAGTTTCAGGGTCAAGGCTGGACTCCACTACGGCAAAGAAATCGTAGTAACCAGAAGGCATTTTCATCGCCCTTCCTTTCTGTAAAATTCTTTGTAAAATCGTTATCAGGGTGTTAAAGCCCAGCACATTCTGGGCCAAAAACATCCGGTTAATCATGATAACAAATAAATCTTTCCAAGAAAGGGGCAATGTATCAAATGGCCTCTCGAGCACAATTGATTTCGTACTGCGGAATGGTAGATCGGGCCGGTTCCATCGATGAACTTCGTTCCATTGTGGGAGACTATCCCGAGCTGATCTATTCCCAGATGGGATGCGCTTCCATTATGAAAGCCATTCCCAAACTGATTGAACGCCATGATGAAAAAGATTTCGATTATCAGTTCATCATGACGATCATCAACCAATATCGTTGCCGTGCCATTGGTGGATATCAAGATCATGTGAAAGAGTATGGTACCCTGGATGGTGGATCTCCTCATGAGTGGGCCTTGAATATTTTGAGGCTCTATGCCAGAGAGATGATCATTCATACAGAGGGTGCATGCTTAGTCAATCCCAGCGTCTCTAAGAATTTCCCTGAATCTCTGAAGAAGATGGGAATTGACTCTCCCTATGTCATCATTGGTTACATCTTCTTCATTTTCGATTATTCCAATGCGAATGTCGAGCTGGCCGATAAAGCCTATGACTGGTTCACGAGAAGATTCGGTTACATGGAAGCAATGGTCAACTTCTTACAGACCTTTGCTGATACGTGCTGCGCTGTATCGTCCGATGCCGTTGAAGCTCTAGCTCGAATTGCATGCTTCGTTCGTTTGGTTGATTCAAATCGGCATACGAATGAGTATAGTCCGGCCAAAGATAATTCGTTCCTCTATCGCTGCAAGAGAAACGATACTGGTTGGCTCTGTGATGAGCTGGAAAATTATCGTGGCGCCGAAGGCATGCCTAAGTATGACCTGGATGGAAATCTGATGACAGAGATCCTGGATCTCTTCACCATGTTGAGCAATTCTCTGCAGGATCGTTTCATTACGGAGAATTTCTTCTATGAATACATCACAGAGATTGCTTACTATTATCCTCTGATTCAGCAGCGCCGTGATATTGCTGAGAGATACGAGAAATATTTCGATGATTGGGCCTTTGACTACATGGCTACTCTAACTGATGCAGTATATAATGCAGTCTCTAAGGTTACCGATTATAAAGATCCTCAGCAAGATCGAGCCGCAACTCGACTCATTTGTATGGCAGTGGAAGATGTGATGCGTGACATGCATCATCGTTTCCCTGGCGTCACTCCTGAAGTCCTGAAGCTCTTCCTGGATGATACCATGAAGGCTTTCGGAAGAGGGTTCAAAGGATTCTCTGAAGGTATCTCATGGTCTGTGGGCGACATGGTTCAGAAGATCTGTGAATCCGATAAGGCGACGATGGAATCTGATTTTGATTGCATTGAGTTGCTTCGTGCAATGGAAGCAGAGGGCATTGGTAACGATGCTGGAAATGATGCAGTTGATAATGCTTCTCTCCATAGAAAGGCATCTGGTACTGCTAGCGCTGCTAAGAATATGAAGGCAGCAGAACGAAAGATCTTCAACGCCTATCACAAATACAAATCCAATGAGCAGAAGGTCGATCAGACTCTGGCCAAGGGAATCAATGCTCTGAAGAAAGCAGTGGTGGGAGATCAGCAGAAGATCCTCATTGAAGGTAAACCCTTCTCTCCCATTGGATTCCTCAAGAAAGTGATTCTCACTGTGGGCATCTTTAACTATAGCAAAATCGCAGGTATCCTTGCCATCATTGTGAGTAAAGTCATGAAGGGCAAGGCTAAGAAGTCTGAGAAGAGACAACTCCTGATGGAGCTGGAAGAAGAGCTCATGATGGTCAATGAGAAGATCGAAGATGCAAGAGGTGATGGGAATCGTCAGGCCAAGTATGATCTGATGAGAACCAGAAACGCTCTGCAGAATGCCATCAGACGGCTAAAATATGGCATTGGCGCTGAGGAGAAGAAGCCTCAATACAATGCCGAACGTCTGAGATCTACTCAAAACTACGAAGATAGTAGTTTGAGGGGGTGAGAAACATGGATCGTGAACTGAAGAGAATTGATCTCAATCAATATCTGAGTTTATGGGAGAGAGCTACAGAAGCTCCCAATCCTGATGATATCACTACTTCTACCGATGATGCTATGAGAAGAGCATCTGGCCGTCGAGCAGACACTGGTGACTTTGATCCTTCTCGGACATCTGAAGAGACCAGAGCCGAGAATGCTGATAATGCCGGTGGAGAAGCTGGTATGGCTGATATTGATACGGTGGAACCCGATACTCCTGGAGAGAATCCCGATACCGATAATCCCGATGATATGGGTGGCGGTGATGATCTCGGTGGAGATATGGGTGATATGGGTGGAGATGACTCTGGTGCTGGTGAAGACACTGGCATGGGGGATGATCAAGCACCCAATGAAACCCCTGAGCAAGCCAAGCAGATTTTCTTTTTGCAGAAGAAGATGAACCAGTTCTACCAGGTGTTGAAGAACACCTGTGATTCCCTGACTGACTATTCGGCTCCGTCCTCTACCGAGGAATTACAGCGGATTTTCAATCAGGCAGTAGGTCATCTCTCTGCTGCCAAGGAAATGCTCTTTAATTTGCTCACTTCTCCTTTTACATCTGCAAACTATGCAGATAAGCTGCGTAAGTATGTGGCTTTAAGACATGTCTATAGCACCATTCTGAATGTCTTGGATATCCATTTTGATGTACTGGATCAGATGACGCAAGCCAAGCAGCCCAGTAAATGACGATGAAAACATGATGGTAAATACCCAAGACTTTCTGAATTACTCGGATTTACTATCAATATTTGCTCGAAATCGCGTCAGTATTTTCTGTGGTTCCTATAGCGCAGGAACTTCGGCAGATACTGGCCATTACAACTGATTAATCCCGAAGAACTTCAGAAATCACTGAGGTTTATAGCACTCTTACTTAAATTCAGTAAGGAGGTTAAATCCCTTATGCCCGGATATAGCGATTACAAGCCGGGTCTGGGTCAGACGACTCAGATTGCCGGTAATGACTATGCATCCGACGACTCCATGGGCTTTAAGCAGGACGTGGCGCACGTGCTGGAATCCTATCAGGCTCGCGGTACTTCCCTGTCTGATATGATGCAGCAGGTGCTGTTCAGCTCCACTGCCCGTGAAGAGTTCCTGTCCAGCGTCATGGAAAGCATCATGACCAGCCCCATCTTCATGGATGACGCCTGCGTCAACAATCGCTTCTATGACAACTATGCCGATCGTCTGACTCAGCTGGAGGAGAACTCCCTGAAGCAGGCGGCTATCGAGTCCATCGTGACCGGCTATAGCCCGATCGTTGCATACAATCCCTTCTTCCTGAAGAAGCAGTGGATCTCTACCGTCTTCAAGGACATCCTGATGACCGAGGTTCCCGCTTCTCCCGTGATCAACTACGCCGTTGAGCAGCGCTTCCTGAAGACGATGGACGGCACCGAGTATCCCATCCCCGATGTGTACTACGATCCCGCCATCACCCGCAGCCTGTCTGCTGCTTGCACTGGTGCCGCTATCGCGGAGAATCCCATTCCTCTGACCAGCCTGAAGGGCCTGAACCTGATCGATCCCACCTACATCCCCGGCATCGTGAAGAACGATCCCGCTGTGGAGCTGACCCAGGATATCTGCATCTGCGCAGTGACCCTGACTGATGGTACCGTGGTGCCCTGCAACATCCGTACGGATGTGACCACCCACCAGTGGACCAAGGGCAAGATCGAGTACAAGCGTACCGATCCCTACGGCAACCTGCTGTCTACCGTCACCGATACCCTGTTCGGCGGCGTTGACTTCGTGACTGGCACCGTGACCGTGCTGGCTCAGGAGGGCAACGTGACTCATGTCACTCTGCGTGGTAAGATCGCCAACCGCTGGAACGATCGTTCTCTGACTGTCGTTCGGCGCGTGGAGCCCATTCAGTTCGTGATGCCGGAGTCCGGCAACCGTCTGAACACCCCCGTGACTCTGGAAGATGCTGCTGATGCTCTGGTGACCCAGAACATCGACATCATTGCCGATAACGTCGACATGATGGGCCGCACTCTGGCCGAGTTCGAGGACTTCGAGATCCGCGACTACCTGGATCGTTCCTATGAGGCGCAGGCCAACGCCGGCAGCATGGGCGTGTCCTTCCTGGACAGTGACTCCCTGATCGTCAAGGGTCACTTCGACGCCATGCCCTATGAGTCCTTCACCAACAACATCACCGATTGGATGAAGGACAGCCGCGAATACTTCGAGCGTGTCCTGGCTGGTCTGAAGACCAAGCTGAAGACCGACGAGGTCGTCGTGGTTTGCTACTCTCATCCGAACCTGATCCGTTTCCTGCAGAACGGCATCAACTGGGTCTTCTCTGATGATACCCAGATCTCCGGCATGAAGATCAGCTACAACTTCGGTATCTACACCTCCTCTCAGGATCGTGTTCATATCGTGACTTCCATGTATGTGCCTGAGGACTCTGGTCTGCACTTCGTGGTGATTCCCACCACCAAGGAGCTGATCACCTACAAGCACTTCAAGTACAACGCGGTGATCGATCGCAACTATCGTGATCCCGTGCATCCCCTGACCCCCAACGTCATGGTGACTCAGCGCACCCTGACTGTGGAGGTGCTGCCGGTCCAGGGTCGTATGACCATCGCTGGCCGCGAGGCTTACAGCCCCATCACCCTGAAGCGTGTGCTGCCCGGTGATGTTGCTGGTGCCGTCCTGGGTGCTGCTGGCTCCGATACTGGCGTGACCACCACCGCCATGAAGAACAGCCTGGGTTATGTCCTGACTGCTGCTGGCACCGCCGCTACCGGCCATGCCACCGTTGACACTGCCGTGTTCGGCAATGAACTGACTGGAAACTTCATCCAGATGAACATCCAGCTTCCCGGTGTTGCTGCCGGCGGCTCCTACGTCGTCAAGCAGTACAATCCTGCTCTCGAGCAGTATAATGGAAAGGATGAGTTCGTCAAGGAGGTTGACGATCAGTGGATCGAGACCAAGACCTATGCTGCCCAGGATCTGATGGATGGCTATGCCTTCCTGCTGGGCGACGACAAGGCCGACGTCGTGATTCAGCTGTTCAACGCCGCGAGTTACATCGACGGTGCGTCTCCCGCTCTGACAACCATTACCGTCAAGAACGGCATCACATTTCAGTGATTCAAGTTTCACAGGCTACGGCCTACTGACCAGTGATAACGAATTTCTGACTGATCGGAACTTCTATTTTATCTTTGGGAAACAGTAACTGAGGTGTCAAAATCCCCTATCCGAAATAAAAACGGATAGGGGATTTTTCTTTGCAAAAAGAAAGAGACCCCAGGTTGGAATCTCTTTCGACATCGTGATTCTCAGAGCAATACAATGCATCCGAGAATCACGATATAAGACGCTGCTCCGCAATACCCCTCGAATAATTTACTGAGGGATATTGCGGATTTGTGTCCATTGGCCGCTCCTGTCTCCAGGAAGGTCTTTACTAAGAGCCAGATCGCTCCAGCAAAGATGATTGGAAATAATAGCCACATTGCATTGCCCAGGATCCATATCAGAATGGCAATGCCAATCAATACGAGGATAATGCTCATTTTCTTTCCTCCTCGTTCTGAGCCATGAGCGCACCGAGGCTCATGGTTTTAATGAGAATCATATCAATCTCATCTTTGCCATTCATCTTACGCTTGGAGTCTTTCACTTCTCCACGCTTGATTCTCTCAATATCGTACATCGTTTTGCTCCTTTCTTTTTAGCACCACCAGCCATTAATGGTGATGAGTATTAAGCAGCCGACAATGACGAAGATGTCAAAGCCGACCATGACCTTCTGGAGAATGGGGAGATCTTTGCGGTCAAAGATCGTAACGTTTGCGTACACGATAAATGCGAAGCCGAACACAGCGCCAAACACAGCCAGGATAGTAGACAGAGTAAACATAGAAATTTCCTTTCTGAAGATATCAAAATTAAATTTGAGAGATGATCCATTCTTTGTCTTCTCTCTTTTATCTTCATAGGAATGATATCTGAATCATTGGTCGGGAAATACGGGAAATTTTTGCGGATCCCTATAAAAATGATCTGAAACTTCAGCAAATACCGACCAAAAACAAGCCGCTAATGTAAGGCAGGTGATCAATTCCGTGGCAAAGATTAGCGTTGAAAAATCTGCATATATTCAGAGCCAGCAGCAATACTTAGCTGATCTTAAGGTCGGCCAGTTTGCCAAGTTTCTGAATAAAAATCCCATTTATGTCACGTATTACCCTGTGATCAATGCGCTCTCTCGAGTGGATTCGGGCACAGGTGCAATTCAAGAAGAGATTGGTCCCAATTCTCCTGTCCGATATAATAAGATCAAGGAGCTCCCCGCCTTCAACTTCCCAGAGATGAAACCCGATGTCATCAATGACGAAGGTGGCTACGACATTGAGCTGGATTTGACCGATATTGCCTTCATTGGTGGAACGATTCGTCCCCGTCCTGGAGACTATATGAAGGTGACGCTTGCCAATAGCAAGCCTCTTCTTTTCCGCTGTAGGATGTATCGGCACAATACCATCCAGTCCAATGACTACTATGAGGCCGATTTTGATCTGCAAGATATTGATCAGGAGTATATCCAGTGGATTGAGAAGCAAGTAGAGACGACCTATACCTGTCACTTCGAGAATATTGGTACCAACCAGAAGGTCATGATTTCGGAGGATGAAGAAGCTGGAATCAATGATGTGGCTGATCTGGTAGATACTCTTACGGACTTTTATGTGCAGTCCTTCTACAACTCTGAAATGGATGGGTTCGTCCTCTACGAGGGAAATCAGTTTGGTACGCAGTGGTACTGTGACAACTATCTCACTCGTTTTCTCAATGAGAGTGAGATCTTTGTGGATGAGTCCTCCGACGTTACCAGAGTCTTTCCCTATCTGGAACTTCTCCCCATCAACTTTGACTATCTCTATGCTAGAACGGTGTGGAATGCGGTTCTGAAAAGATCCAATTCCTACATCTATCAATACATGTATGCCTGGAGCAGAATCATTCAGAAGAGAACATCTCCTCTGATGCTGGCCTCCATCCCCACACTGCACCCCACTCTCAAGATGTTTGACAAGTATGTCAAACCTGAAGAGGAAACGCCCAAGGAATTGACAGATATGATCTGGACTCCTGGGCAGGGATGTGGCTGGAATGGATATGATCCCATGCTCCGTCCATACTTCTCCATGAATCTCTTAAAGAGTCTGGCTTCGGGAGCCAAATCAGAAGATCTCAATCTGGTAGAGAGTATGATCTACCAGTACATCTGTATTGGCCCCAGTGCTGTCACTTATTCCAAAGATGAGCTCCTGAAGTTTGCTTTCAATCAGGATCTCTTCACCTATATGCACCTTCCCATTGTCATTTACATTCTGAAGCAGTATCAGAGTACCATTGCTTCAAATGACACCACAGAATAAAGAAAGGATGGCTAAAGAAGAATATGGCCTTGCTTGATATGATTAAGAATTCTCTGGCAGAGTCTGAAGCCGTCAAGAAAGCGGTGGAGTCTCATACAAGAGAATCTCTCCATGAGGATCTCAGTGCCATGGAGCACATGGGAATGGATTTTACTCCGCCCCAGGAACCCAACTTCATCCCCACCAGTGCCATGGACGTTCTGAAGGCAGTGGAATCTCATCTGTCCATGATCAGTGAGTCCAATGAGCCCAATACCGACAACTCCAGAATCCATGGGATTGCCAAGGCGATCGAAGAGTCTCTCCCTACTGATGCTCCCGCTTATGATCCCTCTGAAGAGCTGGAAGATATCGCCAACGTCCTGGCTGGTATTGTCAGTGATGACGATGTGGATCCTGATCAGCCTCAGCCCGAGGATGAAGTGGACGCTGGTTCTACCATCCATGATATGATGACGGAACCCAAGGACACTGTGGCTTCCTCTGATCCCGATGCTAATGGCACGGTGAATCTCTAAGTAAAATCAAAAAGAATGATTGGTTTAGGTCTTAATTTACGTTAAACCTAAACCAATCATTAAATCGTTGCGGGTTGAGCGCAGGTGGGTGTTTTCTCTCCTTTGCTAATTGGCTCACAGCTGGCCTCCTTTGTGTGCGTTCCATGGGCAGTTTCTTTCAAACGGGTATCTGGGGAGCCCGTTTTTGTGCACTCGTTTGCATCCCTCTTGGACTGAACTTCCCATTTCTGTGCCATTCATGATCTACCTCCAAAAACAAGAATCATGATTGAACTCCTTTTATACTCCTCATCTTTGAAGCTCCCCGTAACGGTATACTGAACCTACCTTGAAATATCGAGGTAGGTTCTTTTTAGCCCTACCCAGCTATTAATTAAGACAAAAATTCTATTGTGAGGTGATATTGCCTTATGGCAGAGATTACGAACAAGCAAACTGCCAAAAGACCTCGCCCAAATGGGCAATACTATCACGATGAAGATTTTCTACCTCTATCTCCAATCAGTACCTTCTCTAGTTATGATCCAACCTATGGAGATCATAACGACGTCATTATCTCAAGTAGATTCCATGGAGATGAAGGCGGAGTCCCCGAAGCCGTTAGTGAGGACTTAGATGCGTTAAAGAATGCTGCTAAAGCCACTTTAACGCGGAGACGACCCATCTACGACTGGAAAACCACCAATCAAACCTTTATTGAACTTCACAATGACTTACGCCGCTTGGGTATTAAAAATAATAAATTCTTTCTCCGTCTTTACGATCGAGATCTCGTAGGAGTTGATCCATACGCACCTCATCTTCCCTTGGAAATGCAAATTAAAATCTATCTGGAATGCGTTGTCAATCCATGGTATTTCTTAAGAGAGATTGCACGTATTCCTTCTCCTGGTAAACCAATAGAACCAGGCGGTGGAGACCGCTATGAGATCGATCGTAATAACGTCGCTACCTGGTGGCTATATCTTCATCATATTGACAGTTATGCTTCGAAGCCTCGTCAGACTGGTAAGACGCAAGACGCGTTGCTCAAAGTTAATTATGCTTATCATTTTGGATCCTCTGCTTCATCGATGCTTCTTTTCAATAAAGACTTGATGCTTTCTAAGGAGAATCTAGCTCGTATCAAGGATCAGAGGGATCTATTCCCTACCTATCTCCAGATGAAGATCGCATTCGATGAAGAGAGTGGAAATCCCATCAAAGAAAGTAATAACATTACGGCTATGAAGAATCCTGTGAATAATAACTCTATCAAAGTTATGCCGTGTGCGACTTCACAGGAAATGGCTACTCGCCTTGGCCGTGGTTTTACTGCTCCTATCATGGTCTTTGATGAGATCGACTTCGAAAACTTCAATATTGATATTCTGAATGCATCTATCTTTGCATTCAACAAGGCATCGACAAATGCCATCAAGAATGGTGGTATGGCGGCCAGACTTTTGCTTAGTACGCCCGGCGATCTTGCTACTAGAGATGGCAAAGCAATGACTGATTATATCCGAGGCACTAAGAATACGACTGGTATGCTCATATGGAATGATCGCATGCTCGATCAAGATCCTAACGAGATCTCAAGATTGGTGCACTCTCCGGCCTTCAACGGAGTAGTCTACTGCGAGCATTCATGGGGTCAATTGAAGAAGAGCATGGCCTGGTATGAAGCACAGTGTAACTCTTGTGCTTATAACCAAGAAATCATCTTAAGAGAGATCAATCTTCAGAGACTTGCTGGTTCAAACCAATCTCCGTTTACCAGAGAGCAGCAGCTTTATCTTTCTTCTCATAAGAGAAAACCGGTAGAGGAAATTGATGTTAAAACGAAGGATACTCTTTCTACGGTAGCTCTCTATGAGAAATTTGATAGGCGCATTCCGTATATTTTTGGTATCGATCCTTCTGAAGGTTTGAGCGAAGATAATAATGCTCTCATTGTCATTAATCCATTCACCTATAAGGTAGCAGCTGAATATAAATCACCCTATATCTCTGCAAAAGATTTCAGTAAATTTATCGTCCAATTTATGGATGAATACTGCCCTAGAGCTCTCTTAGTGGTTGAGGCTAACCGAGGACATAATCTCATGGAACGTCTCATGGAGACTCACTATCGTGATCGTATCTGGTACGATAAAGATAGAATGAATCAGTTACTTACTGAGAAAAGAGATCGATACGGTGGAATTCCACAGTCTACTCTTGAACGGAAGGTAATGGGTTTCGTTACTGGTACTAAGAGTAGAGATCGACTCTTTTCTTGTCTTGAGAATATGGTCATGGAAAACATTGACTGTATTTTCTCTGAAAACCTTGTCAACGAGATTTTGACCTTGATTCGTAAGCCCTCATCTGGTAAGATTGAAGCAGCTCCTGGTGAGCACGATGACTGTGTTATGGCTTATCTGATTGGGCTTTATGTATATCTGAATGCATCTAACCTAGCTGAATATGGCATTTCTCGTCATATGCGGAGACCTGATGAAAAGGTTGAACGTACAGTAGAGACTGAGAAAATGTACCGGGCTAGAGTGCAGGATGCTCTGCCTATGATTCCTGAGCAATATCGTGGTATCTTTGAGGATTATCTGAGACAAAGAGATCCTATTCAGGATGCAAGAGACTTTGAAAGAGATCTTCGAAGAGAAGAATACTTTGAAGAAAGAGGCCGCTTAAGACCGCACTTTGATAGTGCTGGGGAGAATGAATATGGGGAAGAGAATATTTCCTTCGATAAGCAGGGCGATGATCCTGAGAAGAGGAAATACGGATCCAAATTCTATCGTATGAGTGGCCCCGACGCTGGATATGGAAGAAAAGAAGATGGCTTCCATATTGACGACCAAGAAGACGATTATATGACGGATCAAGATCGACTGGAGTTTGAAAAATCCATCTTTGATCTAAATCATCCAAACGATATTATTGAGCAGCCCTTTGACCCTGATGACTGGGTATAAAGAAAGACCAGAAAGATCCAGAAGCTTTTTAGGCTTCTGGATCTTTCCGTCAACAGAAAGGAGGCTTTCCAGCTCGTCCGGTTTCGGAAAACACCGATGTAATCGGTGGCTGGCTGATATATGCACACTGATTTTCTCTTGATTACAAAGATGTTTTTCGACCGATTTTCCGTATGATTTTATCATTAGATTGAAAACACCGATGTATTTCTTATGAAAGGGGGAGTATTATTTATACGAGCTATTAGATACTATAATCTCAGATTTTATAAAATCTCAAGCTAAATAAACTCAGAGATGTGCTTTAAAGAATATGGAGTAAGAGAAAATGAATGACGAAGATGTAGAACTTGGTTATATCGTTAAGAAGGCAGAAATTCAGTTGACAAAAAAAGCAGCGACAAATCGCATTAGATACACTAAATGCATGCCATGCTCTTTGGAATATCTATATTCAGGTACAAAAAGAAACGTATCGTGACGAAAAGCGATTGATGAGTAACTTTGAATTCGCAAAGCACTTTAATCATGATATTAAACCAATGATTCCTTGGATGAGTGGTATTAGCTCAAAAGCTTTAATGGACTTAATCACTAATTGTTGGAATACCATAAAAAGAACACATAAGCTGAATTTTAAATCGAAGAAAAGAAAACCGGTATCATCTTATGCTTTTGCAAAGAGCGCTGTACATTATATTTCTCCTAATAAAATCACAGTGCCCATATTAAAAGAAATAAAAATAAAGGAATTTGGATATATTACACAAGAAGACATTTCTCATGTATCGGGCGGGCGCATTATTTATAATCGATCCATCGATCGATGGTATGTTATGCTTCGGCTTCGATACGAGAAACATCATACTGTTTATCAACCGGAAACCCCTGGTATCGGGATCGATCTTGGCATTAAATCCTATATCGTCGTTTCTTTTCATAATGCCCCATCTCAAGATGGGGAAATTTTATTTAATGGATATTCAAATCCAATAAGAGATCCTATCTCAGAGTCAGGCTATGCTAAAATTAATCATTATAATCAAATTATCGATCATAAAGTAATTTGTAATATGATTCGATTAGGCTATGACCCTAAGCAAAATCGGAAGAAAATTAAAAAAGAAGATATCGATACTATCTATCACTCCAATGCAATAAATAAACTTCGTATGCGTATAGCAAAAATTGAATTTCATATTCGTAATCATAAATATGATGCATACAAGAAAGCATGCAATATTCTGACGAGAATCAAGCCAGAGTATATTTGCATGGAAAGTATAGATGCATCAGCTTTAGTTGAAAAGCGGAAATCTAAATCTAAATCTCTTCGAAGATATAATTCCCGGAATTGCTATTATTACTTTAGGACATTCATGGCATGGAAGTGCGATGAGTATAATATCCCATTCTATCTTGCTGATGATTTTTATCCATCGACACAAAGATGTTCTGACTGTGGCTGCATCAAAGATGGTAAATCGAAGTTGAAAATTAATCAACGGGTATACAAATGCAAGGAATGTGGAGCAGTTATTGATAGAGATATCAACGCCGCTCGCAATATCATGCAATGGGGTAATAATCAACTTTCTAGAGAGATTCAAAGAGGGCAACGCCGGGTTTGCTATACACCAAGATTTTTAGAAACTTTTTCCTGAGGCTACATGGGAAGTAATGCGTACCTATATGGTACGTAGAAATTATATTTTAAAATGTAATTTCAGTAGCAGTAATCGACGGAAAGCATTACAAGTTATCGACTTCAAGCTAGATTAACCTAACGAGAAAGGGGATAACTGTAAACTTATGTTTGATCAAGATGTGATCGATCTTTCCGATGTCATTGAGACTTTTGACGTGGATGAAAACCGGCGTCAGCTGGAAACCCAGTTAGAAGATCTTCACAATGACTCCTGCGAAAGATTCATCGATAACTTTAAAATGCTTTACACGAGATTTGTATCGATAGGCAAGCAAGAACCTCGAGATCCCGATGTCTACGAACAGGCGAAGGATCTCTTCTACGATATCGCTTCCATGTATGTGGAACGTATTGCAGATGAATTCAATATGACCGTGGACGATCAATTCCTCCAGGACAACTGGGAAGATCTCCCCAGCATCGCTTTACAGTTCTACCTCTTCTTCGTACTGGATTTCCGTTCCAATCTATACAATGTCCTTCTGAGCTTTATCAGTGCTCACACCAAGGATATTGCCTCTCAGTTTGAAGAGCAGAGACAGCGGAAAGATTCTGTGACCGAAGTCAATCGGTCTATGGATGATCCCGACATTGCTCTGATTGCTTCCAATATCTACGATGTGGTGGATTGGTGTATGGAGCAGATGGAACCTGATCTCTTCTTTGAGAATATGGAGAAGGGATATGTGGCATTGGCTCCTATGCGCCAGATGTATGACGAGGGAACCATTGATGGAGCATTTCTACCCGCCATTGCAGACATTCTGAAGGAGAACATCGCCCTGAAGGGTCGAATCTGTTTTGATATCATTTGCAGATTGAAAGGATATACTTTCACTTAAAGCACAACTCTTTTCTTTTTATCATTATAATGGAAAGGAAGACAATTGAACATGGCCGAAATCACAAATGGCTATCAGCTTACTACCCCCGCTGAAGAGGAACAGGATATCTCCGCTATCAAGGAGAACCTGGAATCCTATAACCAGAAAAGTGTCGAAGAAACGCTCAATGAACTGCAGCCTGATACCGAGGACCAAATTCAGGATGAAGTGGGTGAAGACACTGGCGAGCAAGAAGCAGAGGAGAGTTCCGAAAGCGTCGGAGCCTCCGATCAAGATGCCGACGATGAACTCGAAGAAGCGCCGCTCTCAATCGAAGAGATCCATTCTCGAAATGCAAAAGATTTCGAGAAGCTGAAGACCCTCCCCTATATCGATCTCTTTGGAGAGTATCAGAAGGCCAAGCAGGCCCTCGCAAACCTGAAGTCTGCCAAGGAGATGATGGATCAGGTCGGTAACATTGCCGATGACAAATATTCTGCCATGGTTGGGCAGATGGATATCTCCGAGCGTCAGGAGATGGGCACATCCATCCAGGACTTCTACGATCATTACGACGAGAATCTCGCAGAGGGTACCCGTATCATCGATCTGATGGCTCGGATGCTGATGCTCTATGACAAGGATATGCTCGGCTCCTCTGCATTCATTTCCAAATCTGCCATTGAGGCGGCAGAGCGTCGCATTCCCATGATCGCCGAAGGCGCGAATCACGATGCCGTGGTGGCACGTCTCAATGTCACAAAGGATGCCTATGCGAACAGAACGGATTACTCCATGCTGATCCATAAGCTCCGCTATCCCAATAACGTACTCAATCTCTTCAAGGAGTTTGTCAAGATCGGACCTGAGAAGGCCATAAAGGAAGTTGACAAGGTCTTTATGCCGGTCTTCAATGACCAGTACATGAAGAGATTCCGTCAGAGCTTCACCGAGCTCTTTGAGACTGTGGACTCTGCAAACTATACCGAAGATCAGAAGTCTCGTATTGAGGTCTCTGTGTTCTTCATTACCTACTGGCTGGCTTCCGTCTATGAGAGGGAGTATACCAGTGGCAAGTGTGCTTACGTCAAGAACCTGGTCATGAATGTGTATGACTGCGATAAGTCCTCCAACATCTATGACCTGGAAGGTGGCAAGGTCTACGTTGCAAACGTCTGCTTCACCATCTTCAGCATCATCAACACCATCGTCAGCGGTAAGTTTCCTGCAAAGCAGCTGAACGACAAGATCAATGGCATCATCGATGGACTCCTGGAGGTTCTGAATAAGAACTTTGAGGAGCTGAAGCTGGATTATCCCGGCCGTACCATTGAGATGTCCACCTCTCTGGATGCCATCACCGACGGTATGAGCTATGAGGAGCTGCCTCAGCTGGATGTCCCTGCCGAAGAGACTGTTGAAGAGGAAGAAGAGTCCGAAGAAGATGATTCCTCTGAGGAAGACGAGGAAATCGAAGAGGATGATTCTGACGAAGCTGAAGACGATATCTCTGACGAAGAGGAAGAGGAATCTTCTGAAGACGAACCTGAGGAAGAGTCCGAGGATATCGCTGAGGATAACGATGCCGGAAACGATTCTCCTACCACTGAAGAGGGCACAACTCCGAAAACTCGCGCATTCTAACAAAGCAAATCAAGGATGTAGATTCACGTCTACATCCTTGATTTTCAATATATCATTTCAGTGCAGCAGTAACCCAATTCTAAATTAGGAAAGGAAGATAGCTCATGCAAATCGATCATTATTTGATCATACATTCATATCAGCGCAATTACGGAGCTCATAGCTCTGGCGATTACACTGCAACGCTGGAAGGAACTCATCTCATCGCTCCTGGTTCCACAGTTCCCTGTATTATTGATGGCCAGAAGTGCATTGGCCTTGCCAAGATCAGAGAGCTGAGACTTCAGGAAGAGATCACTGTGGTTCATTTTGATCTCATCAATCTCGATGAGAAGACAGAAAAAGCTCTGTATACGCTCTGTGTAATCAGTACCGGGAAGGGTGGAGATGCCAACGCCACTCGTGTTGACTCCGACACTGCTCGGACTGGTATGAGTGCTGCTGCCCGTCTGATGATGGGTGAAGATCGTTCCCCTCGTGAGATTGCACGGGGAAAGCGTCATCAGAAAGATGACGACGATGAAGATGGAATCTGGGCAATGATGAAGAGATCTAATCCCGGTGATTGACTGAGGTGTTTCTTCGCATCTCTTTCAATAAATACACATTCTATATGGAAAGGAAGACGTAAGATGAGCAAGCTGTGGAAGAGTCTTGGAGTTGTGGCCCTGGGAGCTGTTGCTGGCGCTGCTGCCGCATATGCTACCGATAAGGTCATCGACAAGTTCTCCGATGGTCTGGAGCCCGATGAGGATGATACCTCTGCAATCGAGGCCGCTTCTGGTCTGGGTGATGCTAGCGAAGACGCTGAGCCTGATCCGGCCGCATTTGTCCCCACTGAGATCATCGAAGACACGGATCGGGTCGAAGCCTGATCAAAACGAGAGGATAGAGCAATCTATCCTCTCTTTCTTTTTGCCTCGAAAAGACACCTTTGTAAATACTTTCAGATTTGAGGTGATTCTATCATGGATCGCATTCAGAATTTCTGCGATACAGTGATGAGCGAGGCAATGGAAGGTCCTCTGGAAACATGGAATAAGACCATGCTCAAGATTGGATCCAAATCCAATAGCGCTCGTAAGAAGATCAAAAAGAAAATCGATCAGAAGAAAGCTGAGAAAGACGCCGAGAAGGGAGAAGAGACCCTTGAATGAGTTCGTTCGTAAGGATGATAAGATCTATGTGAACGTACCCTATGCAGAAGGGTATATTCCTCAGTCTTTATTCAATCCGGATCTGGAGACGAAGTCCTCCATTGCAGTACGATATGGCGAAGGCTTTAAGCTCGTGGGTATCTTCAATATGAGATTCTATGATTCCGATGAAGAGCCCAGAGATTCCAAGCCCCTTCGTACCTTCAATTATCCCAATATGATCATGACTTATCCCTCTGAGAGCTCCATCGCCACGTTGAAACTGAGTGAGTTTAGCGACGCGGAGCCCTATATCATTATGAAGTATTATATGGGGGATGTGATTATGGATGCAGAAGAGGTGCAAGCGGTTGCCAACTGCACCAAGCTGCTCAATATGATCACAAAGGGAAAGATTCCCAATACCATTCCCTATGACAAGTTTGTGGAGATCTGGCACAATAATTTCGCTATCAATAAATTCAATCCGAGAGTTCCTTCTCTGGTTCTCCAGATGATTTGGGCTGAAATGTGCCGGGATCCTGATGACATTACAAAGCCCTTCCGTATGAAATACGGCCTGGGAAATGCAGATACGACTCATTACACGGAGACGAACATGAATAACGTCTCTGCCGCATCCTCTGTCTTCTCTGCTCTGTCCTTCGAGCGTATTAAGGAGAAGCTTGCTTCCTCTGTCAATATGACTCGGAATGGCACTGAGCAGATGAGATCTCCCGTTGAGGAAGTCCTCTCTATGTAATTCCGACAAAAAGAAAGAGGTACCAATTTCGGTACCTCTTTCTTTGCCCTCAGAAGAGGGTAGGCTCAGATGTTTCTGTGAACGTTGCCGAATTAATTTGCATGAGAGGATCTTTCCATTCCGGATCATCAACTCCATGCATCGTATACTGAAGTACGGAGATTTCGCTCAGATCATCAGTGAAATAAACTTGATACTGGTAGCCAGTGTTAGTAGTAACGACTAAACATTTCGGGTTCTCAATGAAATATGCCCCATAGTCGTCAGCAATTGTCCACTGATAATCATCGGTATCGGCTTTCATCGTTACATGAACGAGACTAGGATTATTGGAATCCATCTGTGTAATAGCGATTTCATAATGGCTGTACCCAGCATAATCCTGATTGGGCCCCACGTAATGATCCATGTAGAACGTGTAGTAACGAGTGCGATCATAGCAATCCAGGTCGTAAGGCATATAGGAATCTTGCCATGCCGGAGTAGTGATTTCCTGATTCCACTGCTCATCTGTTACGTTTCCAGCTTCGTTCTGCTCAATGTATTCATCGGAGGGCTCAGAGGCGTTTGCGTTGGGGTCAAGTCCATCGGCTTCGGCAATCCAGTTGCTGGTTAGCATATCCTTTTTAGCAAAGGTGATTGCGCTGATTCCAATCAACGAGTCTGGATTATTAACGAGCAGATCCACCGTGTATTCTTCCTGGTAGATTACGTTGATAATATCCACCAAATACGGAGAATCATTTGAGAAGGTCCATCCATCAATGGTAATAGACTGGACTTCTACATAGTCCTCATCCTCGCCATGCGGTGTCATTGACATGTCGAAGTTGAATTCAGCACTCCGAATATTTCCATACACGTCATTGACATCACAGGTGCCGGTGAATGTTACCATTGCATAACCCTCATCCCGATAATCATTGTAATCTTCAGGATCGGCAGTCCATTCGCCTTCTGGATCAAAGGTTTCCAGAACGCTTATCACAGGGGTTGATGCGAAATCTGTAAACGCAACGTTTTCGATCGTGCTTAGAGTCGGGGTACTCCTCAGAAAGAAATACCAAATTGCCAGCACTGCGGCGATTATAACGAGGATAGCCTCGATCGCTCTTCCAATTTTCTTCACCGTTGTCATGATTCAAATCCTCCTATAAAAGTTAAAATATATTTATGAGAATGATAGCCATCTTAGACTACCATTCTCATCACGACATTTATTTAGCGTTTGGCTTTGACGAGTTCGTTGAGAATAGCGCTATGCATTTCATCAACGAAACCAATCGCTGCTGTCAGATCGTTTGCGTGGAGAGCACAAGCGACCTGCTTCTCTTTGATGCTTAAGAAAGCATCAAGAGAGTTACTTCCAAACTGCAAGTTGGAAGCAAGGATAGCCTCGGCCATGATATTTATCTCCTTTCTTGAGACTGGAGCGGAGCTTCTACATCTCCTTCTCCCTCTATCTCATAGGAATGATATCTAGCCGAGGCTATCCATTTTACGGTATATTTTTATTGGATGCAAATTGCTGGACCTTAGGATAAATGCGTTTGCATCCATTTTCTTTTTGCTTGCGCAAATTTCCTTGTAGAAAGGATGCTGGTTCGTCATGGCCGAGTCCCAGGTAACTTATGTTATCAACCAAATCAATCAAGTCAATCAGTGGATCGATTCCGCTCGTTCTTGCTATAAGAGCAAGCAGTATTCCAAAGCAGTGGGATTGGTTTCCAAGTCCATTGATAAGATTTGTGATATTACGAACCATACTGAGCTTCTTCCTGACAATATTGATCAGATCTATGTATTGGCCAAGGGGTTCCAGAAGCTCAATATTCCGATGCTTTCGGGAGAATACATTATCTACAGCTCTTGCAGCTTTCCCTTCCCGCATAATCTCAACTTTGCTAGTCTCTTCCGTTATATCTTTGAGACCTCTCGAAACTTTGTGGATTATGCGCATCAGCTCCTCCGTATTATCAATAAGAAAGCTGCTGGCTAAAATTGATTAGAGAAAGGAAATCTTGACATATGGATCACATTAAAAACCTGCATGAGTGGTGCATTGCTGAGAAAGCTTCTTCAGCAAGATCAAGGATCGTATCCATCAGCGCCAAAATGAGAAGCAGATGGAAAAGCAGAAGAAGGACTATGAGGACTACAAGAAGCATCAGGCAAAGAGTGGTCCTCCCTACATTGCCAAAGATGGCACCGAGTTTGATAACCTCGATGAGATGATGCAGCACAATGCCTATATGAAGCTTCCCAAAGAGAAACGGGAAGAACTCGTTCGACTGGTTGCTCAGGAAGAAAAAAGAATTCTGGGTGCAATTGATCCGAGTATTCGGAAAGGTTTCAGTGTCGTTGATTCCGATGATAACGACGACTTCATCGATGCATATAGAGACGATATCTGGTTCATCAGCTGGGATGCCTATGATTTCGCCAAGGCACACAACGTCTATCCTAGGGAGATCTGGGATCATGATGATATTGCTCAGCCTCTGAATAAAGCCATGGCTTTCATCGAGGATGAGATGAAAAAGTTCCTGAAGAGCAAGAATATCCCCTTCTCCATCTGCGAATATGGTGGAGATTGGGATGATGGCTCTTACATGATCAAGATTAAGATCTGATACTGCAGTCCTGCAAGGACTGTTCCTAATTAAGCTGCTATAAAACCGGGGTAGGACCCCTAAGGCGGCGCCAAGTCCAAGGCCCATTGGGCCTTGGACTTATTTTAACTTGGATAGCATTATTAATGCATTCAATTTCAAAGAAGCACAATCTGGAGGAATTTTCAAGGTTAGAGAAACGCTTGCAAGTGCTAATACAGAAGTCACATTTAATAGTGGCGAAACGGATCGCTTTGTATCTTCTATTACGATTGATTATAGTAATGCGAAAAATTTATATGCCTCCTTCTTCGCGTTTGGCGTCTGGGGAAGTGTGACTGGATATACAATGTCAACTGCAAACTTCTCAACTTCAATAAGCTATATGCGGTTAATTCCTATTAGTGCTGCGCAAAATTCTGTATATCTAGGAAATCAATTCAATTTCGGTGCTAGGGCCCAGATTGATATTAGCGATAAAATAACTATAGCACTATATTTTTATCACCACTACGATCCATATGCTGGTCATGTAACGATGCGAGTAAATTCCGCTTCTACGATTGACTACGCCATTGCTTAAAAATCACCGAGGTTTGCTGAAAACATCAGTAAACCTCGGTATTTACTAGGTCGTACAAGTCTGTAAACATCGTCATTGCATCATCTGTGAAAGTTTTCTAGGAAAATTATCTTGCTATAATTTCCGATGAAGGAGGTTATTCTGACCATGCCGTCTACTACTCAGATTGTGCCTGAGCATGAATATGCGCACGTCATGGTAGTGGAGCACGACAATTCGCAGCGCCCTCAGGACACTGTGAATGGTACTCCCACCACGTACTGCAACATGATGTTCGTGTTCAGTTCTCCTAAGGGAATCGATCGTGAGTTGCAGACAGTTGTCGGTAGCGCCGAGTTCGTTGAGAAGTTTGGCCGGGGATCTTTTGATACCTATGGTCAGCCTTTCCTGAACGCATACGCTGCCGCGATGACTGATGCGGCTACTCTGCATTGTCTGCGTGTGACTGCGGACGACGCTGCTTATGCAGTGGGTGCCCTGGTCGCGCATTACAAGGCGATTCCTGGTGGCGGTACTGTTGACCCGACTCCGACTCCGTCTGACAAGGTCGACACCAACGGCCACGACGTGGTTGCAACCGATGAGGTCGATGAAGCTTCCCATACTGTGACCATTACCGTTGCTGGTACCAACGTGACTCCCGGCATCTCTGCCGAGAATCAGGCCATCTTCGGCGAGGTCCCTGGGAACTACATCGATCTGACTGTCGACCTGACCAAGGTTATGACGCTGGACGACAGCAAGACCTATCAGGTTACCCAGACCAACCCCGCCCTGTCTATCTATAATGGCAGGGATGAGTTTATCTCCAACGCCACAGGTCAGTGGGTAAAAACCAAGACCTACACTGGCGCTGAGCTGAAGGAAGGCTATGCCATTCTGGTTGGTGGTAGCGATGCCATTACCATTTCCATCGTGGAATGGGGCACCAACGAGGTTACCACTCTCGAAGTGGACTCCAATATCACCAACACGACCGACCTCGGTGTTCAGATTGCTGATCCCAAGGCCAAGGTCGAAGTTACCAATTCCAAAACCACCTACATCGTACGCCTGAGTGGCGAGGTTGCTCCCGGCGTGCTCAATCCTGAGCTCTGGGGTAGTCCCACTGGGCGTAACTGCGAAGTGGTACTGACTTTCCCGGGCATTGAGTCCGAGAAGCAGTACCGTGTCATCCAGACCAACGACAATCTGGCTCAGTATTCCACTGATCCCTCTGTCAGCCAGTCTGGTGATGACTGGAAGAAGGATAAGGTGTACAGCGGCGCTGAACTGCTGGATGGCTACGCAGTGCTGCTGAACGAGAGCAACGTTGACAACGTCATCGTGACCCTCTATCCTTCCGACGTGATGACTACGATCCTGTCTGTCAACATCAGTTCTACCACTGGTGTGACCTGGGTCGATGAGCACTCTCCCGATCCGGAGCCCGTTCCGGGTCCCATCGGCGATACCTATAGCGTGAAGGTGAATCCCAGCATTACCTTTGCTGGTGATGCTACCAAGAGCGCCGCACTACGTGCTACTGCCGCTGTCAATAAGATCAATCGCATGAATACTCGCGCCAATGAGGGCGAAGACACCCATGGCCAGATGGACATCTATTACACCTTCGACTCTGTCGCCGGTGTGACGGATCTGACCAATCTGGGCAACCTGGTGGAAGTCTCTGCGACTCCTGACGCGGAGGGCTATACTGCGGTAAAGATCTTCGAGATGGCTTGCCGTGGCCGTGGTGAGTGGGGCAACAACGTTCGGTTTACTCTGAGCTCCTATGCTCGTGGTGACCGGATGTCTGCCTACAAGAACTACACCCTGTCCATCTATGAGATTGAGAATGCAACTCTGACCAAGAAGGAAGAGTTTACCGTCGGCTTCGATCCTGCCGCTGTCAGCAGCGAGGGTAACACTCTGTATGCCGATTATCTGGTGGGCGACCCCTACGAGAATTCTCAGTATATCTCTATGAAGACCAACTCCAATGCGATTAAGGAGCTCTTTGCTGCTTACGCAACGGTGAATCCCGATACAACTCTGACTGCAGAGACGTTCGATCCTCTGACTGGTATGGAGTTTGGCACGTCCATGACGACCATCCCCTACCTGACGATCGATACCACCTCTGCTGGTGTCATTTCCATGAGCGGTGCTTCCGGCATTGCTCTGATGAATGGCTCCGATGGTGCCTTCGCTGCCGACGCTGTTGGCCGTGATGCTGCCCTGGCCGATGCTTACCTGAAGGCCTACTCCGGTGAGATCGACCGCAACGTGCGGTCCAAGAAGATGTTCCCCACGGACATCATCATGGACGCCAACTTCCCTGTCGAGACCAAGATCGCTATCCATGAGCTCGTGACGGAACGTCAGGACTGCATGGGCATCTTCGACCTCGGCACCGATATGAATACCTTCGCCGGCCTGATGGAGAATCTGGCCGATGTGGAGCCCTACCTGACCTCTAACAGAGAGATGGTGGAGGGCTATCGGGGCAAGATTCAGGATCCCACGACCTTCAAGATCGTGGATGTGACCTCTACCTATGCCCTGTCTCAGATGTATCCTCTGCACTTCCAGCAGCATGGCGACAAGCATGTGCCGCTGGCAGGTTCCTCCTACGCCATTATGACTGGCTTCATCTCCGGTTCTGCATGGCCCGTGTATGATGATGATCTGGATAGCGATATCCTGGATCAGCTGACCAACTCCAAGGTGAACTACCTGAAGGTCAACAGCAAGAAGCAGATTGTCCGTGGCGCGCAGACGACTCGTCAGGATGCTGATACCAACCTGTCTGAGGGCAGCAATGTCTTCATCCTGTTGGATATCCGTCGTGACGCTGTCCAGCTCTGCGAGCAGTATGAGTACAACTTCGCTGAGAGCTCTGACCTGCAGCGGTTCAACAAGGCTGCTACCATCCTGGCAGAGAAGTATGCGGATCAGCAGGTCTCCTCCATCTCCGCTGAGTTCTCCATGAACGACTGGGAGTCCGAGAGAGGCATCCTGCATCTGTACATCGACTTCGTCCACAAGAACATCATCAAGCGGTCCATCGTGGAGATCACGGTGAATCGTGGAACTGTGGAAGCTTAAGGAAAGGAGGTAACTAGAATGGCATTGCAGACGATCCAGAGTAACATCAAGACCAATACGAAGGATTATAACAAGTTTAGTTACTTCCTTCAGGGTATTGACGTTACCCAACAGAACCTGTCGGGTTTCGATCCATATATTCAGGGTACTACCCGAATCTTCATGTACACACCTCCCTTCTTCATGACGGAAGGTTTCCCCGAGCAGACTCGTGTTTTCAAGTCCATCATTGAGACGGGCTATACCCGTGTGGACGGCATCGCCGACCTCTCTGTGGACTTCGTCGAGTTTGAAGGTGGCTTTGCTGGCCAGAGATTCTCCAACGTCTCTCTGGTCCATGACGATACCGATACCTTCACCATCACGGTGTACGAGCAGAGCGGTTCTCCCGTTCGTGAGTTCCTCGATACCTGGGTGACTGGTGTCCGTGATCCTCGTTCCGGCGTTGCCACTTACCATGGCATCATGCTGGAGCACGGTGAGCAGTATCCCGCCGCTACCACAACCAATGCAGCTGGTCAGGAGGTCAGTAAGGTTCCCTACGGTGAGAAGTATCACACCGCAGAGTTCATCTACTACGATCTGACCCCGAACATGCAGGACATCGAGTACGCTTGCATGCTGGCTCACTGCTTCCCGACCCGGGTGCCCAAGAGCCACCTGAACTACGAGCACGGTGTGCGCGACAATGTCTCCATGGACATTGAGATGCGTACCACCAAGTACGAGAGCTCCTACATCAACCAGATCGCTGAGTGGTATCGGCAGATCGACAAGATCAAGTTCAGCTACCTTGATTTTGATCCGCATATCACGCAGGAGCAGGTCAATTCCTCTTACCAGCTCCAGCTGGACGGCACTGGTTCCGGCATCGCCTAACCCAATCGAACGCCTTCATCGGGATTTTCGATATAAAACACCCTACGACCGAAAAGGCCGTAGGGTGTTTAAATTTCATATTTCTCTCTTATAGGGCTTAATATGAGCCACTCCTTTCCATGAGATCATTTAAAATAAGTCAGTCATGCGAGGTTAAAAATCCAAGGTACTTTACGTACCTTGGATTTATTTTTAGGTATTAAAACCCAGGAAGTCCTCCGACTGTGTCATCGGGGTTCTCCATCTCGTCAGTGCTATCTTTCTTATCGACAGCTTCTTTGACAGCCTCACCCTTGACGTCGATCTTAGCTTGGTTGACCAAACTATCGATCATATCCCACTGGATATAGGGAGACTCGTTTCGGACGATCTTCTCAATGATAGATTTCTTGAGCTTCATGTCGTCAGGCTCATTGGCATCTTCACCAACGATGATATTGGCGATGAGCTGTGCATTCTGATATGCCGTATTGAGAGCCTCACTGTTATTCTGGTTAGCCAGAATCCGAGGTCTCGGTAGCTTAAACTGGAAGCCATTCTGAATGTCTGTCTTCATTTCATCGCTCATATCAGAATCCTCTACCAGAGCTTTATAGAGCTCCGTGATGGGTTTCTCCATGTCGGTCTGTAATGTAGCAACACGGCCAGCAACCTTCATGTTATCCGAGACGATCTTACGAGCGACGCTGACATCGGAGAGATAGTCCATGACAGTGGGAGGAATTCCCAGAGCAATCATGCACCATCTTTCCAGCATGGTCTCGTAGTTGGTATTCAGGTCGATATCTTGACCTTCCTGAACCTCAAATTCTACGAGACGATTGCCGGCCTGATCTTTGGGCATGGCGATATTGCTATCTCTCGTTACCTTGGAGAAAACCATGCTGGAAGAGAGCAAGTCTGTGAAGGTAACGTTACCAGCCTGAAGATCTCGAATCACTCGATTGACTTGGTTGGACAGAGAGCGATTGACACGACCAGAGCTAATATGAGCAATGGTACGATTACCGCCCTTATTGATGTAATTGAGCATCTTGCAGATGACGATAGAGAGAAGCAGATGCGCGGGGAACATGGCTTCGGAGAGGATAGACTCACCCTTACCAGTTTCATCCTCATTGCACTTAAACTCGATCATCTGATCTGCAGGAATGAACTGGATCATGTAGTCGTTATCCACAAGGCCATTGGCAATCAGGCATTCGGCAATGACTTTACGGAAAGCGGCATTCTTCTTGACAAATTTGACACTGAACTGGTCCAGAATAGCAGAGGAGATTGCATCCACAATATTTTGGATAGCCTGCTCTTTTCTCTTCTCAGAGATATCCATCTGGTCAAAGAGAGACATAGAACCAGAGGAAAGAATACCACCAATCTCGGTTGCCTTATTGGCACCTCTGCCATTATTCTTTTTGGTCTTCTGAGTGGCAATGATGTGGTAGTAGCCCACTCTCTGATTTAATACATCGATGGGAATGACGTACTTATAGTCGATCCATTTCAGATAGGTACCAGTAATACCCTTGAAGGATTGGCCATGAGAAGTGAGATGGTTGGGATCAATGGCGGCATCGGTATCCACCATCAGACCCATATCCTGTCTGACTTTATCCAGACTCTCATCCACATCTTTTCTCAGATTGAAGAACTCATTGAATCCTTCTGTACCTGCCGACAGAACGCCTTGAGCGTCGTTCATTGCATCAAAAGGCAGAGGAGAATCAATGAAATAGATATTGGGAAGCTCCTGCTCCAGAGTTGCTTTAAACTCTTTGGCAAAATTTCTCTTATCCATGTCACGAGCGACAAAGGGCGGAGAGGATTCCGCCATTGCCTGAATCTCGCCCATAGCGGACTCCATAGCACTCGTTCCCAAATAGTTGCACTTGAGAAGTTGGCCATGCTCAATATAGGTCTCAGTGGCTGCGCCAAAAGCTTCCAGAGAAGGCTCTGACGTGAGATCAGTTACCACAGAAGCTTCCTGAGCAATACCGAGGGCATTGGGCTTATTGGCAGGAGTTTGTCTACCCTTTACAGGAGGAGCAGCAATCTTTACCTTGCTATATTCTCTTGCGTTGCCCATCATCATGGCAGAGCCATCTTTGGTAATCTTACCGGTGGCTACACCCTGACTGTACATCTCAAAGAGCTGCTGATATGAGGTATGATAGACATAGAAAGTACCTGTCACCAATGTTTTCTTGATGGCAACACGGAGCTTTCTCTGCAGATCATACTCATCTTCCAGCTGCTTGATGGAATCAGTAGCAGTTTTCAGCTTTGCAGCTTCGGTGATGGTGGGAATTAGAAGGTTTCTGGTAATAGTCTCTGAGACATCGTCAGAAGCAACGATCGAATCCACATAGATTCTGACGCCTTCACCCAGAGAAGGGATAAACTTGGAAATGAATTTGAGGTCAGAGAGCTCCATATAGCGGTTCTTGTAGACATCTTGGAAATAATTGAAGATATCTCCCACGTTCTGGGTGAAGAGATCGCTTGTATCAATTCCAAGAGTCTTAGGAGGTCTTCCTACCTTATTGCCCCTCTGCTGCTCTGCTCTTACAGAGGCAAAGAAGTCGACAACCTGATTGCCAGCTACACCTTTAGCAATGTCAAGTTGCCTGTCGATAATCTTTTGAAAAGCTGCATCCTGCTCAGAGAGCAATTGCTGATCGGTATACGACGGATCAATAGAACTCAGAAGTCGGGATGCCAGTTTATTCAGGCTATTGGCCTTCTTAATCTGGCTATTTTCCGTTTTCGTAAGATTCTGTCTTGTATTCGTAGCCATGAGTGAATGATCACCCGCCTTATTCAAAAAGTATTTTCATTTCTCAGATTAACCGGATGTTTTTGGCGTATCTTACTGGCTTTCTGACACATGGCTAATCAAATCTAGAAGGAAAGGATGGATGTTCTTTGACCTTCGGCGAATATTTAGCAAATCCTTATGGAAGGGGCGTCGGCGTTGCACCCACTTCTCTCATCAAGGATACTGTCATGAATGCTCTTGCCAACGATTATCCAGAGAGAATTACTTATCAGACCTTCAAAGTGGATGATCGGCAATTGATCTTTCTGTGCAGACTTCCCTCTCGAACCAAGAAAGCAGTCTACTATGACGTAGTCATCCAGTTGGATCTCAGTGCCGTAGAGGACAATGTCAAGATTGGGATTAATCGGTGTCCCTTCAAATGCTTCTCCAACTCTCCCTCTTTCTACTATACCTACGCCAACGTGTTTGAGGAGAAGGATCTTTTCTGTACCTGGTTGAAGAGAAAGTATGATCGAAAGATCATGAGAAAGAAACCTGTTGTCCGCAATCCTTCTCAGATTGTGGGATATGAGAGAACGGTGTATACCTGCATGCAGGTGCTTTTGGATGAAACCAGACATCATGCTGCTACGGAGCTTTATAACAGAGCTCGAAAGACCACCTTTAGAGAGATAGCCAAACTGATTCAAACCCAAGATGATGTAGAGGATGCTTACGACAGAGCTCCTTACACAGAGAAAGTACAAAGGCAGAAAGATGAAGCGAAACAGAAGAGATTACAGCACGAGGAGAAGATGGAGAAGATCCGGCAAAATCCTCAAAGCGCTGCTAAAACTCGCACAACTCCTGTATCTTCTAAGACAAGGAGGACCTCTACCACCAAGAAGAGTGGTTTCATCTCAAAAATAAAGAAAATTGGAAGACGATAAAAACAACGGTAGTGGAATTTCCACTACCGTTTAAATTTTAATGTAAACCGGACTCTACAGTAGATTTTAACCTACCAATATCATGTTGGTATCTTCATTTGGGAAGGAATGAATGCCGCTATGCCTAGGAAGAAGAAAATCACTGAGCCGGTAGAAGAAACACAAGAGATCAAGGATCCCGAAGAGAATACGACAGCGGAGACAGGAGAAACCCCTAAAGAGGAGGATTCTCCCTATGTAACCATAGCCGACGTTATGAAGAATAAGCCGGATGATGGCCCTGTCACAATCATTCCCATCACTGATCCTGATACGAAGCTCTCCAAGATTACCATCTTCGATAATCTGGAGAATGCCGATGATCCTCTTACTGCTAAGATCCCGGATCCACCTCCCGACGATGGAAATGTTTACCTGAAAGGTCATAACGATTATGTGGATAATCCGGATTCTATCGATATCATGCAGTGGAAGCCTACAGAGGATCAGATCTTCTTCACTGAGAAAGATGGAATGATTATCGCATCTTATCTCTCTCGGATGTTTGGTGTACCGGAAGATCGCCAGCTCCTGCAATACATCATTGCCAAGAAGCATTATAAGGAGAGAATTCCTGATCTTCTGCAGCACATCAACTATTTTATCTCCTATTACGATCAAGAGCACGAATATCTCGTTGCAACTCTGAGCGTCAAAAACTACATTGATCGTCATCCTGCAATGTCGCAAAAGGCATTTCAGAAAATGGTACTTCGCAGAATTGTCACCCAGAGTATGGTCAATAAGATTAAGCAGATGGCTCTTGATCTTTATAAGCTCAATATCAACACCGATAAAGATGGAAAGTATAAGACGACCCCGAAGATCTCCAACGATCATGCTCGTATGATCGTGGCAGTCTCCTTCTGCATTCGTCTCTTACTGCCCATCTGTATCCACTTTAGCAATACCAATGCCACCTTCATCAATAAGAGAGACTACATTGACTGCTTTGATCGCATCTTCATGCAGGTAGTGGATAAATTTGAGAAGAACGACATTCGGTTCTGGAATCCCATGTGCCGCTTTGTCACCTATCGAATCAAACGTTCTCATACCACTGATGCAGTCATCTGGGAGAAAAAGAAGCAACTTTATGGAACGACCATGGATCTCTATCTGGAGTCTATCATCCATGAGGTGATTCTGGTTAAGAGCTTGCACAAGCTCACTTACAACCGCTCCATCGTCTCTTTCATTGATGGCATCATAACCCATAGCTATACGCACTATCGCTATGAAAACTTCAAATACAAACCTGTGGAAATTGAGACAGAGGATAACGACTCCGATGATTATCTGTCTCATCAGGAGACCCTGGAGATGCAAATTTCTCGTATTGATGAATCCAATCAGCTCATCAATGAGGTGAACACTGCTCGGGTGATGGAAGATATCCGCCAGAGATTCAACATTGAAGTCTCTCAGGAGGAGATCGATTTCTACTTCGAGCACATGAAGTTCAACTCTCTCACGCAGATGCTTCTCCACGCATTCTTCTCCAAATACTTCAACGATACCAACGCCATTCGACTGCTGGAAGCCCGGTATGCGGTGGAATTGGCAATCTACATGAAGAAGTATTTCCAGTTGAGAGGAATGATCATCTTTCCGCAGATTTGCACTGCACAGGTGCGAGGAAAGTTCAAGGATGCCTGCATCAAGAACGTCAAGTTCTTGGAGAAGTTCACGACATCCTCTGTCTATCAGAATATTCTGTCTCAGAAATATCGGTATATCGCAGAACTGGGTCTGAAAGAGGATCCTATCATCAAGGCTATCTCCACAATGTTGAACTCTACGTTTGTCTTTGTGGATACGGACCCCGATATCAATGGTTTGGTCTCCGATGATCTCAACGCCGATATTCTCGTGTCGGAATTCATGGCTTTCCTCTCCATTTGCTAATTTGAAAAGAAACATCCTGAGATGTCAGCAAACAGTGACATCTCAGGATGTAAAAATTTTCTGCATATCATTCTCATGAATTTTAAGAAAGGATTATGGTGCTATGGATATCTTTAAAGAAGACTTTCGTGGTAATTATCGTTTCAGAAACATTGGAGCATTCTGCCCCAAGTGCTATTCCTTCACAGAAGTTGGCGACGTGAATGTGAAGGTTCATGCTGATTTCTCAGAAGGATTTTCTCCAGAGCAATTTGAAGTTGAACCCGTCAGCTTAATGGTGTATCCGCAAAAATGCACTGGTTCCAATGATCTGGATATCCTTCATCCTATCATGATCCGGTGTCCAGATTGCAAGTCTCAAATGATTATCGTAGATGCTGAGATGCTTCAGCAAATCGTCCGTTTGAATCAAATGGGAGCATACACAGCTCATTCTTGCAGTGGCATTCACAAGCATTACTATCGTCCGTACGACTCTATGAATGCTTACATCAAATTTGCACGTCGTCTTCCCGATGAGATGATCAAAGCCATTTCGGATATTAAGGATTTGGTAATTTGGGAGAGAGACCCTGTCTGCTCTGCAATCAGGAATAGATGCCGCTTTTTCGCAGACGATAACACGAATAACCCTGGAGTTCATTGTGACTCTGAATTTGATCTTGAAGGATCTACACGGTTTGTATTTGACAAACCTCTTTTCCAGGTTGAAATGAATGGATGGGCGGTGAATTTAAACGATCTTAATTCCGCTGCAGTGATTGCATACACCAATTCTGAGAATCCTGGCGAATATTTCTGGGATCGTTTGGCCGATTGCTTTGATTATACGGAAGCGGGTCAGATCTGGTGTGAAGAAAATTTGAAAAGATGGCCCACTCTCTATGATTACTATGACGACATGAATGTGGTTGAATAAAAATTCGAAAGGTTCCTCGCACTGAGGAACCTTTCTTTTTGGTTGGGAAGGAGAAAAATCATGGGATGCCTGGTCCTAGATATTTGAAAGAGTCGGTTGGTGCCGGTAGACCACGGACTTTGGTATCTAGGTTACAGAAACGTTATGAATTAGATAATTCTAAAAGCCAAATAACCCTGGTCTAAGGCAATAAATGAAACTACCTAGAAGTTGGTGATAAAGCATTATGAATGAAGTAAATCAGAAAACCCAGAAGGTTGATGCTTCTCCTTCTCCTACAACTTTTACCACTCAATCTGCTTTCAATGATTTTCTGCTACGTCTGGAGCATCTGAAGAGCATGCATCCGGAATGGGCTGACCCCAAAAATCAGAATCGGCCTTTCAAGCAGAGCTTCATTGATTTCATTCACAATTTAATCCTGCGGATGCCCGTTGCCCCTGAAGTAACACCTCTTGTGGATGGCAACGTGCTCTTCCGCTATAAGAAGTCTCATGCTCCTCGGCATAAATGGCAGATCATGGAGATTACTCTGGATCGCAGGAGAAATTTCTCCATGATTGCAAAGTCCCGTATCGGAAACCAGGCTCCTTTCCGAAGAGCCAACGTGGCATACCCCAATACCATCTCCGATATGGTGAGAAGCTTCTATGAACTGGATGCTGTCAATACCAAAGAGCATCCGATTCGTTTCCGCTATGCCACTGTGAACGACTATCCATACATCGCTGCACTCTGCCAGTCTACCTTTGGCCCTCATGACATCTATCATCCCCGGAATATCTCCAAATTGCTGGGTTCCTGTGCCGTTGCAGAAGATCCCATCTACGGAATCGTATCCTGTGCTGCTATCATGCCCAGTATGTCTGAGTATAATTATGAGGTATCGATCCTGGTGACCATTCCCTCTTATAGAGGATTTGATCTGGCAGGCAGATGCTTGCGGAAAGCAATGGTACCCATCCTGGATAAGGAACCCGATGCCTCTATCATTGGCAAGGGTATCATCCCCGATGGTGTGACAACGGATGTCTGCAGAGGCATCTATAAGAAGGCTGGTTTCCGTCAATTTAAGATCGTTCGTGGCGAAAAGAAGTATCAGTGCTTTGATTGCGATCGGTGCAATATTGCCAATCACTACTGCATCTTTGAAGATCCGTCCTCCGTCTGCACCACCACTTTCTATCACAAGTTACCGCCCAAGAAGAAACTCTGACTTGTCCAAAGACAGTGGGGTAACCTTTAGTAAGGGAAGTGGATGTGTTGCCTAATTTACGGCTATCAAATGGAACGCCCTTGAAAGTCCGAGCGATTGTCGCTATGGATCGGCAGGGATTTATTGGCTATCAGAATGATTTGATCTTTCACAATCCCGAAGACCTGAAGTTTTTCAAAGAGAAGACAGTGAACCATATCTGTGTGATGGGAAGAAAGACCTTTGAGAGTATTGGTCGAGTTCTTCCTCGTCGGCAGACTGTGGTGGTCACGTCACATCCTCACGAGTTCCTAGAGAGAACGATTGGGAGTATGAAAGCTCCCGATGATACCCCATTTCCTCTGGCAACGAAACTTCCCCTTGTAGATCTTCCCAGTATTGCAGAGGCATATGGAGATATCAACGTATACGTGTGCGGAGGATCCGCAATCTATGAACTCTTCCGCCCGTATATCTGCACCTATGTCGTCACAGAGTATTCCATCAACGTGTTAGAAGATGGAGTGAAACATGGTTTTCTTCCTGAAGATTTCGATGAAAGAGATCTCGTTCGCCTGACAAAGAAGAGATTCAGCAGTCTCAATTGCTCTGAACTTCAATATGGTAGATTTGAGGGTATTCGCTACACCATCAAGAGTTACAATCGAATCAATGCTACCAATACTGCTGCCTGGCGAGCTTTGAAGAAAGACATGAACGCTACCAGTGACGATATGTATATCTAAGACAAAAACACCCATCATGGATTACTCCATGATGGGTGAGTTTTCACTGATGAGGGAAGAGATGCAGATCCGTAATAGGACGCTCCGCTGGAATTGACTTATCCTTCGCAGCTGCTTGTGCAAAGAACTCTTTCTGCGCTTCCAGAATGACATCCATAAATTCTTTATCCATGATACGGTTGTTTTCCATGGTGGTCCGTACCTCTTCTTTGGCGTCATCGTCTTCCAGAGATCTTGATAAGATCTCAGCGATCGTTCCCAAAGTGCTACTGAGCTCTTTAGAGAACTTCAGATTCTGAGTTTCGATGTTCATCATGACCTGAAGGCGCTCCTCTGTTTGCTGGTGCATCTTCATCATGGTAGAATATTCTCTCGCATTCTTTGACAAAACCTGGATAATCATTCGGATATTCGCCTCTGCTTGCTCAATTCGCTTATCAAAGGCTATCTTCTGATTATCGAGCCGTCCGTTGATAATCTGAATATCGCTAGATACGCGCTCCAACTTATCGGACAGCTCTTTGAATTTGTCATCGATGTTGCGTTGCTCTTCTTCTTTGCGTTTCTTTTCCAGTTCTTTCTCGGCATTATCGGCGCGCCGTCGTTCGGCTTCGTCGGCATCTCTCTTTGAATTATCTCGAGATGTTTTATATTGCATGTATCCCGTGAAGATGGTACCAAGTAAGGAGATTGCCGCTACAGCAATCATACCGATCACTTCGGGGGTCACAGAGAATCACGCCCTTTCGGCATACAAAAAATAAAAGTATTGCTCTTTAGCCAACTGTTAAAATCGCAGCTTGAGGGATCGCCCTCAAGCTGCGGTAAAATCATCATCTTCCGGATATCCATCAATAAATTCAACGTTCTCCGCCATCACCAAAGCCATCTTCGCTCTCGTAATAGCGGTGTATCGAACCTTTCGAAGATAATCCATATCATGAAAGTAATGGTCGATGAAGCAAACAGAATCCCATCCCGATCCTTGAGATTGGTGTACCGTAATGCAGTACCCATACTCAAATTTCTCATACTGAGAGATGCCGTACTCCTTCCTCTCATCGTAACTAGATCGTATGTAGGGAAGATCCAGCTTCAGATTGAAGAAAGATTCCGTAGATATATCTGGCTGGAAATCAATGCTCATGTAATTATCGGAACCTAAACTTCGATTGATATCGGTTACAGTCCCACTCATACCTGTCGTCAGATAGATATTACCCTCGATAGATCGAGTCCAATCATTTTGGCGACAGATAAGTTTATCGCCAATGACAGGATCTATCCCTCGATATCCTCGAATGTGATGCCTGATGTGATCATTCACTGCATCTCTCATTCGGTTCACTGGGGACAGAATGACATCAAAGTCGGTATAATTGCGGCCAAGCTGAAGAGTATGAACTACTTTGGTCTTTCCATAGGTTCCATAGTAGATCGGCTCATTCTTCAAGATAGCCTGGGAAAGATAAACGATGGGATCGTTCTCTGCTTGTCTCATGATCTTATGTAAGGCAAAATCAGGAGCCAGCATGACAGAGGAAATACCAAAGACGGGAGGAAGCTGGTTCATATCTCCTAAGAAGATCGTAGGAATACCGAAGGAGAGAATATCAGCACAGAGTTGATCATTCACCATGGTGGCCTCATCCACAATGATGAGTTGAGGATCTCCTTCAATATGAGGCCTCAACTGAAATTTGATGACTTTCTTAGGCTTTCCCTTCACCATGATGGGCAGGCCAGTCTTTTCATCAATGGCATCTACAAAGATGACCTGATAGATCATACTGTGAATGGTGGTAGCAGGTAATCCCTGCTTTGCCAACACCGTCACAGCTTTCCCAACGAAGGCACAAGTTGTATATCGTTCAATACCCATCTCCTCAATGAAGTATCGAACGACTGTGGTTTTACCGGTACCAGCAGCTCCTGTATAAGAGAATGTCTGGCGAGTGCCAGAGCGATACCACTTAACGAGCCGCTGCACCAATTCTTTTTGCTCTTCTGTAAGTTCAACGTGTTCTACACGCTTCAAAACGAATCAAACCTTTCTAATGACTTTAAAAACGAAGATAGAGAATTATCTCTATCTTCGTGTTAATTCGGTTATACCGGTTCACCGTTCAGGAGTTCCGGATGCAGCTTCGGACAGAACTCGGCCGAGCACATCGGATAGTGTGCGTAATCCATATCATCCTTGCCAAGGAGTTTGGTATAGGCTTTGCAGAGGGGATCCATATATCCCGGAGTCTTCAGAAGACAGTCACACATCATGTTGGGAAAGACGGAATTTCTTTCATACTGATCTTTGATGATCCCATAGCGGCGATCGATGTGCTCTCGAGCGTTCTGGAACTGCTCAGGAGAGATATCCATCTCCATATCTTTTAAGGTATCCTCAAACTCACCCTGCATCCGCATCATGAAGCTCTCAGGAGTGATATCCATATCCTTGGGGAATACATTCCCCGCAGGATCCTGGAAACGGCCAACGATTCTGGCCAGACCTGTATTGCAGATCATCCGATGACACAGTAAGCAGGGATGAGGATCTGCATACTCCTGATTCCCAAAGACATTTCGTCCAACGATGTAAAGCGTACCGCCGATCATATCCCGTCTGGAAGCAGAGATGACAGTATTCATCTCTGCGTGGACAGCTCCGCAGATATTGTATCCTCTGCCCTTGGCAAACCCAAGTTCGTTTCTCATGCACGCATCGTCGGTGCAGTTCAGGCAGCCTCTGGGCGAACCATTGTATCCAGTGGCGATGATTTCATCATTTTTGACAATTACGGCTCCATAGTGACGCCGTAAGCAAGTAGACTTCTCCGATACTGTCTCAGCAATATCGAGATAGTAATTATCCTTTGATGCCCTCTCAATCATTCATTCAATCCTCCACTAATTCAGAAGAGATGTACTTTCTCATGTTATCGGGGTCGTCAATATGCAGGAAATCGAAGACTTCAAACTTCTTTGCAATCCGAAGAGCTTCCCGCTCATTACGACCATATCCTCTTGTGGCAATCTTCTTTCCATCGGAAAGCTGATGCCAGAAATACCAGGATTTGATGTAGTGCTGACCGGGATAGATCTTAGCAGTATCTCTGGTATAGAGGCGAACTTCAATTTTGGCATTGCGGTTGCGAAGGTCCGGCTTGTGAAATTCATCATACCAGCGAATGGCCATTAGCATGGCAGATTCCTGGTTATGAGCTTCCACCCAGACGATCTCATGATCGGGTTCTTTCAGGACATTGAATTTTCTCTTATTCTTGTAAATGGTGCACCGAAATAAAAGCATCTTAGATTAATCTCATTCCTTCCCCTCATAGATTGCGTTAGGGTTATGTGATTCAAAATATCCCTTTTAACAAGGCACTAGCTCTAAGAATATATTATAATTTTGGATAGAAGTTGAATAGGAGGCGATTTTATGACCGTTGATATCAAATTTATCCGAAGTCTTCCTCGTATCAGAAAGAGACTTACGACTGGAACGATGTCTGTTGACGATGTCGTTGCAATGAAGGACGACTTCTCCAAACTGGCCTATTTCATCATCGATCAAGACCGAGATAAGGGCAAGATCGATGATGAGCTGATCGGGATTTTGAAAGACTTTCTGATGATATGTCTGGACGTATATACCTATAGCGATAATGGCGATGTGCTCATTCCAGACTATACGTATGACCAGGTTATGGGGATCTACTGTGATGCGGCAAAATGTGAAAGACTGGCCTATGCGGACTATATCAGTTCCAGTACCATCTGGCCTTTCGTCAAGCATGAAGCTCCTTTCATGGTAGGAACCATCAGCAGAAAAGTCTACGATCTGGATACCCTGGAGATGTACCTGGACGAGTTCCAGCGTGATGGCTATGAGCGAATCCTCTATGCCCCAAAATTTGATGGAGTATCAACCGCTGTCACCAAAAAGAATGGAACCATCGTCAGAGCCGTTACTCGAAATAATGGTTATGAGGGACAGGATATCACGGAAGTGATTAAGAGGATGAATCGAAAGAAAAAGATCTTCGACAAACTGCCTGATGGGTATTATAAGTGCGAAGTCGTCATGTCCACAAAGGATTTTGATGAGCTCTGCACGATTAAGCCTTACGCGAATCGGAGATCTGCATCCTCTGCCTGCATCTCTGCTCCTTCAAACTTGCCCTTTGCAGAATATTTAACCGCCATCCCTCTGGCATGGGTGAACTTCGAAGGTACGGAAATGAAGTATCTAGCTGCTCAGTATGCCGAAGGACTGGTGGAGCGTCCCAATGATTTCTCTCTGGCAAATGTTTATGAGAATATCACGAGAATTTTACATCACATCAGAACTTCCGACTATCCAATTCGGACTGATGGCGTGGTACTCTTCCCGATCTACGGTCCAAGAGATGCCCCCAATACGACTGATCTGATGGCAAACTGTGTGGCATATAAGGTCAATACACAGGAGGCCATCACCAGAGCCGATTATGTCTATATGAGCATTGGTAGAACGGGCATGGCGAAGCCAATGCTCCATGTAGAGCCTGTCGAGGTCAATGAGACGATCGTCAAGGATATCAGTTTGGGATCTCTTCGGATCTTTGCCAGTATGAATCTTCATAAGGATGAAGAAGTCATCGTCTATTCTGCAGGAGATGTCATTCCACAGGTTCGAATGCCTGATATCAGAAGTTATCCGAAAGGAGCTCCTCGTCTGGAGATGGACATTCGGTGTCCTCATTGTGGCAAGAAGCTGAAAGCCAAAGATGAGAAAGAGGTCGATCTCTTCTGTATGAATCCGAGATGTCCTCGGGTACTCTCTGGCAGAATTGCTGCATTCCTGGAGAAACTGGATCTAGCTGAGGGATTCCGAGATCGTACATTCTATGCTCTGGTAGATGCTAAGATCGTCTATACCATCGAAGACCTTTTCACGCTCCAGAAACGGTATGAGGATGTGGCAAAGGCTCTTCACAGCAATCTGGAAGCAGAGCAGCTGATTGAAGCTCTGAAGGAATTGAAGACGAAGAAGTTTGAGGTCTCTCAAGTCCTTGGTGCTGTTGGCATTGAGGGAATTGGGCAGAAGACTTGTCAGAATATCTTCTCGGAGATCTCTCTGGATGAACTCCTTGATCTAAAGAAGAATCAGATCATCCGACAGCTCATGAATATCCATGGAGTTGGATATGAGACTGCCACCACTCTGGGTGAATGGATCGATGAGAATCGGGATTTTATTGAGACGCTCGATGAAAATATGCAGATTGTGAATGACTCCTTGAAGTATGCCACGATTTGTTTCACTGGTTTCCGGAATAAGGAGTATCAGGATCGATTCAAGCAGTTGGGATTCCCGGTCACCGATTCTGTCACCAATCAAACGATTGCCTGTGTCTACGCGGGAGATGCAACGACTGGAAATGCCAAGAAGGCCTATGCCAGATATATCCCGCTGGTGCACTCTGCACTCCTGGATAAGCTTCAGGAAATCCTGGAGGAAGAGACCAAGAGACTGGAAGAGCCGCATACGATGTTTAGTCGAACCAATCTGATGCGGACCATCCAGAATCAGGTCGTTAATGCCCACGTCGTAAAGTAGGGCCACATATCATCGCAATAATGTCAGACTGGGATTCTCATTTCCAGTCTGACATTATTATACATTCGCATCAAAAATTCAAGCAAAGGAAGGTAAACCAGCCATGAGCAACGACGCAATGAGCGTAGATCGTCAGCACTATTTGATCGTGCCGAGCGATCCCGTACAGTTTCAGATTACCGAGAAGATCGAGAAGGCCTGTCGTAACAAACTGATCTCAGACTACAAGATTCGTCTGAGCAGTGGATATATGACGACCATCGCCTGTGTCTATGTGGAGTCTCTGATCCGGACTCTGGTGAAGGTGATGCGGACAAATAAGGGCGATGGAAGCATCAACTTCCTGGATCTCTTCACCATCTCCTCCAATAACCGGGAGAATGACGATGCCGATAAAGATGGGAATATCAATATCATCTTCACGCCGGGTAGCATCGCCAAGGAGATCATGGATCGGGATTATTCTCCCGTGGTCACAGAGGATATGTGGAAGGATACCATCATCGAGGCAGTCGAGAGTGAGTGTGCCAAGATTCTGGCATCCAAGCACAAGATGACCAGCAATAGCAAAGCCAACTGGACGAAGATCACCTTCGTCTATATGGAGTATCTCTTCAGAACGCTAAAGCTGATGGCAAAGGTCGCCAATGAGAATGGCAACTCCGCTGTCATGATCAACTTCCTGGAGATGTTTGAAGCCCACTGCACGGTCGACACCGTAACCAATCCTGAGAATCCGGAGTTGGTGTCTGAGACGTACAATCTGAAGATCCGTCCCGGTTTTGAAGCGAAGCTTCTGATCAAGGACGATGGTATCACTGAGATGAGCGATGATGACGAGGAATAAATTCCTCGTCATCGTCATACTCAAGAAAGGATAAACGTCTATGAAAAAGATCAAGGCAAAGAAAATCAACCGTTCACTGGATCGAATTGCAAAGCTGGCAGTAAAATTCCCGGAGACCATCCTCGATCTTCGATTCGGCGATACAAAAGCTGTGCTGAAAAAGCTTGACGAAATTGAAAATGAGATTATTTCAAATCTCATGTGGCTTATTGATCACAAGAGCATGAGCCACGAGAGTGGTGCATTTTATTATGCTGCCATTATTCAATGGATTTCCTCCAATGTCCCATATGACGTCGCATTGCACCTCAACCTGAATCCCAATCGGTTCGAGATGTTGGATCCGTATTTCTCGGCATACATTCGCCAAGAAGAAAACGCCAAGGTGATTCCACAGATTGTGGGGTTCGCATCAATGGTTGAGAAGACGTATTCCGATGAAGAAGTGGATCGGAGCATGAAAGCGGAGGCCGCTGAAAGCATGTGATCTTCATCGAGGAGCTCACCAGAAGTATCCAGTAAGTAAGGACTGATCTGTAAGACATAAACTAGAGTTGATGCAAGAAATGAATGACGGCTTTGGCTAGCCACCAAATTTCATTTCTACATCAACCCTAGTTTATCATATAATCAGAAAGGAGCTTTTCGCTTTTATGCCTCCGAAAAAGTTGACCAAACAGCAGAAGAAAAATCAGGATCCACTGACCTGTTATAATTACTCCAAGCCTTTCTTCAAAGCTTTTATCTTTCCCTCTCCTGAAACGGAGATGATCGTGGATACCAGTGGAGATGTCTTTGCGAAATCACCCGTCGGAGCTGTCCAGTTGATGCTGGATGAACTGGATCAGGAGACGCTTCTGCAAATTCCGGATCTGGAACTACTCGATCAGGATGGTAATCCCATGGAGAACCAGATCAAGACCAGTAACGACAATCTGCGTCGGATTGTTCTGATCCGCATGGTGACCAACTGGGATGCCGACCTGATCAAGATCAATACTCCCGTCAGCGATGAGTATATGAACCTGGAACTGAAGGATCTCCATGAGGGATACCAGATGCAGATGCAGGACTATGAGCTCTCTCAGGTTACCCTTCAGATGTCCGATCCTGCAGCACATCACTTCATTGTGAAGAGATTCCTGGCAAAGAGCACCGATCCGGATCGGACTCTGGGAGATATGCCTGAGGAGTTCAGTCTCTTCTAAAGGAGAATTTATCATGTATGACGATCTTCCGAAGAACTGTATTACCGTTCAGCACCTCTACTATGTCGTACCCAATATCGAGCACAATTTGGCCCCTCGGGATACCAATGTCTTCATCAAGGTTGATCCAAAATCCCTCGATATCATTGGAGCGGAATACGATACACAAGAGCAGTATCGCATGGCCGCATTCATGAGTCCAGATAAACTTCCCTATATCGTATCACGATTTCGTGAATCTGGATTTGGCTATTGCGTTCGTCAGATGGGCAGAACGGTCGAAGAGGCTATCATGGCACTTCCGAAGAGTTATCAGGATAAATCTCTTCCGATCAAATACAGCAACGTGTTTATCCAGACGCTCAAGAAGGCCAGCATGCTTCTCATCTACGAAATTGATCCGTTCGATCTTCTTAAGATCCAAACTCGTTATATCGAGAATAAGGATCATATGGAGAATCGAGATCTTGAAGAGCTTTGCAATATCCAGTTGCTATCCACTCCGATCTGCGCATACTCCATTAAGACTAGCACATATGGCAAAAGTTTGGAATGGGAGGTCCATAGCCCAATCTTTACGGATCCCGATCTTCGTGAGCGGTTCAAGCTGATCCCCAGGTTTGAGACTGTGACCATTTTGTGCGATTAAAAAAGAAAAGGAAACCTCATTGGTTTCCTTTTCTTTTTATAAGTTGGGCAGTGAGACAACAGGATTTGCTGTGTTTTGAGCAACGCATGCTCTAAGAATATCCAATACAGAAGGAAGCTCCGTATCATCATCCACGGGCCCTCCATCGATTATTGCATTGATACTCTCATCCTGGTATTCAAACCAGGTATCCGTGACTTCATTTTTATAGGGATCCCAAACCAGGATCAGAGAAATCATCCCGTTTTCATAGTTGTGAATGAAACGGGAGAGCACCCTGTCAAACTTTCCGCCCGGATTTACTCGGACGGCCATATGCCTGATCAAATTAGAAGGGAATAAACTGAGATTTGCTTTGGTTTGGGCTCCATTGAGATAATACTCAATGAACTCTTGCACCATACTGCTGGTTTCAAGGTCAAAGCTGTCATTTTCCGTATTCATAAAATAACATCCCCTTTTTGACATCCTTCTTAAATCACCAAATAAGTATATCATCAGGATAACTTTGGTGGAAGGGAAGGTAGAATTTTCATGCTGAATTACATTCATGAATATCCCAATCCTGCAGCAGATGAATTCAACGAGGACTTCATCCATGCTACAGAGGATATCCCATTAACAGAGTTCGTTACCATGGTGATGAAAGATTTTGAAACGATCGAGAATATCGAGATCATGTCCATCACCACCGTTACGGATCAGGATGAGGTGGATTATAACTACCACACAATCAATATCAACTTCAAAAAGAAGCATCTGGATCAGATTAAGATTCCCAAGAATAAGTTTGTCTCCGAAAGCCGGTTTATGGAGATGATCTTCCGTATTCGGATCCACACCAATCTCCACGAGACTGTGATCGATAAGCACATCCTTCTCCCCGTTGAGAAAGATGGTGCGTTCTTGATCAACTCCAAGACCTGGAAACCGATCTGGCAGCTTTGTGATGCTTCTACCTATACACAGAGAGGCAAGGTTACCTTCAAATCTCGTATGCCCATCATCATCTATCAGACAAAGAATCGAATGATTACGGATGTGGCTGGCAGAGAGTGGAATCTCACCTCTCACTCCTATGCCTTGGACACCAAGTCCAAGAGAAAGGGAGCTAAGAAGAAAACCAAGTTTATCAATCCCATGATGATCTTTGCAGCCAAGATGGGTATGCATGAGGCAATTCGATTCTTCAATATGGAGAATGTGATCGAGTTGGTCAATCATGTGGACCAGGATTTGATGGATGTCTGTACGTTCTTCCCCATGGACGAAGTGTACATCAAAGTGCCGACCGAACTCATGGAGAAGTATGACATCGTCAGACATGTTGTCTGCATGCTGGTATATTGCTCCAGCAGAGATTTCCCGGTCACATGGAAGGATCTGGAGGATCGGGAATACTGGGTTTGTCGCATTGGCTACATTGGTTCCATCAAGAATAAAAACATCATGTCCTTCCGGGATAAGGGCTATACGACCATTCACATGATCGAGCGCCTCTATGATTCTGTGTCAGAGATGCAGTTGAGACTCCCCGAGATGTATAAGCAGAATGTCTATTACATTCTCTACTGGATGATTCTCAACTTCGATGCTCTGAAAGCTCGGAATAACATGGATATGAATAACAAGAGGGTTCGTCGTAATGAGTACATCGTGATGTCCTCTCTCGGAAAGAAGATTGCAGAGAATATCAATAAGCTCATTGAGAAGAAGAGCAAGTCCAAGATGAATACCATGGATACCCTTCTGGAGCTCTTCAACTTCCCCTCCGATATCATTCTCTCTGGCACTAAGAATATCTCCGACGTGGTGAAGAGTGACGATATCGTCAACGATATGTCGTTCCTTCAGGATCTGGCATATAGCTCTAAAGGTCCTAACTCTCTGGGTGAGAACTCCTCTAAGATGATCTCTGCAAAATATCGTTATCTGCATCCCTCTCAGCTTGGCATTCTGGATCTAAACGTAAGCTCCAACTCCGACCCTGGTATGTCTGGTTCTTTCGTTCCTTTCGTCAAGCTGTATGATCGCTTCTATTTCAATCCTGAGCATGAGCCCTGTGATGCAGAATACAATTCCATCAAAGAGCTTCATGATGGATTGAAGGGAGATAAAGGACTTCTCAAGAAATTCCCTGAGCTCAAAGAGAGCATCTTCTATCAGATCCCTCAGAAAGCTCTGACAGATCTCCAGCATTTCATCGATTACTACGAGGCATATCGTGATCAATTTGCTGCCGATCTGACCTATCTCCCCATCCTCATTCACGAGAAAGAAGATTGAGAAATTTCGAGCTAGTGAAGGCTGAACCTTCACTAGCTCGAAAAAGTCACTTTGTGGTAATGCTAACAGAGAGCAATACCGTTTGAGGAGCTCCCGAATACCCATTTTCATGTGTATGTGTTCCACTATTAAGCTTTATATTTATATGAGTACCGAGGCTGGTCATCTCGTATGAGACCGTATAATAAAAACTAAACTTCTCATCAGTGCCAGTTCTAAGATTCTGTAATAATAGCGTTTCTGCAAACATTTGATCGCACATAATAATCTTGGGAACTATGGTAATACTTCCTTGCGCTACAGAACCAGCATTACTCATAGTTCCGTTTAGTGTAATACTAATTGGAACCGATATTCCATAAAAGCCTGTGTACAAATCAACTTCTTTATTTTCAGAAAATTCTAATGCTGCATTCGTCCCAGCAGTATAACTTTTAAGTATTGCGATAGTAAAAGAATTAAGAATAGAAATAGTCTGAGCCTCTCCAGTATGAATCGAGCTCATGCATAATACGCTATTTATTGAATTAGAATTAACATTGACTAAATTTGACGAATTCAAAATTCCCTCAGCCATTTTTTCATTTGAAACCCTTGTAACTCTAGAGTTACAAGGGTTTCAAAATTTTTACGCCGATTGAAAATCGAGCGCCCAAGTAACATCCAACAAAACTTAGTTGGATGCAAAAAGAAAGGAGTTATTATGACACTCGATGATTTGAAAAACAGACTGGCTCAAAGCGAAAAGATTAAGGACCTGATCAATAGCCAGGATCAAATTATTCTTACGATCGATGGCCCTGATGGATCTGGGAAGGCAACTGTGTCTGCTCTCGTCAACCAATTCTTTTTCAACATGGGTATTCAGTCCATGGTCATCTCCCCGCCTTTCTATGATAGTAAGGCTGGATCTATCGTAAAGGACTATCTTATGAATGGTCCAAAGTGTATTCAGAGCAGAAAACTGATTTCAGATCTCTATGCGTTCGACCGAAATATGTGGTATATGGAGCATTTTGACGATGTTTTCCGTACCGCGTCACGTCCCAAGGTAGTTATCTTCAATCGATCCTGGATTTCTAATCTTCTTTATCAAACCACAATTCGACCCGCTGGTGAATCCGATGTCTTTGAGGAACTCACCGGGGCATTCTATGTCTATAAGAGGACCGAAAAGAACGATCAGCTAGTGCCCTGGTATGTCGCCTTCACCTTTGATGACGTATATCATATGCTGCAGCATCCTGAGAATGATCTTGCTTTTTCAAACGCGTTTCCGGCTCTTCAGTATGCCTTTGATGTTTGCCGAATTCATATGATTCAGGATATGATTAAGCATATCTATGATACCGAAATTCTTCCCTGGAAAATCAACGGCATTCCATTCATTGGTAATCGCGATGGAATCACGGTGTGCAATATCATCTTAAATCCGGGATTGGCGAATATTGATATTCTCCGTAGTAATATGGATACTCGGTATCAAAATGATGACTCCAAGAAAGATCGTAATGAGAACCGCGACTTCCTCTGGTACGTCATTGAAAATATCGGGTATATTGATGGACACATGCATGAGATCTTTGCTCCGTCTGCAAATGCCAATGTCCATACGTTTGATTTGATTCCCACAGATCCAACCGTTCCTTGCTTCGATGATGCATTTTATAAGATGGCATCGGAGCCTTCTGGAATGACTGCCGATATCGAACGAGCATTCACGTTCCATGTGATGCCCACTACTTTTATAACCAGCAACGATAATCGGTATCTGGGCGTCGTCGATTATACGAATCAGTACCGTCCGATGCAGCTTGCAACTAACATACTGACGTATCTCCTTGATATGATTGATGGGAGAACGTAAAATCTGGCAAAAAGAAAGGAATCCGCGTGGATTCCTTTCTTTTTGGTCACCTTAGATCTCCTTCGACATTACCGAGTCGTAGAGATCTGCCCAAGCTTTGACTCTCTCCATGTCCATATCAAAGTCCATGGAAATCCTCTGCCCCCACTCAATCGCAGCTTCTTTCGTTGTGAAAGTCGCGATAAACCGAGCGGGATGGATGAAGGTAACATTCGGATCCTGTTCCATCTCCGCTTTGATCTGATCAGAGATCAGGTCGATGTTTGTCCCGTGGAAGACGACACTATAGATGCACCAGCCTCCACGCAGAGAGGGATAGATGACCCAGAAAATATCCTTATTCTGATTCTGGTTCACCGTAGCGGAGTAATTCACGTACCGATCCAGCACGATGAAATGATACTGGGTATCCATCTCATCGATTGCCTTCTCCGTGATATCCTGGGAGTGCTTGATGGCCTTGACCTTTGCGATGTTATTCCGAATAATTTCGGAAGCAAAGGTCGCAGCCGTTTTGAATGCCACCAGTCTTGCATTGTCATCAGAGTTCATCTCCCAGGTGGGATTGAAACTGCTGATGGCGTCAGAGAGGTAGTTGTGGACGCCGTGCCACAGACTACCTTTGCAATCGGAATAGTCGATGGGAAGAGCCAGAGAAGTATCCAGCATCTTATACTCCTCTTCATTTTCAAGGAGCTCCGGCCAGAACTTTCTCAAAACTTTGCCAAAGCTGGCATAGGGGTTCAGCATCTTTTCGGGATTCCGGTATTCCACCGTTTCATCGGTGTGGTGGTCAAACTCACCACCGCCGATGTCGACGATAATAGCCTGGCCGATCTTCTCCATCTCCCGATACTGGTCTGTGACCTGATTGGTGCGAATCAGGTCGATGTTGGGATTAATGAGCTTCAGAAGTCCATATGCAAAGACTTCATCCGCATGGTGCACCCCAGAATGAGTGATCATCACTCTGGGGATTTTGTAGCGAGTGGTTGATGTAGATACCATAGAGATCATCCTTTCTTATATTTCTCTATCTACATGATATGTGCCAGAGGATATAGGAAAATCCGATACCTGCGATTAAACCAAAATCATTCTTTTAACCCTTTCGTAATTAATCCGAAAAGGAGACGTTCGCATGGCAACTGATTTAACAATTCGCACATGCTCTTCATGTGCCCACGCTGCCATTTGTCCTAACAGAGAAGCCTTTATGGCCTTCTATAACCATAGAGACGAAGTGATGGTCAAATGCGGTGATGGAACTGGCAATCTGGATGATACGCAAGCGGTAACCGTTCGTATTGAGCATCGGTATCTGGATGGACCTGGCCTGGAGCAGCTTTATCGTGAGCTTGGCCTTGGCAATGGCTTTGGATGCAATCCCTGCATGTGGGCAAATGGATGCCCTCTGAATGGGTGGAAGCATCCCTATGATACTCCAATCTACATGCCCTATCCGCATGCAGCTGGATACATTGCACCTCTTTGTCAGGGTGCTCGCACTCCCAATGGGGATCGTATCCAGTTCATTGCACCGGTGGCTCCTCCTGCTACCAACCAGGTACATGCAAGTCCGTATCCTCCGTTCTCGACGAAGTATACCTCTTGCTCTGATTGCCCCAATCTCAATAATGACAAGGTGGATTATGCAAAGCTGGGCGGAACTGTGTATTCTACCTTTGATGTGACCAATCTCGATACTGAGATTGATAAGGTCATCAATCTTGCTGATATTCCGACGCCCACCTCTATCATGGCTGGATATCAGCGTGCTGAAAGCAATCCTGATACATTCACCGTTACTTCTGAGGAAAATGTCTTCATTATCTACTATACCTATGGAACTTCTTCTACGACACCTACTCCCGATCCCATTCCTGACGCTATGTCGGAGGAAGAGATCAAGAGTGCAGGTCTCAATCGTAAACTGGAGATCTTCTATGGGGAAGAGAGCTACTTCATTGGGAGCAATCTGAAATCCAGCGCCAACTCCATGCAGAATCTTTACTGCACTGGTATCATCGCTGGTATTCCCAGGTATAACGGTCCGGGAGATATCTCTATCTCCTATGGCTCTCGTATGATGTGCCGAACCGATGATGATGGATATATCCGGAACGTCCACATGCTTGGTGCTTCCGATTATAAGTATATGATCGGTACCACGACTGCAGCCACTCATAATCCCCTTGCCGTTATGGAAGCGGCCGAATCCGATACCATTCAACTTGTGATTGAGCATCATAAGGACTGGAAGCTGGATGAAGATGCTCTGAAGCGTCAGGTCGCTCCCTATGCGGAGATTGAAATCGCTACTGCTTTTGCTTCTTCTAGCGATCGTGTGGCTGAATCCATCTTTATCACCTTTGATGAAACCGATGTCCATATGGCTCTTCAGTTTATCCATAGAGCATACTACGACAATTCGGCGTACACCAGGATCAACTATGATACCTGGGATCTCGCAAAGCTCTATCTCTCTATGGCAACTATGAAAGGAAAGCTTGCCGGCGCCGAGTACATTGCTCTGAAGCCCGAAACCCTTAGAGTATTCAATGATGAGAGTATTGATTCTCCTTCCTATGATACACAGGCACCCGATACCAAGATCGTATCGACACTCTATGGCCTCATGAAGGGATATTCCCTGAATGCCTCTGCACGTAAGCAGTATTCTTCCAATCTCGGTGATATTATGGCACCTGAGAATGTGGAGTCACCCACCGAGATTCGATTCCTGTCTACTGGTGAAGTGGCTCCTCATGTATACTGGGCTATGTGGGGTCTGAATGAGAGCGCTCTCGCCACAGTCTTCGGAGAAAAATTCTCCGAGTTCTACACTGGTAGTTTCTCTTCTCCTGAGATTGGAGTTTCTACTCTGTGCACTCGGACTAAATCTCTGACTACGACCTATGCAGTGAGAAATGGTAAGATCGATCTCAACTATGAGCCTTCTGCTCTCCGTAAACTGATCGATACTAAGACTGCTGAGATGGCCGAAGTGGGCATTGATCTCACCTTCTTCATCCTTCCGGATGATTATCAGAGCTTCGATCTCATCAATCAATATCCCACCTCCGAAAATGATTCTGGCAGTGGCAAGATCCCGGCTGGTATGCTCCATGTGAGCGGGGATGAGTCTCTTCATTCTATCTCTCAGTATATGGCGACGGATTCTACCGAGATTCCCGATACCATTGGGAAAGTCGTTCATCTGCTGATCATTGCTCAGCCAAAGAATATCCTTGGCTTCGCTTACAATGAGCAGAACTTCATCGCTTACAATGCCGAAGTACAGATGTTCCAGAAGGAGCTTAAACTGACCCTGATCTTTGATGGCTCTGAGATGAATCCGTCTTTCGGATATGATGCTAGCAAAATGAAGGGCTATGAGCTCTCTGGCGTTGCTCCTGAGGATATGGATGCTGTCTTCATTAGTATCAGTGATGCCAACGTGATAGAGCTGATTGGAGATAAGGCTCAGTATTACAAGCTCGCCAATACTCTGGATATCAAGTACCAAGAAGATGTTACTTGCAAAGTATATCGTCCTGGATGCACCACAGATCCGGAGGTTTCTACTTTCGCCGTTCCTTATCGTTACGCTACTGATATCTCCTTTGCTTCTACGCAGCTTTGCTCTGTGAAGAGTATCACGGTCGATGGTGCAACCCTCTTTGAGATCATTGAAGAAGAGGTCGCCAATAAGGTTACCCATCAGGAATCTTTTGCAACTCTTACCTTTGATACATTCAATGCGAGTTGCGAGAGAAAGGATAACGATATCATCGTCCATCTCAGCAATGTGGGGAAGGATCTTGAGATTATCGTCGAATATCAGGAAGGCTCCCAGGGAGTATCCGCGGTCTGTGAGCGCTGTGCCAATTATGTGGAGACGGCTCCCTATAAGTTCATGGAATGGGTACCTCTGTGCAACGATTACGTCGCTGGATCTAACAGCTAAAATCTTTCAGAAGGTTCGATAGTTTTCACTATCGAACCTTCTTTGACAAACCCCGTAAGAATTTAACAAATTTGAGGTGATTATCGCATGGAAGTAAAAGCATCGGCAGGATACTCTGGTCTGTATTGCCAGCCCTATGCCAACGCCTCTACGTATGGAGATACCGTTTATCTGATTCCTGATGCAATTCACCAGGAGATGAACGTCCTTATTTTGACGCCTGGAGCATACAGAGATATTTATCGGATTCTCTGCTACCCCACCTATCAGAAGATCAATCTCTTCGTCCCCTCTATGGACGTTCTCTTTATTTCTGATATCTTCAGACTGGTGACGGATCTTCGAAAGGTGAAAGCGGAAGTCAAATGGTATTATCCTGAGACAGTCTCTGGCCTTTCTCCCAAGAATATGCTCTTTGAGACGGCTCAGATGAAATCCAATCTGTATAAAAGCAGTACCATTTCTGGTCTCACGATTGAGTTCAAGGTGGCCAATACTCTGGATGAATCTCATCGCTTCTATGACTTTGAAGTCTGTGATGGGACGGAGTATAACTATTTTACTCTCTATATGGATAAGGCGAAGCTGGAATCTTTGGTGAATTCCTATTCTGGTAAATTTGCTCCTGCCCATATTCATCTTCCTTACAATAAATCTTTCTATGGCGGATTGACAGGGAAGGAATGTGCTCAGATCCTCGGTAAGAAATCTTGTATTCTCACCATGAATAACTTCAAGTGCAGAGAAGAGTTTATCGAGGCAAGTCAGAGCCAGATGTATGGCATTCCCAAGAGGGTCATTGCATAAAGAGACAAAAAGAAAGAGATACCAAAATCTAGGTATCTCTTTCTTTTTGTCCTCAGAAGCCCATCATCACATCTTGATAGGTTCGGCCAACACCAAAGATTTCGCTGTTGATGTTGAACTCCTCAGGTGTATACGGGCAGACCTTGATCTTGACATTCCCACGCTTTCCGCCAAGACCATTATTCTGGGTCTGTCGACATCTCAGGTTGATCTCAATTTCCATGAGAGCATTATTTGTCATCGTGGGATAGACAGACACCTGGTCGATAAGCATTGGATGCATGTAGGCAATAACGCTTGCCTCGAACGTGATAGACATCAAGCCGTTGCTCTCGGGTGCCAGATAGAGATAGGCACTGGGAACACCAAGCCGATTCTCGCTATTGGCAAACATGAGGTGAATCGCTCCCGTTTGCATGAGCTGAATCTGAAGTCCCGGAGTTTGAAGGATGTCGTAGAGATGTACAGCAGAGATGGTTTCCATAATTAAGTTACTTCCTTTCTTTATGGTATATCTGCATAATATATGCCCTTAAAAACACCGGGATAAACTGTCTATTCAAGAAAGGAGAGCCAGATTTATGGCAAATCCTGATGTATCTGCTCAGTCTTTCATGACTGAGTTGATGGATCTCTCCTTGCATCTTGTCTGGAAGGATCCATTTTATGCAATCTCTGAAGAGCAGTCTGGTGATCGTGTAGACGCTGAAGCCTATGTAGCGGCTCGTAACGGGGAGCTTCTGTTTAATTCTGTCTTTCAGTTTCATACAGAGGTTTTACAGTCTTTCTTTCCCGATCCCGATGAATTAGAACTCGTCATGCGGGATAAGAGGATGATTCCTGAAGATATGAGACCTGCTATCGTAGCTGCTGAGTCCAACCTGATCATTGAAGAATGGGAAGGTGGACGAGAGTCCAACGATTATTACAGAATGCTCTTTGGCTTACCTCCTCGTGAAATGCCCGAAAACGAGTATGTTTACAATACGAGGTATGCCGATATTGATATGACAACTCCAGTCCATTTGCTCTCCTACACAGATCGACTGAGACTAGAGAATCTTGGGTATTTTGCTGAATTGAGAGCACAGACACGATATAGCGGGAATGAGTATAAGTACCTGGAATATCTGGGGAAATACCGCATCTACCCCTATATTGCAAGACAAGCAGAACCCTTTGAATTGCTCTATATTCAGCAATCACAGTATACCTCTTTGCGCAATGACTTCATTGACACCTATGAAGCAGCGAGACGTATGGTTTATCGAGTATACTATTCCGATGCTTATCGCAATCAGTCCCATCTCTATGAGGGATTTCTCGGAATGTGTATTCTCTTCATCACACAGTCTCGTATGTTTGTCAAGTATCTGGAAGCGGATATCCCCAGAAACTTCTACGATCTAGAATCTCTGAAGCTGGTATATGATGCTTATAGCGTACCCTTCTACTCTGCAATTCCTCTGAAGTATCATGAGAGAATTGTCAAGAGAATCAATGAGTTGATCGGTTATAAAGGATCTAATCAGGTCTTTTATGACCTCTTCGATATCTTTGATTTTGGTAGAATGAGCGCTTACCAGTATTATCTGGTGAAGGATCGTATTACCAATGACGATGGTAATCCTATCTTTCGAGATGCAGATGGGAATCCTCTCACTCCCGAGCAGATGTGGAAGATTCGATTTGCCAAAGTGGGATTTGAAGATGACCAATTCATTGCCATCACAGATCCTCAGAACGCTGTCGAATATGAAGATATCACGGGAGATGATCCCTACTGGGTAGAAGATGAAAATCTCAAGAAGAAGCTCTATGAGTCTGATTGGAACTTCTTCCACTCCAAGTATATGGGCGTTCAGATCATGTTTGAGCTCTCAAAACTTCTCTTTGAAACTTGCTACTTCCTGAGAATGCTTCAGGATAATAGAGAGTCTACAGAGAATCTGAGCGTCTATTACATGGTGACAGGTGAAGAATATCCTCTCTTTGATGTCGTCATCTATGCAGTGGCTTTGCTCTGCAAGAATGCTGGATTTACGGGAGAGATTCCCAGCGATCCTGCTTCTGTATCCGCTGTCTATGGCTTCAATTTCAAGGATTACGCCAAGCTTCTCAAGATGGGATCTGAAAATATGGATGATTTCGTCAAGAACTTTAAGCGGGCATGTCATGAGTATATTGATGCCAATGCAGCTCTGGCAGCAGACGAAACACTCAGCTGGATGGTCGACCAAATTACAGATGGGGCATTCAATTACCTTGGAGAAGATTTCCCCTATGGAGAATGGGGTTATGCGCCTCCTCCCATCTTCTTACACGATTTCCTTCCAACCAAAAACTCTGTGACGACTCTGCGAAAGTATATCAAAGAGAATATCGCAGAGCTGGAAAACAATCGAGAGCTCACTGACTATGAGATCTCCTTGCTGTATTCCAGATATGTGACGAGGGATAATCAGGTCTTCAATGTCGTTGCTCCTGGATCTACTCCCACTTCTCGAGAGTATCAGACCTACGTCGTGAAAGCTCGAGAGTTCAATGAGGAAGATCTGGAAACTTTGCGTAATGCAATCATTGCTTCTTATACTCATCTTGATTCCTGGATTACCAAACTCCTGGAAGCGAGAACGGCTTTGACTTTCGATCCTCAGATTCTCGATATGATCTCTGATATGAATATCGATGATCTGGACGATATTGATCGTATCTATAAACAACTGGAAGATCTCAATGAGTATATCAACTATAAGATCAGAACGTCCTTTGCCAAAGAGGACTTTGAAGCATATTCCAATCTCAGAAAAATCTTGATGACTACCGATCTGGTAGATCAGACTTTCACCAAGAGAAATGGAACCATTGCTTCTACCTATGCTGATCTTCTAGCTGATATCAATCCCACTCTTTATCAGAGACTGATCGATGATGAGATCGACTCTGAGACTGAAGAGACCTACGTCATTCAGACTTTGATGAGACTCTGTGATAGCCTGGAACTTCTAGAATCTATCAATACTGATAAGATGAAGAAGATTGTGGATTATCTCTTCAAGATCCTGGCTTTCCTGAAATCGGCTAAGGTGGATTTAAAGGATTTCCAGATCATCTTCACGGTGTATGACCGTGGCATGAACTTCATCAAGTTCGTTACCAAGCTCTGGTCCCAGGATGTCTTCAACTATCCCACCAGAGATGAGTATTTCAGACTCATTGATATTCTCTGGGAGATTTTCATCTTACAGGAAATTCGATCTTCCTTCACTCTATCTGATCACAATCTTGGCATTGATATTTTGCATCAACTGGATGATCATATTCATCTTCTAGTGGATGAATTGAATGGCTTCCATATTGAGCATATCACCAAGGATCAGTTTGAGTTCATGGTAGATCTCATTCATGAGACCATCGTAGATGAGACAGGTACAAAAACCCATCTCAATATGGTGGATAAGCTTATTGAGGTATCTCGAACGGAGTATGAGGATTGATCCTCAAAAACACGCCCTTAATTTGGGCAAATAAATCCCCTATATGATAGGAGGAATTCTTAATCATGTCTACCGAAAAGATCCTGCGCGACCATTTGATCGCTTATGACAAGCTGACTGATACTCATGTAAAACAGCGGGGAAAGCTAGCTCGTGGAATTCTCTATCGTGAAGATGAGGATGAATATGGCCGTCGCATTTTCACTAAGGTCGGTGAGAATACGGTCGTGCTGGGCGGTGCAATTGCTGCATTAGAGCGGCTTTCTGGTGTGGAAGCCTCTTTCCGTCCCAATACGCTGAACCATATCCTGAACGTCAATGACGGATATGAGTACCATATCAACAGCACTCCCATTGCTCTCTTCGGCTGTGGTAGTGGCGGCGCTCCGCTGGACTTCGGCAACGTCTACGATCCCGATGTAAAGCAGAATAACGTTGCCGGCCTGCTGCCCATGATGGTTTCTTCCTCTGGCGTTCTCTCTGGTACTGACGCCGAGAAGTATATGATGAGAACCACCATCCAGACTCCTGATGGCACCAGCCTGAACTGCTGGTATCTGAAAGAGTTCGATATGGATCCCATCATCACCTCTCTGTGGAAGGATGCTGCCTCTGAAGATGAGGATGGCTCTGAGATCACCTCTGATATCTCTGCCTCTGAGTCTGAAAACGGTGTGGAGTCCTTCGTGGAGTTCACTCTGATCCTGAGAGACCAGGACATCCGTAGCTACTATGAGGCTATGGGTATGCTTCCTCAGGCCCGTTATAACTCCATCGGCCTCTTCATGGGCGAGAAGGTTACCGTTGGCGATTATCAGGACTATGTCAACGTGAGCCTATTCTCCGTCCTCAACATCGAGAACGAAGCTTTGGCCAAGAGAAAGACCATCACCTATCGCTACAGAGTGTATGCTCTGATCTGACAACCAAAAACAGGTTCATCCACATCGGATGAACCTGTTTTTCTCGGGCTTTTAACACTCCGATAAAATCCAATCAATCTAGAAAATAGGTGATGAAATGGCAGTCGCAAGTGCACAGGTGAAGAAAGAGCTACTCTCTTTAGCACCTGATGAATATACCGTTTCTCTGATCGTTTCTAAGATCGCCAAAACCACAAAGAATGTGAAAGATCCCACTACGGGTAAAAGACATTTCCAGATCAAACCACCTGAGTGGGATATGCAAGCAAAGGTGCATCTTAAAGCTGGAGAGTACATCAATAAAGAGGATATCGATACTACGGTAGGATCCATCATCCTCAATAAACTCCTTATTGAGGGAAAGATCGAGCCGATCATTCCCGGAGGGTTTTACAATGAGGTGATGACTTCTAAGGCCTTTGATAAACTTCTGGAACACGTCTCTACCTCTCTGATGGATGGAAAGATTCCGCTGCAACCCAATGTTGTATCTTTCCTGCAGTCCTTTGAGTTCTATGGTCTGATGCTCTCCTCTTCCATCTCTCCCTCTTTCACTTCCAACACCATGAAGGTTCAGTCTCAGATCCGTGATAAGAGGGACGAACTTTTCGTTAAATATGGGGACAATCCGGATCTGAATGAGGCTATCAAGATTGAGGATGAACTCAATAAAGAGGCTGAGAAGATCCTCAAGGGAGATCCTGGCATGAGACTGTATGACTCTGGCGCCAGAGGATCTTTCAAGGATAACTATAAGAATATGGCTATCATGGTTGGCCCTGTCAAAAACCCTGCTACTGGTAAATTTGACATTGTAAAGAATAACTATATCGACGGAGTGGAAAAGAAGGATCTTCCCGCCATTGCCAATATCATCGTGAATGCTGCATATGCGCGTGCAGTCGGTACTGCTGAAGGCGGTTATCTGACGAAGCAGTTCTATGCGGTTTACCAGTCCATTACCATGGATGAACCTGGTACGGATTGCGGCTCTAAGGGATATCTTCCGATCTTCCTAACTTCCAGCAATGTCAAAGATTTTCTGTGGCAGTATATCGTAGATGGCGGAAAACTCGTACTCTTGACAGAGGAGAACGCTCCTAAGTATCTGAATAAATCGGTGAAATTCCGGTCTCCCATCGGATGCTTGGGCAAGAAAATCTGTAATAAGTGTATGGGCGAGCGCTTCTACAAGCTGGGTATCAAAGATGTGGGCCTGGCCACAGGCCGTCTTCCTAACTCTATCATGAATGCAAGTTTGAAGCAGTTCCATACCACCAAGATGGAATTGACCCAGGTGGATCCCAATAAATTACTCATTGATTGACAGGAATCGAGGTGATTATAGACCCATGAAAGATTATCTTCGGTTCTATGCCGCTGGCAATATCGTACGTAGAGAGGGCGGATATATCAAGGATCTTGTAAATGAGGTGCTCTCTGTATATCCTCATATTTACAAGCTCGTGTCTTTCGCCACGCCTCCGCATGAGCCTATCATGATTTTGGCTTTCCATGTAACTCTTTCCTCTAAGATTCATCACTTGAAATGGATTATTAGAGGTTTTGAAGAGTCTGAGCCTTATCATGGTACCTCTATCATTATCCCCAATGAAGAGATCTCTTTCAAGCCCGATAAAGATAGAAGTCAGGCCATGTGCTTTATGAGACTTCTGGAAGTGGGATATCACAATATCTCTCTGGAAGAATTTCTGGACATGTACCAGATTGAACGATCTTCCGTGAATGCGTCTGATAACTCAACCAGTTTGATGATTTGAAATGAAGCAGCTACCTTGAAAATGGGGTAGCTGCTTCATTACGATATATCATTTGGGTAGAGTCTATAGAGAAAGGAAGCCTCACACATGAACCTGCTTCAAACAACGCATCTGATCCGAAAATGCAATACTTGCGATTCCCTCACCGCTTTGGCTTACACAATAGATGGGCAAAACGGAAAACCAGAAGAGATCTACATCTGCGCATCGTGCCTCAAGAAGCTGATCCACGAGTCCATCAGTTCCGCTATTCAAGAGAGCAAAGGCTGGGAAGGATTTAGCAAGAGAACGGATGATCCAATTCATGTCTCCCTTCAGTTTGCCGATCTTCATGTGAAGAGATTGCGGAGCATCAAGACCGAGGAAGTTCTTCCCGCATCTTTCATCCTTCAAGTTTCATCTTATGTCTTCAATGACGACATCGTATTCTTCTTCAGAGCTCGAAACGAATCCGAGTTCCTGGATGCCTTTGATGCTGTCATTGATAAAGCTCTGAAGAATTCCGTTTATCCCAACCGTGATTTCTACCTCTAAAATCAAAAAAGAAAACTTCATGGATCTTATAACCAAAGATTTATGAAGTTTTCTTTTTGAGATTCCCAGATTCTCGACCAAATCTTAATCAAATCGATAGAAAAGATTGGAGCGTGTATATATGACTTACCAGGAATATTTAACAGCTCTATTTGCTGGAAAGAAAGACGGCATCGTTTCCGTCATTCAGAAGGATCGTCGGAGAGGAACTCTGGATGAAAATCTCTTCCTCGTACTGGATAAGGAATTTTCCACAATTGATATGGTTCCTTACTACAAGATCCAGGGCGGTGGAGATCTCAATACCAATATGATTGCCTATCAGATCGTCTATGATTTGTATCGGCTCTATAAGAAGGGCGTCTCTCTGAACTCCGCCGTCCCTTGCGCTTTCGATATCAGTGGCTTTTCTCTGTCTCAAATCTTGCTTCGAGCTCCTCTGAAAGAGTTCAAGTGTCCCGATCACGAGAGTAAAGTCTATCTGGTATCGATGGCCTGTGGCGTTGCTCTTTCCATTTTGCAGGCAGCTAAGAAAACTGCCGTTCTGAAGACAATTCTGAATTTCACTGTGAATGATCAAGATGAGGATCAGCTTCTTGCAACATATCGTAGAGTGCAAGAATTGCTTCAGCGGCAGTTAACCCTGACCAATGGCTGCAGAAATCAGGAAGTTTCCTTTGGCCTCTTCTTCCTGCCCAAGAGATCGGCCTACATTAAAAAGAGACGCCCCACCACCTAAAAAGAAAGGATGAATCATCCCCATGTATATTCCTCATCAGCCTATCCCCGCCATCACGATGGAGAATGATCTTCAGACTGCTCTGGAATCTCTTTCGGAGCTGGAAGATCAGAATCCCGCTCTTGAAGCTTTCTCCATTTGGCGTAAAAAGCCCGATGGAAAGCCTTTGCTTGATACCTCTAAGCTCAGTATGAGTAACATCTCTTCTGGTTCCATCAAACTTCTTCTGAAGTCTCTGGATAATTTCAAGTCAGCCTTGATGAACTGGAGACACAGCCTTTCCGTTGAATTCAACAGCACTGCTTCTCACATCTTTAAGCTGAATGAGAAGAGACTGAAAGTCTATGGCACGGAACTCAAGAAGTATAGAGCTAGAGAGAAGGAACTCACTAAAGAGATTGGCAATCGACTCAATACCGTTGAGAAGAAAGAGGAACTTGAAGAAGAGATCGTTCATGTGAAAGAGAAGATCGATTTCTATAATGATCAGCTCACTTCTCTTCGTCAGGCCATCATGGTTCCTCAGACAGTTCTGGATGGCCTTCAGGAAACCATTCAGCGATGCAATACCGCTTTTGACGTTCTTTCCAATGACTTTGCCGCTTATCAGAACTGGATTGATATCAAGGAGAAAGATGAACATTTCCAGCACGGTATGCTAAAAGATGAGAAGTATCGTGATATGATCGTTTCTCTCATCAGCCATTATCACGTTGGAAATGAGACGTTCGATCTCCTTAGCAAGACAAAGCGTCGAGTCATTGAGATTGGCGAGACTCAGATTTATGGCGGGAGAAATAGCAATGCTCCCATGGCTGAGTATAAGTTTGAGAATGTCAAACTGATGCTCGAGAAGTATGACTGGCTCAATAAGATCGTGGATAAAATCCTGAAAAGGATCGGTATTATGAGATCCATGATGCTCTCTATCCAAGCTGGAAAAGATACAGCCTTCTCTGTCAACGAGCTGACTGCAGAACTGGTCTTTCTGATTAATTTCTGCTCTTACATGTCCGCTTTTATGGATTCGTATCTGAGCGCTCATACTGGCATCATCTATTCTTATGAATAACTTAAAATCCTTCATAGGCGTTTAAGCCTATGAAGGATTTATTTTTTTCGTATTTTCTCCATTTCTCGGAAATATATCATCTTTATTGAGAGATGGAGAAAAGAGAGTTAGAGCTTATTAGAAGCCTAATTACCTCTTTGCCCCAACTCTCTATTCCTCCGTGGATGGGAGGTGAGATAATGAGCGAATTTGATTTTCCAAATTCCGGATGGAGTGGTTATATCATTCCAATGAAGAATGGTAACTACTTTGTCCCTGACTGGTTGGTGTATCCATTATACATCACTGGCCATTTGGATCAGGTTTCCTATGATCAGTATATGAACTGCCCAAAAGTTCTCAATACTGTTACTAGGACCCTTGTTGAAGGAATCTAAATAATCGCTCATTATCAAGTAAGTCCCGTTCTTAAGGATTAGACCTTATTTACGGGCGCATCCAAAAAGAAAGGAGTTCAAAAGGATTCCTTTCTTTTTTGTATTAGTTCTAGCTGAAAAATACCAATACCGCATTAGCGTTTATCAAGATGAAATTCTTCGCATAAATCATCATAGTATCCTTTTTCGTGACGCAGTTTATAAACAATCGCCGCGAAACGATGCTTATCTTTAGGCTCTTTAAAATCAAAATTGATAGCCTTTGCAATTTCAGCATTAGGATACTTCTCAACTAGCATACGGACTACGGTTTTCATATCATCCCGAGAAAACTCAATCTTTCGAGAGCTATTCGCACGAGCATTCCTGATGTTTTCTACGGTCGACCGCAATACAAGATTATCGAGGTCATCGTGGTATTTGATATTATCGATATATCCAACTTGCGATCCTTTCGGTATTGACCCTTTATATGTCAAATACAAAACCTGAGATACCTTTAATGGCTTAAGAAAGTTAATATTGCAGTCAGGATATAATTCATGAGCTTTTTCTGAATTGCATACAAATGTAGCCATTGCAAAGCCCGATGCGAAAGATTTCATGACAAAATCATCACGATCCAGGTCAATAATAACTCCATCTCTAGATATTACGATAGGATACTTTGCAAATGGGATAATCTTAAATGGTATTTTATCGAAATACAGAATGGACGAATCGTTCGCATCAATAATATATTCAGGCAGTCGATATGTTAATGATGTACATCTCCTGCCATAATACATTCGTGTGATTGGACGTTTCTTACGAGGAATAACAGGGAAGGGCAAATTCCCTATATATGCTCTCAGCAGCAAATAATCAATATCGCAGCGTTCACCATCTAATACAATGGTCTTTCTATCATCGGATGGCAGAACTTCGTTATCACTATCATACTCATACACGTATCCATCCCGGCTAATCACATAGTTGGGATGTGTATCGATTCGCGGCATGTGAAATTGGAATCGGTCATATCGATAAGTGGCGCTTGAGCCAGAACCATGAATATTATTCACTGAATCGTATGTGGCATAAGCTCTAGGAGTGCAAAGGCGATAATCGTACATAAGCATTCTTCCTTTCGTAACATCATTTTTGAGAAATTAAGCGCCGCTATCATTATGATAGCGGCGCTTAGAGGTTAGATATTATTCAGTGCCCAAAATGCAGCAGTCTCGTCTTTGATCGGTAGCATCTTACGATTAATCCGACCATCCATTCGAGAAATATACATGTTTTTGACAGGATCTAAAGCCTTTGTAAACCGCTTTCCTAAATCCAAGCCAAATACTCTAAATATGTTGATTTGGTCCCCGTCATCTGACGCTTATACTAAGTACGGTGATTCGCCATACTTAATTTCCATCTAAGCATACTTTCGTATGCCAGAGACTATCTCTTCATCTTATAAAAGAGCTTTGCACTACGAAACAGAGCTTACCATCCCTGCCCCTCTTATGTCTATCTGGGAAGTGCACATTGATAGACAAGTTTAGTCGTTACACCTTCCTCGTTAATGCTATCTCGCGACAGTATTAAGAGACTTGGCACGGTATTCGCTGCTATCCATTTTCATGGACCGTAGCATCTCTTACGAAGCTTATTTGAATTTGCTACTAGCGGCTAAACGACCTCCGCCAATTCTTATTCACTTCTACCGTTAGCCTGAAATTTATTAAATCAGACACCGCTGGTTAGGCGTTCACAAAGTTTCCAGCATGCATCACTGCATACACGATTCCAACTGGACCCAGTTTAAATCGGCGTTTAAAATACTGATGATCGCTGTACTTAGAGTAATAGACTTGTCATTAAAATCCTGTTTGGCTCGCGCAACTTTTACCATCATGAAACTGCCGTAGTTTATGCTCGGATTGCGATTCAGAATTAAATTCACGAAGGGTGAATCTTCCTTGATGATTTTGCACATCAGATGGTAGAAAGTTGGATTGTAATGAACTTTTGCCCGAGCCCATTCTTTATTTGCTACATAGGGCTGAACGTTCATCATCTTGCAATAGAGATTGGTTAACTCATAGCGGAAGAGTTCCAGCATGGAGATATAAGGCAATTCAATCTCGTTGGCACGGAGATGACCACTGTCAGGCGTAATGATGTTACGAGAGCACCAATCATATCGACCACCAATGACTCGGGATTGAATGACACCTTTCTTTCCGTCCAGGATCTTGAAGATGGACATGAAAAGCTCTGAGATCTCGGTCTGAGCAGAGGCTAAGAGCTTATCAATCTGCACCTGGATCTTTTCACTTTGAGCTTCTTCCAGATCATAGGTATTGATCTTATTGAAGGTCTGAATGATGGACTGGAAGTAGGTGTTGACTCTCTGCTTATAGAGCTTGGAATCTTTCTCACCGGGTAACTCAATCCGAAGGATACTGCTGAAGACAGGAATGCAGGAAGTGAAGATCTTATCCTTATCAGCTCTCAACTCATGGAAAGCGGCTGCTTTGGCAGGCTTCTTTCTCTCATAGTAATCGAGAACCTCTTCGAAGTGATCTCGGAACCAGGTCATTCCTTTACCTACGAAAGGATGCTGTTTCATCTCGAGAATTTCTTTCTCTCTCATCTCGTAGGTATTGTCTTCAGAGCCATCTTTATTGCGGTAAGGAGAGGCAAGCAGACGATCGAGAACCGGGATCCCATCCACTTTACCGAGAGCATCAGAGAGCTTCATCCCATAGATGGGAGAGATCACTTTGCGATTGTAATCCAGAATGATCCACCCCGTCTTGGTGACATCGGGTTCGACATAGTCTACCACGGTGCCACACTGCTCACAGACTCTTCCAGCATACATCTTTCCGATGTACTTCTTGCACTTACAGGAGTAGCGCTCCTGGAATGCATTCTCGTCACCGAAGTCAGTACCCCAGAATTCAGACTGCAAGCCATTGGGAATCTTTCTCTTTTTGCTGTCGTAGGCTTCTGCTGATTTGATTCGGATACCCTTACCCGAGGCCAAATCGTAGTAGCACTCGAAGTCCAGATCCATGGTTTCTACCGTTACTTGCTCGATTTTGGTATCATACATGTTTCTACCTTCCTTCCCATAAAGTTTTTCTTGGCGCGACCATATAGAAGTAATTGCTTCATATACGATAGACTGCTGTTGAAGAGGTGCTATCTTTTTGAAGCAAGACCATAATATTCGCACCTAGATTGGTGAACTTTATCTCTCTGGGTTAGAAAGGTAGGTGATTTGATCTTATGGCTTTAAAGATGCCAAGCCAGAATCAGATCAAATTCTTTTATCAGATTACCGTGAAACTTGTGGAGAAGATCAAGTCTCACGAAGATGATCTGCGAGATAAATCCATTCCCGTTTACATTGGACTGGGCATTGCCCTTGTAATCTTAGCGGGGACCATCTTCTGGTATGTATGGCAAAAGGATTTGGGCCCTCTCATGATCTATATGGCCGTGCTCATTCCCATTCTCTCTTTCGGTATTGCCGAGCAATCTCGTCACATTCAGCAACTTCGAACGGAGTTCAGTGAATATAATCGATCCATCGACGATTTCCTGAAGAGTATCTCTACTTTGGATGCCAATACCCTCACCAATGAAGAGAAAGCTCTGGGTGTCGTGATGGCCGCTTTCATCTCTTCTGATGAGAAGGTTGCTGACGACATTACCTATGGAGAGATCAAGCAACTCCCCGAATACAAGAATGCTCTAACTTATGCCATTAATCTGGCGGCGGTAGAGAGTTCTATCGATATCATGGTGGATGAGGGAGAGGATGTTTCTGACATCCTCGAGACCCTAGACACGGAGGACATTAATCCAGACACCTATTTCGAAAATACCGATGGTCTATATGACACGATCCTCGGTAATAAAAATGAGGATACCAAGACAACTTCCACTCAAGATACTACTGAGGAAAGCTTCAACGCTTAATCAGATATCATTAAGATAGAATCTTGATGGAAAGGAAGGTATCCTTCAATGGCAGAAATCACCAATAAGGTCAAGAAGATTGATCGAAAGAAAGATCTCTATGACCACGTCTCTTTCGACGAGCTCTACGATTACAATCATCCCATCTCCAATCTTCGAGAGCTCTCTCGAAAACTCTTTACACAGTACATCATGAGCGGTGTCCAGCACTGGAGAAATGAACTTGGGTTTGCCAAGGGATATCTCGGAGTGGACTTTGGTCTCTTCCGAGGTGATACTGAACATGAGCTCTTCACCGTTCCCATCGTCGATCTGAAAGATGAATTTGTGGGAGACGCCAATGCTCCTACGGAACTGGCTTTCTCCGTAATCGAAATCGTAGAGCCCTTCGACGTTGTCTATTCCAAAGAGCATGAGGGTACGTGCCTCACCTCGGAACTGAAGAGCTTCATTGATTTGGGACTGTATCCGCTCGTCGTTTCTCCCATGAGAGAATCTGAGATCTACGATTCTTTCGAGAAGTACGACGACGTCGTACATGGATATGCCGCTATCGGCACGATCGTGGACATCAACGAATTCCCGGAAGGGGATTCCGTCGTTCACTATGTAGCCACTATTATGTGGGATCCCAACTACGGCAGAGAGACCACCAAAGAACTGATTCTCTCCAAGAACGGCTATTTGGTTCTTCGGAATCTGCTTCGGACTCCTACACAGTGGAGAGAGCCCAATGAGAATCTCGTTACCAACTTCGGTATTCCCATCTACGAGTATCAGGCCATGCGCTCTGATCTGGCTATCATCAATAACGTGGATGGTTTCAATGCCTACATCAACGAAGCGGTGGTAACGGGCCATTTGGATCTGGACTTCGTGAGAAGTGCTCTGAATATGGCCACAGCCACTGCGGAGAAGGTCAGTGAGCAACACCAGGCGATCATGTCTGGTGCCAAGTGGCAGAAAGATCTGACTCCTCAAAGTCCCTCTGTCGATGTGATCGATGCATCTGAGAATGATGACTTTGGACATCGGCTGCATCTCTACGATGAACCCATGACACCCGACACAGATGATGACGATTTTGAGATCGGCTGATTCTGGGTCAACGCAAGAATGGATACCCTTCCAGGTATCCATTCTTTTTGCCTCGTTTTAACTGAACCATAAAAAGATTTTGATCAAGGATGGTTTTTATGGCTAAGAAAAGAGGCCCCAAGATCAAGCAATACGATATAGCGCCCTATGTTGAATTTACTCCATCTCAAATCAAAAATATCATCAAGAAAGCCGGCTTTACACAAAGGCAATTCTGTCAGATAGTGGGATTGTCCCTTCCTGTCATTCAGCAAGCTTGCGAAAAGGCCAGTTATAAACCACCTAAGACGCTCTTAAGGTGGCTCGAGATCTTAGATACCAATCCTCAATTCTTTGAGGAATATGGAATCGCTGATCGAATTCTTACAGAGGATGAAGAACTGGATTTACTAGATGCCGAATAGTCCAGATCTTTTTCTGTATATTATTTCTATGAATCAATACGAGGAATAAAACCGAGTGAGCCAGGCTGGCGTTTGGTGCGGTTGAAGTAGATTGGTTTAGAAAGTCGAGTGGCTCACGCCCATTATCGATTCTCTCTGGGAACAGGCAGCCCGTCATGAATGTATGGAGATAACATGGGCTTCGGAATGAACCTGCTCTGGTTGAAATGATACATATCAGAGCGCCTTCTCTATCAGATACAGGACTGACAGGTTGCAACTTATCTGTGAATTTCCCACCAGAGAGGATTGTGATAGGTCGAGTCGCCTGAGCCCTAACTCAGGATCCCGCTCGACTTTCTTTTTGCTTTTATTTGACGGCAAACGATGCCTTAATGAAATTCTGAAAGAGAATGGGGTGAAAATCATTCCATGGATCCCAATAAAAAGATTTCCATAGAGCAGATTAAAGCAGCAATGTCATCCCCGGAAGTACAGAATGCAAGACCCGAAGATCTGATCTCTACCATTTCCGGTATGTTTGGTTTGGATATTGAGCCTCTGGATCAAGAAGAGGCCAACAAGATTCGCAATGAATACTTCCAAGCCATTACGCTGGATAAGGATGAGTGGACAAGACTTCCTGGACTGCGTAACTACGTTCAGATTGCTCCCTTCAAACTGAAGGAGATTCCTCCCAGTGGAGCAGTGGTAGCAGATGTCCTGATCGACAAGTCTGACTATGAAGCTGAGTGCTTTGACAAGTATGTCAAGAGCATGAGTATCAGAGGAAAGACTATCGTTTTCTATGCATCTTCGGAACTGCCTGTCAATATCGTGGTAGGTCTGAAGTGTGTCAATCAGGTTACCAAAGAGATCATTGCTGTACCTCCTGAGTATTTCCGCAAGGGAAAATAACGAGATCGAGAACCGTGATGGTTCTCGATCTCTTTAACACGGGGATAATCTTGATTACGTTAATGAGAAAGGGGCGAAAATCCCTTTGGAAAGTATTTATACGATAGGCACTAGCAGTGCCTCTCATACCTATGGAAATGTGGCAGCTTTCTTGAAAGAGATGCTGATCCAGTATTTCCCTCAAAATTTCTTTACTTATGTCTACATTGATTCCAAGATTGCTTGGAAGAATATCCATGAGATCTTGGGGAATGGGGATCGGGAATTCAAAAAGAGGCATTATCCCTTCATGATCATTACTCCCCGATTCAATGAAGCGGACGATGATGTCTTTCTGGCCAATACGCCACTGACTACCAATATCGACAATGTAGAAGCTGGAGTTCATCGTAATACGCTCTTCCCCATGATCCTGGATAAGGAGCATCAGACGGAATTAGCATACAAGATGAATCGCGATCGGATCGATTTCGATATTGAGCTTCGTCTGAAGACGTTAGCTCAGCAGCTCGATGTTTATAAGAATATGAAAAACCAGATGCTCTGGAATCGTCCTTATACAAGACAGGCTGCTTTGGAGTCCATGATCCCCAGACCCATGATCGAGTATATTGGAAAGCTTGCTGGTATCGATATTTCTCAGAGCGGAGGAGACGAAAATCAGATCCCTCTTATCATGAGATTTCTCAATGCTCATTCCAGGCTTCCCATCACTTATAAGGTGAGAAATTCCACCTCTGTGGATGAGTTCTTTGCCTACTACAAGACCAATATCCTTCTGACTTACTCCGATCTTCGGAGGGATACTGGTATCAAGAAGGATGCAGTGGATGACTATTATCCGGTGACTTTCCGTATTACAGCGGAATTCAACCTTCCTGGTCTTTATGCTCTGATTGGCACACACGAAAAGAAGTTCCATGGATATAGCTTTGATGCCATGGTGCAGTCTCCCTCGAACGGTATCGATCTCATTCCCATGTATACCTTCACCAATCTCTATGATCGGTATGTGACTGATACGATGGATGGCTATACTTTCTACTCTTCCACCATCATTCAGACTGATGAGGAGAATGAGCATAAGGATGATAGCGTATCCATTAAGGATCTGATTCCGCCCGATCATATGAAAGTCTTGGATACGTTTATCAAGGATGGAATTCCTCCTGAGACGCTCTTCCGTTTCAGGTTACTGGAGAATTCCAAAGAGTTGATGACCAACTGCGAGACCTCCGAATCCAACGACTGGGATATTGACTGGAAGACAGAGACGCTCACCATCCACAATTCTGATCCTATGGTCACCTATCGAGTCATCATTTATGCCAACTTGACCATGCTGAATACTCGCTTTGCCGAGATGCAGGATAAGACCAAATCCGATATGACATTACGATGAAAGGAAATATCCATCATGTCTGGATTCGATAAATTTATGAAGGGAATGCCTCTGTACATTCCTGAAGAGAATCAGGCTGTTTTAGAGACACTTTATGCAATCAACTATTTGGCAGAATTCAGAGCTGCTCACGAGGCAGAAATCGATAGTATGCCAATTGACGCCGAATTTTATTCGGCACTGGAAGCGGCAGGCTATTCTGAAGAGAATCACATCCCGGTCTTTGTCATTCTGACGAAGGGCCATACTCCTCTCAGTAAGATCATCTTTGCAGCGACTGGTGATGAGCATTCTCATGCTTCTATTGCTTTCGATATTTCTCTGAGAACGATGTATTCCTTTGGCACCAAGAAGATCTCCCCTACCGAGATGGGTTTTGTCACTCTGAGCTACGACAGCGAGATCTGGGGCGAAATCCCGACTGAGTATGACATGTACGTTACCTATACCAATCGGGAAGGCAGCATTAAGATGCATAAGACCTTGGAATACTTCGTCCAGAACTCTGATAAGCTGAAATATCACTGGGGTGGATTGGTGAAAATCTTCTTCAATATCAAATCCAATAACCAGAAGAAATTCATCTGCTCTCGCTTCGTTGCAATGATTTTGGGCGAAGGTCTGAAGCTCGATAGAGACACTTCTCTGTATAGGCCTTCTCAACTCAGAGACATTGAAAACGTTGAATTTGTCATCTCCGGGCCATCCATCAGAGAGTATGATGAGAGAAAAGCGAGAGCTGCTTTGGAGAAGGTTAAACGTCGATAAACTCCGATAAATAACGATACTAGGTAGAAATACCTAGTATCGTTTTGGCATATATCATGAAGTTAGAATCACTAAAAGGAGGAATTTTCTGATGCTACATACGAAATCTTTTGTCACGTTCAAGCAACTGACAGAGCAAATCTATGTCCAAGAAGGCGGCGTACTACAGAAGCTTCTCATGCAATACCTCGACAAGCTTGGCAAAGTGAAGGTAAAAAACTGCTTCACAGAAGATCTTGGGGATCGATACTTCGATGATCACATGCTACCCAGAATGGTGCCGAGCTTCATCAAGATTGACGATCCCGATGAGACGTTCAGCGATCGTTATTATCTCCCGATTCCGTGGAGTCAGAATTTTGCTGGATCTGTGATTAGTTTTAGCGGTGATAACTTCAATAACACGATACTGGCAAATGCGTGGTTGGCTGATCATCAAAATGACGTGGATCAGAATACGGAACTTCCGATCTATAGATCCGATTACACAATGGCAAACTACATGAGTTCTCGGCTTTGGGGACTTCTCGTCAATTCCATCAGCAAATCTCAATACGAAGAATGGATGGTGGGAGAGAATCGTGGTCAATATCGAGTAATTCTCGATCAGGAGAGAAGATCTTTCGTGGTTGCAGACACGCGCCATGATATTATGATTTTCACTGCCAGCTCGGAATTTACGGATGAAGATGAAGAGCCTGAATACTCATTTGATCCTGATCATATTCTGGGATTTGGCGAACGTGTATTTCTGGGATGCACTCCGGTCTACATCTCGCAGAGCTTACGTTCCAAGGTTTATACCAAAGAGGTCAAAGGCTTTATCTCTTCTAAACAGGCAAAGCCGTCTGGGCGCATTCTTCACTATCGCTATAACATGCTCGATGCAATCATCGGCATTGGAGAGCTCTTTGATGTGAATGATATGGTCGATGGCGTCGGAATCGATGACGTGACTGCGACGTACATTTATGAGCTGGATCGTTACAATCGGTCTGATGGACGTTCACTGGTTGCACCTATGCCTTGGACTGAATACTAATCGATTGAAAGGAAAGCATACTTATGACTCGTAACGAAGCCATTTTGAGATTTCAGGAGAGACTGATGGACTGCGCAATTCAGTCTCCCAGAAAAGAAGCCATGAAACTCCTTGGGATTGTCTATGCCAATCTCAAGGAGTTTATTTCTGTCCGAGCAGTCTTCGAAGAAGAGAATCGTGAGATGATCATGGATAAGTTCTTCGATACTCTGGCCAAATTCAATAACAGTGTTCGAACGAAGTTCCCTGGTTTGTATCTGAGTTTGGATGAAAGTGAGTTTGATTATCGCCAGTACCTTAGAGCATTTTTCGGAGAAAGTTCTGTCAATGATGTCTCCGATGCCTTAATTGAATTTCTGGAGCTGCATCAGAAAGAGATTATCAATAATCAGATGCCCATTGGCTACATGGTCGATGGGCAGTTCTTTCATCGCGATTTGATTCGTGCAGCTTTGCATCAATGGGCTCGGAATCTCCCAACGAATTTTGATCCAGAAAAACTTTGGTTGATGAATCTTCGTGGAGCTCTTCATGACGACAGTCTCTCTCGAGCAACGCCTCGGTATGAACTTCATGGAGACATTTTTGATGTGGCACCTGATACGTCGGAGTGTAGCACCGACGAGCAGTACGTCAATAAAGTTATCATGTGGAAGTCCATCTCCAATGATACGAAGGATGAAGAACATGATCTGCAGCTAGCCTTTATTCCGTTTGCGCAATACAACGTCAATGCCCATTATATGCCCTTCGCCGAAGAGATTGCATATTCCAATGGTTTTGCCGCCTCTTTGGATGACTCTTATCCAATTACCAAGTATAGCGTTATGGTAATAAACGCGTGTCTCGTTGGATTTGATGAGATTGCAAATCTGATTCTTTCTGACATGAAAGATGACGAGCTTCCGGAGTTGCATTATGAGCCAGATGCTCTAAAGGATCTTTACTTCTATAAGAGAATGGAAAATGAGAAGAATCATGATCGCTTCACCCTCTATCGGACTCCGAAGGAAGAAGGTCACCTTGTCAAAGAGATACTTGATCGGTTTGGGATTGATCCTCTCCGTTTGAAATTCGGTAGCGAAATGTCTGTAAAAGATCTGCAGAGTCTCGCTCTCGATTATCTTACCCAGAAGAGCTTTATTAGACGGAATCCGATTGGATTTGGTCGAGACTCTACCTGCGCTCAAAATGATTTTCATTTCCGTCCCAGCTATTCCTATATGACGCTCTATCGGACTGGGAAGTGCCCTGATATTCTCAAAACGCCCAATCTCGAAGATTGCATGATTCGGGATAGCAATCTCAAATTCATTGTGCTCATGACCTGCATCTGTGGTCCCAATGCTCTCACTTTCGTAGAGACAAGAGCCAGAGAAGATGAGATAAATAACATTCGAATCTATCGGCTCCTGAAAAAGCTAGGTGGGAGACCTCAAGTCTTACTCCCCGGAGAAGATTCTGAGTATAAGATTCATGCAAAGATGTGGGCTTTCGCAGAGAAGACCACTACGAGTGAGTGTAAATCAACCGAAGTTCTCTCTACTGGAAATTTTGTGGATTCTGCTCAGATGGGATTCTGTGATACGATCTTGATTGCTGATAGCAACGAGCATCCATATTTTACAGATTTCTGGAACTATCAGGCTACAGGAAAGATTCGTACGGACTATGAGATGGCTCATGCAAACATGCTTTTCTATCCACCTTTGATTCGTGAGAAGATCAAGCAGGAGATTCAAGGATCAATCGCGACCAAGTTTTTGATTGATCAACTGATTGACGATTATCACGAAAAGCCCTTCATTTTCATCAAGTGTAACCACATTGCCGATCCTGAGATTTGTAATCTCTTGATCAAAGCGGCTCGTAGTGGAGTGATGGTAAAGGTGCTGGTTCGAACTTCCGATTGTCTGCCCAATCATGTGGATGTACCCAATCTCGTCATCCATTCGATTGCGGGAAAGTATTTGGAGCACGATCGCTGGTTCTGCTTCGGTGTCTTGAACGATAAAGATCCAGAGCATCCAACTTTCCTCAGTCACAACGACTACATATCAACCGCTGATATTCTTCCCAGAAATCTGGATCGAAGAATTGAACTTCTAGCCTTAGTGGACGAAGATCTGAATCTCTGTGAAGAATTCTGGAATCTCTTCTATAAGAAAACGGATCCCAAAGCTGGCTTCTTCAATATCCCCATGTGATGGGACAAATCGAGCTGTAGATTCAATTCTACAGCTCGATTTTCTTTTTGTATTTAACTGATGCATAATTCCAAATTCTAATGGCCATGACAGCCTTGATAAAGGAAAGGAGGGTGAAGACACGTGAATCAATACCAGCGAATAGAGATTGGTTTTGATCTCGATGACTTCAATAAACCCATCTGTTACTCTGGAAAGGAAGCGTGGATTCATCAACTTTTGCAGTTATGCATGATGGACCCAGGAACCATTCCTTCCAACCCTACGATTGGAATCGGGATGAAGAGATACGATTACCTATTAGAGGATGATCGCAATAAGCTCGCATCTGAGATCAATCGTCAGGTCCCCATCTTCTTTCCTGATATGCCTTTCGTAAACTGCTCTGTCCAGCTTCCCACTGAGGAAGAGGATAATGATATTCTCTATCTCATCATTACCTTCGTAGTGAACGGGAATCTGGAGACGGCAGTTGTGGCTACCAAAACTGGTTATCATTATATCGATTTTGCAATCGCTATGTAAAGGATGAATGAGTATGCCTGAACTGAATGAGACTCTGGAAAGAAAAGCGTTAGAAGCTCTGGAAAGAGCAAAGGAAGAAAAAGCCAATGAGGAGAAGGAAGCTCCTCGCACTCCGGTCGTTGATACTTCTACTCCCATTGTGGACCAGAAGGTCTTCGATCAGAAGAAAGAAGAGACTGAGCAGGTTCATATCTCTCAGTCTGCCCCTGAGGTGGAGTATGATGTAATTCCTGCTCCTCCTACCGATGCAGAGGTGGCTGCTAAAGGGAAAGCGGTCGCCTCTAAGATGACAGACGATGACCCCGTAATCATCTCCGGAAGTAAGGAAACCACTCCTAAGGCAACTCCTGAAGACGAGACCGTGATTCTCACTGGTATTGCCAAGGAAAATATGCCCAATGTCCCTGCTGATGCCCAGAATGCCTTTATTGGGCAGCTCCTTCCCGAGATTGCTGAATACAAAAAGAAGCTGATCCTGAAGGCGGGTATGACGCCCGAGGAAGCCGCCACTGCTGCTAAGAACCGTGCTAAAAAGAAGTCCGTTGAGCACAACCAGGCTTATCAGCAGGAACATCCTGAAGCTGTCATTCTGGAGATCGATAAGAGCAAGGAAGACGATGTCCAGAAAATTCTGGACGAGGATACCAAGGCCAAGATTGTCACTGCCAGAGCCATCAAGCTTATGGTAGTTGAGAATAAAGACCTCGAGACGATCCAGGTAAAGCCGAAGGATAAGAAGCTGAGTGTTGGGCATCTTCGTGATATTTCGGAGAGTCTGAGCCACTACTCTGTCCCTCTGCTTGGATTTGGTGATTACGCCACTTTCATCGGTGCACAGTCTGGGCTTCTGGCCGCTGCCATCTCTGAAGAGAATGAGCACGTGCTCGTCACTCTGCAGAAGAAAGCGGAATTGCTCTATCGGCAATTCCGGGGTGGCACCTATCAGGGAAGAACCAAGCTCAACGATAAGGGCGAAGTGATTCCCATGACCTTTGAGGATTTCTGCAACTGGTATCGCTTTGACGATGTGGTGATGGGCCTCTATGCAATCGTAGTTGCTTCCTCTATGGAAGAGACAGAATCTTCGATTGATTGCCCGAGCTGCCGTCGCCAGTTCAATATCAAGTATAATAACAAGGCTCTGCTGGATCTCTCTGGTGTCTCTGATACCCTGAAGAAGAGAGTGACCGATATTGATGAGGCTCGGGTCTCCCGTGAAGCCATGGAGAAGATCCATGAAGAGTGCTCTGTCAATCATCGGTTCAAATCTCCTTTCACGGAGAATATCTACGAGCTGGGTAATCCCACCATCGCAGAAGCTCGGAAGAGATTTGTCGACATCAATAACGCCAAAGAGGATTTCGAGATGACCGGTAAGGCATCCGATCTTTTCCTCTATGTCAATAAGATCTGGATCAAAGATAACGATGGGGAGTATTACCTCGTCGATGGTACCGAAGATCCGGTGGAACTGGCTCAGGTACTGCCGGAGCTGCATGAAGTTGATATCCAGCTCCTTTGGAACTGGTTCAACGAGATGCATGATTCTCCTGCTTTCAAGATCCATACAAAGTGCCCCTACTGTGGCAGAGAAGCGACTGATCTTCTCTCCCCGGATGAGATGCTTTTTCTCCAAGCCCGCGCTTCCTTGGTGGAGATACACCAGTAAAGAACTACATGGAGTTCGTCGATGAGGTTCTCTATGAGTTCGGCGGGCAACTCCGATATGAGGACATTCTCAAGATGACCTATAAGGAATTGGGTTATCTGAGAACTCATCGTAAGAAGTATCATCCTCCTGAAGCAGATCTGCTGGCAAAGGGATTGATGGGCGCTGCTGGTAGTATGAAGCAGTAAAATATTTTTCTAAGAAACACAGCTCTCTTTTAATATGACCTATTGTATTCAAGCCGGTGAACATATCTTGAGACAACTGGGGGTCATTCTACCGATGGCTAAGTCAAAAGAAGCCCAGGTTGCACAATTTCTCAATGTATGCAATCGGGTTGAAGTATTATCAGAGTGCATCCACGACAAGTCTGGCGATATCAACGGCATGCAGTTAAATGGGCTCATGGAAAAATACTATCCAAGCCTAGAAAGCTTTTTTCTGGATGTCAAGCGGGAAGCCGATATCATCTCCATTGACACCTTCATTGGACCGGATAAAGTAGTTTTCACAGCTCATTTTGCGAGTCAAGAGACGAAGACTTTTACCTATAATCAGATTGATACCGAGATCTGAGAATAAAATCCCTAGAAGCTTTAAGCTTCTAGGGATTTTTATCAAAAATAGGCTTTATTACTCATACACGACAGTGCATTCAAATGCCAGGCTTCGCTGGTTAAACATTCCGCGTGTCGTATCATCTTCGTGCGCCCACTCAAATACATTTACACTAGATGCATCGCTATCATAGACCCAATTATTTGCGATAAGCTGACTCTGAATCGAAAACGTGTTATCGGTAAAAGAAACTGTAATTACATACTGCCTATATCCCACTAGATAGCAATATGCTGACGCTGAGCCAATGTAAAGACTAGAAACATATTTTGCGCCGGTTCCGTAGTATCCAGAAGGTGAATAAAACTTGCCACTTTTGGACGGTGTAATATCTGACGTTATCGTTGTATCCGAAATAAGAGTTTTACCAGTATACGTTGAAATAGTGGTCGAACTTAATCCAGTTATCGTATTGAATGTTAAGCTATACAGCTTACCGGGGAAAGTGTATGTGTAGTTGTCGTAAGCCGATACATTGGGTTTTCGATTATTAACTGGGCCAACTTCACTTGTATATAGCGTCTTGGTTGGTGCATATGCAGCAATTTTAATATTTTTAGTGCCCGTAGTTGAATCGATAAAGTACCAATCTTTGCAGAGCATTGCTTCAGCCATAGCAAATAAAAGTCCAGTGGCCATAGGCCACTGGACTTCGCACGAGTTTCGCTGTCGTAACCCTTGGCGGGGCAAATATCGTTCAATTAAAAACTAGATGCGCCCGCAAAAATCATTGAGTCGCAAAATGCATTGATAAAAATCGTAGTCCACAAACCTTACAGGTTTGGAATTTAGACTTGCTGGACACCTCCCACAAGTCTAGCAGTGCTCATCACCGTATACAGCTCGCTCTCTCTGGTAAAGACAGAAGATGTATTGGTGATCCTATAATGCCCTGTGTATTTGGTATACTTGGTATTATCGGTGGTGAAGATAAAGTCTTTATTGGGAGAAAGAGCGCGGATGTTTACATTCTCCACTGTAATATTGAGAACGTTCTGCGATTGCTCAATAGCGGCTCTAGCAGACTCAATGGTATCTCCTGCACCTGTATTCTGAACGACAACTCGGTTGTATTTCCCCTGTTTAGAAGGAGATACTTCAGAGACATTCAGAGAAGAATCCAGAGTTCTCACTACGCCAGTATTGGAATCGATCGAGATGATATTACCACCTTCTACCTGGTCTGCAAACATGGATTCGTTGGTGATGGATAAGGTATTACCAACGATATTGATAGCACAATATCGCTCTGTACCATTGGCATAGAAACCAGATCTCATGACACCCGAATCGGTTGCATTGGGGAAAGAAGTCAAATAAACCGTCTTGATCTCATTGGGGATCCATGCAGTAGGCCCAATCTTCTTATTGAGCAGATAGATCATATCGTAATCAAAGAAGACGACAGTACCTGCCTTATGGAGGCAATAGGTATTGACCAATCTAAAGAGGCCCTTATGAGCAGGCAGAGGAGGAATGACCATCTGATCATAGATCTTGGTATTGTCGCTGGGAGACATCAACACCTGACCAATATTGAGCTGCTTAAACATGTAGGCAACTCCATCTGCTACGGTGCAACCAGAGAGAATTGCATTGACAATCTGATTCGTCAGGAAGATGTGGTCGGCTCGATAGAGAGCCATCACGATCGGCTTTGTGTTATCGTAAGAATACTGGGTCAGGCCATCTTCTGACAATTTGTCTTTTGCAATTTCGCCTCTTGTATCGTCCGTTAACTTCGGGGACTTATTGTCAATGAATGCGTAGAAACGGTTCTCCAAGATGGTTCCATAGGCATCCATTGAGCCAGTAGCCAGCTCGTAGAGATCTTCCATCAGACGATACTCGATCTTCAAGTCCACATAGACATTCTCGGAATTCTCCATGATGTCTCGATAGACCTTATCGGGAACGATACAACGGAATTCCAGATAGGGGAAGAGATATTCTTCATAGTTCTTCTCAATCGACCAGTTACCAATGTGGGCTGTATCGACCGAATAGGGTTCATCATATCCAGGGATAATTAAATCAAATTTACTGATAATATACTTGGCAAATTTGAAGGAAAGATCTTCCACTTTCATAGTTTTCAATCAATCCACCTTTCGAAAGAATCTTTCACAATTAAAAACGTGTAAAAAGAAGGTAAATCTGATCGCATCTTTTTCTCATGCTACACGATGATAAAATTCAAGTTTCTAACCATAAAAAGAAAATTTCATCTTTCCCAAGAAAGGATGGTTCATCAATATGGCTATGCCCGATTACGAGACCATTAAGCAGTATTTCCTCGATGGAAAGTGGACGGAGCGGATGGTCCGCACTGCCCAGGTATGTAAAGCCATTTCTGCGGAACAGGCGGATGAGATCATTGCGATGAAGAAAGACGATGCGCCCGCCAAGTGACCGAGAAAATAAAGAAACTTACCATCAAATCCTGGTAAGTTTCTTTATTTCAAGCAGAGAAGCGGTTGCGGGTCTCTAGAAACATCTCGGTAAGCGAAATATGGAATATTAAAGGTGGTGATTCGTCTCATGCCCGACATTAAAACATACATGCTCGATTACACCGGTGATGAGGTCAATGAGGCAATAAAGAAGGCGTTAGAAAATGCCTCTGGCATGAAGATTCTGGAATCTTCTGCTGGTTCGCCTTACAACATTGATTCCTTGGTCACACCGGGTATCTATTCCGTCATGTATCTGCAGACGGGTGATGGCTCAGGAGAGTATGATCAGACCCTTGCAAACATGCATCCTGTATACATCCAGATCTCTGAAGATACGTCGGAAGCGGGCGTTACCAAATATGCGCAGACTGTCATTGGTGCCGATGGTTCCATTTATCACCGCGTAAGCGAGGATAATGGTGCTACCTGGCCGGCATGGTCTGCTGTCAATACAGAGGACGTACACGTTGCCATTACTCCTGAGGAGATCAATCAGATCTTCGCCAACACAAACAGTGCCAATGCCGGTACTGGTGCTACCAACTAAATTCAAGCTCTTCTGGGCTACCGACTTATTTGAAATAAGCCGGTAGAAGAAAGGCTAGGCTCTCAAAGAGACTTAGACCTTCTCCTGCCGGCTTATTTAAAATAAGTCGACAAAGCTTTCCATCTTCTTGCGTCTACCCAACTCGAAAAGATGGAGAGCGATGCCAACTTATTT
>ERZ894232.85-NODE-85-length-122687-cov-12.098123_pt1 | contig 122687 bp, 122 predicted proteins | sample MGYA00380296_ERZ894232 | MGnify/ENA primary metagenome ERZ894232 (study PRJEB32331, sample SAMN06328433) | human gut metagenome | biome: human gut microbiome; feature: stool | host: Homo sapiens | collected 2014-08-14 ...
AATTCTTCCTTATTCATTACACTCATATAAGTTTGTCCACCAATTCTCTATCATTTTCCGTTACATATATAAGACAGTTGAAACCTGCAAATGGTTTTCTAAAATTCATATCAAGTCGAATATGCATGTTATCTGCATCTTTTTATGCAGAAAATTACAGAGAGCAAAATCCGCTGCAATAATCAATCTCATTATTTTCATCCTCTCCTTGCTAAATCTGCTGTTTTATACTATTTACATCCAATTTTCCATTTTCCATCTCATACACTTCATCACACAAAACTTGAATATCCTCTGCATTATGACTTGCGATCACAATCGTTTTATGATCATTCTTCATGGATAGTAATAACTGTCGAATTTCTTCTACACCATTTATAATCACACCTGCATCTGGAAGATAATCCACATCTTTTCCGATCACTTTTTCATCGGCTAACACGATTCCTGATGTTGGGTGAATAAATCCACAGACACATTTCATCAACATTGTCTTTCCACTTCCATTGTTTCCCACCAGACCATAGATTTTCCCTTCCTGCAGTTTCAAGGAAACATGATCCAAAATCTGTCGTTTATTCAAATTTAATGAAACATCTTTTATTTCTGGGTAGATAAGAAAGGAAACTGTGTCGATGTCAAAGAAAAATAGGATAAAATATGACTTTTTCGAGAGAAAAGCTGGCGGCAGGCACGCTCGTGGATGAAATTTCAAAGACCATTCCCTTTCTGGCAATTGGGCAGGACATAGAGAATGTCACTTACAGCCGGATTGGCTGCTTATCTATCGTTATGAAGATGATGTTCTTGTGCTTACAATTTCCCGAACCGGAACTCATAGCGACCTATTTAATATGTAATGTGCAAATTAATACAGACATAGCAAAAGCTCCGCTGCCCACTACGGCAACAGAGCTTCTTCTATACATCTGGGATGGAATCCGGTGTGTCGCCCACCGGCAAGTATTCTACAGTATTATTATCCCCCTGTGCACGGGAAAAGAGGCCATCCGTTCCCTCTCCGAAGGCAGTCAGTCCCTGCTGCTCCTGTCCGATACATGGAAACCTAATGCACATCTATCACATTATCTTCGTTTACAAGTACCAGATTCGATGTCTCCCTTGCGGCATCCAGCATTCGTTGTGTAAATCCACTTTTACTAAATACCCCATAGATAACGTCATAAACCGGATATGATTTTCGGATTTCTCCCGCATCCAGGACTTTCTCTTTCAGTGCATAATATACCGGAGCATCTACCGGGTTTCTATGATATTTGCACTCTCCTGCAAAGATTCGTTTATTCTGATTATCCACTGCCATGACATCTATTTCCGTATCACCAGTATAATCATTTAACCAATAGGCTCCGATCCGGGACGGGACAAAATCTACAACACCTCGTTTACACAGATTAGCAAAAATATCTTTACAGATATCTTCGTACGCAAATGCAACGAACTTCGTCTCAAAATCCTTCTTCATCTCTTCCAGCACAATCTGCATATTGTCCAGTTCCAACTCGCCCTTGTATGGATACACGTATTTAAACCAAAAACGGATAAAATTATCAGCAATGAAGTATAAACCTTTTCTGGATTTTTCCAGATTTTTTTCTGTAACTGGCGTTCTTTTCTCTACAAAGCCCAAATCAGAAAGCGTAGAAAGATATGGTGTCAGCTTTGAAGATTCTATTCCAAGCACTCCTGCTATCTTTCCAATCTTATGATTGCCATCTGCAATTGCCTTAATGATAGAAAAATAATTAACTGCTGTCATTGACTCGCTTTTTAGCAAAAAGAACGGTTCTTCATACAAGAAACCATTTTTGGAAAGAACTGCATCTTTTATTTGTTCTGTCAGTTCTCTTCCATCCTCGAAAAATTCCAGATATTTTGGTACACCACCAGTTACGGCGTATTGTTCCACCGATTCGGTAAATGATAAACTCTGAACTGCATAAATATCCGTAAATAGTAACGGAGCTAATCGCATTTGCGAAGTTCTACGACCATATAATGGGCTGTCATAGGATAATGCATGCTTTTGCATCATTCCAATGAGCGAACCGGATAAAATCAGCATCACATTCTTATCCTTAAGCACTTCATCCCATGCGTTCTGCAGGATGGATGGGAAGGCAGAGTTGGTTTTCACCAAATATGGAAACTCATCAATTACAAAGACCTTCTTTTTTTCTGGTTCGTAATCTGCAATCACCTGAAATAAATCCAGCCAATCCGTAAAGGTCGCATTCTGCAATAAACGATTCTTTGTTGTTCGCGCGACAACTCCAGCCAAACGCTTCATGCTCTGGGATTCAATTTCTTCCGTGGCCAGAAAGTAAAAAGCTGTCTTATCTTTCAAGAATTCTTTAATCAGTGTGGTCTTTCCTACTCGGCGGCGACCATAAATAACGACAAAACTACTATCGCGACTATATTCTGATTCTAACTTTTCCATTTCACGTTTTCTACCGATGAATTTCATTTGTCAGACTCCTTTTTATAAATAATATTATTATAAGTTTATTTATTATAAGTTGTTTTATATAATACCGCATTGCATCGAAATGGTCAATATTACGGTTCTTGAAAAGAAAAAAAGCGGGCTTGGTGCAAGCACCAGTCCCGCAAAAAATGTATCGTTTTTGTTCTCTGCTATTATTATGCCCTATTTGCAGCAAAACTACAATTGGAAAATGTGTTCATTTTTTATTCAAAAGAATTTGATTCTTTGCTTTCAATTACAAAAATTCCCTTCTGAGTAATAAACAAAACATCTATTTCCGATGTCTCGTTATTATCTTTTGGAATATATACATTTCGTAATACCTTTCCCTTTCTGCCTAATAGATTCAACAATTTCAACTCACGCGCTGTATATGCCTCTCCTACTTTTCCATTTACAGCATCCTTACCTCCCATGGCATCTATTGTCTTATCTACTACTTTGTCTAATATGCAATCCAATAAACTCTTTCCCACTTATTTATCCTCTTTTCATTCCACTCTCTGACATGGATTTAGTCAATAAAACATGTTCTCGAAAATAACCTATAATGACCACTACGTCTACCATCCCGTATTCATTGCATAGAATAAAACAACAATTTGCGTTACAATTATCAGCGGCATTCCAACTGTGAAGTAATCCTTTTGTGTCTTGTGTCGGAACAGATACATAGAAATGAGTCCGCCCACAGATCCGCCGGCAAATGATAATCCCAACAGTGTTACAATTCTGATTCTGGAACGATTTGCTCTGGCATTGGACTTATCAATCGCAAATACAATGAATGTCACAAGATTTATCACTCCAAGATATATCAGCAATATCCGGTGTTCTGCAAAGAACTTCCAAAATGCAAACGTAAAATGCTCTGCATGATGCCCTTTGAAAATCAACAGCACAATCACTTGGATGACGAAAATACATATAATAAACACCCGCGACATCATATTTTCCTTTTCCGCTTTCCTGTCAAAAAGTAAAATCATAAGCAACATGCCAGCCGAACCGCCAAGTAAAGATACAATCGTCACTACCACATCTATCTGTCCTCTTGCAGTATGTCTGTACAAAAGCATATTAATCAGATAAACCAATGCACCAATGACATTGATTGCCAGTAAATAATATTCTAATTTTCCTAATTCTGCCATTTTCTTCTGTTACCTTCCTGGAAAAGCGTGATACTGAATATTAATTTCACTATCGTATTCAAGCATCATCCCACTCCTAATTGTCTCTATACCATCAATAACAACATCTGAAACGGAATTTTCTCTCTTGAGAAATCCGGTTTTCAAATCCTCCAATCTCGATACATAAATCTGTGTGAATCCTATATCTACCAATTCATTTGCCAATGTTTTGTATCCCATATTTAGCATCATGCGTTTTGAATACGGGAAGGCAAATTCCTTCTTGGTGTGAAAAGTTATGATAATTTCTGCATCATACGGTACCGGCTCACCGCCTCCACCCATGATTGTCCATCTACCACAACCTGTTCTACTTCACCCACAAACTTATTAATTCCCGGGTAAATATCTTTGATTGCAATTGGTTTACAGTTATTAAATCCAGCATCCTCCAATTTTTCCACAACCCAGTTTACATTTTTACCAACCAATTGATTTGTGGAATAAGAAAAATCGAGTTTCTTCTTATTTAAGAACATCGCCTTTATACGCTTTTTTCTGCGTTCTTTTTTCTTTTCCTGTTCCGCATATTTTTCTTGTTTTCTTTCTTCTTCTATTCTCTGAGCTTCTAACTGTTCCGCTTCTTCCTGCCTTGCCTGTTCTTTTGCTTTAGCAACACCATTTTTGATTGCCGCAGCGCCAGCCTTAAATGCTGCATCTAGCAATATCTCAGTAATACACGATACGAAATCCTTTTCCTCTGATGCATTAGACTCATTTTCACGCTCTGAATAAGAATCATATCTCACAGTATCTCCATATTCATCCTCAAAGTATCCGCTTCCATCACTGTTACAGTGCCCCGTACTACCATCCGCTCCGCGAAAGCGTCCAGTTCCATCTGAGTATATATGTCCTTCGCTTCCATCAGCTCCATAATAATATCCGCTTCCATCAGAATATATCTGTGCTTCACTACCATCAGCTCCATGAAAATAACCGCTACCGTCAGAATATATCTGAGCTTCACTTCCGTCAGAACCATGGTAATATCCACTACCATCGGAATATATTTGATAATCCCCATCTTCATCCTCATTATCTATAAAACCATAGTATTTTGAAAACAAAAATGCGCGACCTCTATCTTTTTCTTCCATATGCTCACACTCCACAGTCTTTTCACTTATTGTACTAAACAGATAAAATAATCGCAAGTAAATAGCTCAACCACCGGTTCAATGCATTCGCCCCACCGCCATGTTATTATAAATAGAGGAAATAATGGAGGTAACATATGAGTAAAGAAATTGTACTGAACGGATGTGTAGAAATCCCGGATGATATGTCGGAAGAAGCTTTCTGCGATGCTTTCATTGACTTTGTAGAGAGCCATGGTTGGTATTACGGTGGTGGAATCTATGAATATGATGAGAAAAGAGACGGTAATGTGGATTCCAACGAAGAATAATAACCACTGCTGCCGGATCTGATGCATCGCACATTGAACCAACGTTTCATTTGACAAACAATTTATATGTGATATGATAGCAGTAATTGCGGTATATATTTGCGGATATATGCTTAAAGGAGCTAGAGAAATCTGGCTCTTTTGTTGAAAACACAGGATACATAATCAGTAATGCTTGCGCTGGTTACTGTATCTTTTTCTTTACTCTTTTTTTAAATGTCGGTTTCGAAAATTGAAAAATTTTAAAGTTTTGAAAGCGGCAAACTGCGAAAGTGGTTGATACACACGATATTGCGGACTGGATACTGAATAAATAGCTATAGAACAGGAGGTGTTACCATGAACCTGACAAATCTGAGCCGATACCTAAGCCTCATTCTCCGGCACAAACCGGAGGCTATCGACATTACCTTAGATGAATATGGATGGGCGAACGTCCATGACCTGATTGATGGTATTGCAAAAAATAATCCAGGATTCGACATGGATGTACTGGAAGAAATTGTGCGTACAGACAATAAACAGCGTTACTCTTTCAATCCCGGCAAGACATTAATCCGTGCCAACCAAGGGCATTCCATTCCGGTTGACGTGGAATTACCTGAAATGGAGCCGCCAGAACTGCTCTTCCACGGAACCGGTGAAAAATATGTAAGTTCCATTCTGCAACAGGGACTAATTCCGAAGAGCCGATTGTATGTCCATCTCTCCAAAGATATTGATACAGCAATAAAAGTTGGAAAAAGACATGGAAAAGAGGTCATTTTTCAGGTAGCGACCGGACAGATGTATCGTGATGGCTATAAATTTTACCTATCAGTCAACGGTGTCTGGTTGACAAAAGAAGTGCCTATAAAATACCTGCAACGACCGTAACGGATTCGACAGCTACATGTAACAGATATGAATTGAACTATAACGGTATACCGTTATAATGATGAACAACGATAAGGAGAGATATTATGGGAGATACCAGTATTATTGCACGACGTCTGCGGGATGGTCATGTCCAGTATGGATTTTCCGGAAATGGCGGTTATTTTAAAAACGTGGGATTCCGGCTTTCGCTCTGGTATCAGGAACCGGATGACGTGGAATACCTTTTCGGTCTTGGCCAGACAAAACTGATTGGCCAAAGAAGCAGCGAAAAAGGCGGTGAAGAATGGTCCTTCACGCATGGACTAACGGATGAGCCTTTCTGGCTCGGACAATCTGAACGAAATATTTTCAGTAAGATAATGTTCATTGACTACGGCTACTTTTATGACCTGGACAACAAATGGTACTACATTATCCCCGGGTCTTTCCGAATCAAGATGCCATGTGTCCTTGTGGAAACTCACTTGGATGACAATGATTGTGAATTCGATTTTCGCAAACAGCTGATTGATGATATCCTGCGTTATATTTTCACAGATTATGTAGAGAAAGATGTTGAATTTCAGGCATTCCTTGCAGAAAAGGAACTGACACCCGAAAAAATCATGGACGATATTAAAGAGGACAACGGCCTGTTGTCTGTCCTCAAATTTTTTGACTACCATAAATCCGTCTTCCGCTATTTTGACGACTGGATTGTTGTTGAAACAAACGAAGATGAGGATGAAGTTGCTGGATTTATTCTAAAGAAGAAAACGGAAAAGCATATCGAAACCTGCGAATGGGGCGCGATGCATCTGCCGCTTCATATACCGTGCCTGACAGAATTTGATGAAAAAGCATATGTGGATAATGTGCGCGCCGAAGTCATGGATGAACTTGTGTCTGTTGTTAAGCGGCTTAGATCCGGAGAAACAGCTGAGCATCTTATGGCAGATGGAGTTGAGGAAGCATTAATAACCCGTGCGTTGGAAATCGTGTAGAACATCGGATTGACAGGAGGTGAACATCATGCCGACATCAAGTATTACCAGGAATTTTGTCATTTCCGGAAAAGAACAGGTGGAGAAGTTTGCAAATGCCATAGAGGAATCCTATCAGGAATCTCTCACTAGAGAAAAATCTGATATGCATGTTACCATGCTTCGTGGGGAAGAATTGCGCGAATTCATGAAGAAAAGAAAAAATCTACAGAAATAAGCATCGTGCAGCGGATCTGCGGACCGCAACATATATCTCATAACAGAACCTGGCACGCCTCTCTTAGGTGCGAACCACACCGGGGCATTAACTTGGAGCTGTCAACTGGCAGCTTCTTTTTTATGTATTGGGGCGAACTGGTGTACCGGACTCCAGTTCGATGAGGGGTGAAATGCCTTTCTCTTTCTGGATCTGTAAAAGTGCAAGTTTACTTTCCATCTATGCAACTCCTGTTGCCGGGTGATATACTGAAAGTATCTTACGATACTTTGAATATAGTGAACATATGGAGTAAATGATATGGAAAAATATCTGAAAGAAACCCGAATGCTGGATTTTTCGAATAAAAACATCCAACAACTTATAAAAGACCGCCATTGGAATGAGAAGGGTGAATTTACCCGTCTGAAGTCCATTTATAATTTTGTACGAGATGAAATACTCTTCGGCTATAATGTAGATGACAGCATTCCGGCCTCTAAGGTCCTGTCTGACGGCTACGGGCAATGCAACACAAAGGGAACTCTATTCATGGCACTACTACGAGCCTGCCATATTCCATGCCGCATCCACGGGTTTACCATCGATAAAGCGCTGCAGAAAGGGGCAATGACTGGCATCGTCTATAAGAAAGCTCCACAAAACGTACTGCACAGTTGGGTTGAGGTCTATTTTGAGGGGACATGGTATGAATTAGAGGCTTTTATTCTTGACAAAAGTTATCTCCACAGACTGCAGCAGAAAAACAAACATTGCACCGGAGCATTTTGCGGATATGGAGTTGCTGTAAAGGATTTTCAGAATCCTGCGATTGACTTTGACAGAAATAATACCTATATCCAAAGCGAAGGGATTAATCAGGATTTCGGAGTCTATGATGCACCGGATGACCTGCTATCAGAACATCAACAGGAAATGTCCCTGGTAAAAGCATTGTTATACCGCACTATCGGCCGTTCTGTTATGAACAGAAATGTCCAAAAAATTAGAAATGTATGAATCAAACAGGAGAAAACAATGATTTTTGAAAAAGCCATACAAGATGATATAGATGCCGTCGGAATACTATATTGTACCGTTTGCGACTATCTTTCCGCACACATCAATTATCCCGGGTGGTATAAACATATTTATCCTACAAAAGCAGATGCTCAATCGAGTCTGGATGAGGGAACATTGTACGTCTGCAAAGAAAATGACAAAAACACGATTGTCGGGTCTGTTGTGCTAAAACATGCTCCCGGAAATCGTTATTCCGGAGAACATTGGCTGACACCAGATGATTATGAAAAAATTTATGTGATTCACACGCTGGCGGTACACCCAAATTATAATCATTTAGGAATTGGAAAATACATGATGGATGCCATCGAAGGAATGGCAAAATCAGAACATTGTATCAGCATACGTCTTGATGTGGTCAAGGGCAATATTCCTGCTGAAAAGCTCTATCAAAAATGTGGATACCACTACATTACAACCAAAAACCTTGGATATGAAGATATCGGGCTTCCGTGGTTTAACTTATACGAAAAAACATTATAGATTTCACAATATTGGAGAATTAGCATGCGCACTTTAGACCAACAGACCGGGCACAGAGAGTTGCCAGGAGAAAAAGTTATCGTCTCTCTTCTGAATGCTGATAACCGGGACGAATACTTAGCCACATACAAAACAGCTTCCACATTTGCCGCCATCTACGAAAAATCAGAGGACGTTTGGGAACACATGCACCAATATTTCGGTACCGACAAGGACTTTGCTGTCCGCTATCTTATTCTGGAGAAGGATATAAGGACACCCTGCGGCTTCCTTAATTATGAAAACCAGGGAGGCAATCCAGCTTTGGACATTGCCATTGCCCCGGCCTACCGCCAAAAGGGCTACGGCTTTGATGCAGCAAGAACACTCTGCCGCTATCTGCTCTCTCAGGATGACCTTGAAAAAATCATCTGGAACGTACTACCGTCCAACATAGCATCTGTCCGCATTGCGGAAAAACTTGGCGGTAAACAGATTCCGTGGCCAGACATGATATCTGAAGCTTTTGATGCTGCTTTCGGTGACACGCCAGAATTAGAGGACTTGCCGTCAACCATTACCTACGCCATCACACAAATAGAAAAATAACAGAAACAAAACAGAGAAAAAGGGTGATATTATGTGGAAAACATTAGAAACGATTGGAACAACCGGAAGCGAGGATGGAATCATCATTCAGGATGAAGAATACAACGAGGCCTGCCGCATCACGTTGGAAGAATGCAGCGACCGGTATGCCATTACCTGCGGCATCTACGGCCATATAGTACATACCGAATATGTCGACAAGACCATTTACCAAAAAATCTACAACCTGATGAAATCAGACCTGCAGCTGTTTGTGGATGACGCTATTGATGCAGATAATAAAGAGGAATTCTTCGAACATTTCATAATGGGAGATTACTTCTCGGCCGTATCCGAGGATTGTATGTAATAGGCGGCATAATGGCGTTTTGATTTTTGGGAAACATGTGTTATAATATGGCACGCTACCACCCCTAGACAGTAGCAGGGAGGGGGTGTGTTATTCGTGAATTTAATTTCATCATTTTTACAGTCTGTTACGGCTAGTATAGTTGCCTACTATATTTGCAAATGGTTGGACAGACATAAGTAAGCGGTAGCCAGCCTAAGGATTAATCCACCTTGCCAAAACGGACAAAAATCCCCGGAGATGTGAGCTCCGGGGATTTTGCTGCGTTATCGTGAACACATTTCATCATTTTTGCCTATAGGCATTATATCATATGTGTATTTCTTTTTCAATATTCCTTTTGGAATTTAATTTACATTGTACAAACAGAGGATTCGCCCCTCTTTTTTTGCGTGGATTGAAGGGTTGCTGCGGATCTGAGCGCAGGAGTATATCCCACCGTCCCATCCGTCCGGACCGTCCGAAAGATGATGTGATATATTTATGATGCCTCCCCGAACGACCGAAGTCGGACGAGGCTTCCCAACTTTTAGGGTCAGGAATTCCATTACCTATAGATATAGCCAAAGCTTAGAACTTTCCATCCGAAGAAGAAAACCCCACACTTTGGTTAACGATAGGCAGGTGCGGGGGGCATCGCCGCCACGGGCAGGAACTTTTGCCTTGCCCGGACACCGACTGTCTCTCGGCAGCCGGATTTTATTTACAGTGACACAATTAGTTACATATATGTTCAGGCTGCCACAGGCAAACCATTACACACAAGTAATCGTAACGTACTCAGCGTACGCTGAGGAGTGGAAGGAAGTTTACCTTCTCTGGAACTTTCGGATTATCAGTCCACCCCTGCATATAAGATACTTTTACTTTTGCTGCTTTTCCGCATTTTTCTTCTTCTACCCTTCCAATTATCATTTATACTCTTTCTCCTTTCTGTGTCCGGCCGTCCGGGTTCCAATCATTATTTCTATTCCGAGTGATACATGCGGGTCGCCGATAATAGTGGGTTTAGATTTTTCTGAAATAAGAGAAAGTTATTTGGAACTCCGACGGATCTGAAGGGAACGAAACATACGGGGAGACACGATTGCGGATTGTGTGGTATGATAAAGGAAATTTAAAAACGAAAGATGTGGGATTAAAAAATGAATTTTAAAACATATAAAAAATTGGTGGAGAAATATTATAAAAATGACTGTAGAGAACTCAACTTTCAAAATAGGGTATTGATTCCGTTTTTGGAATCTTTACTTCCAGAAAAATATGATATTGTAGATACAAGTACATTATATAAAAACTGGACAAAAATAAATCGCGGTGCGTTTGCCGAGCAATATACACCCGATGTTTTAGTGACCCAACATTGGAGCTTATTTGAAGAGAAAGAATCTCCGCAAATTATAATTGAGGTTAAACGTCCAACGGCTAACGATAGAACACATGCAACTAATGAGATGAAAGAATACCTGAAAAAAGCCAATTATGTTATTTTAACCGATTGTATTACATGGGAAATCTATCAAAAAGATATGGAAGCAAAACCTTTTTATTTGAGTGAAGAGTGTGAGGCAGTCTGCAAGCATACCATCCCCAAAAACAATGAAGAAAGAACGATTAATTGGATAGATGACAACGTTTCGGAAAATGATTGGAATAAGTTGCTTAACACGATAAAAGATATGATACCGAAAGAACAATAATTTTTTCACTCTTAAAGTATGAATGAAGACAAGGAGAATACATAATGAATAAACAATCAAAAGAACCAGAATATATCATCTGCCCTCGTTGCAACGAAGAAGTTTTCAAAGATGCCATCACCTGCCCATTCTGCAACTTTGGCATTTTGGCCTGTCTTGACGAAGCGATTGATGAAAATGGTAACTCTAAAAAACAGAGAAACTAACTGAGGAATAACAAATGAACTATCCATCTATCACCCCAACTCGCCTGTCCGGATCCGAACCAATCACGACTGAAACCGGTAAACAGGTGTCTGACCTTAACAGCTTTTGGAGTTGGGCTTATTCCAACGTCATGGATAATGCAGAACGTGGCGCCCTAGCGGAATACCTTGTTGCCTGCGCGCTTGGGGTGGCTGACAACGTCCGAGTGAATTGGGACAAGTACGACCTGCTCTCCCCGGAAGGCATTGCCGTCGAAGTGAAATCATCCGGTTATCTGTAGAGTTGGGACCAGGATAAATTATCCACTTTAAGCTTCGGCATCCAACCAACCTTCGGTTGGGACAGCACAACCAATACATATTCCCAAGAACTGACACGTCAGTCCGATATCTACGTCTTCTGTGTCCATAAGCACACAGACCAGGATACTGTAAATCCCCTGGATATTGCACAATGGGATTTTTACCTGCTGCCGACCAAAGTATTGAATGCAAAAGCCTGCGCACAGAAACGTGCCAATCTGCCGTCACTCATCAAAATGGGGGGGCAGAGAAATGTGACTTCGAACACATTCACGCTAGAATCGTGGAACTGATACAGAAAGAAAAATAGAAACACTACTGCTATCCGCTTGCAGCAGATCTGGCGGCGAAGTACACAACTACATATAACAGCAATGCCAGAAATACTTGCCAAGACATCACCTGACATCTTAACGGTACTTCTGGCATTCACTATCCATTACTTCATGTACTCTTCGATTTTATTCTTACACTCAATAATGGCTTTCTCTTTCAATACAGGTCTTTTGCCACCATAGTTCTCTATATACTCAACCAACAGGTCACTCTTAACCAACGGCACACTGCAGTTTTCCACACCTTCGATAATCATCTTCGGATGCGCCATACAAATGATGCTGATAATCGGAATATCATCTCCAATAATGGAACGCAGTAGTTTTTCATGTCTTCTCAGCTGCTGAATCGGGTTTCGTTCTCCCTCTTCTACTCCATCTTTCTTGATTCTTCTCCAGTTGCCGTATTTATCGACAATCAGCTTTCCGGCATAATTCTTGGTTTCAATCAGAAAAACACCCTGTTTTCCAATGATGATATGGTCATATTCCTGTGACTCATCAATGAAATCCGGATTGTACAGTACAATACTCTTCTCTCCGTATTTCCCTTCTGAAGTCTTTGGGATTCTTACATAGGAGCTGTCCAGCCATTTCAAGGCATATTCCACTTCTTTCTCTCCGATGACTCCGTTCTTCTTGTTATCCAGATATTCATCCTTTTCACGCAACTGTTCTGCAGCTTCCGGAGTGTCTGTCTCATAAAAGTACATCATTGCAGCGTCCAGTTCATCCTGTGGAATACCCTGTCTCTTGTTTTTGTACTTATTTATTCTGTTCAAATGGTCACTGAGAATCGTGCTGCCATAGTGATAATAATTGATATAACTATGTATCAGACTGCTGTCGTCATGGAATGGCGCATTTTTCTCTTCGTGTTGCAGATTTCTGAAAGCAGCCTGATAATCCCTGAACATCTCCAGCGCATCCTCAAACTGCAATTTATTCAGTTGACTCAGAAGAGATACTTTTTTTTCTGCAATATCACCATGCTGTTTCCTTAATTTTTCTGCGACCATTTGGAAATAAGCTTTCTCCAGCATTTTTCTTTCGCTCATGAGGATTGTGAGATACTGCTGAATCCATTCGCTATCTACAATTTGCTTATCTAATGTATCTCTCCAGTGCTTTACAGCATTGATGTTTTCCAGTATATCTTTCTCGAGCGTTTTTTCTGATATTGAATCTTTAAATGTATCAAGAATCTCTTGTACATTTTCAAACTTGGAGCCATATTTTTGTATCAGATTCTGATACTCTATCTGTGTGGTCTCGCTTCGAGCGCTTTCTAAATTCTCTGGCAACAGCATTTGGAAACATTTATAATACTCATCAAAGTCAATATTTTCGCAGAAAAATTCGTCTACATGTCCACGGAAACTACAAAGCTCATATGATATATTCACCTTCTTATCGTAAACACAATAGCTTAGATTAAACTCATCGATTGTTTTATCTATCAAAAAATTCCAGACTACGTACTCTGTGTTATGATTATTTTTTATCTTTGACAGAGTATTCGCTATTTCCTTTCCATCTGCTATCACTTGTAAAAGTTTCCATAATTCGCTTCTACTATTATATATAAAAATCCAGTCTTTTTGTTTAATAGCAATTATGCTTAATCTTACATCAGCCACTTTTATATCTAATTTTTGTAACGTTATCATTGAATCTGATTTGATAACTGTTTTGTCCGATATTTTATGCATACCGTTTATATAATCAAACCTATCTCTTACACTCATTATCATCGTTCCCTTCTCATTCTGTATATCTGTATTATATTCTTCTAAGATATCTTTGTAAATTACCTCTTGCAGCTCTACGGTTTGAATGTAAATACTGTTGCAGCCGCCTATTTTGTCTCCGCATATTTCCTCAACGGAGTCACCGGAATATCAACACACGCACCTTCCCACTCATCAATAAGCTTCATTCCTTCCTCTTCTGTCAGATGCTGCATTTCACTCCAGTCAATACCACCTTCACCGTACAACCACGGGGAATCCGGATAATCGTCGTGGTCATACACCAATTCTTTGACGGTTTCTAAAAATTCTCCACCATTCCATACCTGTTTTTCCCAGGAAGTCAGTCCAGCTCCGCCGGATCCAGTCAGCAGCAGGCTGTTATCCGGACAAAGATAATACCGGTTGCGTTCCCAGGAAGTTGCCAGATGGATAATCTCTCCACTAACATTCGCATAGACATCATAAGCGATATCCGGCCATTCCTCATAAGCGGGCCGCGTTGTACCCATAATCAATTCCGGTGTCCCATCGCCATTCAAGTCGCAGAAATAATACCCCACGTCATCCAGTCCCATCGCTCCATCGGTGTTATGCCAGAACATGTAGCTTTCTTCTCCGTTTTCATCCCAACCATTGGTTGCATAATCACAAAACTGGTCAAGCACTTCCTTATACAGTTGTCGGCCTGCAGCGTCCATATCAGCTTCAGAGGAGCTATCCTCTCCATCGTTCTCTTGCTCCCCGGACGGATCTGTTCCAGCCTCCGGTGTATCTTCGCTACTGTCGACCGAACCTTCTGCTTCATCCATACTGTCCTGTTCGCCGGAAGCAGAACTGCCAGACTGCAGCGGTTCTTTTGTCCCACATCCGGCGATTGAGGTAACTGCAACACTTATAGCCAGCAAAGCAGTTATTATTTGTTTACGCATGTTATTTCTCCACACATTTCTTCTCTTTTATTTTTCTTTAAAACATCTGTATCTATTGTAACACGTTGGAAATGCTATGCCTATATGATTTTGTTATGCTAAGCAGATAAATGGAAGGCTGACGGCAGACAAATCTCTCCGTCCGAGCCGTCCGAAAGAAAATACATAAAAGGCATAGAACATCAGTTCTCTTTTATGTTATAATATGGACATCAAATGGTGACAACATTATGACAAAGAAGGACTGACCAGAAAGGAGCAACGATGCGATGGAAAAACAGAATGTGTTTATAGCAATCGACTTAAAATCATTTTATGCTTCTGTGGAATGCCGGGAACGCGGCCGTGACCCGTTGACCACAAATCTGGTTGTTGCCGATAAAAGCCGGACAGAAAAGACCATTTGCCTTGCCGTGTCACCATCCCTGAAAAGTTTTGGTATCCCGGGACGTGCCAGACTATTTGAAGTCGTGCAGAAAGTCCGGGAAGTAAATGCAAAACGTCGGTATTATGCACCCGGACACCAGTTCGCTGGTTCATCGGATGATATTACTAAACTGAATGCTAACCCATCTCTGGAGCTGGATTATATTGTTGCTCCGCCGCAGATGGCTTTATATATGGATTGCAGTACAAGGATTTACAACGTCTATCTGAAGTATATTGCACCGGAGGATATTCACACCTACTCCATTGATGAGGTATTCATCGATGCTACCCATTATCTAACCACTTACCATATGACTGCGCGCGAACTTGCAATGACCATGATACGTGATGTTCTAAAAGAAACTGGTATCACTGCTACGGCCGGTATCGGGACAAATCTATATCTGTGCAAGATTGCAATGGATATTGTGGCAAAACATATTGAACCGGATGCAGATGGCGTCCGTATTGCAGAACTGGATGAACTATCATATCGGAAGCAACTGTGGGGGCACCGGCCGCTCACTGATTTTTGGCGGGTTGGGCGTGGCTATGCAAAGAAACTGGAATCTTATGGCCTTTACACTATGGGTGACATAGCCAGATGCTCTATCGGTAAACCGATGGACGCATATAACGAAGACCTGCTATATAAGCTATTTGGCATCAATGCAGAACTGCTCATTGACCATGCGTGGGGATATGAACCCTGTCCGATGAAACTTGTAAAAGCATATAAACCGGAGACCAACAGCGTTAGTTCCGGTCAGGTGCTGCACTGCCCTTGTGATTTTGAGCAAACAAAACTCATTGTCAAGGAAATGGCAGACCTGATGGTACTTGACCTAGTGGATAAAGGTGTGGTCACAGACCAACTTGTATTGACCATAGGATATGATATCGAGAACCTTACAGATCCGAACCGACGGCGAAATTACCGCGGGGCAATTGTCACTGACCACTACGGCCGGCAGATTCCAAAACATGCACACGGGACAACAAACCTGAAGAAACAAACCTCTTCCACAAAACTTATCATGGATGCTGTAGTGGCACTCTATGGTAGAATTGTAGACCCGTCGTTGCTCATCCGTAGAATCACACTTACAGCAAACAAGCTGGTGGATGAAGTGTCTGTAAAAGACAGGGAAAGTTTTGAGCAGATGGATCTGTTCACGGACTATGCTGCCAAAGAACAGAAACAGGCTGAAGAAAAAGCGGCTCTGGAACAGGAAAAGAAAATGCAGCAGGCCATGCTGGACATTAAGAAGAAATTTGGGAAAAACGCCATCTTGAAAGGAATGAATTTACAGGAAGGTGCAACCGCCCGCGACCGGAATGAACAAATTGGCGGACATAAGGCCTAGCAGCAAATGCAGGTGAATACGGATGCAGCATCGAAGTCGTTGACTAATTCCACATATCAACAGCTGCTATTATCCCACTTACAGGAAGGAAGAAATCATATGGACAATCAGGAAACACATCGGTATGACGATATCATCAATCTGCCTCACCCGACCTCAAAAACACATCCACGGATGCCACTCTACAACAGAGCGACACAGTTTTCACCGTTTGCAGCATTGACCGGACATGATGCTGCTATCGCGGAAACTGCCAGACGGACGGATGAAAAGCATCAGTTGAGTGAAGATACCATTGCTGAACTGAACGAAAAGCTGAATTTGATAGCAGAGACCATTGGTACCAAGCAGACAGTAACAATAACCTATTTTGTCCCGGATTTGAAAAAGTCAGGCGGCTCCTACGTTACCTGCACCGGCGTGGTCAGAAAAATTGATACCTATAACCATGCGCTCATCATGGAAGATAATACGATTATCGAATTGGAACAGATAAGCGATATTGAAGGCAGAATGTTTGGTTAATAGGAGTAAAAGAAAAATGAATGATGTAAACAAAAATCTTAGAGCATTTCATCTATCTATTGATGAGTTACTAAAAGCACTCGCCCATTCAGAAGATGTCAACCGGACGGTGGCCCACACATCATTGCATGCAGAATCCGGGGACATCACCCATCTGCCAAAAATGAAATTGAGACCGGAGAATATCTGGAGTTAAAGAGTTTCTTCGACAAAACCATAAAGCTTTCTATCGGTATGATTGGCCAAACCGGATATTGGATTTATAGCGACAAATCAGAAAGTTAAATATATCAATGGATTAATCGATTATATGACAGTTGAAGAATTTGATGCAATTTTTGCAGAAAATCAATAATTTTAGGGGTATACAAAAATATCAATTAAGATACTTTGTATACCCCTATTTTTTAGGATTTTAATCATACATTGTTGTTGACTCCTTAAATTAGCATAATATTGATCTACTTACCTGTCTCTGGAATGGTCTGTATACTGTCATTAGTTTACAGAAAGAAAACCGCTGCCGGATTCTATCCGGTTCCATTATGGCAGTAACCACACATTCATTGAAAGGAGAATTTATCATGTTACAGATCGCACCGGAACTTTTTGACGAAGTGCTCTCCGCCTATGATTTAGGTAAAGGAACCATCACCCATACACCTTATGGCGATGGACACATCAATAACACAAACCTTGTGACAGTGACCGGGAAGGATACCCACAGATATATCCTGCAACGAATCAACACTGATATCTTTACCGATTCGAGCGCACTGATGGAAAGCAGGTTTTGTCAGCCGCCCAACCCTTAATAGCTAAGCTGACGATACTATCTCCGGAGCGCCAGTGCCCCGCTTTCCTTTGCTTGTGTCCCCTGTGTTGTCGTTGCGGCATCCTGCTTTCCACAGCCGCCAGCAAATGTGACCGTCAGGACTGCTGCCACCATAAACGCATACCATGTTCGTTTCATGTTCAACATCTTCCTTTCTGTCAAAATCTTATGCACAAAATATTTTTTAAGTTTCCATACCCATATTTCGTGGGTTGTCACGCATCACATGGACGTAACAGTATACAAGCTGTGCCGTCATGCCGCACCAGATCAGGGGTTCACAGATGATCACGCCCCAGTAACCAAGGACCGGTATGATGCGGGCGGAAAATACGATCTTTCCCACAAGTTCCATAAAACTGGAAGTCAATGGCTTTCTCTTTTCGCCCATGGCCTGTAAACCATTCCGCATATTATAGAGAATCCCAAGTACCGCATAAAACGGAGATGCCACCCGCAGATACAGGGCAGCATTCGCTAAGATCTCAGCCTGTTTGGAGCCAAACAATGCCACCAGATCCTTTGCAAACAAGGCAAGTATCACCGTTGCGATAATGCCCCAACAGATGCTCATCCGGCAGGCGATACGCATCCCCTTTTTGATGCGCTCTTTGTTTCCTGCACCGGCATTCTGTGAAATGAAGGTTACAATTGCCGCAAAGTGCCTTTGCTCTGGTACCAAAACTGCCGCATAGCGCAGGATATAAAAAATACATAACAGGACGGAAATCCCCTGTGCCACTACCGTAGCAATGGCAGCTCCCCGGATGCCCATGTCAAACTGTGTGATAAACAACAGATCCAAGAGCACATTTCCGATGGAGGAAAAGATCAAAAACAGTAACGGCATCAGACTGTTACCGATCGCACGCAGCAATCCGGCACACAGGTTATAGGCAAACATGACGCCGATGAAAATGGTCAGAACCGAGATATAGGAATAGGATTCTGCCAGGATCTCCTCCGGTGTTTTTAGCAATCGCATCATTACTGCTGAAACAGGTTCGACATCAGGATTGGTAGCGAAAAGATAAGCAGAGACTTTAGGATGGAGCCTTTGGTCATATTGACCTGTAATCCGCTCATAGTTCTCTCCAGATCCGGATCGCTGCCAGATGATGCATCCGGTCGTATTTCTTCTTATTATAATGCTGCTTATAATGTTGCTGCACGATGCTCCACCGCCTGTTTGAAATTTTCCACCTGATGCTCATAGCAGGTATCCATGAAGGTGGAATGCATCAGGAAATCTGCCGTTGCCTTGTTGTTGGCAATCGGGATATCGTAAACCTGGGCGATCCGGAGCAGTGCCTTGACATCCGGATCATGTGGCTGCGCCGTCAGCGGATCAGAAAAGAAGATCACCATGTCGATTTGTCCTTCTACGATCTTGGCACCGACCTGCTGGTCCCCGCCAAGCGGACCACTGTTATACCCTTTGACGGATAAGCCCGCCTGCTCTGTGATCATCCGGGCAGTCGTCCCAGTCCCACACAGGTGATGTTTTTTGAGGATCTCTCGGTTTGCGATGCACCACTGTAACATCTCCTGTTTTTTTCCATCATGTGCGATCAGTGCAATGTTTTTCTGTTCCCTGATCGTCATTGTCAAATACTCCATATTGTTCCTCCTTTTCTTCCTGCTGCCTTTGCTGCAGGATACGGTATTGGCTCGGTGACATTTTGAAACGTTCCTTGAACGCCCTATTAAAGGTACGCTGGCTCTCAAAGCCGCTGTCCAGACAGATCTCTGTGATCGTATCATTAGTGGTTTCCAGCCGCTGGCAGGCAAACCCAAGCCTTGCATCATTCAGGTACTGGTTGAAATTCCGGTGAAAGGTTTTGGAAAAGATCCTGGATAACACATATTTGCTCACACCCAGTGCCTTTGCCATCTCCTCTAGGGAAACAGCGTGATTAAAATGTGCGGATACATAAGCGACCGTCCGGTAAATAAGGTCCTCACTTTCCACATTGCTCTTTTCTGTCAGTGTCAGTTCCTTTATGCACCTGGCAAGAATGATCTGAAGATATGCCTGTGCAATGGGAATGTCTTTTGTTGTTAAAAGTGCATCAAAAGAACGGTACACATCTTCCGGGATGACCGATGCTTTTAGCACCGGGATTTTTGGAGCCTTCCGGTTTAGCGTTTCCTCATAAGAACCCACGATAAAGGGCGGTGCATTTACAAAGACTGCCATGTTCTGTCCGGCAGAAAATACCTGGTAATGGTGGATCAGATCTGGGAAAAGTATCCCGACATCCCCGGCTTGCATGTGGTACAGTTCCTCGCCCATACCAAGCTCTAAGCTCCCGCTTTTTACCCACACCAGCTCCAGGGCATGATGCAGGTGCGGCGGCTCATGTTTTGCCTGGCGCATCACTGCCAGTATCTCATCTTTCGTATTTTTATAGGTTAAATGCATCAGTATCTTTCCTCCCTTCCGTTTTCCATCTGCAACATTTGTCCACAGTTTGTGCTGATCTGGCACGCAGGATGTCTGGTTTCATCCTAGAATAGACTTGTAAGGAAAGGAGGTCGGAACACATGCGTAAACAGATGACATCTTATTTTGAACAACTGCTTTCATTCTATACCGCATTTTTCCTGCATGTCTACCATGCATAACCCCTGCCTGTTCCATCCAAAAAGCAAAAAGCATTGCCTTTTTTCTTTTTCAGACAATGCCGCCTGCCATCCGCGATCCATCGTGCCTGTTATTCTTCATCCGTCACGCAGTCAGATGCGATGCCTTTTTCTCTTTTTATGTTTTCCACTGTCTCTTCCACATTCATTCTGGAAAGGATAAGCATGATCAGGACCTCAAATACCAGTGGGAGCCACAGGTACATAAAGGAGAGCATCCGTAAGCTGGATGCCGGCTGCGTTGCTGCCGTACCTACATATCCGCTGATCTCCAAAAGCCATCCAACCAGTGCGGTTCCGATTCCGCCACCGATCTTGATGCCAAGGGAAGTACAGGAATACATCGTTCCATCCACACGTTTTCCCTGTGTCAGATAAGTATATTCCGAGCAGGATGCGATGAGCGCATTCATGTCTCCCTGCCATGGTCCCTGTCCCAGTGCAGCGACCGCCGTAAACAGTAACATCAACGGTACGCTTCCAAGGTAACCTGCAACGATTACCAGTGCCCTGCCTGCTACTGCCAGCATATAGCCGCGCAGGTTTAATTTGTACATGCCTTTCCATTTACCAACCAGTGTCGGCGTAAATACCAGTGCAATGATCAGCGGGATATTGACCGCCCATGCAAATACACCAAACAGGCTTTTATTCTTCAGTACCCATGTCATGTAATAGATACCGGCTCCGATCATGGCACTGTATAACTGCTGTAAGATATAAACGCCACAGATCATCATATAAAATTTATTTTTGACCAGCAGCTTGAATGCCTGTACCAGTCCGTATTTTTCTTCCTTGTCTGTTACCGCACCATCGTTTAATTCCTCTTCTGGAAGTTCTTTTACGGACAGACAGGAGATCGTGTTTACCACAAAACCGATGATTGCATAAATGATTGCAACCGTCCGCCATGCGGCAGCCCCGCCGCCACATTTATCAACAAACCCAACCGTAACAGACTGGATCACAAGGCTTGTGGCAAAAGCAAAGATAAAACGGTAAGACCCCATCTGCACACGCTCTTTGGCATTTTTTGTTACCAGGGAAGTAAGCGCGGAGTATGCGATGTTGTTCGCTGTGTAAAACACACCGTTAAGCAAGGTATATGCGATGAAAAACCAGGCATATTTTGCCGTATCACCAAAGCTGGTCGGGACTGCAAATACCGCAACCAGGGTGATCGCACATCCGATATAGCCATAGAGCATCCATGGCCTTGCCTTTCCAAGCCGGGAATGTGTCTTATCGATCATCGATCCAAAAAAAATGTCTGACACACCGTCAAACAGCTTGGATGCCGCGATCAGTGTTCCGACAATGCCCGGCATCAGACCGATGGTATCCGTCAGATAGATCATGACGAAAGAGGTCAGGAACGCATACACCACGTTTCCTGCCACATCGCCCGATCCATAGCCAATTTTGTTATACCATTTCAAATACATTTTTTCTTCCATGAAGTCCTCTCTCTTCCTATGTACCTTAGTACACCAACATGATTTTATTATCCCTTAATGAACGGAACCAGTGTAAACCGGAACCGGAATAATACGTTATTAAACTGATATTTTTCTAATACCTCCGGTCCACAGCTATTGGAACCGATGCCATTTTGTGCATAGTCAATGCACAGTACGGTACTGCCGGATTTTTCCAATTCATAATTATGGGCACAGCGTTCCAGCTCTTCCTGGGTATATTCGGATACTTGGAAGGAAAATGTATCGTCTGAAACCGCAGTCAGACCGTATCTTGCGCCTTCTGCCTGCACGTAATCACAATCAAAATGGCTTCCGTTCTCCTGTGGGCGGATATAATCTTCATGAAGTTCTGCTACTTTTGCCCGGAACAGTCCATGATAGGAACCCTGGTGCTTATCCAGGTAGGACTCCTGCGGTCCCATGCCAAAATATGCCACTTCCTCCATGCCTTTCTCCAAAAACAGGCGTATGCCAAACCTTGGCAGTACCGGAAACTCCGGGTCTTTCTCCATGAGCATGTCTGCATGGATCTTTCCTGTCCCGTCAATCTCCCAGAGGATCGTTCCCTCTAAGATCTTCTGTACGGTATCCGCAACCACTCCGATCCTGGCTTTGATGGAAACACCCTTTTCATTCTGTGTGATCTCCATCTGATATGCCCTGCTGTATGCACTGTCAAAATGCGCATCCTTCCAGAGTTTCTTGATATACATATCGTTATCTGCCGGAGCCCTCCAGATGTTAAGCTGCATCGGATGGTCCAGATAATCCTTACCCGCAAACCGAATCTGCTCAAACAGTCCGCTCCGTTTACTGAGCACATAGCAGAAATCACTTCCCTGCAGGGTGACTGCCGTATTACATTCCTGTACACTGATATCCTGTCCGTTTCTGTCCTCTTCTTCTAACCATGCAAGTTTCTGCTGGTTCCTGCCATCCTGGTTTGACAGGAGGAAGTCGTCAAATCCAAGTTCCCATCCAGTTGCCAGCAGAGGCACCTGCTTTTTCAGATAGTAGCTGATTTTCAAATATACTTTTCCTTTTGCCGGGACACTGACCGCAAGTTTGGTGCGTCCCTCGCTGTGTGGTGCTACCGAAAATGGTGCCAGCGTGCCACGATCCACGCTAAGTCCGTCCTGTGTTACTTCATATCCGATCGTTACATAATCTTTCAAGTCATCAAAATCCAGATAGTTATGCAGAACAAGTTCCTGGCTTTTCTGGTCGTAGGAAACTACCCTTGCCGGGCGGTACACATTTTTATATTCCAGCAGACCGGTATGCGGGGTACGATCCGGGTATACCAGACCATCCATACAGAAATTGCCATCATGGATCTCCTCCCCATGATCCCCGCCGTAATAATAAATGGTCTTTCCATTCTCTGTTTTTCCATGTGCAACGGCGTGATCGCACCACTCCCAGACAAAGCCGCCGCACATCCGGTCAAATTTCTGGATTATCTGGAAGTAATCCTCAAAATCCCCAGGTCCGTTTCCCATGCTGTGGCAATACTCTACCAGCAGGAACGGTTTACTGGAATCTTTCTGCAAGTATTCCCGAATCTCATCCAGGGAAGGATACATGCGGCTATACAGGTCAATGTTCCCATATTCATAGGTTTTCCCACTTTTCCGGTATCTGGCACTCTCATACTGTGTCAGGCGGCTCGGATCAAATACTTTTGTCCATGCAAGTGCCTGTTCAAAGTTACAGCCATACGCACTTTCATTTCCCATCGACCACATCACGATAGACGGGCGGTTCTTATCCCGCTGCACCATCAACTGCACGCGATCTACAATGGAAGTTTCCCACATCGGATCATCCGCGATCTGTTCATTCCAGCGGTCAAACCGGTTCTCGTCGGTATCCACTTTCCGATACAGCATGACCGGTCCATGTGCTTCAATGTCTGCTTCATCAATAACCATGAATCCGTATTTGTCACACATCTGGTAAAAGAACGGTGCGTTCGGATAATGACTGGAACGGATTGCATTGAAATTGTGCTGTTTCATCAGCATCAAATCCTGTCTAATTTGCTCCACACTGATGGTAAATCCTGTGATTGGATCGGAATCATGACGGTTTACCCCGCGGAACTTAATCTTCTGTCCGTTAAAGTAAACACATTTATCCCTGACTTCAATCTGACGAAGACCGATATGATCCACAATGGTCTCTGCTTTGGTCCGGATGATCAGTGTATACAGATACGGATTTTCCGTATTCCAGAGCACCGGGTGGCAGATCTCAAAGTCAAGTGTTCCATCCTCACTGATCTCCCCTTGTGCGATACGGGCACCTTCCCGGTTTTCAATCACAACTTCTGTATCTACCGGAGCGTTAAAATCAAAAGCAACCGTTACATCTGCATGGTCTGCTCCAAGTTCGGTCGTTACATGGTAATCCCATACCACATGCTCCGGCCGTTTCAGAAGATACACATCCCGAAAAATACCGCTCATCCGGAATTTATCCTGATCTTCAAGATAAGAACCGTCACACCATTTCAGCACCAGAACTGCCAGGGTATTTTCCCCTTCTTTCAGGAAATCCGTCACATCAAATTCAGATGTCATGTGGGATACCTGACTGTAACCTAAGTATTTGCCATTGAGCCAGACATAGAAACAACTGTCCACGCCTTCAAAATTCAAGTATGCCATCGGTGCCTGTTCATCTGTATGATAGGTAAAAATCTCAACATAGGCGCCGCATGGGATATCCTGTGGGACATATGGAGGATCAAACGGAAATGGATAACGAATATTGGTATATTGTGGTACATCATGTCCGAACAACTGCCAGGCATGTAATACATCCAGATCTTCAAATCCTGACGTATCATATCCTGTCTCAAAAAAGCGGTCCTTTACATCATAAATGCTTTCAAAATACTGGAACTTCCAGTTTTTATCCAGTAACTGAAAACGGTCAGATGTTTCCCTGTGTTCAATCAGATCATCCATCTTTTTGGATGCAGGGATATAATAAGCCCTTGCCGGCATGGTGTTATCGTGTAAGATTTCCAGATCTTCATAATAGCGTGGTACGATCATTTCCTTCTCCTCCTCATATGTATCATTTTGTACATCTGCTGTTTCGTCTGTTTTTCCCTATTATGGAAAAACATGTTGTCGTTCCTTGTTTTTACTGACTACATTCTAAATATTCCTGCAAGAAATGTCTATAAACAGAATTAGACAGAATATGCACAAAATGATACAATGAAAAAAAGGAGGGATTTCCCATGTATATCAATAGCGGCTACCTGAACAATTCCCATCTGGATTTTAAAGACCGGACACGTCCCCTGATTGTCGGAAGCTGTGGCACCTACCGGCTCTCCAGCCATCCAAAAATGCCAACTTACCGCCCCAAAGGACGAAAAGATTTCCAAATCATTTATATTGCTTCCGGACTGGTGCATTTTCATTTTGACAAACCAGAAAACGAGACCATCGTCTCTGCTGGGAACATCGTACTCTACCGTCCCGCGGAACTGCAGAAGTATGAGTTTTATGGAAAAGACAAAACAGAAGTTTACTGGGTACACTTTACCGGCAGCGAGGTAAAAAATATCCTACGGAAAAATGGATTTACAGATAAAGAACGGATCTTCCCGGTCGGGACATCCTTAGAGTATGAGCGCGCCTTTAAGCACATAATCTTAGAATTACAGAAATGCGATGCAGATTACCAGGAAATGCTGACGCTGTTATTATGCCACCTGCTCATCATCTTCCACCGGGCAATGCTCCAGGAGCATACCCTGAAAAACGAATTTCTGGATCGGCAGATGGATACTGCTGCCTCTTACTTTAACCAGAATTACAACCATGAGATTAATATTGATGCCTATGCTTCTTCCCTTGGCATGAGTGTCAGTTGGTTCATCCGCAATTTCAAAAAATATACCGGTGAAACACCGGTGCAGTTCATTACTTCGCTTCGGATGACCAACGCACAGGTACTGTTAGAAAATACAACTTACTCCATCAATGAGATTGCACGCATTGTCGGATACAACAACGCCCTGTATTTCAGCCGGATCTTTCATAAGCAGAAAGGTTGCTCCCCTTCCCAGTACCGCACAAGAAGTCATGAAACTTAACCGGACGCGAAAAATCGGATGACGGGATATGCTCCCTCATCCGATTTTAACCTTACCGCTTTATTCCACTGTGCTCCCAGCATCTTCTGTTTCTGCCAAAAGCTCTCTTTTATATTTATAAAACGTATTTCTGGCGATCTGTAAGATTTCCATACATTCCTTATCTGACATGTTGCCGGAAAAGCACTTCGACATCTTTATGATCCGGTTCTTCATTTCCACAGATTCCCTGCCGGATTTTGCAATGGCGACAGTTTGCGCTTGCATTTTTTTGTAATAATCAGTATTAATGTGCGGCTCATTAATAAACTCCAAGTTGATGCCTTTTTCCAGCAATTCCATATAGAGCTGAAATCCTTCCTCTGTATTCCTGCTCATCCTGGATACGGAATCGAAAATGACCGTATCCCCCCGTTTTAGAATCTTCAATAATTTTTAAAACTCCGGGCGGTCCAGTTTTGTCCTAGTATATTTTTCTTTGAACAGTTTGGTTAATACCCTGTCCTCACCGAGATAATTTAAAATATTTCGGATCTGGCGGGCCAGCCTCTGGGACTGGGAGGACACTCTTGCATATACATATAGTTTTTCCATTTGTTACACCGGCATTTTTGTATCAAAATAAACAGTCTGACAAAAAGTATCAAAACATGTGCAGATTGACGCCCTGGATATTCCAAATTTTAGTCTTAATCTAAAGCATAGTATATTTTGATATCAAAATGCATTCCTTATATTCGATGTTTTCTTTCTTCTGTGTGTTTTCTTTTGCTTCATTTTTCATTTTTCCTGTTCCTCCATTCTGCTATTTTTTATAAATATATTTTCCATATCCAAGGATCAGATATGCTAATGCGGGAAAGCATACAATGCCTGCCGCCATCAGTTTTCCTGTTCCATAATGTTTTGCCAGCCCTTCTTCGATAGCAGCGTATTCAACATCTATTCACATTTCCTGCCTTGCGTTCTTCGAGCTGATGAAATATAATAAGAAATATTGTCTGAGGTGCGAATATGGACTACATGACACTCAAAGAGACAAGCGAGAAATGGGGAGTTTCGTCCCGTCAAGTCAACTATTACTGCGTCGAGGAGCGTATTCCCGGCGCTGTGAAAATGGCAGGTGTTTGGCTGATCCCAAAAGAGGCAGCCAAGCCCGCCGATAGACGATATAAGGAAAGCAGGTAAACCGATGTTACATATAGCAATTTGTGACGATGAAAGAGACTTTGTTCAACAACTAACTGAGCTTTTGAATCAATATAGCAAGGAAACAGGCCGGGACATAAAAATTACCGCCTACTATGACGGTATTGAGCTGATCGAGAAATATGATCCAACCATTGACCTGATTTTCCTTGATATTCAAATGAAGATGGTAGACGGACTTCATGCTGCCGAGCGTATCCGGCAAATGGACGAAACCGTGGGCATTATTTTTCTCACTACTCTTACACAGTATGGGCTTGAGGGATATAAATACCATGCGACGAACTACATCATTAAGCCCATGAAATATGTCCGGCTCAAATCAGAAATGGACAAATTCGTGGAGCGCAGCCAGAAAGAAGATGCCCCCTCTCTGGTGATCACCAACGATACCGGCAAATATAAGGTGCCGCTGAAATCCATTCGATACGTTGAAACCTATAACCGCAATCTGATGTTCCATACCGAGCAGGAAAATATTATCTGCTATAAGAGCATGAAAGAAGTGGAACGGGAACTTTGCGACAAAGACTTTGTGCGCTGCCATACCAGCTACATTGTCAATCTGTTCTATGTGAAAGGCATCAAGAAGCTGGATATTGAATTGATTACAGGTGAGGTCATTCCCATCAGCCAGCCGAAACGGAAAGAATTTATGGAACGGCTGACGGACTATTGGGTGGATTTCTTATGATGCGCTTTTTTGAAATTCTCTCTTTTCTATTGGCATGGGGATATACAGCGGTTTTCTTTCTTATTCTGAAATCCTTTCTTCCTCTCCGCAAAAATGTGGTGCTGAAAGTTATAGCGTTTCTGGTTTGTGGCTATTTGGCTGATTCTATTATCTATTCCAATGATGCCGGAAGTCTGTTCGGTACGATGATGTTGTTGTTTCTCTATGTTCTGCTGTTTTATCGTGGGACATTCATGGAGAAATTATCGGTCATGCTTGTTTTTTATCCAGCACTCATTGCCATTAACTACTTAATGCTTGACACCGGGGGCCGATTATTCAAAATCATAACCCAAGCAAGTTATGAGGAGACTTTGCAATACCCAACACTAATGCTCATCGGTACAGCTATTCATACAGTGTCACTTTTACTGCGCTTACTGTTCTGGATCGGCGCGTGGTTGGTTTTGCGGAGGTCTTTGGAAAAAATTCCGTCCCATCTTAACATAAAGACATGGTTGATTATTGATATGCTGATTCTTGCCTCATTTGTGGCAATCTTCAACATTATCTACTTTATGCCGGAAAATACTGCGATTGTTTATCCCATCTGTGGGGCTTCTATTTTTTCCAGTTTCGGGTGTATGTATCTGGCGGCCTATATCTATGATTCCATGCAGACGGCATACCGAGTACAGCAGATGGAAACACAGCGGGATTATTACAAAGAGCGCATTGCCGAAGAAGAACGTGTCCGCTCCATCTACCACGACCTGAAAAACCACCTGCTTGTCATGGAAAGCAGGCAGAATGTAGCAGAAACCCGGCAGATGGCCGAAACACTCCGCTCTCAAATTGCAGACTATGAGGACTATGTGCATACAGGAAACGAGTTCCTTGACATCATTCTAAAGGATAAGGCAGCAAAAGCCCGCGAAAAGCAGATTGATTTCTCAGCTTTGGTTGATTTCAAGGGTATGGACTTCATAGAACCGTTGGACATCAGCACCATATTTGGCAATGCCATTGACAACGCTATGGAGGCCAGTGAACGGTTGCCGAAAGATCAACGATTGATTACTGTCAAGGCCGAGCGTGTTCGGGATATGCTGATTATCACGGTGGAAAATAACACCTTACCGGGAACACAGCCAGCCGATGGAACCACAAAGAAAGACCGTTTCGTACATGGCTTTGGTATTCCCAATATCAAAAAAGCCGTTGAAAAATATGACGGACAGTGCAGCTTCCGTCAGGAGGATGGAACTTACCTTTTGAAAATCCTGATCCCGATTCCTTAACGGATCGACGCCGCTTCTTCACGAAGCGGCGTTTCTTTTTGTGCAGACTTAGTTTTTTCATTGTAGATGTTAGTTTACGCATTTTCCATTGTGCCTTTCTTTTGCCCGGATATAATGAAGAAAAAACACAAAAAAGCAAAGAGAGGTTATAGAGCATGAGTATTTTAAGCACCAAACAACTGACAAAGCAATACGGCACCGAGCCGAATATTGTTAAGGCGCTGGACGGCGTAAGCATTTCGATTGAACCGGGCGAGTTTGTTGCCATCATCGGCACATCCGGCAGCGGCAAGTCAACCCTGTTGAATATGCTGGGGGGATTAGACCGCCCCACTTCCGGCTCTGTCAGGGTAGATAATTACGAGTTGGGCAAGCTGAAAGACGAGGACTTGACTGTGTTCCGCCGCCAGCGGATCGGTTTTATCTTTCAGAACTACAATCTGGTTCCCATCTTGAATGTGTATGAAAATATCGTAATGCCCATCCAGCTTGACGGGAAAAAGCCGGATCAGAAATTTATCAAAGAGATCGTGGCTTTGCTGGGGCTGGAAAAGAAGCTCTACAATATGCCCAACACTCTTTCCGGCGGCCAGCAGCAGCGCGTTGCCATTGCAAGAGCTTTAGCCAGCAAACCAGCGATCATCCTTGCCGACGAGCCGACCGGCAATCTGGACAGCAAGACCAGTGATGAAGTGATCGAGCTTTTGAAAGTCACCAGCCAGAAATTTCATCAGACCATTGTAATGATTACCCATAACCCGGAAATTGCAGCGCAGGCAGATCGTACCATTCATATCGAAGATGGACGGATTGCAGAGTAAGGCGGTGATACCATGAAAAGACAAAAATCAATGATACGCACATTGACAAACCGCAGTTTCAAGGCAAACAAAACGCGCAATCTGGTTGCCATCTTTGCCATTGTTCTGACAACGGTAATGTTTACATCCCTGTTTGTCCTATCGCAGAGCATGGTTGAAAACCTGCGGAACATGAATTTTCAGCAGGCCGGATATAACAGCCATTTGAGTTCCGGCATCATGACGGACGCGGATGTGGAGAAGATCACCACCCATGAAGCTGTCCGGGACTTTGGCAAAAGCATTGTGGTTGGAATTGCTGAAAACAAGGAATTGACCGGGCGGCAGGTAGAAATCCGCTATGGGGATGAAAACTATGCCCGTTCCAGCTTTTCCTATCCCACCGAGGGAACTATGCCGGTGCAGGAAAATGAGATTGCTTTGGACACTATTACCCTTGATAAAATGGGGCTGCCTTATGAATTGGGGCAGGAAATCACCCTGCAATGGCGTAAGGACTTAAACGGGGAAGAAATCACCACCAGCACCTTTACCCTCTCCGGCTATTGGGATGGAAATTCTGCTGCTATGGCAAGTATGGCATGGGTTTCCGAAGCCTTTGTTCAAAGCCAGTGTGCAGGTATCGACCAAGTGGAACAGTTGGCAAACGGGCAGGTATTAGGAACGGTGATGCTCCATATCGACCTATACAGCGACAGCAATTTGGAAGATGTGGCGGAACAGATTTTAGCCGACACCGACCTGTCCAATGTGTCCCTTTCTCCCAATGCTGCTTATGATTCCACAATGAACCAGAATATCAACCGTGAAGTTCTGCCGATGGCAATTTGCATGGTTCTGGTATTTGCAAGCGGTTATCTGATTATCTATAACATCTTTCAGATCTCTGTTGCCAGTGACATCCGCTTTTATGGCCGACTGAAAACTTTGGGGACAACCAAAAGACAGTTAAAGAAGATGATTTACGGGCAGGCCAACCGCCTGTCGCTGATTGGTATTCCTATCGGGCTTGTGATCGGGTATCTGCTGGGGGCCGTGCTGGTTCCGGTCATGATAACCGGGACAACAGGAGAAGCCAAAACAGCGGTCAATCCCTATATCTTCATCGGCTCTGCGCTGTTTGCTTATTTGACGGTTCTGATCTCCTGCATGAAGCCTGCGAAAATCGCCGGTAAGGTTTCCCCAATGGAAGCTCTGCGTTACACCGACGCCGGAACGAATAGCAAACGGAAAACAAAGAAAAGCACCGGCTGCGCAAGCATCCCGAAGATGGCTCTGGCTAACTTAGGCCGGAACAAAAAGCGCACTATTACGGTAATCTGTTCCCTGACGCTGGGGCTTGTGCTACTTTCCTGTGTCTATGCGAAAAATGCCAGCTTTGATATTAATAAGTACATGAGCCAGACAGTTATCAGTGATTTTGAGGTAGAGGATAGTTCGATTTCTTCCACCTTTGGCACCTACAATCCCTACGGCACCACCATTTCCCCGGAGCTGGTACAGAACATTGAGGGACTTTCCGGGCTGGAAGCAACAGGGCGTTTGTATTCGCAGGTATTTACGCATAAAATCGGGGCGTCTGCTCTTGAAAATATCCAGACCTACTATAACGTTGATGACCGGCTGACCTATATTGAAGCAACGGATGCAGGGCTGGCAGAAGCCTATCACGACATGATCGACAGCGGCGAATGTACTTCCATTCTATACGGCATTGACGGCCTGATTCTGGACACCTTTGCACAGGACGGCAGGATATTGGATGGCACCTTTGACAAAGAGAAATTCTTGTCCGGGGGCTATGTAGTGATGGAAGCGGCTACCGGTGCAGAGGACAGTGAGAAAGAAACACAGCCGACTTATTCTGTTGGTGATACGGTAGAGTTGAACGGCCAGCAATACGAGGTTATGGCGATTGTGGCGGATATTCCCACCATTACCGAGGGCGTAAACAGCAGCACACAAGACTTCCTTTCTTTCTATCTTCCTGCCGATACATTCCGGGCCATGTACCCGGACAACACCATGCGGAAAATGTTCTTTGATGTTGCCGAAGAATACCAGCCGAAGGCGGAAGAAATGCTCATTGACTACCGCGACAACGTGGATAAATCCCTGAACTATACCGCAAAATCCACCCTGATAGAACATTATCAGGAACAGACACGGGCCAACACCGTTATGGGCTTTGCAATCAGTTTGATTATTGCCTTTGTCGGCATCTTGAACTTTATCAATTCCATGCTGACAGCGATTGTTTCACGTCAGAAAGAATTTGCCATGATACAGAGTATCGGTATGACGAAACGGCAGCTTCGGAGTATGCTGATCGACGAGGGCTTGTATTATGCCGGTAGCACCTTGTTGGCGTCCTACGTTTTGGGCGCTCTGGCTGTGGGCAGCGGCGTCCGTATGATGGTATCGACTGACTGGACAGCGACATTCCACTTTACACTTTTGCCGCTGGTGATCTGTACGCCGATTTTGATTGTGTTTGCAATTCTGATTCCCTATATCTGTTTCAAGAATTTGGAGAAGCAAAGCATTGTAGAAAGACTTCGGGCAACTGATTAACGATTGTTTCATGCGGCCAGCGCAACCATCACTGGCCGCATGAAAAATAAATGGCGTAGGTACATGAAAGAATACAAGCTAAAAATCAATGGGGAAATAGATTTTATCATCATATCCCCGCAGGTGCTTTCTTCTCTGATCTCTCAAATCCACAACAGCCCGGAGTGCGAAGTTGCGGTAAACATCGAGGACATCATGCCGCCGGGATTTACAGATTACTTATTGCGGGTTATCAATACCAATCGCTTTACCAATAAACGGTTCCGCTATCATTACATTTTAGAAAATCTTGTCACGAAAAAAGGGCTATATGAAATTTTACGGCAGCAGCTTTCCAACACAGACATTGAGAAATCCCCCTGTTTTCAAACCATACGCCTGACCGATACTTTCCGTAGGGATGTGGAGTTGGATATGGAGTGCAACGAACCGTTTTTCTGGGTTTGCAAAGATACAGCAGCAAAGTTTGTTTACACGTTCCCGGATGGACGGGAAGAAACACTGGTGATTCCCATATAAATGTCGTATTTGTATCACAATACCGTTTCACAATGCGTTCACGAAAATCATCCGTATATTTCCCTGATAAAATATGTGATTTTAAATGATAAACACCAATAACTCTATTTATTTCTTTTGCAATATATCCCATAAAGATAACCCTTTACATTCAATTTTTCTTTATACTTTTAATTTCTATATCAGAGCAATAAAATTCAATCTCATCATTTTCATAATCCCCAACCTCATATTTAACACCAGTTTCATATCCCATTGGTGACATATCTTTCACGTAAAATCCTGAAATCTTCCCGTTTCCTCGGAATCGGAACGAATCTACTTTTTTACATTCCATCTGTATTCTATAATCCGTACAACTTTTCATTTCCAAAATGAGGTTCCTATGTTCTACCCAAAGCACGTCATCAAATACCATTTCCCACTTCAAACATATTATTTCATCAAATAAGTTAAAATTTTCAATGGTAAAATCTGGAATCACAGATTGTATAATCGATAAATCCATTATTTCATCCCCTCTGATAAAGTGCATTTTACCATCCAATCACTTGCAGCATCTTCTGCTTCTGCACATTCACCGTAATCTAATCCTGCTAAATCTCCCATTGTTTCATCAATATTTAAAATCGATACTAACGAAACTACTCTCGCATCCTCTTCCTTATGACTTCCACCACATAGGAACTGCCAATATCCGTCTTCATCATGAGAAACATATAAGATTGGTTTATGTTCCTCTAGCACATGGCGACAGGTAAAACATGCAGTATTCGGTGCATCAGCAAAGGGAAATCTATCTACTATAATTTCTTCACTATTCTCTGGTTTCACATTTTCAGATTCAAATCCCTTTTTCTTAAATTTATCCAACAGTCTCATATCTATCTCGTCCCTTTATTTCTCAGCAGATAATATTTCTTTTAATTCATCGATAGTCTTATCCAAAATATCCGATGATATTGGATATTTTCCGGCTTCTCTATGCGCTATTGCCTCTTCCAGTTTTAATAATCTCCAACTTCTTGCCCTTGCTTTACTATTTGCATCACGATTACTTTGAATATTCACATCGATTGTTTTTGTAAACCATTCTACACCATTTATGTATAACTCCGGGTGCCTATATTTATTGACAAACGTAATAATTTCCTGGCTTTCCTTCACCTTCCCCATTTCCCTGAGTATTCGCGCCTTTAAACAATAGGCATGATCTATGTTACTCCAAAGAGTATAATTGCCATCAAATTTTTCATTTACAAATAAATCACAAACAGAGATTGCTTCCCGGGTGTATCCATAAATATATAACCAGACTGCTAATTCAGTAATAAAACCAGTATCTTTTGCAGACTTCATACTGCATTTCTTCAATATCTTTTTACAGTCCTTTTGGATGCCTTTCTTATTTATGTTTAACATAATTTTCTGAATACTTTCATTTTACCATACTGCCTGCCTTTTTCCATCTGTATTTTTGCAAATGTGGTGCGTTGATTACTCTGATAAATATTCCTGGCTTTTGACATAAGTTGATATAATTATGTATTTTTAGTAACGAAAAAGGTAAGCGTCAAATAAAACAGTGTATAGAACAATAACCGTCAGCCTTTTATACTAAAAGGTCAACGGTTATCGACAGAATTCTTTTACAAGAGGATTCCAAGGCAGATAATCATCCAGATATTCAGGATGTTCAAGAAAAGCACTCCCCGGCATGTCGGACAGGATATATTTTATATATTTCATCGGGGCAAGCCCATTCGCTTTCGCTGTCTCTACCAGTGTATAGATTCCTGCACTGGCTTCCGCCCCTTTCGGACTGCCGGAGAACAGCCAGTTCTTTCTGCCGATCACAAAGGGACGGATACAGTTTTCCGCAAGCGAATTACTGATGGAACAATTCCCGTCTTCCAGATAATTCCAAAAACCTTCACGGTTATTTAAGGCGTAATGAAAAGCTTTTGAAAGTTTGGATTTCGGCAGCTCTCCGATGGCACTTTTTTCTGCCCATGACCAAAAAGCCTCGAGAAGCGGTTTCTCGCGGATAAGACGTTCTTTTTTCTTCTGATCAGGAGGGAGCGCCTCCAACTCTGACTCTATGTTAAAGAGTTGATTCAGACGGAGGATTGCTTCCGCAGGTTTTGATGCTTCCGAATTATGGATGTCTTTTGGGAGCGCATCCACGAAAGCCCGGCGCAGATGCGTATAGCAAAGACATCTTTTTACTCCTGAAACTGCATTGTATCCGGAGTAAGCGTCTGTGTGGATATAACCTTCATATTCCCTCAGAAACGCTTCCGGATATTTCCCGCTTCGTCCCGGCTGGTACTCGAAGTAACGGATGGGATTTACAGCATCTCTGATGCTGCAGTAAACCCACATATAGGAATCGGACGTATTTTTCCGTCCCGGTTCTTTCAGCACCTGTACATGTGTTTCATCGATATGAAGGTATCTCTGTTTCAGAAGTTCCAGCTTCAGACGATGGACGATGTGTACAAGCCAGTCCCGATAGACAACCAGAAGCCAGTTTGACATAGTCGCTCTGCTTAAACGTAATCCCAAAGCCTCCCATTCTTTTTCCTGTCTGTACAGCGGGATGCTTAATTCAAACTTCTGGTGGATGAGCCAGGTGATGGTAGATGCAGATGCCAGAGAATGCAGGACGGGAGGATATGGCACCGGAGCCTTCTCCATATAAGGAGTTCCGTTTTTCCGGCACGACCTGCATTCATACGTTTCCCGGTAATGGTCAATCACCTTGAGTTTTGCAGGGATAAACTGTACTTCCGTGCGGACGAATTCTTCTCCTACTTTCACCATCGTACTCCCGCAGTTATCGCATATCTGTTCCCTTTCATCTATGGTATGGAGTACTTTGCTGTGAGGGAGATTTTTTACCAGTTCTTCCCGCTGACCGGTGTACTTCCTTTTACGTAGGTGCTTCTCTATCTCAACAAGCTCCGGTTCGTGTGCATCAGGATCCGCACAGGTTTCGATTTCATTAAAAAGAGACATCTGCCCCTCGATTTCGAGAGTAGATGTCTTCTCGGATTTTGTTCCATAAAGTTTACGGGTCAGGAAATCAACCTGCTCTTTCAGGAGCCGGACCTGCTGTTCCAGTTCTTTGATATGATTTTTATACTCCTGTTCCGTAGCTGACATAACCTGAAAACCCTTTCGCTTCGATAGGATTATTATACCATAGAATCGTCAGATTTCCCAGCATTTCTAAGGATTTTCAGTATTTTCAGACTTATGCGGGAGCCATTTCTGAACCGCCTTTGGCTGCTCCGGGTTCAAACCTTCCAGAAGCCAGCGCAGCTGCTGATCAGAAATCTGTTTTGCTTCTTCGCCGGTCCGCGGCCATTGGAGACGTCCGTTTTCGTACCGTTTGTATAAAAGGCAGAAACCGTCTCCCTCGTAATGGACTGCTTTGATCCGGTCAGCCCTCTTTCCACAGAACAGGAATAAGGAATTGCTGTAAGGATCCAGTTTGAAGTTGTACTGGATGATATCCAGCAAGCCATTGAGCTGCTTCCTCATATCGGTGTAGCCGCATCGGATATAGATTTTCTCCACATGGGAAAGATCTCCTAACATGACTGCACGGCTTTCAGAATGTTTTCCAGCATCTGGGCAGATGTGCCTTCATAAAGTTCCACTGTTATGGATCCGATATGAAGTATGGCTGCAGGAGTGGAACGGGAAATGTTTCTGTCCGGAAGTGAAAGCTCCGCAAACTCAGCCGGGGATTCCGTTAAAGCAGTTGACTGTTGGTCTGTACACATGTGGATGCCGTTTTTCTTGCGGGGCAGTTCTTCCAGGGCAAGCTTTCGAATTTTGGAAAGCCAGTAATAATAACTTTTCAAAGAGATATCGTGTTGTTCACACCAGATCTGATTTGTCAGTCCTGAGGCCCTGCATTGCCGTATTACATCCAGCCAGTATTGAAGTTTCACCTGTTTGTCTGGAGTCAAAGAAGAAAGATCCATAAGCCTGCTCCTTAGATTAGATTAGAGTTTTTAGAGTCAACTCCCAAAACTCTAATCAATAGTTTACATGCAACAGCCAGAAATTTCGATACCCCCTCTTATTGGACGATTACCGAAAAAGAGTACCCACATCTTTGTAAGTACCCTCTCAATATAGATTCTGCTTATTTACTTTGTGTATTAATCACTGAATGTTTAGTTCACCGTAAGCGCTTAATTTCTGGGTAGATAGTTATCTATCCGTTTATGACTCATAATGATAGTAAATAGATTTTTACTCCACTTTCTTTGATAGGAAAGTGAAAATTACCATAACTGGAGGTTTGATTATGAGTGATAAACGTGCCCCAAGGCGTTCCATGGAAGAATGGATGGAGCTGGTAACTGAGTGCCGCCAAAGCGGTTTGACGGATGCTGCATGGTGTCATGAACATGGGATCTCTCCCAGCTGTTTTTACAATGCAGTTACCCGGTTAAGGAAAAGGGCATGCCAGATACCAGAGCCAGTCGGTAAAGCAACTACGCTTGATCTCACATCCCATAAGCAGGATGTAGTACAGATCGCCATAGAGCCGGAGCTGTCTCCGTCAGAAATGATCCCTGATAATGGGACCACTTCCATGTACCTTGACAATTCACATACGATTGAAATCGAAGCGAAGGGCCTGCTGATCCGCATGAATAATACGGTTCAGCCCATGCTTCTGAAAATCCTGATGGAAGCATTAAAGGAGCCGGTATGTTAGCAGATATCTCAAATGTTGATGCGATTTACATTGTCTGTGGAAGAACGGATATGCGTAAATCGATTGATGGGTTATGTGCGATCATCCAGGACCAGTTTTCCATGGAGATCGACCATGCGCTTTATCTATTCTGCGGACGGAAATGCGACCGGATCAAAGCCATCTTAAAAGAACCGGATGGGATCGTCATGATCTACAAACGTCTGACAGCCCAGGGTTCTTACCGATGGCCAAGGAATAAATCGGAAGTACGCAACCTGACCTGGAGGGAATTCGACTGGCTGATGTCGGGCATCGATATCGAACAGCCAAAAGCAATAAAAACCAGCTGATCCACAAACAAAAAGGTGCACAGAAAATGGGAATCAGCCCTTTATTTTCGGCACTTTTCAAGCCTTTTGAACCGCTGTTTTTCTGGGCTTTTCCACTGTTTTCTGGTATAATGAAACTATCAAAAACAGGGAGGAAAATGCAGTGTCAGACAGTTCCAAAGATCTTCAGCTCCGGGAGTTGAAGGATATGATCAACGATCTGAAAAAAATGATAAAAACACTTCAGGCAACTGTTGATGCCGCAAACAAACGGGAAGAGGCACTTATGCAGGAACGGGATAATCTCAAGACAGAGATCGACCTGCTCCGCAAAAAACTTTTTGGATCTTCCAGTGAGAAAACTCCTGCTGATTTTCCGGGACAGCTGAAACTTTTCAATGAAGCAGAAAAGGAACAGGATCCGGTTGCGGCACAGGCAGAGGAAATGGACGCTGTCCTTCCACCTAAAAAGCGGAAATCCCGGGCAACAAATGCGGAACGCTTCAAAGGCATCCCTGTTACAAAGGAATATCTGGATCTTCCGGAAGAAGAAAAGCTCTGCCCCGTATGTAATACACCACTAATAAAGATCGGCGAGGAATTCGTCCGACGTGAACTGGTATTTATCCCTGCAAAGGTAAAAGTTGTAGAATACTACAGCATCAACTATACCTGTCCGGAATGCAGCAAACACGACATCCCGGTTATCAAAAAAGGAAAAGACGGAAAGCCGCACATGCTGTATGGTATGGCATCCGCCGGTACTGTCGCCTGGGTAATGTATCAGAAGTTCTGCAACAGCCTGCCTTATTACCGTCAGGAAAAAGACTGGAAACAATACGGAGCTGCAATCACAAGGGCAACGATGGCCAACTGGGTGATCCGGAATTCAGAAGCGTATTTCCGCCCGATGTATGAATTCTTTCACCGGAAGCTTCTGAAAAGAGGCTTTGCGATGGCAGACGAAACACCGCTCCAGGTATTGGATGAACCGGGACGCTGCGCACAGACAAAGTCTTACATGTGGCTTTTTCGTAGTGGGGAAGACGGTGAACCGCCGATCATCCTTTATAAATATGCGGAAACAAGAGCTGGGGATAACGCAGTGGAATTCCTTGATGGGTTCAAAGGTTATCTGATGTGTGACGGTTACAGCGGATACAATAAAGTCCCGAATGCAAAACGGACTGCCTGTTGGGCACATGTCAGAAGATATCTGACAGATGCGATTCCAAAAGGCAGACAGCTTGATTATGCCCAGCCAGCTGTGCAGGGTGTATTTTATATCAATCAGCTCTTCCATCTGGAAGATGTGATTAAAGCAAAAAATACTTCCTTCGATGCTATCAAAAAGGCACGTCTTAAGAAAGAGCAGCCGATAGTAGAAGGCTTTTTGTCGTGGGTTGACCAGCAGACTCCTGTCCGTGGGTCCAGAATGGATAAAGCAGTCACATATATCCAGAATCGCCGTTCAGATCTGACAACCTATCTGGAAGATGGACGCTGCAGTTTTTCCAATAACCTCAGTGAGAATGCAATCCGTCCGTTTACCGTAGGCCGCAAAAACTGGCTGTTCTGTGATACACCAGATGGAGCCCAGGCCAGTGCCATGGTTTATACGATGGTGGAAATGGCAAAGGCAAATGGAGTAAACGTCTATCATTACTTAACCTATCTATTAGAAAAAATGCCAAATGATAGTTTAAATGATGAGGAATTAGAACTCCTTGCCCCATGGAATGAGTCTGTTAAAACAGAGATCCAGAAACGTGCCGATAATGCTAATAACTAATCGATCATATGTGAATTGCTAAGATACTCCGGCTACTGTAAAGTAGCTGGAGATTTTTTCTGACTACGGCTAAAAATTAAGCGCTTACAGTTCACCGGTCAGTTTTCTCCCAATTACGTGTGTATTATATACAAAAATTGAGGGCTTGTCAAAACGAACCAAGCCCTCAAAAAGTCAGTATTTATGCGGTTTTCTTAGAACTTACCAGCTTTAGTTGCTTCCTCTACAGAAGCAGTGGGGCTTATATTTACAGCATTTGTAAGCATTTTTGTGTATTACCAGCGTATTACCTACCACTTTTCATAGCAATTTAGACCACTTTTATTTGCCGCTACCGTTTTTTATTTTTGTTAATTCTGCAATATTTTCTAACTAAAATGGTATTCATTTTTGTTGAAATAATTTGGAGCAATATTTCATTTTTTTAATGGTCCTGTTTTAGTAACTATATATAGATCAGTATCATCCTTACATTCTGAAAATTTGTAGATCCAACCATTTGCTTTTAATACTTCAAAAATTTTAGTAACAACTGGATTTTTTTGATATGTTCTTTTTACATTACGCATGGTAAATATTCTCTTGAGTTCTGGAACACCAAGTTCATCAAAATGCTTTTTACAAGTTTCCTCATTCAAATAAACTAATTGACTAGCCCATAATTGTATTTTTATATCTATACTATATGAACTCTTAGTTATCAAATCAGAAATCAACTGATCATCAAGTATAAGATCTTCATCCAAAATAATTTGATTAATGCTATCTTCCGCAATTTCGTAGATTGCATTTTTCATTATATTGGAATAAGATGAATAATTCTTATATATAACTTTTGCATCACTTGAATCAAAATTATTTTTTATAATATATGCCGATAGCTCATCGGAATATTTTTTGTTATATATAGGAATTTTATCTGCTGTATAAGCAAGCATTGCTATTTTTTTCGGATCTCCAATATCCAAATCCAAAACATGTAAAGCCTCATCTAAATTAAAATCAATCTGCGGAAGGATATCCAAATAAGATGTCACATTCGCATCAATAAATGTCATAACAAGCGTTGGATAATACATACGAATATATTTCAAAGCATCGACATGCATTTCAATAATATGATTTTTTATCAAAATACATACTTTTTCCTCACTAATATCACTATTTTCAAATGTTTCCAATACATAATTTAAATTATTTAATATTTCTTCGTATCTATTATTATTGATATTGTTATTTATTATAATTTTATCAAAAAATTGTTCCGTAATATCTGAACCATAAACTTGTTCCATACCGGAATAATCGATTGGTTTATTTAAGTTATTAATTGTATCAATTAACACCTGATCTAAACCAAAGTTATGAAAATAGTGTGCAATATTATCCACAGATATAAATACCAATTGCCTTGTCAAGAGTTGCGACCACAAGGTTGTATTCTTAACTTTCGATAAATCATAAATATTTGTGAATAAATAATTTATATATTGCTTCTTTAAATTTTCCTCAACAGCGTCATTATTAAGAATTTCTATTACACAATCTTCTTCATCTTCAATCCTCTCTTCGCAATTATCAAGTATAATTCCTACATATGTATTTATATTTTCATTTACATACATTACAAGTGGTTCATTCCGCATGGATTGTACTAATGTGTAATTTTTATGTGTAATATCAGCAGTATCATCTACACCATATTGTGTTTGCAACATTAATTTAATATTCTCGAAAGACAAATCATACAAATGATTTTTATAAACTGCTAAAAATAACTTTTCTTCAGATTTCAAATAATTGATCGATATAAATGATACCTGCAATAAAGAAAGTTGAGAAATTATTGTATCAATCCGTGCATTTGGAATATTTAAATAGTCATCCTCATTTGATATATATTCACTAAGACAATTATCAACATTAACCAGTTGCAGTATCGGAGCATCTGTATAGTATAATGTATCTATAGAATATCTCCGAATTTGCTCCGTTGAAAACTTACCGCTTATTTTTGCAAAAGAGAAAAATTCTGGCCACTGCTGGTTTAATTTTGAAATGAACAAACTATCAAATTTACCTGAATCGTAAAATTTTGCCACAAAATCAAATCGATGATTTTCCTTAATTTGATCAATTACTGTGTACAAATACTTTTGATATTTTGGATTATCCTGTTGCATAAGAATACCATAAATAAGATCAAAATTTAAAGTCTCCTCTTCTGAAAAATCCACTTCACGTAAAACAGGAGATTCCAAAACTTTTTTAACATCCATTAATGAATATTCAAAATCCGCACCCAATTTATCTGTTATTTTTCTCAAAAAGATTTTGTCATGGGCAGATATACTTTCCTCATAAAAGTACGTCATATAGTCATTGTATGTTTCATCAATATAACCATCCCGAATAAGAAATTTTAATAAATCAAAGTATGAATTACCTTTAATGTCCTTATACTCAAAGGTACTTCCAATTGCATTAGATCCCTTGATCATAAATATTTCATCTGCATTATCTCTATCAATCAATTCATGTAATTGCTGTGTTTTTATAACCATCAATTGATGATCAATATCAGCTATACGCTTTTCATATTTTAATTTATCGCCATTTATACGCCTTTGGATTGTATGCCGTCTTGCTTCCTTCTCTTTCTCCATATTTGTCCATTTTTTTTGTGCTTCCGAAGTAAGGGAACCATAATAACGTGGCAATTTATTATATTTTGCTAAATATAAATCATCCAATTCTTCAATAGTATTTAGTAATTCCGCATCCATCTTTTGAATTTCTTCTATAAGTAACTGCTTTTCTTTTTCCAAAATTTCTTTCTTTTTTGCACTAAAAAAATTCTTTTTTCCAAAAAGCTCATGGACATAACCTCGCCCAAGTTGTAAATCACTGAAATCCCTTGGAAACAAATTTTTATACACAATGATTGCTAACATTTTATCCCATTGCAATTCCGTATTATTTAGTCTGTTCATATATATCCGAAATTCATTATATATATTTTTTAATACTCTCATATCATCTATATAAAGAGATAAGCGTTGTAAAAAACTTGCATCAAAATGTGTTAAAAGATTTTCTTTCTTCATAAGTGATATAAACTTATCATATGAATTGGAAGCATCCAGAATAGGAATAACAGGTATAATATAATCAAAAAATTTCGTGCGATCCTTCGTTGTAAAAATATCATCACGCAATAAATAAAAAAACCGTAATGGTTTATATTTATTAGACTCAAAATTTTCTTCTAAATATTTCTTTTTATGAAAATTTGTTAAATTATTTACTTCTCGTAATCGAACAAAAATTTCATTTGAATCAAACCGATCCATATCTTCAAATACAATAACATCTGCCTCGACTTGTTCAAAAAGATAAAGTACCTCGTTCAAATATTTATCAAAATAAGATTCGTTTTGCGTTTCGAATATTTCTATTGTATTTCCTTGATAGCTAATTTTACGAAACAAATTTTTATTTTTTTGTACGGTTATTATTTTATGAATGCATATAATAGCACTAATCACAAAAAGTAATGTTGCAATAATAATTGCATATCCACTTGTAAAAACTGATAAAAATTGTTTGATTCGTTCTTCTTGAATTTGTTCAACTATTGTTGGGACTTTATTTGATATACGTAAAAAAGCTCCACTGCACAATAATATAGATAACAATACCGTTAACTTCTTGATATCTTTTTTCCCCGTATCTTTTTTGATCCTAAAATTGGTTTGGGGAATCCGATTCACAGGAATCTGATGTAATAATTGATTTAATATTTTTCCTTCAATCCAAGATTCTTTCTTAGAATCATCTGAATCAGTTTCTTCAGGGCATTCAAAATGCGCTAATGAAATATGTACAAATTTTTTATCAGGATGTTTTTCCTTGTATGTCTCAATAATACTGCTTTTTCCTGCACTGTAAGGACCAGAAAGAGCAACATTTGTAATGTCATCATTTTTTAAAGAAAATTCAATTGCGTCTTCATATACAGAAATATCAGCATTATCAATAGGTGTTAATTTTTGAAAAGTTATATTTTGTCTATCGTCCATTATGAAAATACTTCTCCTTTAGTATGGAATATCATATTCGCTATTACTATCTAAATAATTATATCAAATTTCATCTCATTTGTAAGCTAAAATATTTCATACTTTCATATAAGTCTGTAAAATCTTCACATACAAAAGGCATTCCCACATTAGATGGAAACGCCTTTTGTCATTTTCGATATGCTATTGACAATTATCAATTTTGTATCCCGTAAATTCATAAAACAACTTAGGACTGATATAATAATCATAATGCTTACTGCCTTCTCTTTTAAAGGCAGTTCCGATTGGTAAAATTCCTTGTACCAGTCCCTGCCTGATATATTGCTGATCTTTCCCCATAATTTTTGCTGCAAGAGCAACCGGGATATTATATCCATCAAAAGTTTCGTTTTCACCACTTTTATACATACCAGCCTCATCTCCTTTCGACATCATTGACCTTCATCTATTAACTGTTTAAAATTTTAGCCATTACAAAATCTGCATTATAACGATAACTCCTAAAATGCCCCAGGGCAACCATTGATAAAAATTCTTCATTCTTATAGCGGATTCCCATTGCTTTCTAACTAACTCAATGTCTATACGTTGATTACTATGGCCATAGGTTATCACCTTTTGAAAGATTTTTAAAAATTCGTCTAATTTATAATTTCCACCCCTCACTTCAAATAGATTTTCTTCTACCAGAATTGAATTAACACAGATCTCACTTTTCCGCTTCGGATCTTCTGTGATCTGGATCAAAAAAGCCTGTTTCTTTTTATTAAATATAACGTCCGTAATATCCGGAAAATGTATCCAGCAGGACTCATATACATTTCCAACTGCCTGATAGCATCGCAAGTTTTCCTCTTCTATGGAAATCAAACTGTTTGCTACTTCTGTCACCTGCTCCTCGTATATGCTCCGTTTCTTCCATAATAAAATAGCGGTCCAAAAGAAACTGCCTGCTGCCACACAGCAGCCGATATGCCAGACATGCATTCCGAATATGACTGGAAGAAACATGCATAGGATGCCTGCTAAAAGATAGACCAGCATGAAAATCAGACAATTTAATGCCCGCTCATACGCGGTTATTTCCGCCCCCTGCTCTGGGTAAATGCATATTTTTTCCATATACACTACCTCGCAGACCGGATGACACGTGAAATGATACCGATTGCTACTTCCTTTTCTTCGTCCATTCTTGTACAAATAAAATATACGTCATCCTTTTTGCGTGGCAGTAGCTGACGGTCTTCCACCGAATGAGCAATCGCATTCGTCCCAACCTGCAGGCGAATAAAAATCAAACCATCATGGATTCCCGTTACTGTTCCGATATATTTTCCCTGCTTTTTGCATGCGTAACATGTGGTATGGTCTAATGATTTTCCTTCCACCGTAATACTCAGTTTTCCACCCGCTTCCTGGATCTTGTGAATCCGCACCAGCGTCGTATCTCCTACGCGGTAATGTTCCCTGGCATCCGCCATCCACGCCCGCACTAACTCATACGTCCTGATGAAACACTCCAGGCCAAAGCACTCCAAACGGAGCAGATGTTCTGTAACCGCCAGGATTCTCGCTTCCACAACGCTCCCTTCCTGAATCAGTGGTGCTTCGCCTTCCACCTGTGGGCGGTAAAAGTTTTGCACTTTTTTCTCCATCGCCTTTTTTCGTGATGCGACCACCGAATGTGTTGCTGTATCCAGTTTTAATACGATGAAATCAATCTCACCGCCAATCATGTTGGATGTGATACGGATCTTCTTGGTCATATCCCCCTCATCCTGTTCTGACAGAATGATGTTCATCTCTGTCACCGGTATCATCACACGATAGCCCTGGTAATCTGCCAAAGCTACATTCACAGACTTCCCCTCTCCGATGGAGTGCCGCTCCATGGAGATCAGCATGCCGGTCAAAATCTTCTGCTTGAGCATGGAATTCTGTAATTCGTGCCAATTCAGATCATCGGTTTCATTGTCATTTTCATATACAGATGCTGCCAGACGATCTAACGTGATGATCTGATCCGTACCGGTCGCCGGCTTGCTTACCGGTCCCTGCCCTTCTGTTCCGGAAGTTTCTTCCACCTGCAGCATCTTTTCTTCTTCTTTCAGTTCCACAATCTAGTCCTTTCTTATGATGCAGTTTGTTTTTGTTGTTCCCATATTTTGTATATACTTCGATTTACCATATTCGGAAACTAGAACCCGTTATCCTGATCCTGGAACAGATTCTCAAAAAACGCATCCAGATTTGTGTTGGAATCCTGCTGCCCGTTGTCCCTTTCCCCTGACATTACTTCCACTTCCAGATTTTCATCTTCCACAAACGACTTTTGTGCCTCATTCTCTTCCGCAGCCTGTACCAGATCTTCCTCTCGGTCAGCAAACTCCGGCTTCCATTCTTCTTCAAATACAGCCTGTCCATTCGGGAACCTGCCCTCTGCCGCGTATTTTTCTTCCATTTTCTTTCGCTGTTCCAGCAGCATAGTCCTCTGGTTCCCCCATCTCTCACTGTCTTTGACTACATAACGTTCCGGATCAGAAATGGCTTCGCGCAAAAGCTCGCCCCGACTTTTATATGCACAGCCTCTTCCACTAATATCATGTCCCTGTTCATACCTCCAGACCGGAAGAAATTCCTGTGGCATAATGCGCCGCAGTTTCAATGCTTCCGGATGTTTGAAAAATGGAAACTTTTTGAGCCGTATCATCTTTTCACCCCGGACAAACAAAAGCATCTCATCAGTATCAAGCCGCATGATCTCGTCCGGTGTGTATACCGGTCTCTGACCAACACCCGAATTTTTTGCCAGATCCGGCACATAGTCTGTCAGACGCACTGTTTTCAGATTTTTTCGGATGGTCTCCACCTCAATGGTTGACAGTCCGGTCAGTGCTGAAAAATATTCTGCAGTCGTGGATTCATTGCATCCTAGAAATAACCGGAAATCACAGCCGCCAATCAATTCTTCCCATACACCATCCGGATAACGGTTTTGGAACTGTGGAATATTCTGAACCATCAGGACCATTCCAATATCCCGGCTTCGCGCCGTTGCCTCTTTCTGCTGGATACTGTCAATGATTCCGATGTTGGGCATTTCATCAAGGATGAAATAAACCGGTACATCACATTTTCGTGCTGGCTGCCGGTCGGCATACGCCATGATCTTGATAAACGCCATGGAGATCATAAGAGCATTGAGCATGTTATATGTCGTCGTCGTGTCAGAAGCCATACAAAAAATAGCGGTTTTCTTCTGAGCCATCCGTTCCAGATCAATCTGCTGGTAACCTGTCATCCGCTTGATTGCTTCATCCTGGAAGATTTTCAGGCGGGAACCAAGTCCCAGAATCGCATTGCCTTTATTTTGTGGCGATTGACAGAACAGGTTATACGACTGTCTAGCCGGATGCGTGACCGGAAGCGCAAAAAATTTGGCATCCAGGGATGCTGCTGATTCCTGCAAAAGCATGTTATATGCCGTACTGAACTGGTGCAGCTCCTTTGGCATGACAGTGATCACATATAGTACCAGGGCCTTGAGCAATACTTCCTCAATGTCGTTGAAAAATGCTTCGCTGTTAATACTTGTCGTATTCTGGATAATCGTATGACATATGATGTCGACATATTCCAGTTCCTCTTCCCCACTGATTTCCTGCAGAATATCCCATCCATCCGAATTCCAACGGTTCGACAGGTTCCACAGTCCGACTTCATACCCTTGGGAATACAGATAATACACCATGTCGCCGCCCAGTTCCCCTTTGGGATCTGTAACACAGAAAGACTCTCCGCGTATCACACATTGGATGATCATGTTTCTGGAAATAGCGATTGATTTAAAAGATCCTTGTGAGCCCGCGACAAACAGATTCCGGTTATATGGCGAGTCACGAGGAATAAACACCACCTTTCCATCCATTGTGGTTCCCAGAATAATACCATCCGTCTCCAACGCATTGTCTGTGATCGACAGATAGTTTTTATACTCCTCTTCGGTTGCTATCCGGCTAGTCCCATAGGTTCCCTTGGCAGAATAGTTAAAATTTCGTTCATCCTCATTATCCCTGGAACGTCCGACCACCTTAATGTACAGGATCAATGCCACGATCAGGATCAGGCTTGTGCCATAACCAATGTGCCCCTGCCTTGTAATTACTGCTACTTTTACTGCATGAAGAATGCCAAATGACAAATCTCCCTCTGGCTTCGCCAGGATTGCCAGGCATCCGCCCGGATATAGGGCACCGCAGACAATACATAGCACTTTTACATGCGTATACTTTGTATGTTCTTTCTTTGGAATTTTTCCCCTCCACTGGGAGAATGTCTGCTGCATTTTTTCAATATAATAACGGTATCTCATATGCGCCTCCTTCTACTTTGGATATACGTCAATGAGATACTTCCAGAAACTAAACTTTCATCGAGTTGCACAAGTCAACTAGCATAAATCCACCGGCTATTCTATACTATAAGCAATAATGGAATATGCTTTGACACAATTCATTTTGCCAACTTACAAATGAATCGAATCAATTTCAACCCAAAAGTTTGTTCTGTAATAAATTTTTTAAACTTTTTTTCATTTGCATGAAAAATATTTACTTTGACAGTTGTATATATAGTAACAGGAGTAAAAAATATGAATACTTATGATTACAACATTTCGGATATTGTAAATAAGTACAGCAGGCATGTTGCAATGCTATCGTACACTTATACCAAAAACATCGCTGATGCAGAGGATATTGCTCAAGATGTCTTTCTACAATTAGTAAAAAGCAATAAGAAATTTGAAAATGAAGAACATTTACGCGCATGGCTTTTTCGCATCGCTATTAATAAAAGCAAAAACCACTTAAAAAGTTTTTGGATTAGCCACCGCAGTGATTTTCCAACAGAAAATACTTCTATACACGAAAAAGATTATGATTTAATTCGCTCTGTTCTCGAATTAGAACCAAAGTACCGAATACCTATTCATCTTTTTTATTATGAAGGATATTCCATAAAAGAAATCAGTGCCATTCTTCATGAAAAGGAAGCTACCATCGGAACCAGGTTAGATCGTGCAAGGAAAAAATTAAAAGACAAATTAGGAAGTGATTACTATGGATCATAAAAATTATAAACATGCATTTCAGCAAATCCGTTTCTCTGAACATTTAGAAGAAGATATTCTTTCAAACCTTGAAAAACGGAATAATAAAAGAACTCATACTAAATTATTTTCACGTGTTATTTTTACAAGTGCTGCTGCCCTATGTGCACTCACATTAATTGTTACACTTAACAGATTGGATTCTCTGGATTGCGATTTGCTATCTGAAAATTCACTTGCAGAACTAGATAACATTTCAAATATATCAATCTGCCAGACGACTACTACTGAAAACCAGAAAGTCGAAATACCTGATCATGAAATGGTAATTCTTGATCCTGCCAGTGAAATTGAAAAAAATAAAATTGTTTCTTTTTCTGGTGAAACTAATCATGCAGATAGCAATTATGAAATTGGTTATATTTACAATGGAACGTACAATAAATTAGACGGATTAAACAATACCCCATCATTTGATGAAGCATTTTGCACCACAGATACAGGAAAATACTACGTGTGCATTTCAAACTATTCTGCTCAAGAATTGTCTTTTGACACAAAACTAACAATAACTACGAATGATTTAATATACCATACTAACTCAGTATATTTATCAAAAGACAGTAGCATCACAATCCAAACTGATCTTATCAGTGAAAATTGTATTGCATATTACATTGAAAATTGTCAGACAAAAAAATTGACAAAAATTCAATCATCAACAAAAAAAGCAGCAATTAATGCAGATGGATCATACCGCATTTTTGGTATTACATCCCAAAATACTATTATTGATTTGAAAGATTGCCTTTCTATTGAGCACTCTGTTACCCAATCAGATAGTGATTCTATTATCCCATTATGTTATTGATACTGTCATATGTATGGACTATGTAAGGAGGTGAATTTATCAAATATCCAATGACAGTTTAATCATTAAATATACAGCAATACCAAGGAGGTCCTTTATGAAGAAAAAATTATTATCAACCCTGTTACTTGCAGGGACACTTTTAATAGGTTCTACAGTATCTGCTTACGCACAGGATGTTTCTTCCGATCCACTTCAGCCATATGAAGATCGGTTAGAAGAATTAAGCACTGAACTGGGTACTGACTTAGCAATCGTTGCTCCTGAAGATGGAACCATTGAAGATGCTATCGATTTTTATTCTAGCATGTCTATGGATGAATTTGACTCATATGTAAAAGATGCCTATGAAGAAGCGGAATCTTTAGATGTGGTTACAGAAGAATATGTATCTGAAGAGTCCTCGTCCTTGGACGTTGCACCTTTAGCCAGCATTGCTTATTATCAAAAATATTTTTACAACTCCGGAAACACCAATAACTATCTCTATGTTCGAGCATATGTAAACAGTGATACTTCAAAGTACACCGGAGAAGTATATGATATTGGCAGTGTTCAGAAATCATATCCATCATACAAATGCAAATCAGCAAGTTATAGTTTCTCCAGCAATAAAAAAACGATTACCTGCAATTACAGAGTAACGAAATATTTATCTAGCACACTAATAGAAACTACAACAAAAAATATCTCTTGCACATTTATAGCAAACGGTGGCGATATATCTGCATCTGGCAGCGTTTAATTATTTTAAAGAAAAGTGTGGAGAGCATCATGAGGTGCCCACACACTTTTCTTTTTTGGGCAATCTTTTTCCATTTTAAGACATAGTCATCTTTTTTCCAAATCTATACCTAACAGTCCAATTTTTGCCGCCCAAAAACATGCATCCCGGATTCCCGCAAGATAAGAGAGATCCGCATATCTGCCATCCAATTTCTCTAACGACTGAATATAAGCATCAATTTTGTTTCGCACCTCTTTTTCCAGCGGCAGATTCTCATATTCTTTTAACAGTTTCTCCAATTTTTCAAGTTCCATCTTATAAACCGTATCCGATTTTGCATATTGATTCCGGGTAATATCAATTGCTTCTGCTACGGTTTTTTCCAATAATTCTTTGCTTAGCATTTGTTCATTACTCCTTTTTGTTCGTTCGAATATATGTTCTATATATTTATATACGTTTTTTAAAGGAGTTTCATAACAAGAAAATCGCCACAATCGTGACGATTTACAAACTTTATTGTTTCATATGATCATTCTTTGGCTTTAGCTCTGAAAAGTCTGCTTCGTTTTCAACCGAAATAGCAATCACTGGATTTTTCAATCCCTTCCCATCCAAAAATGCAATCCGATCTGCAGAATAAAATTTCTGTTGTTCGAAACCTACTAAAACCATCTGCACCTCTGCTTCTGGTGGGAACTGCTCTAAATAGCGGATCAAATCCTCGTTCTGCACGTTCATCCCCCCCTTGCGCATTTTACATTCTACTTATCAAGTACCTGTTCGCAAGTATACCATATTCGGTCAGAAAACGCAAACGTACATTCGACTATTCTTTTTCCAATTTTTCCAGATATTGCTCCATGTCCTGTTTTTTCACACTAAATACCCGGATATTCTTGCCATCATTGAGCCAGTGTACAAACTGCTCCTGTTCCTCCAGACATAATATCCCTAACTGCTGCCGTTCCTGCATGATCTGCACACATGCGGGTAAATATAAGGGAAGCAATGAGACAACAGGAATCTGGAAGCGATCCCTTAACCTCTTCTTTAATCCATCCACAAGCTCTGGATGAAAAAACAGTCGCAAAAAAATTGTCCCGGCGTTTCCATTCGGGATATAATACATCCCCGCTTCCGGTGTTACGCGGTTATATGCCTGGTTTCGGTGAAACAGACGATACTCCTGTTCTTTGACATAATTTTCCATGATGATCTGCTCCATACCCGTACCAAAGATGATCTGCCTTGCTGTTCCCATCTTCCCCCATAATTTAAACAACGTTGTCTGTGTATTTTCTTCCACCACTTTCATCCACTTGATATTGCGGTCTTCCATATTGTACAGCAGAATTGCCTCCTGCTGGAAGATCAGTATCCCGCACAGTTTGCTCCCCCTGTTTTCGTCGCTTTTCCCTTTGATCTCATATGGCGCATAATAGACCGGAGCTGTGTCTGCCTGTTCCCGCTGGTTCGATAACGTTTCCTTCTTTTTGGGTTCATAGAACACCCCTGCCAGATACATATTATAGATTACCTGACTGATGGTTGCCCTCCGATATGACTTTTCCTCATTGACCGCCAACTGTCTTGCTTCATAACGCGCCATAATCCCAGGCACATCTTCCACAATCTGCATGACAGCATTCTTTTTAATATGAAGGGTACGGGGATGACAACCAAATATGGTCTCTGCCTCACCTTTTTCCTTCATCTGCTGCATCATTTTTTTGTAATATGGTTTACTTCCACAAAGCTCCATGCAGATTTCCTTTTTGATTTCCCCGCCGGACATTGCCATGATGAGCAATATGCGACGTCGGATGGATTGTTCTGTCATTTATGTATTTCCTCAAAATATCAGGGTGGTTTACGGCGGCGGTGAAAGTTCTCTCTGTGGGATAATTTCTCACGTCAGGTGATTCATCTTTTTGCGATTTCCGAACTACCGCCGCCTAACCTGGTTCGCCCCATTTCCTCACTACTCAGTTAAATGCTGGTTTTCACACCTTTTTTAAGGGTATCTTTTCCAAAATAAATTTCTGACAAAAAGATACCCTACATTTCACAGGCAAAATCAATCCCAAAACCTTTGAATACATGCCTTTGGTGCCAGGTACAAACAGGTCTCATTTTTGTTTTGATCAGTATTGCAGGTCAGGAAAATATTTAGCTCAGTGCCCCGATCCGAATCAATATAGCCTAAAAAGTGAAGCAGGTCGATTGCCTGTTTAAGCTCTACGTTATCGGAATCCCGCACCATCTCCGCGGAACGATAAGAATGTTCAACGATCAGAACTGCCCCATCTTTCCAGTGTTCTTTTAAGCGGCTAAAACGTTTCGGATCTGCTACGGCATACTGATAAAGAGCCTGGCGGAGTGTATACATAAAAACACATTCCGGCTTGGCTTTCCGGTGAGGCAACAACTCCGGAATCTGGATCTTGAGCATCTGATCCTTTTGTGTCACTGAAATATCCCACAAATTCATCTCATAGATATACTGTCTCGTCGCATAGTGCTTGTTTACCTGGCTGATGGCAGTATATAAATTTCCGATCCCATTCGGGTTTTTCAAAAAACTCTGTCTCATACGGCAAGCCAGCGTCTCTACTTCTCTTAAACAGTATTCCATTTCTGCAAGTTCTGCTTCATTCTTTGATCCTGGCAAACACTTCTCTGTCTTGCCCGGATGCCGGCGTTCCTCCTGTACGGATATACCTTGTAATAACTGCTCCATAAATTCATTGTCATACATCGCGTTTCCTCCTGTTTTCTTCCTTATAATTACAGACCAATTACAAGATACTTGTTCTGTAATTAATGCGTTCTCTATTTTTGTCATACTTCGTATACATTAGATATACGGCGATTTTCTATTTTGGGAAACTAACAGAATCTAACAATCTCTTCTTGCTGAAATGCATATTATATTATACAATTAATGTAGTTGTTAATCTTTTAAGAAGGGAGAAGGGAATGGAATCAATCATCATTAAACCGGAGCGTGTGTTTCAAGAGGGGTATCGCTATTACATAAGCTACATCACGCATCCGGTAAAATGGAAATCCGCATTGCGGAAATGGTATTTTATTAAGTATGTCCGGGATTTGGATCTGTTCAGTTTTGAACGACAGCATTATCCTTACAACCTGGTATTTGTGTGCTGCAATCCACCAGAACAGGTTGCCGCCATACAAGCTGACTTTGAACGCCGGTACTTTCAGTATATGAAAACCGGTGATATTGACGGGCTCATTGCTTTGCGGACAGAACGGCATGACTATCCCTGCTAGACTTTCGCCATTCCATACAGGCATAAAAAAAGACGGATGCCATAGGAATTTTCCTTCCTATAACAACCGTCTTTTTTCATGAATATATTTTATTTTTCTATCACATTTTCCATATGATAATTTGATAGATTCATCTTTCATCACTCACTTATGACAACACCTTCTTCCTTTATATTTTTATAAAAAGGTAAGGTATCTACTCAATATTCATACTGCTACTTTTCCTTAATGATAGGCGCAATATCAATACCGGTATCCATTTCTATTTCAAATGCAAGATCATAAATGCTGTTCTTGATCTGTCTGATTTCATCTTCTGACATCTTGACCAGAATCATAATATCAACATCTGAATTATCGTGGTATGTTCCTCTGGCATAAGAACCATACAGAACAACCCGAACCAGACGTTCGCCTAACATACGTTTTAATTCTCTGGAAAATTGGAATACTACATGATTTACTGCTTCTGGCATATTGTCATTCACATCCTTCCTGTTATGTTTTAATTATATCTTGCCATAACGCCAAAGTCATTACATGATATGAAAATTTACAGCGCATCATATCCAAAAACATCCCACAGGCTCTGCTGTTCCAATTTCATCCGCTTGCAGCGCTTTACGGTTGAGACGGAGCATCCACACTCTTTTGCAGTTTCTGTCACACTCCGTTCCTGTGCCGTCGCCCAGATGTCGATTTTTGAAGGATCTTTCTTCCAATTTGGCATTTCCAATGCATGAAATGCCTCATTGACGCTATACCCCTTGAGAATTGCAAGGCATAGGGCATAATACCCTTCCTTGATTTTATCTTCCATAGTCAGATCCATAGTTTTCACCCCCACCAAAGAACCCATTGCCATTCTCTGTGTCATACTGTACACGCGTATACACAGCGGTATTTCCCACCATAATGGGATTTTGTCCGCTATCCTGGCATGGCATCACACCTGTCTGGCAATATGATGCTGACAGTCCTGTTCCAAGTTCTGGCAGTGCTTCTGCTCCATCCTGCTGTGTATAACAGTCTGCACTTACAGGAGCTTCTGAATAATTGTCGTGTTCGTCCCATTCATGGCTCTCCTCTGGTGGCAGGTCATATCCGATCATACTCAGTGCCCTCGCGACTGCCGCTGTCTCTGCACTTTCCAAAAAGAAGTGCCCTGCTGCATGTGCATCACTCCATATCCGCATGGCATGAGCTGTTGCCAACACTTCTCCTTCATTCTCAATCGTTGCCTTGACGATCGCCTGATACGGCGTCATAAGCAGTATGTCTTTTCGGATCAGCATCTGTGGCATTTCCCGTCTGGCCCATGCGATCCGAAAGCCTGCCTTGAGATAAAAACTGCCATCATCCAGCATGATCTTTCTTTTACATGGATCATCGCCCAGATCCTCACTGTAAACGCTGTAACCGGCATCTGACAACGCCCTTCCAATCGCGACTGTTTCCGCGCACTCAAAAAAAGAGGACTCCTGTGGTTCACATCTCCGTTGGGAATAAGCTTCCGCAAGAAGCGTAGCATCATCACGATATACCTCTGCCTTTATCAATACGGACTCCACGAATCCAGGATTGTTATTCTGGCGGTCAAACCGCATCAGACTGGTGCGTATCTTCCCTTTTGGATATTGCTGATAAAATTCCGAAATCCGGAATTTAACCGGCAGATACTGGGAGCCATCTTCCAATATAATTCTTCCCATCTTTCTTCCTTTCCTGTTAAAAATTAAGAAGCGGCTACATAATACAACCGCTTCTCTGACCATTTTCTATGAGTGATATGGTAAGGCTTCATCCATACCATTTGGGATTGGCATAAACCCGTTCCCATTTGGAATCATGATACCAGGCTCATTTGCATTTGGAGTCATCCCCTGGGCCTGGTTCTGTGTGTAGCCACCCTGGTTTCCACCATAATAGCTTCCCTGGTTTTGGTTTTGTGGCATATAGCCACTATTTGCGGGCATTCCGGCATTAGCTCCATAACCATTGTTTTGCATCGGGGCAGCACCTGCCATGCCATTTGGTGGCATCTGCATGTTATTTGGACCGGTCTGATAACCGTTTTGCTGCTGTGCATAAGCTCCATACCCCTGATTATTTGGCATCGCATTCCCAGGCATTGTGTTCTCCTGCTTCGGACCGGCAAACGAGGTATCTTCTACCACGATCTCCGTTGTCGTGACCTTCTGGTTTTCATTGTTAACATAACTGCCTGTCTGCAGCCGCCCCGAAATACAGATCTGGGTTCCTTTGTGTAAATACCGCTCCGCAAATTCAGCACTTTTGCCAAAAACAACACAGCTAAAAAAATCTGCTGCCGCCTCTCCCTGCTTTTTGCTCTTTCGCGCCACTGCCAGACGATACCTTGCGATCGCCATCGCATTTCCATTCTTGGAATAACTGATCTTGGGATCTCCCACCAGTCTTCCCATCATTACAACCTTGTTCATTTTTTCCTCACTTTCTGCCTTACGGCTACATTTCTATTACAAAACCTGTATCTTCAGGATTTTGCCGAAAAATAAAAAAACAGCACAACACAGACCATTTCTGATCCATGCATGCTGTTTAACCATGCTTTCGCATTTTATATACTTGCCTAATTGGCATGTAAGACTTCTATATTATAGTATATACGCCGTTTTTTCTCTGGCGGAAACTTCATATATGCTTCCGGTCATCACAGATGCAGCATATCATATTGATTACTGCCAGGATAAGGTACACCGGGCTTCCAAAGCAATCCGATAATGTCTTTAGATTCCCTACCATAAACCATATCCCGATCTGCATCAGGCACAAAAGAAACAGTATGATCCCGATGCAACGTACAAAAAGCAGCGTGTTTTTCCACTGTACAGACAGTGTTTTTCGGAAGCCTGCCAGCACTGGAACCATGCTGCAGCACAGATATGTAATGGTCAGTAGTTTCAGTACGTTTTCCGATACCTGTATCATCTCAAGGTACGTCTGGATCATCACTTAGTGCACCACCTTTCCGATAATGTCCTCACAGCTCATACAGCCAAAACTTCTGGAGTCCATGGAATGCTCCCGGTTATCCCCAAGCAAATATACCGATCCATCTGGGATCGTCTGTGCCGTAATATCCGAGGTTTTTCCCACTGTATGATCAGATTCTGATACTTTCTGCCCATTGACATATAACTGCCCAGACTTACAGGACACCACATCTCCACCAATGGCAATGATCCGTTTGAGCAATATGCTCTTTTCTTCTCCAGCGGTATATTCCACGCCCACCACATCGCCCCGATTATATTCTTTCTCTTTCGCACGAAGAAGTAAGACAAACTGCCCATCCTGATAGGTTGGACGCATGGAAGCCCCCTGTACCTGACCAATCCACACATGCTGCATCAGCGTACAAAATACAAACAGTACCAGAAGTAGTTCCCCCGCATAACGGATCATCCGCTTTAATGCCTGTATTTTCCTTTCTTCCAGCTCCTGCTCCCGGCTCAGTTCTGCCATATGCTCCCTGACCGTTTTTATCAGCTCTTTCCCTTTCACAAAAAGCCCGGTCAGCCATTCCATCCACTGCTTCTTTTTATCTTGTAATTTTTTTCTCATCTGCCCTCACTTATCCGGCAGACTGGCGATCACAGCCGGAAGAAGAAACAGAAAAACAATTCGATCCCTTCTTTGAGGAAATGTCCCATCCGTTTTTCCGTCTGTTTTAAAAATTCTTTATCCGCCTGATCCAGTGCTGCCATTTTCTTTAGCTCGTCTAATAATTTCATATATGTACTCTCCATTTCTCATTAATTTTCCATATCCCAGGCACCAAGGGATGCAACGATCGCATCCAGGTCCTCTTCATTGAGTGCTTCCACTTCCGGTGCATACACAACCGGCTCTGGCTTTGGAATCTTTTTCTGGTCTGATTTTTTCTCCTGCCTGTTATCTTCTCTTTGCTCCTGCCCATTCACTTTCGGTACAGCTTCGATACGCTCCAGTTCCCCAAGTCCTAACAGTTGCTTTTTCTCACGTAAATATAAGTCCAGTGCTTCCGCGATCACATGTGCCTTGGCACGCGTACCGCAGCGGTTTAAGAATGCCGCTGCCTGGCAGTGTCCGGCGATCGTGTTGTTAAACCGGATCGTAAACTGATAGGGATTCTTTTTCATGATCGCTCACCCTTCTTTATTGCTCACCCTTCTTTTTTTGCATCACCTGATACAACAATTTATATCCATGTACGTTTCCTTTAATATCCTCCAGAAACATATATCTGCCAAGCAATGGGGATTTCTCAATATATTTTTTCAGAAGGATCGCTCCACCGCCTAAGAACACCACGAAGGAATGTTTCAGGTCAATCTGAAATTCACGAAAAGAGGATAACAGACTGTCTACAAATGCCTGTGCTTCTTCTTCCACCAGTGTAATGATCTCCTCATCATACAGACTGGTGTCCCCACTTAAAATGGCATCCACATCGCTCTCTTCGATGATCGCGTCAAACTTTTTTAAGCACTTTTTATGTATGGTCTGATATAAAAGAGTCAATCCCTGCTCTAGGGAATCCGTATGCTCGATGTCAATCGTGCCACGCACCATTGTCAGATAATCCGTTGTGAATCCACCGATATCAATCCCAACAACGCGTGGGTATGGCTTAATTTGTGTAAAAACCGTCATAATGGCAGCATAACATTGCGCGTATACATACACTTTCGTAATCTTCACTCGCCACGTTCTACCCTTATACCACACATATTGCGCATCCGACGTTTTAAAATAAGCTTTAAAATTGTCCTTTAAACGGGCATCCTCCATATGGGCAGGCGGCAATCCTCCAAGCATGGTAATGTAATAGGTTTTATCCGGATCATATGTGATCTCGTTATGGCTTTCCATATAATCCAGCTCTTTTGCAATCCCCATCATTGCCAAAACGAAGTAGCGCTCCGTTTCTGACTTGTCTCTTAAATATTCCTGCCGTTTATTGGTCAACGTGTAATATCTGCCCCGGTATCTGATATAATCTTCCGGGCGTGCAGTTGCAGGAATGGTGTTCTGTGGCACCACGCCTGAAATAGAGATTGAATGATCTGTTTTGACCTGTTTGTTTCCTGTGTCGATTGCGATTTCCATCTCTTGATTCCTCCTTATCTTACGTTGTAATTATGCTGTAATTACATGTCTCTATTTATATATACGGATTTGGGATGTGTTTCATAACAAATATTTCTATTTTTCGACATTATTTTCAATCGCTTCCATACACACAAACAGTTCGGTCACCATCTCGCCAAGCCATTCCAGGGAGATATCCCGGTACTCCTGCCCGTTTTCCTTCCCATCTTCGATATAACAGCACCGTTTTCCCTCTTTCTCATATAGTTTGATCTTTAATTCCATTTATCTGCTCCTCTCGCTTTTTTCTTCTGTCCATTTTTTCAGTATAAAAAAATGCAGCCGCCACAAAATATATGCAGCGGCCGCAACCTTTCTAGTTCACATGATTCTTCTTTCTGTTTCGTGCCAGCAGGGCGATTCCGCCAACAGCCGCCAGGATACCCACGATCATAAGTACATACATGCTTTCTGTGTTTCCTCCGGTCATCGGCATGGTAAGCACTGCTGAATTTCCAATTTCAAATGTCAGGTCATAAAAACAATACTTCTGTGCCGCCTCATCCCAGACTGCCTGTGACAGATCTGCTCCACGCTGTTGTGCTTCCTCTACGGTAAGCTCCATCGGCAGGGTGACGGTGATATTATCCTTCAGGAGATTTTTCCCGTCTGCTGTCTTAATCTCTGTGATCACATAATCTTGTGGGAGCAGTCCTTCCCAACAGATTTTGCCGTCTGCATCGGTACTTGCAATATGCTCATCCCCTTCATCCACGCCGACCAGCCGGAATGATACCCCAGATAACGGGATCTGCTTCTCATTCGCACTCTTCTTGTAGATCGTAATGGAGCCGTACTGTGTCTCATCATAGGCTTCGATCTTCGGATTTTCTGCCAGGATACTTCCACTGCCAACGACTTCTCCCTGATAGATCTGTGGTGCCACACCATTTTTTTCCTGTCTGATCACCAGTTTCAGTCCGGTTGTCACATCCGTTTTTGTCTCTTCCTGTCCAGTAAAATACATGATTCCGGATAACTGGTAATGCACCGGTGCAGATATCTCCTTACAGGTATAGGTCCCAATCGGGAAAGCAATCGCTCCATCATGCTCATACAGATCATCGGACTGTAAAGTTCTGCCATCCTGCATCTGGTAAGTCGTAAGCAGGTCTTCTTTATCCGTTGCTGAAAATGTTCCAGTCTCATCCGTCCGATAATACCATTTCTTTGCAGGTGTTCCGTCTGTTGCTCCATTCACGTTCTCATAATATGCAATCTCAAATATGGCACCTGACAGGGCAGCATTTCCCGGTGCCTCTGCCGAATGTGAGCCAAGATCTAATTTCTGCAATGATAAGTCAAATGGATTACTTGCCGGCTCTTCCTTACAGCTAACCGTTGTTGTCTCTAAAGATTTCACCGTTGCGGCATGGATTCCAGCCGGAAGGTTCTCTTCCTGCTCGTTGCAGAGCAGGTACCCGTCAGATGCGGTCAACTCTTTCACATAATAGGTTCCTCTCCGAAGCGTCACTGTATTGGAGCTTCCATCCTCTTTCGTCGTCAGCGTCTCCACGCGGTTTGCATCCTGCATGGCATCTTCAACAGACTGATATACCCCGTATACAGCGCCTTTAAGGTTGTAACAATCATTCTCTTTTGAAAACGCTTCATCTGAAGATGCTTTTTTCAATGTCAAAAATCCCTTTTCCGGTTCATCCGTAAAGTCGATCTCCACTGCATGGGTGTTTAAAGAAAACGTCTGTTCCCAGACTTCTTCGTTGCGTTCATATCCATCCGGTGCCTTCACTTCTTCCACCTTCCATGTATGGGTTATCCCCTCTTTTAACGTTTTGAGTTTGTCGCTCACAGAAGCAAGGACACTCTGTTTTGCCTTATTGTAAGCACTGCGCCAGTTTTTATAATCCAGTACCGGCTCATAGGCTTCTGCATAGTCGGTCCACAGGACATTGCCTCTCCAGTGGTAAGCCGCTTTTCCGTCTGCATCCGTAGTCACCGTTGCCACCTGTTTTCCATCCATGGAAACGGCAAATTCAGCGCCAGCTAATGCTGCACCCGTATCAGAATCCGCCTTTGTGATATGTATATCCAGGGACGGTGCCACTTTCTCCCGCGCCTTGTAATGTGCCCGCAGGTAAGAAGTCCGGGTAAATACCACCCGGATGGCACCATAAGTTGGTGTAATGGCACTGGTCCATGTACTGACGGACTGGTGTCCGGTTCTGGTATAGATCAAAAATGGTTCACTGCTATTCGAAATCGCATTTTTATAGTAATGGATCGTCGTGGATTTTCCTGCCATGGACGCATCCGAACCAATCCAGATACCGACATTGCTGCCATCCCATCCTTTGGAGACCGATATGCCAGACCGTGCCGTAAAGGACGTATCATTCACTACCCCGTTGGTATCCTTGAGCCAGTATGACTGTCCGGCAGTGGCATACACCGTCCATCCGTCAAAAGAAGGCAGCTTGTTGTAAGAATAAAACCGGGTCCAGACATCCGCAATAGCAGCATCCACCTTGGCTTTGGTGTTTAAATGCCCGCAGTTATGTGCGGTATTTCTTGCCCCGTCCGTTAAAACGTATCGACCGTAATTTGCCGGGCTTTCATTTTCTTTAATCTCAGACCAGATCAGGTTTTGGGCAAGAACGTAACTGCACAGCCAGTCATTACCATAATAACTTTTTGCTAAATAGACCGCTTTGGATAAATTGTTCGTCTTTTTATAGCTCCATCCGTACTTATCCATCAGCCATTGCGCCGCATCCCCGTTCAGCCCGTAAGTACCACCGGAAGCTCCGATGTTGACGGAAGGCTCAATGCACCATGCCAACTGATTGCCAAGCATCAGGTAAGATTCCGTACAATCCCAACTTCCGTCCTTGTGATAACAGGAGAACTGGTTCTCATATTTGGTAAGGGTTGCACTGCTTGCAGCCCGACTGATCGCACGCTCCGCACTGTTCATGGTTGCTGCCAGCGGTGTATCGGCACCGGCCATGGAAAATATTTCTTCCGGAAGCACAGTATCGGGACCCGCTGTATCCGCAGCATCATTTTCCGACACAAATGCCCCGGTTACCGTTACATCATCTTCCGGCATGACAAAGAGCATGGTATCCGGATATGCTCCATCCGTTACCGCCACCCCATCCGTATCCGTAACGGCAAGTGCTGTCCCCTCACTGGTTGCTACGGTAAGGGACTCTAAGTGATAGCCCTCCTGTGGGGTAACCTGCAGATGGATCTGGTTTCCTGCCTGCAGATTGTCATCTTCCTTGAGTGCAATACTGCCATGTTCCACATGTGCAATCCGGACGGTATAACATGCTGCCTTCTCTTCTGCCGCCATTGCCGGAACAGATAACAGTTCCAGGCATACGCTCAAAAGCACCGTCATACACACCAGCAGGATGGCAAGCATCCAGACAGGTATCTTTTTCATACGCATTTTTTACATCGCCTCCTTACTGTGCACAGCCGCCGCTAAAATAATAGCCGTATGCATGACCGTTATAATCGAATTTGACGTTTCCGCCCTGCACATACCAGATACCATTTTCATTCTGGACAGCACCGTTGTAATTGAAATTCACTTTTCCATCCTGCAGATACCACCAGCCGGCAGCATTTTTCGCCAATCCGGTATAGTTAAAATCAACTACGCCATCGCGGATCATCCACCAGCCGTTTTTATTATTTGCAACGGTGTTCGCAGATGCGTCAAACACCCCGTTTCTTACATAGATCCATCCTGCATCCGGTGTGATCCCAATGGTATCTTTCACGACTTCTGTTTTCGTGGTCGTTACCACACCATTATCCGCCCAGAAGATCCCGTTCTCGTTTGCGACCAGTCCGCTATAAGACAGGTCCGCTTTTCCATCCCGTAAAAACAGCCATCCTTTACTGCTGTTTTTTGCCGTTTCATTTTCCGATACCTGTAATCTTCCGTTAGAAAACTGATACCATCCACCATCATCCAACTGGATCAGACCATTGGAGTCCTGTTTCCAGCCGCCCTTCATATGCCACCAACCCTCCCAGTTTGGTGCAAGCAGGGAACCGGTATTTTTCTGCACGATGCCCCGGTCGATATAGCCAAGTACACCGATACTGCTTTTAGACAGGACCAGTGACGGCATGGTTGCATCTGTTTTATCCGTATCATATACATACTGGTCTTTATCATTAATGTCCTGTGACACCTCTTTCCAAGTCACGCTGGCTTCCTTGATCGTCGCTGCCTGTGCAGGCACCAACGAAGCTGCCATGGCGCACACCATCAGACCAGTAAAAAACAGCCTCTTTGCTCTCTGTTTCACGCTTTGTTCCTCCTTTGTTTTTTTCTCAAGTGCTTCCCTGTCTGCACACAGGCCATGCAGATACAGCCAAGGATCAGGCACATACCGATCCTCCGGCACCAAAGTTCCCTTTGGATATCCGGTGTGGAAGCATCCTCTATCGGCTGCTCCTCTCTCTTTTCGTCTCCGCTTTCTGTTACAGTAAAAGATCCCTGTCCGCTGTCCGTCCGCACACAATACACCACGTACCGGGATGCCCCATGGGATCTATAAGGGTGACAGGTAATCAGGGTGAGCATGTCACGTCCCTCCTGGATCTTTAACCTTTCACTGTCAGTCGGTGCGATCACCTCACAGGCTTCCACCTTATAACAAAGCGTTTCCCATGGATTCTCCACCAATACCGCATCCCCTGGTTGGAGCTTTTCGATCTCCTTAAAATACTTGCCGTTTTTCCACCCTCGGTGTGCCGCGATCACGCTGTTGGTGTTTTCCCCGCCAACCGGCAGGGATGTTCCACCAAGCACCGCCGCCCCAAGGTTTAAGTGCGCATCGCTCGCTCCCACATAGAGTGGCAGGGTACAGTCCATAGCAGGGATAGAAAGAATGCCGATCGGCTCCCTGGCATCCGGGAAAAAATCCGGAACCATCTTCACCGCTTCGGCATCCCGAAATGCAGTCTGCTCCGTCTCAAAAAGCGTCTCATTATAGGCTTTGCTCTGCTCTAATACTGTCTCCGTCCATACAGTATCCTCGTTTTCCACTTCCTGTTCCTGCTGCATGTCAGATATCGATGCTTCCGATTGAAACTGCCGGAGCACCTGCTCCTGTTGGTGTTTTGTCCGGACAGCACTCCAATCCGGATAGAAATACACGCCTGCACCAAGTACTATGAGCAGGATGCCACACAGCAGCCGCATTTTCATTGCTCCCTCACTTTCTGTCTGTGCCGACTTAAGATCCGAATCATGACACCTGCACCGCCTGCTATACCGAAACCAAGTAACAGGGCATTCAGGTAAGCATGCCTCCAGGTAGAACTAACCTTGTCCTCTGTCTCCTGTCCGCTTGCCATCTCATCTGTCCGCTCTCCGGTGACCACCAGCCGATGCGTATTGATGCCATAGGGCGTACAGGTAACAAGGGATACCAGATCCCTGTCTTTTTCGGGTGCCAGTGCCTGGGTATCTTCCGGCAGGATCACTTCCATGTCGCACACCTGATACGTCAACGTCTCATCCAGCACGTGGATCAAAAACAAATCCCCGGTTTCAAGATCTGAAAGGTCACTGAACATCTGTGCCCGGTTCATGCCGGAATGTGCCGAGATCACCGGACGGTTTCCGGCGCCGCCAACTGGCAGCGCCGTTCCTTCCATATGTCCTGCTCCCCACTGTAACACCTCCGCTGAAGTCGTGTGATATACAGGCAGATATACATGAAGCTTTGGAATCTCCACAAAAGCGAGGATTCCAGAATCATCCAGTGCTAACTGGGAGGTATAGGGAAGCTCCGGTTTCTCCACGATCTGGGCTCTGGAAAAAGGATCTGACAGGGTTATGTGTGCTTCCGACAGCCATGTATTGTATGCAATGGCATCCTGCATAAGTTGTGCCTTCACATCTGACTGCTCTTTTGCTTCTGCCGCATAGACTGCTACACTGGACTGTGTATGGACCCGGTAGCACCAGTCACTGATCCATGGATAGCCGACCAAACTAATCCCACCAAGGATCAGCAGGATCGCGGCCACCCTTTTTTTCCATTTTTGTATCATTTCTTCTTGAGATTGATGTGGAGTTCTCTTTTACGGGTAACAAGGTAACAACCGCCTGCCACTGCAACCACGCCAATGATCGTGACCAGATACAGTCCCTTACCGCCGGTCTGTGGTAATAAAAATCCCTTCGTGTTATTGACGGTCAGCAGGACTTTTGCGTTATCTTCTGTCATTGCCGCATCCTTTTTATCGACCGTTGCGGATGCCGGTTTGATTGCCCCTACATACAGGTCGGTCTTTCCGATGGTCCGTCCATTTGCAACCTCACTATTTGGAGCTCCTGCTGCAACCTGAAGCAGTTCATCCAACTGGTTTGTGACCAGATTGCCATTTTCGTCATAAATTCCGCCATGGTAATTTTTGACGATTTCAGCCGCAGCTTCGGCATCCATTCCGGTAACACCCGCGACGGAGGCGATTACATCCCGGTCTGTTGCGGTAATGTCTACTACGATCTGGTCTTTCAGCAAGTTGTAACCATCGTCCGTAGCTACTTCCGTCAACTGGTATTCATCTGCCTCTGTTCCATTGACCAGGATCTTTCCGGTCTCGGCATTCGGGATAAACGTGGTTGCTTTTGTTTCATCGGTAGTTTTTCCGGTCACATAATACACGCCATCTTCGGTTTCTGACGGTTCTGCCACAACATAGTACGCATCCGAAGCGTTATACAATTTAAACTGTACATTCTCGTAATGACCTTTTTTGTCTGAAAATGTCTTTGTGAGGTCTAATCCATAGGAGTACACATAGTTTTTGTCTTCCAGCATGTTATAATAGCCGTCCGATGTCCGGCTCCAGACCAGATTGACATCGTTCGGGTTTCCCTCATCGCCCAGAACAACAGAGTCATCCGAATGAACGGTTGCTGTATAATAAGCCACCATGTAATAATCTGACAATCCATCCAGATCATCTGCCCCCTCCGGGTTATTGGTTCCGGTTCCATTGATCACATTTAAACCAGCTTCCGTAAAAGAGAGTTTCAGGCGGGTGGAACCATCCGTAGTCACTGCCCCGGTATTCGGGGCCTGCACTGTCACATCGACATACTCCTGGGAATAATCCCCGGAAGAAAGATTCCAGAGTAATACGGCATTCTTCGTGTTATTCGCGTTCGCATCCTCAGCATTATTGTAAAATGCGATCTTCAGATCCCTGTTGTATGAAATACCTTTCGATAAGGTATCCGTAAAGGTATATTCGCTGAGGAAGGTTGCCTTGGAGCTGATGTGCGGTAATTTGGAAACCAAAATATAGTCCAGCACATCCCCTTCCGATGCGGTCGTTGTGTCCCGGTAAGAGAAATCTTCACTGTAACCCGCACCACCTTTCCCTGCAGTTACGCCATCCGCAGTATATCCTCCGCGGTTAGCCACATATTTTTCTGCATTGATATCCTCCGTATTCTTGGCATTGGTGTCCTTATTAAATACAACCAGGGAATCCGAATCATTACGTGAGATATAATCAGATCCGGTATGTACGGTCATGTTCTTATCTGTTTTGGATGCTACACCGGAAGCTTCTGAGATCGTATTGCTGTAAGCATTGCGGACACTTTTATCCAGTGTTGGATTTCCGGTCTGATTTTTCGGGTAGACGACCATATCATACAGCCAGGATTCCCCGCCGGACTCATGCGCCTGTGTGCCATCCGCACTTTCAGAATTGGTCACCCCATCTTCCGCATGGCTTCCATTGCTCCCATAGCTGACACCGTCCTCACTGGTCTGAGCGCTAGTATTGGTAAATGGAAGCTGGACGAACCATGGATTAACGGTCTCTACTACCTGTTCTGGAACCTCTGTTTCCACAAACAGGTATAAGCCAAGCTGCAGGTCCTCCGCATGGGTATAGCCGTTCTTATCTGTCTTTGGAAGATTAACGACTCCTGCTTTTGTTTTCTGATCCGTTGTGGAATCTTCCGTACCATAATCATACAGGTAAGACTCCAGCGCATTTTTTGCTGCCACATTATCTTCTTTTAACAGAGCTTCCATGGCATCTGTAATTTTCTGGCTTGTCACATGATAGACTCCGGTATTATGGCAGGGATTGGCTTCTTTTTCACCTGTCATGTCAATGTTATCTTTTTCTGTAAGTCCAAGGATCTTTGCCAGATCTGTCGGGATCTCATAGACAAGCTCAACGGTTGTTCCGGTGCCTTCCTGCACGCTGTGTGTTTCTACATTTCCAACACGCAGGTAAGAAAACTGCACCCCTTCGATTGCATAATCCTTTAAGGCACTTTCCACTCTGCTGTCTGCTTCTCCGGTTGCCTTATAAGTCCCCGCCTTATAATCGCCTGCTGCCTCCGCCGCAGTAATGTCGTATTTATATATGGAGATAGATCCTGTTTTTGATTCATCGATGATATCCGCATTCAGCAAATCGTTCTTGGTTGCCGTATTATTGGTAGTCACAGCCGATGTTGCTGCATACACAGTCGATGATACCGGTGCCAATGCCAACAGACCTGCAACAGCAACGACACCCATACGTTTTCCATGCTGTAAAAATTTGATATAGCTCATTCTCTCATCTGACGGATGATTCCGCCTGCTCCTTTCCGCTTTTGATCTTTTCTCAAAAGTTGCTTATTTTTCCGTATGGCCATACGCTTTCCCCTTGGGGGATTTGCAGAGTAGAGCATCCCATCATGCTGTCTCTCTATCTCTACCTGCTATTATTGATATACGTCGATTGCAATTTTGGGACAACTAAAAATAGCAGGCAGCTTTCGCTACCTGCTAAGATCCTTGTTCTATTTACTTTTCTAAAAATTCAACAACATCAGCAAATGATTGTTGATTTTCTTTCAAACTATCCCAATCCATAGTTTCAAGAATTGAATCTATTACATATATTAATTTCATTTTACTAAAATCTGTAACTTCCGGCATGAACCAATCTTCTATAGAATTATTTATTACTGCTAACTCATAGCCTTCACTTCCCATATCGTCAGTAATCATTTTCCTTGTTTCATCTTCTTCCCCATTTGAATCAACTACTAGTAAAATCTCTGATTTATCATTTTTACCTTTTACAGCATCAAAAACAGAAGGCACATTATATTTACCATTAGCTACAACAATCGTAACTTTTTTATCAAGTTTTCTTGCTATTGCTTGAAGAATTATTTCATCTGTTTGTCCTTCACAGATAATTACCTTTCTAGGTATGCTCTCTTCTTGATGATTCATACGCCTTTGTAATTCACTAATAATATAATGCACTTTTCTGTCCTGTAAAATTTTCTGTAATACATTACAAAAACATTCTTCATCAACAAGAATATATTGATTCGATTTTTCCATTGGAATAGCAATTTTATCTAATTCATTTTTTATATTTTCGCAGATTCCCGCATCAATAATAATCTCGATCGGATATATTGGTTTCATTCTTAACTCAAATAATCTAAATCTATATTTTTCCGTACAAATTTCAAACCCATACCTTTTATCAAAATACATGGAATTTGCATCAAGTAACTCATCGGCAGATGTTTTACTAACCTTTTGTTGAAATCCAACTACTCCAGAAATCACTTTCATAGCATTAGACATAACACTAATATTGTCACTCAAAGAACCATCTATTTTCATTTCATCGAAAACAGCAAATACTTTTCCTTGTGTATATGTAAATAAATATTTTGCTTGTGCTTCCATAATTCCGCTAATATTATCCGTATACTCCAAATCTTCTAATGTATCTTTATTAATATTCCAATAATTTTTATACTCCATTTCCAACCTCCTCCAATTTAACTAGCAAAGGTAAATGATCACTTATTTCGCTATTAGGAATTGAATTTTTTAATAAATTATTCGTATCTATTCTTTTTATATATTCTAAATGTCTTACACTATCTACTAAATCTTTCCTAACTAATACCTGGTCAAGACAATGCCAGTATGATGTATTATAATCTTGATCATAATAAAAACTACCATACATTTCGGTATCTTCTGACAAAAAATTTATAATAGGATTATAAAAACGCTTTATCTTTTTGCTTCTCGGATTAGTAAAATCACATTTATTTATAACCGATTTGAACAAAACAGCATTAAATGAATATTTACTCAATAATTCTTCATCATAAGGATTTGCATTAAAATCTCCAATAACTATTGTATTTGTACATTTTAATAGTTCTTCGGTTTTCTTTATATCCGCAACTAAATGTCTTATTGTTTCTACTCTATCAGCAGTTTTATAATTTCTCCTATCTTCTAAATGAATTGCTACTAACAGATAGTCTTTCACTCCTGTTTTAACACTATATATATTAAATCTTTCTCCTGGCTGTACAATTGAAACATAAAGAGTATTTTTAGCTATAAGCGTTACTTTTTTATTATTTTGTATTTCAAAAATATGCTTGTACATTTTTCCCAGATGTTCTTCTATCTTGTCAATATCTACTCCATCAAATTCCGAAAAAATCGCAACATCAATATCATTTTCAACTACGCAAGTTTCAATTAAATCTTCTAGTGCATTCCTATGAAGATTCCAAAACAAAACATTGAGCACACCATCTCGCCCTCTTTTCCTATAATTTGTATATACAATGCTTATATTTCTTCCCTAACAACATATAAATTAATCTTTTCATTTTCAATTTGTATATGTTATTATCATAATAGAAACTTTTTTTGTCCGCAACTAAAATTTATATCAAACTAAGGAGAAGAACTATCATGGATATTTTAATAATCGGTAACGGTTTTGATCTAGCTCATAAACTGCCTACTACTTATATAGACTTTTTGCATTTTTTTCATCATATTAAAGCAAATTTTCATTCACCAAACTGCTCGAATACTTTAGATGATATTTTTTTCAATACATACCCAGTAAATAACTATGTCAAAAACTATATCAAAAATGTATGTCAGCAATGTAATTCATCCTCCGAAGAAAATAACAACCATAAATCTGTTATACTTATGCAAGAATTATGCGATAAATTAGATGATAATATATGGTTCAATTACTTGTGGATTATATATATTAAGGGAATAATGAAGGGGATTAACTGGATTGATTTTGAAAGTGAAATAAGCCACATCATCGAACAAATAGATCGTTATCAAGAAAATCTATATCAGCCTTTTAATATACAATTTAAAACTACTCTTGATGATAAAATGGAAATTTTTTTAGAGCAACTAAAGCAGACAGGGAAAAATTTCTCCACATGCCGGGAGTTTCTGGATAACTCATATTATGATCTTGAACGATTTATCCGTTGTATGGAAATCTATTTGATTGAGTGTGTTGACGTTGAACAATTTCCTATCTCCTATCTTTCTCCAGATATTAAAGGAATTCTGCCCCACGCTATTTTATGTTTCAATTATACCCATACATATACTAAAGTATATGCTAAAAATCAATGCATACACTTTATACATGGAGAAACTCATACTTTGGATACTCCTAATAACATGATTTTAGGTATCGATGAATACTATCATTCACCAGAAAAAGATTTACATACAAATTATAATATTTATAAAAAATTTACTCAAAGAATTTTAAAAGAAACCGGTTTTCTTTATAACGACTGGATTTACAAAATGAATTCTATTACCCAAAAATTAGATCAGTATCCAAAATCACAAGATACAACTTCTGATTTTCTTCACAATGTTTACATTTTTGGGCATTCATTAGACGTGACTGATAAAGATGTCCTTATGAAATTCATCGACAGAAAAGATGTTAAAACAACCGTTTTTTACTATGATAAGCAACAACAAACTCAACAAATTGCTAATTTAGTAAAAATGCTTGGGCAAGATAAATTCATTTCCATGATTAATAATGTTCCTAGACAAATTTGTTTTAAACATCAACAAAATATGGTTTCAAATAAAGCATGCAAAATAATAGAATAATGACAGTAGAGGAATGTACAATCAAATTGATCATACATTCCTCTACTTACATTCTAATTACTCTGTAATTATTCTTCACTTTTACCAGAATCCATGCATCAAGATACTAAGAGCTGCCGTTCTTACATGTAACTGCTTATTCACCAGTGGCGCATACATTTTCAGCTTCACACTGCCGATCATCTGTCGTTCCTCTTTATGATAAGTATACTGCAGCGCATCTGCCGGTATTTCATAACGACCGTCTTCTCCTTCTGCCGGGACAAATACATCTGATTTTGTCTCATACTCCAGCTTCATCAGCTTTCCGGAATAAAGGATCTTTTCCATCAGATTCCGCCGCTCTATCGTTACCGGTTTTAAAGTCAATACACCCGTTCCGTCCTGGCTCACATTCAAAACAGCCGGATGCTCAAATCCCCGGTCTGCCATGGAAAATGGACTATCATCCTTTGATTGTTCCGTTTTTTGGATGACAAATGCCACTGGATAATCTCCTGGCACCATATATTCCACGATATCCTTAAATTCCAGAGTACCCCTGCTGTCGATCTGGTCGTACATACTGTTTTTCTGTACCATATCCGCTATTTTTTCCAACATCTTCGCCTTAAAGTCCGGTGTCAATGCCACTACCATATTCTGGGCGCTGTCATGTTTCTCCTGTTCGGAACACTCCGGCAAGTATTGCCCAAACCATTTCTGAAGCAGTACGATCTCTTCCTCATATCGTTTTGCCAGTTCTCTTCCATGATCCGTCAGTGTCAGTTTTCCCTCATCTTTTATGATATCCATCTGCTTTAACACTGCCAGATGCCGGCTCATTGTGGACTTTGCCACCTCAAACTCTTTTGCCATATTGGTTACAGACCTTGCTTTTTCATCTGCACGATTTAAATATAATAGATATGCTATTTGATTTGATTCCAGTTCCATTTTATTATCACTCGCCCATCAGTTAGTTATCGCTACACGCAAGCCATATTATAAATTTGTTTCCCACTTTTGTCAATCCCTTCCCAAGCTCCGATTCCAAACCCGCGAAAAGATTCACAAAATATAAAAATCCTGATCTATACTTTTATAGAAACAGATTTTTTATACTTTATTTATCATGCTTTTCCTGTTTTTTCTGCAACCGTTTCTGCCTGAGTGTCACCCATCCATGCAGGATCGTAAGCACCGGATGACGGAATAACAGGCGCGGTCCCGCATAACGCATGACCTCTTTTACATACGGTCGCCATTCTTTGGAATAGCAATGCACTTTACACGCACTGCAAAAAGTCTTGGTTGCCATGAACGGACATTTATCCGTCCGCATCATGGCGTAATCATGAAATTCCTGGCATTTTTCACACAGTTCTTTTCCTTTTGTATGGTGATTCCCATGGCAGTAGATCCGGATCATCTCTGTCAGACTCTCTTTTTCCATCTCACGCCGTACTTCGGTATCCTGTAATGCCTGTCTTATCTTAATCCTCATCTTCCTGCCGCACTCCCTGCCATCACGCCCGCAGCGTTTAAGTACCGTTTGATCTTCTCAAAACTTTCATCACACAGGATATGCTCCATGCGGCAGGCTTCCGCCTCGGCGGTTGCCTTTTCCACACCGGATTTCTGTAATAAAAGGGAAAAATAGCAGTGACGGTCGTACACCTTTCTGCCGATCTCCTCACCGGTTTCCGTAAGGGTGTAGATCCCATCGCGGTTTCTTGTTACATAACCATCTTCCGAAAGCTGCCTCAGCATCACCGTTGCAGAAGCCTTTGAAACCCTGAGTGCCTCTGCAATCCGTACATTCCTCACAAGAACTTCCTTCTGCATGGTAAGTACATAGATCGTTTCCAGGTAATTTTCCTGCGACTCTCGTAATATCATGTCAAAACCTCCTAACATGTTCCCAAAAGAACCTTTATTTTTTCCGTACTTTGCGTACCACCAGTACGATGATCAAAACCACTGCCGCAAAGAGTAACTGCCGCTCATAACCTAGTATCAAGCGGGACTGCATGGAAGCACTCAAAACCGAATGCGTTCCAATCATATCGTTGTTCTGTTCATACCAGTATACCGGCAGAAATACTGAAATCTGCTTTACTGTTTCACTGAGCATGGAATCCGGGATAAATACCCCGCAGATAAAACTCATTCCAAGGGCGATCACATTCGCCAGTCCGTTGATACCGTTCCCACTTCTTGCCAGATGCACGACCAGGAAAGCAATGGACAGCGCCACAATCGCCATCGTCATCACATTCAAAAGATACCAGCCCCAGTTTGGCTCCGTCAGAATAGAATGCAGATTCATGACCGCCACCATCAGGATGCTCACCACAAAAAAGGCGGCTCCAATTACCAGAAATGCCAGTAACTGCTGGAATAACTGACTCTTTGCACTGACTGCTGACACTGCCAGTCTCCGTCTGATATCTTCCTGCTGGTAATCCAGCATGACAAAACCAATGACATAGCAGGCTAACGCACTAAGTACATATGGCAGATAGCGGAATGTTCCTGCAACCTTGCTCATGCTGTTGCTGCCTTCTGCCATTCCAGTCACAACACCGGAAGAATCCAGGTTTGCCATATGTTCTACCGCATCCTCCAGACTATACCCTGCTGTCAGATACAGCCGGATACCGGAAAGGTAACTTTCCACCACTTCCGATGCATAATGGCTCTGTACCGATCCCGGTCGCCCTGTTCCTTCCAACAGTCCGTCAAAGTCAGATGTATTTTCTTCTGCTCCATCCGAAGCGGCAACCGCATCCGTCAGTTTTTGCTGAAACCCTTCCGGAATCACTAAAACATACTCAATATTTCCATAATAGAGCTCTTCCTGTAAGACTTCCTGACTGTCCTCCAGATCTTTTACATCCTGTGTCTCTTTTAAATCCTGCACCAGTCCCTTTGAAATGGCACTATTATCCCGGTCGATCACAGCCATGGTAATGTTTGCGGCATCATAACTGTTATCCGGGTTTTCATCCAGGGACATGGTCATCAGTGTACCAAGTCCAAGGAAAATGACCAGATACAGGATGATCACCGCGCGCTGCCGTAACGCCCCTTTTAAATATCCTCTAAAGATTGTCATAGCGCACTCTCCTTGTCATCAGCCATGCCACGATCAGAAATGCCGCACTCATCACGCACATGATTACAAGATTCATCTGCAACCGTCCCATGTCATCGTAGACGCAGATACAGTAGAAGGAATCCGCGATCAGAGCCGCAGGATTCAAACGGTTTACGATTGGGACATGTTTTTCAATGATGTCTTTCATGTCACTGATCATAAGTCCCGCAAGGAAAGCGCAGAAAATGGAAGATCCGATCAGAATCGCTGACTTGATGTTCTGGCTCCATTTTCCAATGCTCTCGATCAGGATGCCAAAGGTTACCCCAATGAGACATCCGATTACCGCAGTCAGAAGCGCATACCCTCTGTGCATCGACAGATCCAGTCCATGGACCACTTTTGTCAAAAACAGTAAAATCAGTGCCATGTTTACCAGTGCAATCAGATATGCACTAATGCCATTTGACAGTACGACTTTCATACGGTGTACCGGAGATAGGGAAATCCGCTTTCCGATCTCAGAAATATTTGCCTGGGTACGTCTTGCCGCTGTCTCCCCAAGGAAACACATGTAGAGACATGCCATGGCAACTAAAGCAAAGTAATATGGTGCCACTGAGGATACATTTCTGCCACCTAAAGACACTTCTTTCACGTAATCCGTACTTCCGGATTTCATGGAATCTGCCATGCCCTGTAATTTCTGGGACATCATATCTGCATAATCCGTCACTGCCGTTTTTGCTGCTTCCAGCTCATCTTTTCCACTTTCCAGATCATTCTGAATGGACTCTAACTGGTTGGCATAAGTTTCCATACGTTCTTTTGCCGCCTGCATATCACTCTGGGCGGTACTCATCTGCTGTTTGATCTGTTCGCCCTGTGCCTGATAGTCTGCCATCTGTTTCTGAAGGGATGCAGCCGTATCCTCAAGGTCTGTTTTCGCCTGGCTCATCTTATCGCCAATCTCCTGAGCCTGCTCGCCCAGGTCTTTCATATGCTCACCGGCATTTTTTACCCGGTCAATGCGCGCATCCAGTTCCGGTTGCATTTCATCCTGTGCATCCGTAAGAATCGCCGTCTGCTGTTCAAAACCATCCAGCAGTGCTTTTAAGATGCTCTGTTCCAGTCCGTTTTCATCTACTGTTAAAGCGATCTCATCACCTGTCAGGTCAAAAATTCCGGAGATCTTGCCATCTTCCAGCATTTTTTCTGCCTGGGCCTTGTCGGTTACATAAACAGGTTCGATCACTTCCCCAGAAATCCCATCCATGAACTCCGCAAAGATCTCCTGCTTGTCCGGGATATCTGCCTGCTCTTCCCAGGATGACCAGTCAACATCCATGTACTCCGATGCATCATCATCGGTATTTTCAGATGTACTATCCGTTGATTCGGATGAAGTGTCAGTCGATTGCGATGTATCGTCTGTATTTTCAGATGTGTTATCGGTCGTTTCCGATGTACTACTGTCTACACTTTCTGTTTCATTCTGCACAACCGCCACCGGAATCATATCAAACGCAGATGCCTCATCAATACCGCCAAGTCCGAAACAGAAAAAGATACCCAACAGCAGCGGAAATGCCAGCGTCCAAAACACCATGGTACGCTCCCGCAGGTTCAGGACCAGATGATACTTGATCATTGAAAACATACCTAATCCCTCAAATCCTTTCCTGTCAGTTCCAAAAATACCTCGTTCAAGGTCGGGAGCTGTTCAAATACATGGTTTAATGATACCTGCTGTTTTAATTCATCCGTTGTTCCCTGAGCCAAGATCTTTCCATGATCCATGATGACCACTTTGGTACAGATCTCTTCCACTTCTTCCATGTAGTGGGTGGTATAGATCACCGTAGAGCCCTGTCTGTTCAGCTCCTGGATTCCTTCCAGAATCTTGTTGCGGCTCTGTGGATCAACGGCTACCGTCGGCTCATCCAAAATGATCAGCTCCGGCTTATGGGCGATCCCGCATACTAAATTTAATCTTCTTAATAATCCGCCGGAGAGCTTCTTTGGGCGAAATTTCACAAAGTCCTGCAGTTCCACAAACTCAATGGCTTCATCCACCAGCTCTTTGCGTTTTTTGCGGTCTGTCACATATAATCCACAGAAATAATCAATGTTTTCCCGCACGCTCAGGTCTTTAAATACTGCCACGTTCTGGGGCACCACACCGATCCGTTTCTTGATGTCATAGCGGTTCGGGCGCATTTCTTCCCCAAAAATCTTCACACTTCCGGAATCATAGGATAACAGGGAGAGCATGCAGTTCATCGCCGTTGTCTTTCCAGAGCCGTTTGGTCCCAGAAATCCAAAGATCTCCCCTTCCCCTACGGTCAGATCCAGCCCGTCCAGCGCACGAAGCGTCCCATAATTTTTTACCAGATGTTCAATCTCGATCACAGGTTTTCCCATGAAACCACCTCCCAACTACTGTCATATGTTTATGGTTAATATCCCTTACAGCCAGTAAGGAATCATCCATTTGTTGCTGCCCTATGATTGTTCCTTTTCTTCTGCCTTCCAGCGTTTTTCCAGTTCCCGGCGCATCTCGTCCGCTTCTTCCTGGGAAATCGTCCGGATGCCTACGGCAAAATAAATATAATTAAATACGATAACGGCGATCAGTCCCAACTTTCCCTGCCAGACCGGTACAAAATACGTGGCAAGCAGGATCATCCCCGTCATCATGCCAAGCGCCCATGCCTTCTGCTTTTTTGTCATGGAGCGTTTTTCCACAAAAGACTGCAGATTGTTCTTATAGATCTTTGTCTTTGTAAACCAGTTATAAAATCGTTCGGAGCCTTTTGCAAAACACAAAAGTGCCCCGATCAGAAACGGCACCGTCGGGAGGATCGGCAGGACTGCCCCGATGCCACCCAGTGCCAGGCAGACCATGCCAAGTGCGACAAAGATCCCATTGATCAGTTTGTGCACTTCAACTCCCCTTTCTCCATCTGGTAGACCACATCCGCGATCGACATGGTGGACTTGCGGTGGGACACGATGATGATGCTCTTGCCGTTTCGTTTTGCATCCAGGGATTTCAAGATGATGCCCTCATTCAAACTGTCAAGGTTTGAAGTCGGCTCATCCAACAGTAACAGCGGTGCCTCATGCAGAAACGCCCTTGCAATACCGATCCTCTGACGCTCCCCGCCGGATAAGCGATCCCCCAGTTCCCCGACATTGGTCTCATAGCCATGCTCCAGGGATTCGATAAAGTCATGCAGGGAAGCCTCTTTTGCCGCCTGTACGATCTCCTCATGGGTGGCATCCGGTTTTGCGATCCGTAAGTTATTTTCAATCGTATCGTTAAACAACTGGGTATCCTGTGTGACATAACCTTCCACCTGCCGCAGAGCCTTGGTGTTCAGATCACGAACATCCGTTCCAGCAACGGAAATGTTTCCTGCATCCACATCCCAGAAACGCATCAGGAGCTTTAACAGCGTGGATTTTCCACAGCCACTCGGTCCGTTGATACCGACGATCTTTCCTGCCGGGAACTCTGCTGTCAGTCCATGTAAGATCTGCTCTGTATCATAGGCAAAGGAAACATCCTCTGCCGCTGCTCCAACCAGCTCCTGTGTGATATCTTCCCCGTCCGTCACTTCTTCCACCACCGGAATCTCCTCCAGGATATCCAGCACGCGGTTTCCGCTGGCAAAGGTATGTAACAGGTTATTGGCAAGACCGGATAATGCGATCACCGGTCCGAAGGAGCTCATCATGGCAACGGTTCCAACGATGACTTCATGGAATGTCACGCTGCCGTTTTCATACAGAGACACACCAAGAAAGAGCATGATCAGGGAAAATGCGGATACCACAAGCCCGGTGAGTGCGATGCTCAGTCCGGAATACATCTTCATCTTCTTCTGTTTTTCGGACAGGGAACGGGTACGTGCCCCGATCTCCTGTAAGTTGTCCTCCTGTCTGCCAAACTGGATCGTCTCACGCAGTCCCCGCAGGCAGCCTAAGAAATAACTGTCAAAATCACCGAACTCATTCCGGTAACGGGAACCTGTCTCACGTCCCATCACAGAGATCAGCCATGGCATGAACAGACCGACTAACAGGTAACCGCACATGGCAACCACCATCATGAGCGGGTTTAAATGCCAGAAGAACACAAGCATCAGTGCCGATGTAATGATCGCGATCATGATCGGTGAGATCGTATGTGCATAAAAGACTTCCAATAATTCAATATCACTGGTGATAATGGAAATCAGGTTTCCTTTTTCCTTGGTCTCCAGTTTTGCCGGGGAGAGTTTTCTTAATGCGCCAAAGATCTTATCCCGGATCAGTGCCAGGATATGAAAGGCGATATAGTGGTTACAGAGCTGTTCCCCATAATGCAGGATGCCGCGCAGCACGCCAAAGATGACGATCAGTATGAACATCCGTTTTAACGGCACCGGACCATGGAAACCAAGCACCCATGCCAGTGCTTCCGCACCATACACGTTCAGGAAGATGGCACATAAGAACCCGGTCACGCCAAGCAGGACTGCCAGCACCATGACGGAAAGTAACGGTTTTACCAGACCTACCAGCTTCAGCATGACCTGTACGCCGGTACGTTTTACCTGTTTTGCATTCGTTGCACGCGCCATTACTGTGCACCTCCCTTTCTGTTCTCCATCCCGTAATGCTCCAGGTCATACTGGCTCTGGTAGAGGGAATGGTATCTTCCATTTTTTGCGATCAGTTCCTCGTGGGTTCCGGTCTCTATGATCTGTCCCTGATCCATCACACAGATCTGGTCTGCTCCTACGACATTTGCCAGACGGTGTGAGATCAGGAGTACGGTCTTCTTTCCGGAGAGTGCCCGGACGGTATCCATGATCAGCTCCTCACTCTCCACATCAATGTTACTTGTTGCCTCATCAAAAATATAAAACGGGGTATCGTGTAACAGGGCACGCGCAATGGCAATCCTCTGGCGCTGTCCGCCTGAGAAGTTCAGTCCCTGCTCTGCCACCGGGGTATCAAGCCCCTGTTCCCCTGCCAAAAAGTCATAGACATTGGCTTCCTTTAAAGCAGCGATCAGTCTGGCATCATCCGCATCCGGCGCCGCCATCTTTAAGTTGTCACGAACCGTTCCCCGGAACAGGTAAGCGTTGTGGTTTACTAATGTCAGATGCTCCATGATGCCCTGTTCGGACAAGGTGCTTAATTCTTTTTCTCCATAACGGATGGAACCTGCATAACCAGCCTTTACGCCTGTGATCAGGGATGCAATGGTGGATTTTCCGCATCCGCTCTCCCCTACCAAACAGACAAAACTTCCAGACCGCACATCCATGGAAACGTCTTGTAAAATTTTTCTCTTTCCATCATAGGAAAAATCCACATGGGAAAGATGTAATCCAGCGACACCTTCCGGGAACGCTTCTTTTCTTGTATCATCTTCCGGCAGGTCAAAGAGCTGCTTCATCTTATCACTTGCCGCCATGCCGTTCATTGCCACATGGAAGAAAGAACCAAGCTGGCGTAACGGAATAAAGAAGTCCGCGGATAACAGCACGATCATCACCGCACCTGCCAGTGTGATATGCCCTGCCTGAAATTCCAGTACCGACAGGATGATGCCTGCCGCAGCCCCGCCGTAAGCAATGAGGTCCATAACCGTAATGGAATTTAACTGCATGTATAAAACACGCATTGTGATCCGGCGGAAACGCTCAGACTGTTCATTCATCTTTTTGTGGCGTTCCTCATCTGCTTCATAGATCTTCAAAGTAGTCAATCCCTGCACGTTATCAAGGAACGTACCGCCAAGGTCCGCATACACGCCCCAGTATTGTTTTAACAGGCGCTTTGCGATCTGCTGAACCCCCATGATCGCCACCGGGATCAGCGGGACACAAATGATCAGCACCACTGCCGCCTTGACGCTGATGGTCATAAAAATAAAAAATAAGGTGACCGGGGCAACCAGACTGTAAAAAAGCTGTGGCAGGTAGCTGCCAAAATAAATCTCAAGCTGGTCCACACCTTCGCCCGCGATCTGTACCGCTTCGGAAGTGCCGATCTTTTCCGTATAAGAAACCCCTAACCGGCATAACTTCTGGTAAATCTTTTCACGTAAGATCCGTTTTACCTCATCGGACGCATGAAAGGAAAGGTTTGCCGCAAGCAGTGCGCATACGATACGCACCGCAATGGCAGCAATGGAGAGCCAGAGTGTCTGCTGTCCGATGACAGCCGTATAGGTATGTCCAAACAATGCCTGTAAAAGTCTTGCAATGTTTGAGATCACCACTACATTTGCCACAAGCCCGATCCAACTGACCAGGACATGCAGCGCAATATACAGTCGTGTCTTTCCCACCATCCGGATGAGCCAGGGTTTAATCATCATAATGCAAAATCCTCCCCGTCATTCCAGACCGCCTGTTCCACGATCACGTGCTTTTTGTTTCCAAGTTCCAATACCTTCATCTCAATGTCATACAGAGTCCTCATGTTTTCCTCTGTCACTACCTCGTTTGGTGTGCCGGAAAAGAGGATCTTCCCTTTCTTCATACAAATGATCTCATCGCTGTAAGCGATCGCCTGATTGATGTCGTGTAATACCATGATGATCGTCATATGGTATTCGCGGTTTAAGTGGCGGATCAGCTCCAGCATCTGTACCTGGTAGCGGATATCCAGATACGTGGTCGGTTCATCCAAAAACAGGTACTTCGGACTCTGGGCAAGTGCCATGGCAAGCCACACCCTCTGCCGTTGTCCGCCGGAAAGTGTGCTCATGCTCCGCTCCCGGTACTGTGCCGTATTCGTGATCCGCATGGCTTTCTCGATCTCCGCCTCATCCCGTTTCGACTTGCCGCCATAAAATTTCTGGTGTGGGGTACGTCCAAATGCCACTAGATCCTCTACGGTAATGTCATCCGCAGACGTATTGTTCTGCTGGACGATCGCCACACCCCTTGCAAAGTCCTTGCGCTCCAGACCATAAATGTTCCGGTTTTTGATGTACGCATTACCCTTGATTGGGTAGAGGTTCCTTGTTAAAAGATTGAAAAGTGTGGTCTTTCCACAGCCGTTTGGTCCCAGGATCGTTGTGATCTTCCCCTCTTCAATCGTAAAACTGAGGTCTTTGATCACAGGATTGTTCCCATAGGCAAAACACAGATGTCTAATCTCCATAATTTGCGCGACCTCCTCTCTTGAGCAGGAAAATAAAGAACGGTCCGCCGATGACATTCATAATAATGGACGGCGCGATCTCATACGGTCTTGCAATGGTACGTCCCACCGTATCTGCCACCAAAAGGATCAGTGCCCCAAAGAGCATGGAAAACGGGATCAGGCGTTTGTGGTCGCTGCCGACGAAATGCCGTCCCATATGCGGCACGATCAGTGCCAGAAATCCAATGGAGCCAACGATCGCTGTGGAAATGGATGCCAGTAAAACTGCCACTGCTGACACCAGAATACGGTTCCGGTTGACATTGACACCAAGGGAGCCCGCTGTGGTATCCTGCAGGGACATGAGGTTGCATGCCCGCACCGTAAACAGGGATAAGATAAGTCCTACGACGGTATAGCTGACCAGCATCCGCACATCCGACCAGGTCTTCATGGAGATCATGCCGTTTACCACCGCTGCCGCCGTTGACATGTCACTGCTTGCCATACTGCTTGACATGGCAGAGGTCAGTCCGGTAAAGACCGCATTGACCGCGATACCCACAAGGATCATACGCAGCGGGTTTAACCTGCCGTTCCAGGATAAGCTGTATACCAGAAAAAAGGCAAAACAGCCGCCAAGGAATGCCGCGATCGGTGTAAAAAACAGGTACTGTGGGAGCAGGGCAGAAATAATGGTTGCCACAAACCCTGCACCGCTGGTGACACCGATGATACCCGGATCCGCCAGCGGGTTTTTCATAACTGCCTGGAGCAGTACACCGGAGACTGCCAGTGCCGCCCCCGCAAACATCGCGATCACGACACGCGGGAAACGAAGGTCATAGACCGTCGCCACATCTTTGTCATAGGACACGAACAGTCCCTTTAACATCTGCCCGAAGCCGATCTTGATGCTTCCGGTATTGATCGACAGAAAAAATACGACGACCAGAAGGACCAGTACGAGCACAAAGGAAGTGATCGTCACGATCCGTTTTCTCTCTTTTGTCCAGTTGTTTCTCATCATTCACTCTCCTCCGGGTACAGATATGGTTCCAGTTCTTCCAGCGCATCCGGCCAGTTAAACTTCGCACTCATGCCAAAGTTATCATAGGTCAGGTCATAAACCTTTCCTTCCTGCACTGCCGTAAAATGTTTCCAGATATCGTTGGTGGAAAATTCCTGTGCGAACATCTCCTTTACGACATCCGGCATGGCATGTGCACACCGCAGGATAATGTCCGGCTCCCGGTTTTTCATATCCTCGGTATTCGCTTCGATAAATTCCGCGGTCTCATCCGCATAGACGTTCTGACCGCCTGCAAGCTCTACCAGATTCCCCACGTAGGAGTTCGGGGTTGCCACGATATAGGCACCCGGCACACCCATCAGGATCAGCACACGCGGTCCCTGACGGTCCCCATGTTTTTCCTGGTATTCCGACATGATCTTGTTATATTCATCGATCTGCTCCTGTGCTTCTTCTTCCCGGTCAAAGAGTTTTCCCAACTGCTCCACCGATTTATAGAGTCCCTGCACGCTCTTTAAGTTGATAAAAAGATACGGCAGTCCCGCATCCTGGTACTGGCTTTCAAATGCCGGTTGGAGCGTTGCTGGTCCGATCACGTAATCCGGATCTAAGGATTTGATGATCTCGATATCCGGTGCCATAGGACCACCTACATCCGTAATGTTCGGATCTTCCATGTATCTTGTCGGGAGCGGCGTGGTAAGCTGTGTCGGTCTGCCGACCAGGTCTAAGTCCAGACGCTCCATGATATCACAGGTAGCGGCACTCGTTGCCACGATGCGCGGGTTCTCCGGTGCTTTTGCCAGGGCAGTGGAGCCCTCCACCAGATACTGACTGGTGGAAGTGCTCTCTGTTGTACTCTGTTTTTCTTCCCCAGCGGAAGATTCGTCCGGATACTGGTTGACGCATGCCGTCAAGCCAAGGAGCATGACGCCGCAGAGTGCTGACGCAAGGACACGTTTCCAGTTCTTATGTTTCATTCGTTCCTACTTTCCTTCCTTTTTGCCTTCCTCTTCGGCATACTTCTCCATGGATTCTTTTAAGATCTCGGTCTCATCCACGAACTTATTTTCTGCTCCTGCTGTTTCTTCCGGTACGTTTGCCGGTGCACTTGTTGGTGCATCTACCGGAGCATTTTCATCAACATCCGCAAAAAGGTCCACGTACTGGCGTTTCTTCTTTCCAATACAATGAAGTACAAGGAAGATCACAACTGCTCCTGCCACTGCACCAAGGATCGCTGCCAGTACCACTGCTGTGGTATTGGTGATCCCGGAGGATGTGGTGGAGCCGCTGTCTTTCGTATCCGAATCCGTATCATTCATGCCAACAATGCCGGTAGAACCGGAAAGCCCTTCCCCGGAAGACGTGATACTGGTTCCAGAAGTATCTGCTGTCTTGGCATCTGCCACCGTCCGGTCTTTGATGCCGTCCGTCACACCCGTAGCTGCATTTGCATCCGTACCGGTCGTTCCTGATGCGACTGTCGGTGTCTTAGTGGAAGTGGAAGAAGATGCAGAACTGGAGCTGCTTCCATCCGTAGCACCGATCTCACCACTGACGCTTCCATCACTGGAGGAAGAAAGTGTATTTGTATAATCACTCATGTTTGGCGGTGTAATAGTTGTCCAGGACTCGCCTACACCGGAGGTCAGGTCTGTGATATAGCAAAACCATACACACTCTCGGTCCATGGCTTCCACGTAGTTTGTACAACGGATCGTATCATTCAGGCTGCCAAGCTGGAAACGGTAATCCGTTACGGTTGCGGAAAATGTATTTCCTGCAAACTCATAATTTCCCACTGCCGCCTGGTTGGTCACCTGGAAATCACGTTGTGTCCAGGTCTGGCTTCCGTCACTGGAAGTTTCAAATTTTGCATAGATGTTAGCATCTGCCTGGTTCCATCTGGTATTGAGCCAGATCGTACCGTCATCTTCGATCTCTACATATCCAACGGACTGTACCTGTGCCTTAACCATCATGTTTCCGATGCCAGGGTTCTGTCCCACGTCATCAATGACACCCGTATCCGGGTTCTGGTAGGTCGGCACGACTGTTACGGAATATTCCCCCGGATAGATCTCCTCGGCATGTGCCTGTACCGTCGGGAATGCGCAAACCGCTGCAAGCACCAGGACAAATGCGCCCAGGATGCAGCTCATTTTTTTCATCTTGTTTCTAATTTTTTGTCTCACGTTCTTGTTCCTTTCACCTGTAACGAGTGAAGCGGCAGATGCCGCTTCACTCATTCCCTGATATTTAGGTCTCCTTATTCTGTCTCCTCAGTATCTTTCAGGTTCTTCTTATTTTGTCTCCTCAGTATCTTTACGTCTTTTCCGGAACACAACTGCACCTGCAGCCGCGGTCAGTGCGCCAAGTGCTGTCATCATCCAGGTAACCATGTTCATCTCATCCCCGGTCTTTACAGATCCGACAGTTGCGGTCTTGGTTGCACCGTTGACACCGGTTCCTGTGGTTGCGGTCTTGGTTCCAGTTCCGGTTGCTGTACCGTTTACCTTGGAATTGCTGGTATTGATCGTATAGGTTGTGGCACGCGCTTTCTTCTCTGCTACAACATAAGTACCGGTCTTGCTGTTATTGACAGTCATCTGTTTATTATCAGAAGACATCAGGACACTTAACATGTTTGCATAATTGTTGCCATCCAGATAATAGCAAGCTGCACGCGCGGTGTTGTAACCATCTGTATAAGGGAGTGTTACGGTCAGTTCCATGTTATTCTGAGGCTCGATCTCATTTCCATTGGCATCCAGAAGTTTCACCTCATACGGTGTGGTCTGTGCTGCCAGGTTGGAAAGTGCATCGCTCACTTCTGCAAGTCTTGTCTGGTCCGTTACTTTTGTAACCTTTAAAGTTGTTCCTTTTGGGAGGGCACCTTCTTGGGCGGTAACGGTGATGCCGGTTGCTGCATCTGTTGCAGAGAATGCCGGATAATTCTGCACATCTGTTGCTGCCAGGGTATCCCAGGAAATTCTCAGACGGTTTGCCACCCAGTTTGTTCCCATTGGGTAACCGATGTTTCCGCTGGCATCTACGGTATGTACCTTGATTCCGGAGTAGTAATAATCGGTAACTGCTGTCGGGTTGGTGATCTCGAACTCTGTATAGCAGTTGTTTCCTTCGGTTATTACTTCTGCTTCTTTATAATTGCTGCCGCTTCCGTTTGGCTCACTGCCGTCCGGAACTACGCGGAACGCATCCAATGCTCCGGTCTGTCCGCTCATGGTTGTGGCATGTCCGCTGATGCGTAAAGTATATTTGCCATCCTTTACGGTCAATGTTGCAGTGTGGTCAAGTGCACTGTCACCCATGGATACGGCATCGGAATCTGCTTTCCACAGGTTTACGGATACAGTATAAACACCATCTGCAAGGTTGTTCTTATCCAGTCCCTCGCTTGATTTTTCAACTACCGCATTCATGCGTGTCTGTAATTCTGTTTTTGCATTGTCAATGTCAGTCTGTGTTACACCGGACTGTTTATAGAAGATCTTCGCGCTGTTTAAGGCTTCTTTTACTGCTGTCAGGGATGCTTCCGTATACTGGTCTGTCTTGGTCAGAAGTTCCTCTGCCTGATCCATCACTGCCTTTAAGTCGCTGATGACTACCAAGTTATTCTGTGCACTGGTCAGGGTAGTAACTGCATTTGCCACTGCCTCATCTGTCAGATCTTCCTCAGTTGTAAGGACTGCTTCTGCTGCTGTAATGGCAACCTGCAGTTTATTGTAGCTGCCTTTGGAATACTGGTTATCATCATTTGAAATAGTTTTTGCATTTGTAATCGCTGCTTTCAAGCCACTGATATCCACCAGTGCGCTATTCGTGCACTTGGTAAGATCCTCGATAGCATTGGAAATCTGCTGTGCCGTAACGGTATCTTCTGTTGTGGTCAGTGTTTCTGCCGCCTGGATTGCCTTCTGAAGTTTGGCATACTGTGCGGAAGAATATTTATCTTCATTCTGCTCCACACTCTTTGCAGTGTTGAGTGCTTCTTTTAACTCTTTGACACTAACAAGGTTCTGTTTAGCAGCCTGAGTGGTGTTGTCCTGCACAGTAATGTACTCACCGAGTTCTCCTGCAAGCTGCCATCCTGCAGATGGATTACTTCCATCTACTTCACTGCCATATTTATTTTTCCAGTCAATATCAGGCCAGGATACTTTAAAATTACCATCAACATCTCTGTCACCATCGCAACAATAAGCCAGCTTAGTCGCATCATTTACGCTTTCCATATAAGCATTCCAGCTTGCCTTTGTGTAATCACCTTCGGTAAGTGCAGCCGCCTCTTTTCTAGCTTCTCTAAGGTATGTCAGTATGGTCTTTTTGGATGCCAGATATCTCTCAATCTCATTTGTCATGTCATCAACTTGCTTTTGTGTAGCATCCGCATTCTCTAAAACAGCTTTTGCCTGTTCATAAAGTCCGTCTTCTTTTTTCAGCTCATCAATGACATCCTCTCGGTACAGCAGGTTCGTATTGTTATCATATTTATCACTTGTTGTTCCATTGATGATCGTATCCAGTTTTTTCACACTGGTATTCAATTTACTTACATCCGTCGTCTGGTTCTCCACTTCACCGATTTCCACCGCATTTGCATAATCAAGGATAACTGACCACTCTTCTTCACTACCTGTTACTTTAGCATTATCCTTCGATAATGCACTCTCCAAAAAGATTTTATCAGTCAAAGTACCCATGGTTGTCAAAGTAGCTTCCATTACTGGTCTCTTTTTATTAAATTTAACACTTATTATCCTTGATGATATACCCCAATTATATTGAAAATCGCCTACACCAATTCTGTAAATGCCTTCATCGTTTATGGAACTGAACTCTCGTGAAGACTTTATCGTAATTGTAGCCTTATCATAGGAAGTTACATTTACCGTCGCACTGGCTTCAAGATAATCGCTGATATCAGCCCTTTTATCTGTCGTTGCATACACATCTTGTGCTTCTCCCCATGGCGTATCGATATTCGTTTTGTCTACTTTGTAAAATTTGACTGGAACTGTATAAGTTTTTCCTGGTTCCAGCTTGGAATCTCTTGAATATACCGATGTATATAGTTCATTTGTATACTCCTGTAACTGTGTCGCTAAAGCTTCTTTTTCCGCATCTGTCAACTCCCTGGTTTGAAGCTCCGTTCCATTTGCCAACAGCCATTCTCTGATTTCTTTATAAGTATAATCCGCACTGTAATATAAGTAATCATCCGTATTCACATATTTCAAAACAAAGTCATACAATTTCCAGAACTTCTGGATCACATCATCTTCGGAATCTGGATGTGCAAACGGATCATCGGAAGGAGTTGGTGTTGGATTCGGTGTCGGGGTTGGATCTGGTGTCGGAGTCGGATCTGGTGTTGGGGTTGGATCTGTTTTTCCATCATTCGTCTTTACTTCCTGCAACTTGGAGTAATCAAATCCGAACATACCAAACTGTTCCGTTGTACCGCCACCCATTCCACCTGCTCGTACTGCAAAAAAGAGCATCGGTGATGTGCTCGGTAAGGTAAATGTAACACTGGTCAATGCCTGGCTAAAGGTCTCTCCATTATAGTCGGCAGATTCATATGTATAAACTGCTCCATCAGCAGGGTCATTAACAGATCCGCCTTTTTTCAATGCCTGAATGGCATCCTCAGACTGATCCTTTGCTCCTATATAGGTACGGTAATCGTTTTCTTCCTCAAAATAATTTAATGCGATGCATGCCGCATCTTTCCACAGTTGAATCGTAACTGTTACTTTATTATCTGCCTCTGCTTTGATCGTTGCAGTCATAGACTTCAGGCAGATGTTTCCCATGGATGACTCTGCATACACTTTTCCATCCACGTTCTGTACTGTCGAAGCATTATACATATAGAAAGGGCAGGTATATGTTTTTCCGGCTTCAAGAGTCGGTAATGTAGTCATTGGAACTTCTAATAAATTGGACTCCTGTGTGCTGACCTCGCTCTGAACAGTTCCCTGACTGTCTGCTGCAAGTGCCATCAAAGGTTGTCCGGCAATCATGGATGCTGTTAATGTCATGCATAACAGCTTCAATACTTTCTTTCGAAACATAACGTTTAATGTCCTCCCATAAATCATTTCTCACATATGTGTATATAAATTTGGGAGGGACAGCATTGTTTTTCTGTCCCCCGCCAGTTAGTTTTTATTCATCGGATTATAAAATCCTACGCCTTATTATTCAGCAGCAACAACATTAAATGCTACAAAGCAGGTCGGGTTTTTCATTACATCCGGAACAACACTTCCATACCATTTGTCCGCTATATCTGTTTTAATTTTTACTTTCAACATGTTATTCAATGCGGTTCCATCAGAAGTGGTTGGTGTTGTAGATGTTGAAAGACCATATGCACCTTCCGGTAATGTAAAAGTAATAGTATTTGAACCGCTCTTTGGTGTTACTGTCATACTGCTCATTTCTGTTGCATCGGCAGATGCATAATAATAAACTTCAAGGGATTTCAGATTGCCAGTAATTCCAGACATGGTGATTGGCTGTGTTTCGATTGTAAAGGTTGGAATTCCACCCTCTCGAACAACCGTTCCAGACACGATTGCATCATTTGCCATAGATGTCGCAGAAGGATCGGATAATTTTACTGCTAACATCGGAGATAAAACACCTTCACCGTCCTCATCAACATTTCCCCAGTTAAAAGCTGCCGGAGTTGTTGCTACCTCACTTGCATAAGTTGCAATACTTCCCTCTGTTGCATAAAATTCATCAACAGCATTCTTAACATCTGCATAAGTCACATCATCACCAGATACTGTTGACTCTGTTGCTGCTGGAGCTGTCTGTGCCGGTGCCGCAAAAGCGGTAATATTCACTGAAGCTGCCATTGTTGCCACCATCATTAATGCTACGACTTTCTTTTTCATTTCTTCTCTTTGCCTCCTGTTTTGAATAAAATTTTTCCGTTCAAATTCACGCATAATCCAACCCGATTTCCAATGAAAAGTGAGAAATATAAGTGTCTCGTCATCGGTTAGTTATCTTTTACCACACACCAAAAAATTATGCAATACCCTATTTTGTTCCACGAATGGAACAGTTTTTTGTCACATTTTGCACTATTTTCCTGCATTTGAGTTAAAATGGTTAGTTTTTTCTTATTTTTATTTGTGTCTATTAACTATTTCATGCAAAATCGTTCATTTGCGTGACAGATTTTGAACGGTATTTTGTTCCACTCATGGAACAAACGTAAAAAAATTTTTAAATTTTTTCATTTTTCTGCAAAAAAAGAACGTATCACCCACCGATCATACGTTCTTTTGCTTGTTATGTAATTACACAATAAGTATTTTATAATTGTTTTGTAATTAATTTTTCTATGGATGTTGATAGCATGTTTTTCCATCAGCATCCACTGTGACATATCCGGCAATTCCATGAATCTGATATTGCTTTAGTCCTTCGATCTGTTCCATCTGTTCGATGATCACAATACGGCGCACCTGCCCTGTGATCTGCTCATAACGTTCTTTACTTGCAAGAAGGGCAAGTTGTGATTCCTCTCCTTTCATGACTTCCAAAATCTCATATATACATCCATCTGCAAAAAATGCCAATAACATAAACGGAAACTCCCTGCTGTCGATCGCCACCGGGTCCTGTGCCTGCATCCGTTTCTTAAAGTCCAGGAACACCCAGAATGCCTGCTGTTTTTTTTGAAGCTGTGTAAGGTGTCCTGTATACTTCTGCATATCGGCATAGACATTCTCACTGCCATGGATCTTTGGTGTTTTATAATAGGACGTATTCAAAAAACGCGCATCCTGCAAGTAAACACCTTCCTCCGGCTCACAGACCTCGCCTGTCTGTACCATCTGGTGCAGTAGATAGCCGACCTGCTCCTGCTTATTGTCTGCAAAATACTCCAGAAACTGCCGCTTACTTACCCGTCCCACTGTGACCAGAAGGGAGTTGATCTCCTTTCGCAAGTCATGCTTTTCTTTTCTTTCCTGGAACTCCACCTGTTCCCCCTGAAGGTTTATTGTCTGCATCACGCTCCTCCCATCTGTACATACATCTGCTCCAGGTCCTTCCGGTCGGTCGTAATCAGTTGATGCTCTAATGCACTTGAACGGAACCAGACCGGGATGTTGTTCCCACCGGTACATAAAAGCCCATGCCCGCGCTCAAAATGCAGGATTTCCTTATACTCTTCTGCCGAAAGGGACAGCAGCTTTTGCACTGCCTGTGCTTCATCCCGCTCCAGGTTTAATACGATCTTGGTTTTACAGTTATTGATGATACCTTTCCCATATTTTCCATCTTCCAGTGAAAAAAAATCGTTCAGATCCTGTGTCGCGGCAATCGCTGCCCCACCATAGCCGCGTATGATTTTGAAAATCTCCAGAACGATCTCCGCTGCCTTGGCATTTGACTTGGAACCGATCAGCTCCCAGATCTCATCTACAATGATCGCCTTTTTCTTCGTTCGGTTCTCCTTTGCACGCGCATACACATACTCTAATACCGTATACATCAGCGCTGTCAAGAATTCACCCTGAATGTCCGAAACGTCAAAGACCATGTACTCACTTTCTCTGATATTGGTCTGCTGGTTTAAGGATGCAAACGAACCATGCACGAACCGGTTCAGCATCAGGCACAGACGCTTGGTGCCCTCCGGCATTTCCTTTAATACATCGTAAAGGTCTGAAAGTACCGGCATCTTCTTATATGTCCCTGCCGCCACATCATAAAGGGATGCATTGTCATGGGTAATGCCATATTTTTCGTAGGTCAGGATCAGCGCTTCATCCAAAATTTGATCTTCCTCTGCCGTCATGGTCGGAATCAGCAGGGAAAAGAACACATGCAGGCTCTGTATTTTAAGGGCAAGCTCCGATGCTTCCCTTCCGACTCCATCGATCACATGGTTTGTAGAATCATCTTTTTTCCGGATCTCCATGACATTGATGCAGGCGGACCCGCCTGGGGAAAATTTGACATAGGTGCCATTCATATTGTCGCAGAGCCTTTTATACTCATGTCCTTTATCCGGAGCAATGATAAACGTCTGGATCTTCTTCTCCCGGAACCGTTTGGCAAGAAGCTGGATTGTATACGTCTTCCCGGCTCCGCTGGTTCCCATGATCGCAATATTGGCATTCTTATAACTGGAGGTATTAAAAAAGTCAGCCATGCATAGGGAGCCGTTCAGCTCATTGCTCCCAAGAATGATGCCATCCGGATCACTCATTTCATAACTTGAAAACGGGTAACATGCTGCCAGACCTTCCGTTAAGATGTTCCGTTTTGCGCGGGAAAAGATCTTCCGGTCACAGCGCGCCAGCGGCAGATAGGAATGGAATGCCCGCACCTGCTCATAATCACATGGGGATAGTAAAATTTCCATGGATTTCAGATAATCGATGTATGCCTGTGCCTTTTGGCACATCGCTTCCAGGGAAGGTGCAGAAATCGTAACGATCAGCGCAAAATAGTAAAAATCATTGGTATTCGCTCCACCTGATAAGCCATTTTTCAGATAGTACCCAGAAGCAATGCGGTCGCTTAATTCATCATATTCTGCCGTAGACTGGTCCATCCCCTTGATACTGGAGCCTTTCCAACGCAGGCGCCTTCCGATCCGCTCAATGTATCTGCTTCTGTCTTTTTTCTCCGCAAACAGATCCACATCCACCCCGTCCCCGGCATTGATGATACAGGCGGTCCAGCCAGCCCCTACACGTGCCGGGATGGAATCCGCGCGCACATAATAGGTCTGATAGTAGGTATCGTCCATCTGCAGGTAGTCACTGTGCCTAAAATCCAGCCGCTTCGGGGTAACATATTCTTTCACCGGGATTTGTTTTGTCCCTGCTTCCCCATAATTCAGATCATAATACCGGTACACATCGGACACCCGTTTAGGGAAATCAAGGGAACTGTTCCTTGTCCGGTTGAGCAGGTCGAAAAAGATCTTTGCGGTTTCCTCTGTCGTGCTTCCAAGGATTGCCACCCGGTTCCCGCAGTTTTGCAAATAGGTCAGCGTCCGGTCACGCATCCGGCACAGCACCCGCTCTATTTCTTCCTCGGTCTGCATCCGAAGTTCTTGCTTTGGTGCCTCAAATGCAAGGAAAAACCGTCTGGAGATTGCTTCATTTTGTCCCAGGTCAATGAGCAGCTTCCTGCTGTCCTCCATCATGGCTCTGCACTTTTCATCCGGCTCACATGCGATATTTTCATTCAGACGTTGTAAGTAACTGGAAATATCCGTCTTTTTTGCCAGCACCTTGATCTGGAAATTATCCGGTGCGATCCGCAAGAATTTCTCAAAATCGTAGATCACCTGTTCCTGTTCTTCCCTGCTCTTTAACAAAAAGTTGATTGGTAAGACTTCCAGAACTTTCACATACCGCCCATCGTCCGTATAAATGGTCCCGCTTTTAATCTTCTTGATCGGCAGGAAATCAACCGCCAGCGTTGTCGGAAGTGGTAACTGGTCTGCCTTTGCATCCGGTGTCTTTCTTTCTGCTTTCGGTAAGGACATTTTTTCTGCATGGATCATCCGCAGACGCTGTGCCGCACTCATATTCAAAATATCATCTGGCTCCTGCGTCCTATCGGTACTGCTCTCAAACGTCCGGCTTTTTCGCATACGTTCCAGTTCCCGATAGATTTTTTTCTCGTGCCGTAACTGTTTTATTTTCATCTGTGTCTGCCCTTTCTGCAGCCACTTTTTTTCATCCGGCGTGCTTTTGCCTTCTCCCGCTGCATTTTCTGGTATTCCTTGCGTACCAGGAGCTGTTCCCGATGGATCTTGACGCTGCTTCCCGGTGCCTCATACAAGCCCCGGTCTTTCATCGTCTGAAAAAAATCCTGCAAAAACGAAAACAGGCTCAACTCATGGACGCCTTTTAGTGCCAAGACCGCCAGCGGGAGCAAAATGAAAATGGCAAGATACATCCGTACCTTAAACGGGAACGGCAGCAAGCGGAAGATCACGCTTCCCGCCGCGCCGACCAGGATGATGGCTTGTACCATGCTGCTCCAGGTGATTTTTCCATACACATATCCTTCCTTCGCAAAATTGTAGGGTATCACATACTGTTTCACACATATTCCTCCTTCCGTTCCATCCTGTGGTAAAAGCGGCAAGAATCGATCTCACCGCTTTTGAAAAATGGAAAGTACAGTAATCGCATAGCTTGCGATCACATAGAAAGATATACGTCGAATCGTCAGGATCGGAAACTTCGTTTTCTCACAAGCATAAGGGAAACGGCACAGGCCATGCCGATCCCGACAGGAAGCAGCCACCTTCCGGTGACCTGTTTTTCCGGGGCAAGATCTTCCACCGCATCCCCGTCCCCGTTTTCATCAGTCTTGGTCTGCCCTGATGTTTCTGCTTTTTCGTCCGATTCCTGTGTTCCCCCGGAAGATGCCAGAATCTGGTCGATCACATCCGTCTGTCCCGTAACCGCTTCATAAGGCAGTTCCATTTTCTGGTCTGCCACATACCGGTATGCATCCATCTCCTGTGCCGCTTTGCAGACCAGCTCCGTTCCGGCGGTATCCTGTTCTCCAACCAGTAACGCGATCTCCGGCTTCTGCATGGCATTTCGGTCAACCGTAAAATACTTTGGGTAATAGACAGTGACCGGCTCCTGCTTCTCATCGTATGCATTGATCCCTGTGATCTCATAGGTTCCGGCATCCAGATCAACCGTCTTTTCTGACGCTCCCACAGAGGTTACGGTATAATCCTCCTGCCGGTAAGTCACCGTATCACCATAATACACATCCAGTACCGCATGCAGCGTGATCTGCACCGTTCCGGAAAATTTCTCCTGTCCGGAAAACACAATCTTACTGGTGACTGCTTTCGGTGCTTCTGACCGGCCGACAGCAAACACATATACCGGCTCTGTCTGTTCTTCTCCAGTCACCGAAAATGTCTCCGGGGAGCACGAATAACGGTAGTCAAAATACAGGTTGTCGTTAAACCGGATAGCAGACAGCCGGTAAGTCCCAACCGGCATCTGTGCGGTAATGGCATGGTTTTTATACTCCCTGCTTGCTACGGTTACCTCTTCTCCCGTATCCTGTTCTTCAAACACCAGTTCCATCGTCTGCCCGTCCAACGACAGATCCACAAAGCACTGAATTTGCACTGTTCCCATCACTTTTTCCTGCCCGGCAGCAAATACCGGAAACGGTAACAGCAGTGCCAAAATGAGCAGACTCATCTCACATAATTTTCTCATGTATCCTCTTCCTTCCTGTCCATCCATACCGTTTGTGGCATGGTGTTTTTCCTGTAACCAAAAAATCCAGACATCTACACAGTGGTATTTATTTACGTTATGCTATTCTGTCAGGAGACAATAGAACGTATCACAGCCATAACCGTACCTTTTTTTGTCTCCTTCCAAAGCCACTAAAGAAATATCTGGAATTTTCTGATCACAAAATGCCTTGATTTTCCAATCGATTCCTTTTCTTTCATCCAGATCATTTCTGAAACCAAAACCGGCGATCCTGCAATCATACCTCTGGCGGTCCACAGCCCTCATAGGCTCTGCACATAGGTTTATACCACTGCTTCCAGACCGTCCGAACCGGAACGCAGAAAAACTCTGCCCCGTTCTCCCCCGACTCTAACCAAAACAGGAAACGTGCCTGCTGCCAATGGTTTCTTCCCGCCACCGTTCTGAAGGTTTCCGTATTTTCATGGGGCGCATTTCCCATAGCTTCCTCTGTAACTGGTTCACTCTGATTCTTTCCGCCTGCTGCCTGCTCCATATCCTGTCCCAGATCATCCAGATATGGGTAGAACGGATTCATTGGTGTAAGTTTCTGCCCATTCCCTTTAAAATGTGCTGTCCGGGCAAAACGCCTGATATGCTCCGGAAGGTGCTGCTCATCCCAGATATCGTGTTTTGCGATCTCCACCGCAAGGATTGCCGTTTCCGGATCAGGCAGAACCTGATCTTGTACCACATTCCCCCGTCTGGAAAAATGCCGGCTGCAATATCCGGGCAGCACAAGAAGCATACCTTGTGATTCCAGACATGCGGGATGTGTCTCATAGATGCCCAGTAAGCCATCTGCCACAAAAGTGCCAAGTCTTCGCGACACCGTAGACCTAGAGCAGTTCCAGCGCACCGCCAGATCATCCAGATGCACTCTGGGATCTAAGATCTTTTCATTTTCCATACATTCCTTGTACACTTTTTGGTTCAGTTCCAAGTGTACTACCGGCATTAATACACTACCTGCCGTATAGGGATCACACACGGTTCCATGAAACCACAGGTCCAGGAACATATCCATCGGGCTCAAGTGTCTGTCCGGCTCATCCAATCGTAATAACTTTGAAATTGCTGTAATGGGGAATAATATGAATCCTGATTCCGCATAGAACAATCTCTGCATGGGCGAAAGCTCCTTTTTCGGATTTATGAAAATACAGCTCCAGTCCAGCCAGATCCACACCTGCCCCTGTTGCACCTTATAGGTCAGAACCTTCATCTTCTGCATTTCTTTTAAGATGTGCAGAGCATCTTCCGGTGTTCGCACATCCAATACCCGGCAAAGATGATTCCTGTGCTTTTTGGAGTCCAAAGGAAGGATCAGCATTCCGGTATTATATGCAATGCCATCCTTGTATCCAGGTCTGGTTGCCGCTCTTGCCCACAAGCACAGGAAATGGAACAGATGTGTATTGCCCTTGCTCCGCTTCAGGGAAGAGTACGATAAAAATTCGGTTAGTACAGCCCGGTTCATCTGCTTATACTTCATATCACTAACGGCAGTATGATCGACTGCCACCTCCTGATAGCGCGGGCGGCACTCTGCCTGTGTTCTCTTCTGTGTTATCATTTTCTGCTGCATCTTCCCTCCCACTCTTTCTGTCCATATCCTTAGTGTATATATACTTCACATTGCGTTTTGCGGAAACTTCAGATAATCTTAAGAACACTTTCTATGTTTTGTGGTATACTGGAAAAAATTGAAGATGTTCATGCTAAAACAGTATGATAAATCGAAATGTTGGGAGATGGATTTTATGTGCTTTTGGTTGTTTATGTTAATATGTGATTTATTAGTTCCAATTATTATGATTGTCGGCGGAAGAATAATGTGGAAACATTGTCCCAAACATATAAATGGTATATATGGATACAGAACAACTCGTTCAATGAAAAATATGGATACATGGAAATTTGCACACGACTATTGCGGAAAACTTTGGTGGAAAATAGGATGGGTAATGATTATACCCTCTGCTTTGATACATATTCCATTATACCATAGTGATAAGAATACGATTGGAGTTGCAGGATTGATTCTTATGACAATTCAATGTATTCTTTTGATTTTATCAATTTACCCAACTGAGAAAGCTTTGAAAATACATTTTTATGATGACGGAACACGTAGATAAATTTGGACTTGTAAAGGAAATGTACAACATGAAGAAAATCTGCTTAGTGGTTTTTTCAGCTTTAACAATAGTGTTAGAATTATTGCCTTGTGGAACAGTTTGTATTTTTGCAACATCTCCAACAGAAAGAGTAAAAGAAACATTCTCATACTTTAGCCTTACACCGTTTGGCTATGCAAATTTTGCTCCACTTATCACAGCCACACTTACTGTTGCCATCTTCTTGCTTTCATTGTTTTCATTGAAAAAGAATGGTATTCTCAAAGCATTGTTTAACCTTTCAATTATTACTGTAGTTATTTCTCTTTTGCCGTTGATGTACGGCTTAAACTACTACACCCTTGTAGGAGCCTTTATAACAGTAACACTTGTAATAGAAAGTATTTTGGCTAAGATACAACAGAAATAAAATGCTAACTTCAAGTTTGTCAAATTGGAAAATTAGAATTATGGAAGGAGAGTTTGCTTATGGGACAGATAGCAAATCAAATGGCATTAAAATTATTTTTTAAGATTAAAGAGCGAATAAAAGAAAAAAAGAAGCAAAAACAAGACAATAAAAACAATGGTTCAAAGAAATAGACGACTTACAGTTTTATGAGTTGGCTTATATTGGGGCATCTATTTTTGCGGTTTATTATGATCCTTGCCAAAGGTGTATCCAAGACCAAAACAGGTTAAGCCGAAACTTACCACAGCTATAAAGTCAATACTACACATGGCTTATCCCCTATTGAAAGGCTACCGCCTACTATTACGGCAGCATTCATGTTTCCATTATAAAGCTCAAATATATATCACATAATTTCTCCCATCGTAGTCTATTTAGAGAGAAAGAGAGCAGGATTTTATTCTGACAGAATCATTAGCTGCCAGAGTAGAATCCTGCTCTCTTATTCATAATAAACATCATTTCATGATATCCAGTAATTCATTTGGTGTAACAATAAAAGGTTTTTTCGGAAAATGCTTGCTGTTTCCAGTCACAAGGTATGCATTTTCATCCTGTTTCGCCATAACAACTTCGTAAAACACAAGATCTTTAGGATCTGGAAGAATTTCATTTGTAATAAGCTGCTTTGCAAATACACCATAGGTTTTTATTGTATCTAAGAGTAATTGAATGTTTGCATCCGGGAACTTAAACTTTGGACGGTGAAGTACATTATCATATTCTGCAAGAATCTCATCATTGAATACAGGAATAATTGTTCCGTCAAAAACAGCATTAAGCACCTGAACCGTTGCCGCATCACTATGTTTGGATAGTAAAGCGGATATAAGAACATTCGTGTCAATAACGACCAGACAATTTATATAGCGTATCCTTATGCTTTACTATTGCGGGCAAGTTGTATTTCTGCATTTATATCATCTAAAGATAATTCCTGCAGGTTATTTTGTTCAGCAGAACGACGCAGAGCATTAAAGGCAGCGCGTCCATCCTCTAAAGAAATGCTTGACTGTGCCGAGATTTCAAATGGGATTTTACGTTCTCTGACAACCGCACGTGCAAAAATATTAAATGCAGTCGAAGCATTCATGCCAAACTCTTTACATAAATTATCAAACTGATTTTTTAGTGATTCATCCATGCGGATACTAAATGTAGCCTGAGCCATAAAACATACCTTCTTTCATAAATATAATCGATGCATTTGTTATATTTATTATACACAGGAAAAGCAAAAATATCAATAATTAGAACACAAATAATTGTAAAAGCAACACAATAGGTTCAAATCTTCATGTGGAATATAAGCCCGGTCAGTTTCCACGACCGGGCTTTTTGCTTATCCCTTACTTTGAAACAGACGTTCCGCTTCGTTCATTCGTTTCTTCAAGGCCTGGTACGAATTTTTCCGGCGTGCAGGGTAAAGATTTCCCGTATACTTTGCCCCTGCCCCGCTGGAATCCACAGCACGCTCATAGCCGGCGCAAAACTCCTGTGCCGCTAGTTGTGGATCTGTTGCTGTCTTTAAAAAAGCTACCAGTTCCGGGTAATCGGCAAGCTCATATATCATGAAGCTGACCTGTCCCTGGAAAGAATCCGGGGCATAACCGTTTTGGATACAGTAATTCTTCATGTTCCGTAAACGGTCATCTCCCCACTGGCAGATGCCATAATATCTTCCTGTTACATTCGTCGGATCATAGGTACTCTCCACATAGATATTTGCCAGCACACCGCAGGCTCCCGCCTTACTGAACCCACATGTTTTCGTCAGATATTCGTACAACGCATTTTCATCCCCGACACTGCCTGCCAGAGCCGCCACATACGGACGTCCATACCCAACGATGTGGTTATTGGTCTGGAACTTATCAATGCACACCCTTCCCCGGCTATACGATGCCTGGATGATCTCTGCCGCACCATCCCCATCAATGTCACCTGCATACATCGCCACATGGTCAATGTTTTTGTATCTCCCGTTCCCAGCTCCATACTGGTAAAAGATCAGGTCTCCCGGACGCAACTCCCCTGGTCCGGACAGTGCCGTACCGCGCGTGTCACAGTGTTGCCCCAGGTCTGCCGCTGTCATGCCATAAAGGGTATCATATCCCGCCTCCTGATAGCTTTTTGTCACCAGGGAAGAACAGTCGGAAAAACCGGTCAAAAGCCGACGCTCCTGACTGTATATATCCGTACTGTGATTTGCCAGCGCACACTGCACTGCTGTTGCCCCAAGGGTGTAATCCCCAAGAATTGCGCCCCCGCCGCCTACGGAAAATGATGTGCTGCTGGCGGTGGCATCCCGCCAGGAAATGATCTTATTAATGCTCTGTAAATCCTCTTTTGTCATCTGCTTGTGGATCTTTGCCGGACTCCACTGGAGCAGGAAGTCCTTGGCGATACTAAAAAAGCCAAACACACCCTGGTCCTCCGGTGCCGGATCACCCACAAGGAATCTCAGCAACCGGATTGCAAGGTTTAAACTGGTTTCATCTGTAACAAACGCATACTCCCTGGACTGTGTCTGTACCATGGATGCCACCGGTTCCTGCAGGGATATGGTATATTGGCAAGTGATGTAACGGATGGCTTTCTCTGTTGTTACGCTCTCACTTTCAAGCTGCCACCATTCCCCATCGGAAAGCATACCATCCCCATTTTCCATATGTTTTTGAAATAAAGCTTCCCACTGCTTTTTTGTTTTTCCACCGATCCCCGCAAGCTGATCCATTTCGTCCAGATAATAGCGTTTCCCTGTATCCAGGTACTGAAACGTTTTCCCTTCCGGGCCGCAATAACGGTAATAGGCGCGTGTGATCACTTCCTGTGTTGTCTCTTCCCGTACAAGATCTTCCCCTCTCACCCAACTCCCCCATGGGATGCTCTCAATCAGAACGGGTAAGTCTGCTTCCAACACGCTCCCGTCCCCATTTTCCATTTTCGTAATGTCCTCTGTCGTACAGGAATTTTGGATCAGTGGCAGAAAATACTTCTGATAGGTCCCATTGCTCCAGAAGGTATCATAATCAGACACCAGCGTATAGCCTTCGTATACGACTTTTGTCCCGTCTGCATCCACCATCGGCTTCCGTCCTTCCCCGGTTACTTGCGTATGTGCTTCATACACCCCATTATAATCTGCATCTACCGCATCATAGAGGGATTTTAAAGTGCCTGCCGAGGGCAGCATATGGGAAGTATCATACGTTCCATACCGGCTCCCGTCAAAATCTGCCAGCAGGGCAGAAATGGAAGCTACATGCCTGGCATCTGAAAAATAGGTATCCATGGCAGCCGTCAGGTTTTCCGTTTCAATCTGAAACATCTCACTGGTATAATCAGCAGAATTTGAAAATCCTAATTGTGAAAAGATCACCCCAAACAGGCTCCCAACCACAAATAGAAAGCCGATCAGCACTGCAAGAATCGTTACCAACACTTTTACGATAAACAGTTTCGGATTTGTCGCTGCACTCACTGCCTGTCCTGCAAACCAGGCAGCCCGCTGTGCTCCTTTGTTCTGTTCCATAAAACTCCTTTCTTGCACAGACAGCCCCATTCCATCCCGGAATGAGGCTTGTCCGTTTATCAGGTTCCATCCCCCACACTGCCATCATTGTTCAAGTGGGTTTTGGTATCATATTTATTCTGAAAAGTTCCATCTTTAAATGTAGTCGCATTCGCATACGCATTGACCGCGCGATTTGAACTTCCTTCATGGATCTTCAAATACGTGGTATCATCCAGCCGCACACAGGATTCCGGATTCTGCTGTGCGTAAGTTTGCGTCACCCTGGTTCCGCTAAAAGAATGTACCGCACCCTTTTGATCCGCATAGATGCCATGCATTTCCCCGTTTCCGACGGTATGCACCTGGAAGCCCTGGTTTTTTGGCATTGCCGCCACGCCAAAGGAGCGTAACCCTGCCTCATCTGCCAATGCCTGGTTTGCTCCACCGCCTTTAAGCTGTGCCGCCGGGAGTGGTTTTGGAGCTCCTGCATAGATATCTGCCCGGTCAGCTCCGACTGCAGTTGCGGCGTCTTGTATTGAAGCATATGCCTGACCGCCAACCGTTGCTTCCCATCCGCTTTCTGTTTTGGAAAATTCTGCCGGATGAATGGCTCCGTCTGCTCCATGGAGTGCTCCATAAGCCTTTGCATTTTCTCCTGCCGGACCGGATACGGCATGTTCTGACAATCCTGCTTCAAACGCTGCCTGATCTGCCAGGTTTACATCGGATGCCGTGATCTTTGCCATGTCAAACCCTTTCATGTCGGACTTTCCATCGTACACTGCCATGCTGTCTGCACCCAGAGCAGCCGCTGCCTGCTGTGGAGTTTCATAGGATGTGCCGCCTACCAGCGTATTCCATCCACCGGCATCGTTCTTCTGGAATTTCGCGGCAAACTGGGTATCCTCCCTCTGGAATGCCCCGTAAGCCCGCTCTTTTCCGGGCTTTCCTGCCGCATGTTGCTCCAGTGCGTCACCGGTCTGCTGCAGATCATACGGATTGATCCCCTGCACACCAGTCAGTCCATGCACCGCATCCGCACCTGACAACCGGTTTCCGGTGGAGAGTTCCCGCCAGCCATCTCCATTTACTTCTTTCGTTATATTTCTTGCGCTGATGCTTCCATCCGGGACAGTACGCATAACTGCCATGGAACTGTTCTCTTTTGTTGGCACTTCCCCCTGTTGTGTCTGATACTGCTTTCCACCAAGTGACTCAGAAAATGCCTGGGTATTTGCCTTTACATCGTTGGAAATTTCGCTCTCATTTAACAGTTCTGCTGCAGGAGTAGCCGTTTTCCCTTCCGCTAAGGTTTCGCCGCCTAGTGCAGAAGTTCCTTTTGTTTCTCCACCGGTAGGTGTCCCTTTTGCCATCTTTAACGTCTGGAACGCTGTTTTTGCCGAGTTTACAACCATCTGCTGTCCCTTAGACGACAATCCGGCAGATATTCCGCCAATTCCGATCGGCAAGCGGATCGGTTGCATCCCGGTACTGAGCAGACCGATCTTCTCCAATAACTGATCGAGATACTGGAAAAAATCATAAATACCAAGGGTAATGCAAAACAATAAGATGTTGTCCGCAATCAGATCCGATTCCCATAGCAACGTCTGCATCATCGCCCAACAATAGATATACGTCATCATGCCGGAAAAGAGCATGGACAGCGTCGAGGAAATATACAGTTTCAGATAATTCTGTGCCATCTGGCGGGTACTGTTAGAACCAATCGTGCAGATACCAACTGGTGCCAGCACACGCAGTAACTGATAACGCACATAGCGTTTCACGTACTGTACCATCAGTTTGAGATACCGCCACCCAAGGACTGCTGCCAGGACAATGCCGATCAACATCTGCAATCCACTCAGACCGATGCCTGAGGAAAAATTTAAGGAACTGGTTACCCCGTCATCGCCAAATTTTTGGTCTGATAACAGGGCATCCAGGGAAAAATTAGTGGAAAACTCATGTGTAACACCGTCCATCCAGATCCATGCCTTTGCAATGAGGTCTGAAAACAGGTTCAGTAGCGGTTTCACATTAAATATCAGGAAAAATGCCACTACCGACCAGAGGATCAGGGGCAATGGTTCATCTACTGCCCCCTGTACCTTCTTTGCAAACATGGAACGGTACAACTGATATGCCATGATACCGATCACCCCCGCAACCGCCAGTGGTCCGATCACATCATCCACCAGAAGGTCTAACAGGTTCATTTCTTCCCCTTTGTTAAAAATGTCATGAAATTCCCCGGTTGAAAGTGTCAACGTCCCGGTAAACCACTTCGTGATCAACACAAATGCTCCATAGACCAGATCCTTAATGACTTCCAACAGGGCATTTACAAGCCATGCCATACTATTCCTCCTCGTATTATATAGTAGTAGTTTTTATAGACCCTCTCCAAGGTCTTTACAACTATTAGGTCATAGTCCATTCTTTACCTCTTCTGTAGGTTCGGCTATGATATATAAGATGCTGTGGATTGGTTTATTTCTCCTACCACTTGATGGTTTTAGGAAGGCTCCAACCACAGTCTCTTTGTTCATTTGTTAATCAGTTAGATACCGCATGACGGTTTATTTAGAACGAGGTTACAATCGCAAGGAGCACCCTGTGGTTTTAAAACAGCATTCATACATTTCAAAGGAGATTTATTATGATTTACATAGGAATTGATGTTGCAAAGGATAAGCATGATTGCTTTATCACCAACTCTGATAGCGAAGTGTTGTTTAAAGCATTTACCATCGCCAACAACTTAGATGGTTTTAATGATCTCTATCAAAAGATTGAATCCGTTATGGATGATGTGACAAAAGTAAAAGTAGGACTGGAAGCCACTGGACACTATAGTTACAATCTCCTTGGATATCTCATTGATAAAGGTCTGCCCACCTATGTTATCAATCCGTTACATACAAATCTGTACAGAAAAAGTCTAAGCCTTAGACAGACGAAAACGGATAAAGTAGATGCCCGCACGATTGCTTCCATGCTCATGTCTGATGTGAACTTAAAGTCCTACTCAGACACATCTTACCACAACGAAGAGTTAAAGTCATTAACTCGTTATCGTTTTGATAAAGTAAAAGAACGTGCCAAGCTGAAAACTTCCGTTTCAAGACTGGTCTGTATCTTATTCCCTGAATTAGAAAAACTTGTACCAACACTTCATATAGCATCTGTTTATGCATTGCTTTCTGAATTTCCCAGTGCTAAACATGTAGCCACTGCACACCTTACCAGACTTACAAATCTTCTTTCCGAATCTTCCAAAGGTCGATATGGTAAAGATACTGCTATTACTTTCAGAGATTCTGCAAGAGCTTCTATCGGCTCAAATATGCCAGCCAAATCTCTTGAATTGAAGCACACCATCAAACTTATTCAGGAACTTGATTCAGAGATTGATGAAATCGAAAATGAGATTAAAATCATCATGGATGAAATCAACTCTCCAATTCTTAGCATTCCCGGAATCAACTATCGCATGGGAGCTATGATTATTGCCGAGATCGGTGATTTCAATCGTTTTGATTCTCCTGATAAGATCTTAGCTTATGCCGGCTTTTCACCATCAACATATCAATCCGGACAACTGGATGGTGCCTACGCACATATGGAAAAACGTGGCTCCAGATACCTGCGATACGCTTTGTATAATGCCACCAAATATGTCTGCCACTGGGATCCAACATTTGCAGCCTATCTTGCTAAAAAACGAGCGGAAGGTAAGCATTACAATGTTGCCATATCACACGCTGTAAAAAAATTGGTTCGAGTGATTTATCATCTTGAAAAAACAAAGCAGCAATACATAAAAGTAGCTTAAATCTTTCTAATTCAATACTCCTTTTTTGAGCACCTATCACGATGCTCTTTTTGTCATACAGTTTTCAAGGTTCAAGGAACTCTAACTGAGTTCCAAATATATCTAAAATACATTTCTGTACTTTATTCAAAAAATATCATTTTAAGGCTTGACTTTTAATAGTTAGTCTTCCAAAAAATCTCCCATGCACCAAATGCACAGGAGATCTCTCTATCAGGGAACTGGTTCCTACATCTTAATATAAGGATGCGTTATCCCCAATTCCAAGGTTTGTAGTAACAAAATAGATAATGGATGCCATCAGCATGATCGCGATCCAGCAGACAGCGATCCGCTTTAACCAGGCGATAGATTCTTCCACCGTATTTCTGTTTTTCGAGAAAAACATTAAATACAGACAAATGCCCGCCACACAGCCCGCCGTTACAGATGAAATCCCTGCAATGGATTTATACAGGGTATTCATCATCCCTTTGGCTTTTGTGAAGATATCGCTTCCTTCTGTCGCATGCATCTGTACTACCGCCATGCTCCCAAGCAGCATGACTCCTTCCAGGCGGATCGCAGCCGCCTTTATCCTTTTCTTCCATACGTTCTGATCCATATTTTGATGTTCAGGTATTCTTCGTGTAAGTGCGTACATTTTTGTTTTTGTCCTCCTATGATGTCAATTTGCCGGAACCTGTCCGGCTATATGTTTGATATACGTCACTTTTGAAAATGTGGAAACTAGCAAGGGATTTTTGAAAGCCCGCCGGGAGCATTCCCAAAGAGACTTGTTCCCCTCTTTACGTCGGATACCTATGAATCGTTGTGTTTCTCCTGCTAATACGAATGGGATATCCGTTGACTATATAGCAAAATTTGTGTATAATTTTGTTATCAAACAAGGAGGTGCTTTTATGCCAACCATCAGATCAAGTGCTGATTTAAGGAATAATTACAATGAAATTTCCACATTTTGCCATAATTATCCTGAACCAGTTTTCATTACGAAGAACGGAAAAGGCGATCTTGCTGTCATGAGCATTGAAGCCTACGAAGAACTGACCAGCCGCTTTGAACTATATAGCCAAATCAAGGAAGGAATGGACGATATTGCCACAGGCAACACCAGACCATTTTCTGAAGCTATGGCGGATATCAGGAGCCGTCGCCGTCGATGAGCTATCAGATTCATATCACGTCCACCGCAGAACACGATATTATGCAGGCAGCGGATTACATCGAATTTACCCTCAAAAATCCGGATGCCGCGAAGCATCTGTTAGATGCTGTGGCTAAGCAGATAGGCTCATTAGCCGACCTGCCACAGAAGTTCCGTCTGGTAGATGAGCCGGTACTTGCAAGTTGGGGCATTCGTTTTGTGATCATCAATCATTACCTTGCCTTTTATACGATTGATGAAGAAAAGCAGACAGTAATCATCGTCCGTTTTCTTTATCAGAAAAGTAACTGGTCTTCCATTCTTCGACAGGGATTTTCCCTCATGTAAGGAATCTGTTTGTATGCAGGTTCCTTTTTTCATGCAATCTTTTCTATCTAATCAGCCATAACCTGTTGTATATGTCACGTCTAATAATACGGAAACAAAAAGAGACAGCCGAAGCCGTCCCGTTTGTTATACTACATGATTCAATTTTTCCTATCCAGGATTTTCAGAAATTATAATGATCCCTGTTGTCCCATAAGCAGTTTCAGTTCATTCAGATCCAGCCAGCCTTTACCGTCCTTTACTGCATCTTCCGATTCCTGTAATTTCAGCAAAAGTTCTTTTTCTGCACATTCACGCTCATAATTTTCCATGCGCCATCCTCTCCTTTCTGAAATCAATCACCATCTGCCTTTCCGTTTAGCTCATATCCACAGCCTGTTGAGCCATCTGTACCATTTTTTCAAATGCCTGTGCAAAATGCTCATCATCCTCACCTGTCCGCTTTTTCGGACCTTTGATGTGATTTTTGCTGGAGCTTCGTCTGGCTTTTTTATTTATATGCCGTTCCATCAGCATCTGATCAATATTTTCATCCGTATACCACTTCCCGGACTGGTGGATTGCATATGCGCCTTTTCCAAGAGCCATTGCTGCCACACCATAATCCTGTGATACTACAATATCCCCTCTATGGCACAGACTGATCAGTTTATAGTCTACTGCATCTGCTCCTGCACCAACCACGATCACTTCACTATATTCAGATGCAAGCACATGGTTCGTATCACAAAGCAAAGTAACTGGCACATCATATTTTTCAGCTATTTTCTCAACGATTCCTACAACTGGACAGGCATCGGCATCTACAAATATCTTCATATTTTCCACACTTTCTTTATTTACTGCAACACCACAACACACTCATTTTTGCTAGTCCTTTATCACTATACAAAAAACTCATATAAACCCATTTCATAAATTGAACGGTATGTCCTGTCTGGATATTGCCTGATATAAAGGTCCACATCCATTTTACAAATTTGCTCATCCACAATATACCGTTTTATACGCTCAATATACACTTCATTATTTTTATCCATATACAACTCTACGTCTTTGAGAAAATCCAAGAACTGTAATATTTTATAATTTTCCTTAGTAACAGGGATTTTTGCTTTACGAAGAATCACTTTTCTTCCCTGCAAGTTCACCTCTTGCACTTTCGCACTTGCATTATTTGATACGATTTCTAATGTATACGGCACCTGTGTAATAACTCCAAGCTGATTTGCGAACGTATAACCAGAATAATAACCGTCAATCCTTCCGTTTCTGGAAACGTATTTATATCTTGCGACGGTATCAGCCCCAAGCGGGACACCTCCCGTCAGCCGACTTTCTTTCGGGAGATAATAAATACCAATATCAAATCTCTTAATCTTTCCCGAATCACATAGTAGATTAAACATCTGCTGGAGATTGGCATCTGATATCGAAAGCTGAAGATCAGAAACAAAGATAGGTTCATTTGGTTTATAATTGGAAATCAAATATTCATATAACTTTGTCATAATCCTCTCCTAACAATTTTTCTTATATTCAACATAACATATTTTGATCCCTTTTGCCAAATTACATTATACTCATTTTACATATTCAAATAAACAAAAACAGGCTCTGATTCAGAATCTCTCTAAATCAAAGCCTGCCTGATACGTTTGCTACCTAATTATGTTTTTCCAACCAATTATCTGGATATTTCAAAACACTTTTCTATACAATGTTTACATCTGCTCTAAATCCAGTTGTATATGCATCGCTGTAAGATCAGGATCATCCCCAAGGATCTCATTTGCCAGTGTATACTCTTGTGCATCGATTGCATGATAGAACAGCTCAAATTTCTCCATAATGTCATCTGGACGCTCTTTTACACGCATAATCGCACGCAAAATACTATTCGCATCTTTTCCATAGGTCTCTGCAGGTGCCGGTAATGCCTGATAGTTTTCCAGGACAACCACCTGCTCCCTTGCTACTGAATTGATCACTTCCGGAGCATTTGTACTGACAACAAACTGAACATTTGGGAAAATTTCCGTCAGGTCATGTAAGAGCTGTTTCTGCCATGCTGGATGAAGATGAAGATCCACCTCATCAATCAAAATGATTCCATCCGTTTTTTTGCAGACTTCGCCCAGGCACTGAGGGTTCAATACTGCCATACGATATGCAATATCTGCTACCAGACTGATCGTGCTTTTATAGCCATCACTCAACTGGTTTAGTGGGATACACATGCGCATTCCCTGTGCATCCGTATAAGTAACATCAATTTCCTTGGTTCCTATATTGTACTGAATCTTTGCATCGTTAGAACCGGTGATCCGATTGCAGCATTGCTCCATCGCGGAAAAAACTGCTTCCAACTCCGGTACTGGTCCATACCCATTTTCCTGGTTCTGGTATTTTTGCACTGTCATTTTCAAAAACCAGTTCATCATCAATTTGATATTTGCCGTTCCGCTCATACAATCAATGTAACCGTTCGTTCTTGTATTTTTTTCAGAAATGTCCGCCTGCTTTTCACGATGATAATCCCATTGTCTGCCTGTACCATAGTAAGCAATGATCGGCAACAGTAATGAGGTATCCCCTTCCTGGAGCCGTTTCTGGTAATCTGATGCAACTTCCAGGATCTGTTTGGCATCTTTTATCGTGGTTTTCCCTTTTGCAGTATTTAGCGTTCTCTCCCAGTAAATCTCCGGTCTTTCATCCAACTGTGCCCATGCACCTATCCGAACCGGATACTGTGGCTGCACGTTATCGGTACTTCCGATCTTATATGCCTTCAGATGAGCACTTTCCTTCGTGATGTTCATAGCTTTTGCTCCATCAAAAGCCGTAAACATGGTACTCATTGCAATGGCAATGCTTTCCAACAGAGATGTTTTTCCGGCACCATTCGCACCAACAACCAATGTCAGTTTCTTTTGTAAGTCAGCCTCGACTTTTTCAAAACATCTAAAATTCTCTAAAGAAATCTTTTTCAGATACACTTTCTCTGTCTCCTGCACACATCCTTTTGCAGATGCGCTTCCATCTCCTTTTACCTATCTACTAGCATATACTATTGTTTCAAATCAATCAATTTATTTTGAAAACTTTCTATGCTTCCATCAGGTCAGCTCCTAAAAATAGGTCGGGTTGGTCCTCAATGACATATTTTTCATTGATTTCTCCAAAAGTTTCCTCTAGCCAATCACTTGATGTGCCGTAAGCAGTTACATGGGTGCATGAATCAATAGATGTAAATTCATACCCCTTCTCTTTTAAAACATCTGCCCATATAGGAACGTCCTCATAATTAGCTCCGTTGATAAAAATCTCGCAGGATATTTTCTCCAACTCTGACAACACTTCTGCCGGAGCATCTGTTCTAAATACTAATAATTCTCCACCCATGCCAGTTCCATCTGATAAGGTTATTAATCTTTTTTCTGTTTTTTTCATCTATGTTTCCTCATATTTTTCTCATATTTTTCTTGGTGATATGTATATTAACGAAATATGCCTTTGTAAATCTTTATGCTTCCATCAGGTCGGCTTCTAAAATATCCGCCAGCAGTTCCCCTGCATGGCTTCCGCCATGGACGGTGACTTTGTCGTTACGCAGGGACTCCAGTTCATACATCCTCAACTGACGACTGATCTCCTGTCGCTCAAAATCTTCCTGTGAAAGCCTTGGTCTGATCGCCGCCTGCCACTTTTTCAAAAACTTCTCTGCCCGGTGATAATCATTATTCTGATTATCTCCCACCGTCCGCTTCTGGCGTGTCGTTCCATCCGGTTCGATCTCCAGCGTATAATAGGGTTGCTCCATTGCTTTTGTCCGACGCAGGAACACAATATAGGACTCCTGGTTTGCAATCCTCTCAAAATAGCGGTCTGAACGGTCAAGACAATGTTTCAATGCCTGTCCTTCCTCTATGATCTGCTCAATCTTTTCCGGAACCACAATCGAAAATGTCTTTCCAACATACTCATATTTTTCTTTGATGGATGCCAGTACCGTTTCCACACGTGGAAATTTATTAGCGATCTCTACAACCCGGAGCCCTTTCTCCTTTCCTCCACACTGGGAGAGCACTTCGCGGTGCGCCAAAAGCAGGTCGCGGGGACGTAAGACCATATCCTGATCCATCGGCATCTTCAGATATGCCGCCATGGAAAGGTAATCTTCCCAAGTGCCAAGCAGTTCCCGCATGTGCCGTCTGCCCTTGCATCCAGTCGCCTGCCGTTTCAGGTAATTATAGATGACCGTCGGAGATAACGGCACACCGGAAATATTTGCAGGCTCAATGCCTTCTTTTGCCATTCCACAGATAACCGCATTGGGAAGTGTAAGATGCTGTTGCTCCATATACTGAAACCACAGTATCTCCTCTTTTCCCCCATTGATCTGACGTAATCTGTGAAAGGCATCCTTCGTAAGTCCAAATAACTCCCATGGTTTTTTTGCTTTCAGATTCAGCTTTGACAGATCCATCTGTAACGCAAGTTTCCTAAGTCCGGATTTGACCATCTGCTCCAATACTGGGTATTTTTCATAGCGCTGCAGGTATTCAATCGGGGAAAATCCCGGTTCTTTCTGTAACTGTTCCAGTGCCGAGTATTGGTATTTTGTACCTTTGGTAAGGCTTTTGCGAAACGTGTAGGGATAGATGGGACCATTTTCGATCCGTATCATCCCACCTGGGTCAAAATAACCAAAATTGGCATCGTCCCAGAATACCTCTCTGGTGAGATAACTATATTTCGCATAGAAAGTCCTCTCCTTCCCATGCCGGAGAAAGATTCTTGCACTTTCCTCACATCCATACTTTTCCTTGGCAACCGCCAGTTTCATCCAGCTTATGAAATGCCGTTCCACATAACCGCCTTCCACACGCTGGAACAGGATCACTTCCCGTTCTTTATACTGAACCGGACGCGGATTTTTATGTTTATAATCCATGCGGCGTGTCCTGGTCTTTGCGTTACACTTTGGGCAGATATACGTCTGGTTTTGCTGTATGTTTTCCACTACGGACTCCTGCCCGCAGTTGGAGCAGATCCCAGTCGTCTGTTTTCGCCGTCGGAACGGCTCATAAGTAAACAGATGTTCCTCACACTGTTTTCTCGCCCATTTACTAAATCCTGATGGGATCTCTGGCACCAGTGCCTGAAACTCCTGAATCCGGTCTCTTCGGATCTCGTGTTTGCGTTCCATCAGCTTCTTTTGGCAATCGTGTTCTTTTAACCCGATCCATCCGCACAGATTTTCCTTTTCTACCCCGGTTCCGCCATCATCATAGGAAACTGCCTGCTTTACCAGTAAGTCTGACTCGATCACTTTTGCGATCTGCTTTTGGTCCCAACTGTCCGGCAAAACCGCGTATGTCTCATGTTTCTTACCTTGGACGGTAACCGAAGTTCCTTCCGGGTAATAATTGGCATATTCCTTCTTACCGATGCAGACCCGAAGCTGTGGTTTGTCAGATACAAAATCGACGATGAGATACATCCCATCGTCGATCACTGCTTTCCTTATTGCGATACTATGTTTTTCTTCCGGCCATGGATAGCCTTTTATCACTTGTCGTTTCATATTTTCCTTTTCCTCCTTATATAAGCACTTCATTTCCGTTCACGTCATAATAGACATCCGGAAGATATCGTTTCCCGTCTACCACACACACCGCGATCTCTGTGATCCCACATCCATCCGGTGCTTCCCTGGCAAGCCCTAATACTGCACCCAGACCACCTTTGGCTGCCGGATTTTTTCCCCGGCTGACTGCCATCTGGTTGCGGTCTGCAACTGCACGTTCTCTCTTTACATTGGCATTCCAGTTACGTGTCGGATGCTGCACCATATAGACCAGTGCCACATAGATGTACGCCTCTTTTGTCATCTTTTTTAGCAACCGGAGCCTTGTGCATGCGATCTTGGAATCACAGGCATCCTCGTCAATGTCTCCATCTGCCGCCACCATGTAATATACCGCCTGTTCCCATACCGGGTAGTAGCTCAAGCAGTCCAGCGGATCTTCCGCGCAGTGAAAACCTGTCTCCCTGCATTTTGCCTCCTTGATCTCATTCCACTTCTGTAACTGGTATTGGTATGTACTGCCGCCTGCCTGACAGGACAGGTCCGGTCGGAATGCCTTATATGCGATCTTCATATATCCCCTTTCCCAGACAGCCCTCTTGCTGCCTGTCTGCATTTCCTTTTTGTAACAGCAGACAGGGATAAAATCCCCGTCCAGGGCATTCCCGCCCTGCCACACAAACTAGGTGCTGCCACATTTTTCATTTTTTCTTATATCTGAAACAGCGATAACTGACCGTCCAGTTCTTTGCGTCTGCTCTTTTTTGCTTTGGATGGCTTCAGGTCTGGCGTATCGCCGCCTTCTTTTCCAAGCAGGTTATCGAGCAATGGTTTTGCCGGCTTTTTGACCGTCTGTTTCTTCTTTTTGGAAGTCTGTGCCGCTTCCTGCTTCTGCATTTCTTTCTCATAAGCTTCCTTATCGTCAAGCTCATAATACTCATCGATCCACTCGAATAACACATCGGAAGAAACCGGTGTCACGATCGGGGCTTCCTGCTTTCGGGCAAGCTCCTTTTCCTTCTCCGTCGGCGTACGGATCTCCATGATCTTTTTCATGGCATACTTCATGCAACGTGTGAAACTCTTATGGGGCAGTAACACCCGCGCTGCATATTCCGGACTTTTCTCGCACCGTTCCTCCAGCTCCTCAAAGATGCAGTCAAACTGTGCCCTCATCATGTCCCGATACGAATCGTTAACGCTTTCTAACAATTTCTCCTCTTCCTGTTTCAGTTTTTCTTTTACTGTCATGTTTTTTCTATCTCCTTTATTTCCTTCTGCCGCTTTATGCGACTGCTTCCCCGCTGTCATCCTTCCGGTCAAGTTCCAGGGACGCATTGATCTGTGAGAGCCGCTGGCTCTTTTCGATCAGTTCCGCTTCCCTCTCAAACGGCTTTTCATACTCCTCTTTCGCTGTTTTCAGCGCATATCGGTATTCCTCTATCTTTGCTTTGATCTTCTGCTCCATCTTATCCCATGACGTGAAGAAATTATCCAGGCGCCGGATACAGCCGCTTCCGGACAGGGACGCATCAATCCAGTATGTATTACGACCACAGATACCTAAGTTCCGACCAAAGATGTCCTGCTGATATAAGATATTAAACCCTCTGTACCGTCCCAGTTCCACTTTCACACCCTTTGGCGCACGTAAGAGCAGGTCTTCCACCGCCTGTGCAGCTTCCGCACGTTCCAGATAGGCGATACCTTCCACTTCCATGCAGAACATATCTTTTGTTTCCTTAGTAATGGTTTTCTGATCCTCCTGCAGCCGGGAGAGTTTTTCCGTCTCTTTTCGGATGCGTGCCGGATATTCTTCCAGATAGGCATCCTGCAGGGCGTACTTTTGGGAGTCATAGTGTGCCTTTAGCAGTTGGAGCTTTTGCACCTCACTGTCTAACGCCATCTTCTCCTTGATCAATGGGTTACCTGTGGCGATCGCTTTCAGCTCCGCAAAATTTAGCACCATCTCATCTATGTCATCGCAGGTACGTGCTGTCGTTCCGGCATGCATCACCTGGGAGATGAAACGCTGCTTATTTTCCAGCACAGACCATAAAAACGCATCAAAGGTATCCTGTGTCACATATCGGTAAATGCGGACGCTGGTATTTTCGTTACCCTGCCGTATCCCGCGCCCTTCCCGCTGTTCGATGTGGGCCGGGACCCATGGGCAGTCGATATGGTGCAGGGCAATGACATGGTCCTGTACATTGACTCCGGTGCCGCATTTTTCGGTAGATCCTATCAGTACCCGGATTTCACCTTCCCGCACCAGATCAAGCAGTCGCTGCCGTTTTTCCTCTGTTTTTGCATCATGGATAAACGCGATCTGCTCTTTTGGGATTCCATTCTGTATCAGTCCTTCTTTGATATAGGAATAAACGCTGAACCGGCTCCCATCATTCGGGGTTCCGATATCTGAAAAGACAAGCTGAGTCCCGATCTTTCCTTCTGCCAAAGCCGCATCATACTCCTGTTTCACACATGCGATGCACTGCTCCAGCTTTCCATCCGGATTTTTTGGTGCTTCCGGATCCAGAAGTCTGGCATCTGTGCCAAGCAGCCTTGCATCCGTTGTCAGCTTCAAAAAATTATCCACTGAGGCATCCACGCCCCCGTTATGGATCTGCTCTGCCCGCGTCACGAAACTGTCCATGATCTTTCTTCCATAAGTATCCAGTTTTGCCACCTGTACCCGGTATTCTGCCTCCGGCACGTCAAGGTCTAACTGATCCCTGGTCTGCACATCGGCAATCTCCCGGAACATCGTCAGCAGCTCCGGCAGGTTCCTAAAACGGTTAAACCTGGTCTTAAACCGGTAGCCATTGCCTTCCACTGCCAGCTCCAATGCCGTCGTTGTCTCCCCATAGGTTGCTGCCCAGGCGTCAAACTGCTGTAAGCCCATCCGTGAAAGTTTGTCGCTTTGCAGGTAACGCTGCATCACATACATTTCACAGATCGAATTTGACACCGGTGTCCCGGTTGCCAGGATCACACCACGCCCCGGCGTGCATTCATTCAGGTACTGGCACTTGGCAAGCATATCGGATGCCCGCTTGGATGCCGCACTTGTAATGCCGGGGATGTTTCCCATCTTGGAAAAGATCTTGCAGTTTTTGTAGATATGTGCCTCATCGATAAAGATGCAGTCGATCCCAAGTTCTTCAAAACAGATGACATCATCTTTTGATGCATCCTGCAGTCTCTTCAGTTCTGTCTCGATCGACTTTCGCTCCCGCTCCATCTGTTTGACCGTCCAGTGTTCCCCCGTTCTGGCTTTCAGTTCTTCAATCCCCATAAGGATCTCATCCAACTGTCTCTGTAAGATCATCTTCTGCCGCTCCGGGGAAATCGGAATGCGTTCAAACTGACTGTGGGACATGATCACACAGTCATACTCCATGGTCGCAAGGCGTGAGATGAATTCTTTCCGGCGGTTTTTCGTAAAATCCCGCTCGGAAGTCACAAGGATATGTGCCCCGGGATACAGGCGCAAAAATTCGGAAGCCATCTGGCGGACCAGTGTTTTTGGTACACTGATCAGCGGCTTTTGTGCCAGTCCAAGGCGCTTGAGTTCCATGCACGCACTAACCATCTCAAAACTCTTTCCAGCCCCGACACAATGTGCCAGCAGGGTATTTCCGGATAAAAGTATCCGGGCCACCGCATTCTTCTGGTAAGGCTTGAGTTCGAATGCCGGGTTCATTCCCGGAAACGTAAGGAAACTGCCATCGTATTCCCGCAGTCTTGTATGGTTGAATGTTTCGTTATAATATCGGACGTACTTTTTCCTTCGTCCCGGTTCCTCAAACAGCCAGCTTTTAAACTTCATCTGAAGGAGCTCCTGCTTTTCGGAAGCCAGCATGGTCTCTTTCTGGTTCACCACATAAGTCACACTGCCATCGGAATGATCGATCCGGTCTTTGACTACTACTTTCCGCATGTTCAGTGATGTCTGAAAGATCGTATAGGCATCCATCCGCGCGGTTCCATAGGTCTCACTCGCTTGCAAAACAGATGCCTGTGATGCCTTATTGGTGATAAAGTAAGCCCCTGTGACGGGATTTTGTTTTACCGCAATGTCAGTATCGGAAAGGTGTTTCGGATCACGCCGGTAATATCCCGGTGTCCCAAGCGTTTCATATAAAAATGCTTCATAATCCTCTGCTTCGATCCATGGGATTCCGATCTGGATGGAGATGTCCCCTGCCGGGATATCCTCCGGCTGCACCTGCTCCAATGCCCTGACATTTTCTGCAAACAGCTTCGGGTTGGCCCGGAAAGCGCCTTGCGCAAAACGCAGCTTCTTTCTGACATTGCCGGACAGATATTCCCCGGCAGTCACCCATCCCTCGTAAGGCGTCTGTTCCCGGTAACATGCCGGATCTGGGTAGATCAGTCCCTGCAATTCCTGAATCAGACGTTTCATGGCATCTTCCGTTGTCTCATCTTCTTTTTGCACCAGTCCTGCCATATACGGCAGATTGATCTTTCCATACTGGTTTAAGCTCAAACTGATGGAATCCACTGACGAATCCACCTTTGTGACCACTTCCTGTCTACGCATGGTGCAGTGATAGAAAATATCCGCTTTCCGGACTTGATCCTTTTCCACGATCTCTAAGGCACACAGCAGCGGATAGTCTGCATCCTCCCGGAAAACCTTGTTTCCCATATTGGTCAGATGCCCATACCGTTTCACATACACATCATAGGTCTGGTTTAGCTTGTGGCGCACACGCGTAAGCTCCTCTTCTGTTCCCGTCTTTTGCTGTAACTTTAACAGGCGGTGTACCAGATTCCGGATCTCATCCATCCCGGCGATCCTCTGGCGTGCCATTCTTCCGACGGAAACCGCTTCCATCACCGAATTTCGTTTGAAATATAGTACCCCGCGTTCATCAAAAAAGTAGGTGTAATTCTTCACATCCGCTGGTGCCGGCGCATACACTACTTCCTCTGTATGTACGCTTTCCGGCAGTGTTCCCTTGATCCGGTCCAGTGCTGCTTTTGCATCATCCGCACAAAAATCCGGTTTCGTGACACAAAACGCATGTGGGAATCTGGTATCTGCCTGCAGGTCACCCAGAACCTGCTCCGGATGCTCCATAAAATACGAATTGACCCGGAAGCCATCCGGTGTCTGTACCGTATCCACCCATGTGGCAGTATCCGAAAGTGCATGCTCCTTCTTTTGCAGCACCAGGATGTCACTGGTGACTTTCGTCCCTGCCATTCCCTGAAATGCTTCTATGGGAAGCCGCACTGCTCCAAGCAGTACTGCCTTTTTTGCCAGCAGTTTCCGGAATGATGTATTTTTCCCATCCAGTGTCCCTTTTGCGGTGATCAGGATTGCAATCCCGCCAGCCCGCATCAGGTCCACGCTCCTGACCAGAAAATATTCATGGATTTTTAGGTGGAAGTGATCATAGTGCGCATCTGCCACCTGGCAATCACCGAACGGGACATTTCCAATGACACCGTCGAAAAAGTTATTCTCATACCTGGTATTTTCCAGTCCGATCTGTGTGATCTCAGCCATTTGGTAGAGTTGCTTTGCGATACGCGCACTCACAGGATCGATTTCTACCCCATAGCGGTGAATCATCGGATCTGCATCCATGACACTGAAAAAATTTCCAATCCCAAGCGACGGCTCCAGCAAGTTTCCCTGGGAAAAGCCAAACCGCTTCAATGTTTCCCACATACCTTTAGCGATTCCTTGGTCCGTATAAAAAGCATCCGTAACCGTTGCCCTGGCGGCCAGATATTCTTCTTTCGTAAATAATTCCTGCAGGAGTTTGTGTTCGGACGTCCACGCTGCATCATCCTCTGAAAACGCCTGGGAGAGACCGCCCCATCCGACATATTTTGCCAATACTTCCTGCTCTGTCTCTGTTGCCAGACGGTTTTCCCTCTCCAGATGTTTCAACAGCCTGACTGCTTCCACGTTCCGCTTAAAACGTGCTTTCGCTCCCAGATGCATGACATCGCCATGAAACCGGAAATCCCTTCTTTGTTGTTTCTTCTTTTTCTGCCGGAACCCAAACCAGTCATATGACAGGAAAAAGGTAAAAAATTGCCTCATTTCTTTTTTCTTTCCTCCTTTTTTTGCATACAAAAAATCCGCACCAGTGTGCGGATTCCTTCTTTCTATCTATGTATAAACGGGATTTTCCCGATTGTATTTTGATTTCTCGCAGGCGATCTCCTGCCCATTAGACGATGCTGCTGCACCTGTTCTGATCGTGGGGATATGCTCCCACCTATGATTTGCTGTCCCAACGGGACATATGATTTCTTCAGGTCTGATCCTGATCTATGACTGATATTGTTTATATACGTCAGTTTTTTACATATGGAAACTTCATAAAGAATGGCAAGTCCAAAATGCGTATAATCTGTGGGTTTTGGATCTCGCCAAACGTCTCTTTCAGAGCTGTATGCAGTTCTTCCGGAAATACGTTTGAGTGAAATGGTGACTCAAACAGCTCCTCTACGTTCATGGATGCCTTCGCTTCATGCGCCACTACAAAGGGAATCTGAAGCTCCTGTCCGGATGCTTCCCGAACCTCTCGCTTTTGGTCCACGCGCTATTTTCCCTTCCGGACGCTGGCACCTGTGGCAAAGTAAATCTCTGCCATCTCCTGGAAATCCCGATAAAGTTCTGATGGTGTAAATTCCAATCCATGAAAATCCTTGGGAAAGCAGATTCCCGGTAGATATAACGGCTTCCCATCCACCCGCAGTTTCAGGCAGTCTGTAAGCAGCTCTTTTAGATTCGTTGGCAGTTCACACAAATTCGGTAACATATTTTCTGTCCGGAATCGATAGACATACATCCGATGATCCTGATCCATATGGTTCTTTTCCAAGAGCCTCTGCATGTCCGACTCCGTCAACTGGTGAAAATACTTCTGCATGTCTTTTGATTTTCTTCCAAGTGACAACTGCCCCCACTCATGGATTGTCATACCAATCCACTGAAAAAACTCCTGGTCGATTACCACAAACTGCACTTTCCCCAGTTTTTTAGGATAATGCGCACTCTGCCTTGCCATTTGCATTTGTATGATTGCAGCATCTGCACTGGAATGTACATTGTTCATCCAGCTCCATTCATCCTTGGAAGCCTCTGGGTATAAAATATCCCAGATCTCATTCGTGTAACGCATAATTGGTAATGTATACTGTTCCATTTTCGCACCTATTTGCAGGATATTCCTGCATCCTTTCTCATCTGTCTACTTATATATACGGATTTCGAGCACCTTTCATAACAAAAAAATGCGAAAAAAAATCCTGACCTCAATAAACGAAGCCAGGATTTCACTGTTTTTATCTTTTCTTCCTACCTACTGTTCTTTCGGCAACTGTGGCTCAGCAAGCCATTCCTGCACCATGGAAACATCTGCATTTAACGCTTGGGCAATCTGCTCCACTGGCAGGCCAAAGTCATTTAATCGATTCGCCATTTCCTTTTTTTCTTCTAGTGCATAGCCTTCTGTATATCCTTCTACATAACCTTCCGCATATTCCTCTGCATATTCCTTGGCATATCCCTTTGCACGTCCCTTTGCATAGCCTTCTGCACGTATCTCTTCTATCTCTCGGCTCATTTTCTATTACTCCTCCTTTAACATGATAGGCTCTGATCGTTATATTATCAGAGCCTATATCTTGTTATTTCTGGCTATTCATCCATTTACTAGAATTATTTCACTGGGGAAGTTTCTCCAGAAAGCCATTCCTGGATCATTTGAACACTTACCTGCACTGCCTGAGCAATCTGCTCCAATGGCATCCCCATCTTATATAAATTGTTTGCTGTTTCCATTTTGTCTTCCATTCGTCCCTCTTCACGAATTTCTTCCAACACTTTACACATATGCGTGACTCCTTCCTCTGACTCTTTTAACTCGTATATCCTTTTTGCTAATACACCGTCCTGCATATCAGATGCCGCCTTGCAGTGAAAATCATGCATCAGCCGTCCAAGCTCTGTATCCTCATGCTTGCTTGAATCTACATAGATAATGTGGGCTTCATCTCCAAATTCTGCCCCATTTTCTTTTATGATCCGATCCACGTGAGCAATCGGTAATCTGTAACCAAGCGTATCATCCTGTGTGACAAATATAATATATGTTTCGGGAAGTTTATCAAAAAACTCTCCCGGATTCAATACATTCATATCCATTAATCCTAAATGATATCTGGCACGTTTCGGGATTGCTCCCTCATCTTCCTGCTGGATTTCTACATTAAACAGGCGACCATCCCCCGACTTTGCTACACAGTCAAGAACAGCACTCCTGCCATGTAAGTTTTTGTAATCCACCTGAACCTGGTTATCAAGAACGGTCAACATGCTGTCATTCATAATGATACGCAATATGTATTCACAGCATTCCTTATCTTTGAGCACATTCCTTGCCAGAATGTCACTCATCATGGTGAGATTTTTAATCTTCTCAATGTAGCGCACTTTACGTTCTTCAAATGTTTCCATCTTATAGCTCATCGGTGTACTTCACCTCCCAACTATTCCCATGAAATCCATTTGTCTTTGAGACTATTTTACACATAATCACTTCTTCTTTCAAGTTCTCTACCTCCTGTTTTCATTTGAATTGTAAGTATTTGTTCCAGCCCTCCTTTCCATGCCTATATACTTATATACGGATTTAACGGGCATGTAGTAACAAATATTTACAATTTTCTACAAAAAAGTTTCTGCAAATCACATTCCGGTTCCAAGATCAACCTATTTTGACATGATCCGTACCTGCAATTACTTCTTGTTACGTTTTTTTGTTTCCTCAATTTCAGCTTTATGCCGTTTGAGCCACGCATCCGCTTCCTCTTTCGTATATGGTTCGATACTTTCATCTACGACGTACTTTTCATAAAAGAAATATTTCCCTGTTTTTTTCGGAATAAGATTTTAACACTGTGGTAAAAAATACATCCATTCTCAATACGCGCAACTTCTTTTTCAGTCTCGGTGCAATATACTTTTCCTTTTAATACTTTCTTCATCACAAATTTCCTTTCTCACTTTTAAAGTGCTGCTTCTGTTTTTCCTAATGAAACGGGTAAAAGAACATACAAATAATCCATCCCTTTGATCAGACAAGGATCTTTGACGCCACCCAAACTCAAGTCAATGGTTTCATCCTCAATGGCCTGCAAGATCTCCATCAGATAACGGGGATTATATCCAATTCTTAGCGGTCCGCTTTCCCCTTCCGTTACGACATTGATTGCCTCTGACATTTCACCTGCTGTGGTCGCTGCTTCCAGTGTCACTTTATTCTCCGCAACCTGTACGACCAATGGCTTCTGCACCTTATCTGCCAACAGCAGTAACGCCCTGGAAACACTGTCTTTTAACTGTGTCTTATCGATTCTGATATTCCTGTTTGTCTTATCCTGCAGGAATGCAGAAAGATCAAAATATTTTCCCTCAACCAGCCGCATAGATGCCCAGACATCTGGCATCAGAAAGCAAGCCAGATGCTCCGTCACACACAGATCTACTTTCTGCTCCTCACTATTTAACAGCTTGGCGATCTCTTTTAATGGGATTCCCGGAAGATTTAATTCCATTTCCTCGGTCTGTACCTCCAGCGCCCGGATTGCGATCCGATGACCATCCAGTCCGGTCAGACGCATCTGCCCTTCCTCACACTTAACATGTACCACCGACAGCATTTGATTCACTTCTGTGACCGCAATGGAAAATAGTACCCCATTTAAGGCATCTTTTAACATTCCCTGCAACACGCTGCAACTTACTTCCATTTCTGTCAGATCCGGAAGTCCTGGAAAGCTCTCGACATCACTGACTGGCAGTTTGATCTTCACCTTTTTCCCGGATATCACAGCCATTTTTTCATCCGATTGAATTACCACATTACCGTCAGGCATTTTTCTGGAAATGTCTGCCAGTGATTTTCCATCAATCGCACAGCATCCTTCCTCTTCTACCGTTCCGTCTACCTTCACCCGTAATCCAATCTCCAGGTTAGTAGCTTCCAGCAGGATTTCATCCTCTTTCGCTTTGATGATGATGCATTTTAAAATCGGCCTTGTGCTATTCCTACCATTTATACCTTTGAGCGCAATACCAACTTTCTGCTCCAGCTCACCATTTTGAATTGTGATCTTCATTTTTTCTGTTCCTCCTTCGTTCCTCTTTTTGGGAATACGAAAAAGCAGAGCATGATGCCCTGCTTTCCGGTATCCGACTATTTTCTTTTTAATATAAACAGGATTGCTCCTGTTATATCCACTTGGGTTTGTTTGCAAGGAACCTTGCTTTTTACTGACTGAGCTTATTGTCTGCTACTGACACCGCTCCTGACTGAATCATTCTGTCTCGAATGTATTATTGACTCTTAATAGATATATACGTTGATTTGAACTGGGAGGAAACTTAACACTTATTCGACGCAAAAAAGTGACAGAAGTTTTTTATCTCCTGCCACTTTTTGTCGTATTTTCATATGATACTTTTCACTACTTTACGTCTGCTATTATCTGTTCCAGGC